>Ga0137412_10000395_pt1 | contig 30148 bp, 24 predicted proteins | sample CZODoug2_1_16fun_FD_122160 | JGI IMG/M metagenome (GOLD analysis project Ga0137412, IMG submission 122160) | Vadose zone soil fungal communities from Angelo Coast Range Reserve, California, USA - CZODoug2_1_16fungal (Hybrid Assembly) | ecosystem: Environmental > Terrestrial > Soil > Vadose zone...
TCTGGGTCGAGCTCCGCGGGGGCACCGAGGGAGCCGAGCACCCAGCGGGCGATGTGCACTGCGCGGTCGGTGACCACGGCCCGCCCGTTTTCCCGGGCGGCGTGGAACTCGGCGGGCATGTCGGGCATCGGCATCACGATGCACCGCCAGCGATCGGGTGCCTCTTTCACGACCTTGAGGAAGTCGTCCAGGACGCCGGCGAGCGCCGCGCCGGGGTCGGCCGGGGGCCGGCGGTCCAGGTCGTCGGGCAGGATCGCGAGCAGTTGGCGCAGGGCCTGTTCCTGTTCGCGGCGCAGCAACGCGGCCAGCAGGTCCACCCGGTTGGCGAACACGCCGTAGACGACCGGCTTGGTGACGCCGGCCTGCTCCGCGACCGCGTCCATCGTGGTGGCGTTGTGGCCCTTGGTGACCACCAGTTGGAGCGCGGCGTCGAGCAGTTGGGTGCGCCGCTGGTCCGGCGGCACGCGGGTCGCGTAGGTGCGGCGTTTCCGGCCCGACTTGGCTGCCGTGGTCACATCGCCTCCTGCCCGCTGCTGGTCAGAGCCACTCTACTGGACAAACTACGCCGCCGTAGTATATTGCGGAGGATATTTCTACTCGGCCGTAGTAATTGCGGGAGGCTCAGGTGCAGAACCGTCCGGATTCGGCTTCGCCGCTGCTGCACCCGCATCGCTACGACCCGGCGCACTTCGACGTCGAGACGCGGCGGGTGCTGCGGGCGACGATCGACTGGTTCGAGGGTCGAGGCAAGCGCCGGCTGGCCGAGGACTACCACGCCAAGGTGTTCTACGCGGACTTCCTGGAGTTCGTGGCCAAGGAGCGCGCGTTCGCCACGTTGCTCACCCCGGCTCGGGACGCCGAGGGCGCTCCGGACAAGCGGTGGGACACCGCGCGGATTGCCGCGATGTCGGAGGTACTCGGGTTCTACGGGCTGAACTACTGGTACCCGTGGCAGGTCACCGTGCTCGGCCTGGGCCCGGTGTGGCAGAGCGACAACGCTGACGCGCGCCGGCGGGCGGCCGCCGCGCTGGACGCGGGCGGGGTGGCGGCGTTCGGGCTGTCGGAGAAGGAGCACGGCGCGGACATCTACGCCTCGGACCTGGTGCTGACCCCGGATGGCGGCGGCGGCTACACCGCGAACGGTGGCAAGTACTACATCGGCAACGGCAACTGCGCGACCACGGTGTCGGTATTCGGCCGGATCGCCGGGATCGAGGGGCCTGACCAGTACGTGTTCTTCCTGGCCGACTCGACGCACCCGAGCTACCAGGTGGTGCGCAACGTCGTGCCGTCCCAGATGTACGTGGCCCAGTTCCAGCTCGAGAACTACCCGGTACGGGCACAGGACATCCTGCACACCGGCGAGGCGGCCTTCTCCGCCGCGCTGAACACGGTGAACATCGGCAAGTTCAACCTGAGCTTCGGCGGCATCGGGCTGGCCACGCACGCGCTGTACGAGGCGATCACCCACGCGCACAACCGGACCCTGTTCGGCGCGCCGGTCACCAACTTCCCACACATCCGCGGCGGATTTGTCGAGGCGTACGCGCGACTGGTTGGGATGCGCCTGTTCTCCGACCGCGCCGTGGACTACTTCCGCGCCGCCGGCCCCGAGGACCGCCGCTACCTGCTGTACAACCCGATCACCAAGATGCGGGTGACCACGGAGGCGGAGCGGGTGATGGCCCTGCTCGGTGACATCGTTGCCGCGAAGGGCTTCGAGGCCGACAACTTCCTGCCGATCGCCAGGATGGATGTGTCCGGCCTGCCCAAGCTGGAGGGCACCGTCGCGGTCAACCTGGCGTTGATTGTGAAGTTCATGCCCGCCTACCTGTTCCGACCGACGGACTATCCACCGGTGCCGACCCGCAACGACGCCGCCGACGACGAGTTCCTGTTCCGGCAGGGCCCGGCCCGAGGCCTGAGCAAGATCCGATTCCACGACTGGCGGGACAGCTACGCCAGGCATGCCCACCTGCCCAACGTCGCGCTGTTGGCCGAGCAGGCCGACAGCCTTGCCGAGCTGTTGCGCAGCGCGGGGCCGGACGCCGCGCAGCAGGGCGACATGGACTTCACGCTCACCCTCGGCGAGCTGTTCACCCTGATCGTCTACGGGCAGCTCATCCTCGAGCAGGCCGAGCTCGCCGGCGTCGACGACGACCTGCTCAGCGCGGTGTTCGACGTGCTGGTCCGCGACTTCTCCAGATACGCCGTAGAGCTGCACGGCAAGCGCGGGTCCACCGAGGAACAGCAGCGGTGGGCGCTGTCGGTGATCCGCAAACCCAGCACCGACGCCGCCGCGTTCGACCGCGTCTGGCAACAGGTGGCCGCGCTCAGCGGTGCCTACGAGATGAACCCCTGATCATCCTGATCGCGCGAAGGAGCACGTGATGGCAGCCAATGCCCACGCCGAGCCCAGCACCCCGCTGCGCCACTTGGATTACGGGTTCTTCGGGCCCGGCTCACCCACCTGGAAGGTGTGGGCCGCGCCGACCGCATTGATCGGTTTCCAGCGGTCGGTGGTGCTGGAACACTTCGACCCGTTCCTGGCCGCCGCCGTCGCCGACATGCAGGGCATCTACCGCGACCCGCACGGGCGCCTGGACCGCACGCTGGCCTACTTCCTGACCGTGGCCGTCGCCGACGGGCGCACCGCGATCGAGGCCTCCGAGTTCCTGATGAAGGTGCACACCAAGGCCACCGGCATCGAACCCATCAGCGGAAAGCGCTACAGCGCCAACAACCCCGACTCGCAGCTGTGGATCCATGTCACCGGCTGGCACTCCGTGCTCAAGTGCTACGAGGTCTTCGGCCCGGGGCCGCTCACCCCGGACGAAGAGCGGCGGTACTGGGCGGACTGTGTCACCGCCGCCGAACTGCAGACCTGCAAGCCCGCCGACGTCCCCCGCTCCCGCGAGGAGGTGCGGGACTACTTCGCCGCGGTCCGCCCTCGGCTGTGCACCTCGGAGCGAGCCAACGAGGGCATGCACTACCTGTTGCGCACGCCACGCAACAAGGGTGGCCGGAAACTCTGGGCATTCAGCCGGCTCATCGCACCGGCCACGATTGCAACCCTGCCGAAATGGATGCGCGAAACCGGCGGGTTCAACCAGCCCTCGGCGGTCGACCGGGCGGTCATCCCGCTGGTCCGGGCCGGTGTCCGGACATTCCGATCGAGCGCGGCCAGGGTTGCCGCGCTGGACAACATCGCCCCGGCAACGGGTCGCGTGCTGCGCGAACACCTCAACTCGGCCCCGCCGCTGCGCGCCGAAACCATCACGCCCGCTCGGGCCCGCGAACTCTACGGCCGAGCCACCGGCGCTGATCACTAGGCGAGCTAGGCCGGGCCCACGGGACTCCGGGCCCACCGGACACGCTCTAGTCGCCGCCCTCCCATGGCTGGGTGAGCCGAGGGCCTCGGGGACGCCAGATGGTGTCGGGCAGCTCTTCGTCGATGACCCGGGGTTCGTTGCGCAGCACCCACACCAGCGGATCACCGACGAAGCTGGTGTAGGAGGAGCCGTGTGACAGCCGGACCTCCCCGGCGCGAGCGCGGACCTGGATGACGATCGAGGAGGGTTTGCCGTGATCGCCGATCAGCCGGTCGCCCAGCCTGACCTGTGAGGCGTGTACTCGCACTTTGATCAACAGAACCTGGTCTTTCGCTCTGTCCCGGGTGGTGCCGAGACTTAGTCTTTCGCCGGCTGGTCCGCGGCCCTCTAAGACTGTTGTATCAGCCCAGTTGCCCACGCCTCTGAGGGACACGGCTGAAAATTGCCCGGCGGCCCCCCCGCACCTTCGAGCGGCTAGTGCACGATGATCACCTTTACCTCGCTGACCTCGAGCGAGCTGCCCTTCGCTACCGCGGCGCGCATGTGATCCCTCCCCGCGAATCGGGTCAGCAGACTACTTCGATCAGGCATGGCCCCTGGATGGTAAGGCCGGCGTCGATGTGGCGGGCTAGCTCGTCAGTGGTGTGGGCGCGGAAGGCCTCGACTCCGAAGGTTCGCGCCAGGGCGAGCCAGTCGATGCTCGGCTTGTCGATGTTGAGAAGTCCGTCCGCATTCGATCCCGTCTGGGTGGCACCGACGTTCTTCATTTCGTTCCGGAGTATTTGGTATTTGCGGTTGGCGAACACCAGCGTGAGGATGTTCAGGCCTTCACGGGCGTGGGTCCACAGCGCCTGCGGCATGTACATACCGCTTCCGTCGCTTTCCAGCACGACGACCTTCCGGTCCGGGCAGGCGATAGCGGCCCCGGTTGCGCAGGGCAGCGCGTAACCGATAGCTCCACCGGTGCCGAGGATCCAGTCGTGCGGATGCGCGGTGAGGGTGTCGTCGAGGAATGTGCGGCCGGTGGTGATCGACTCGTCGATCACGATTGCCTGGTCGGGCAACATGACGCCGAGCAGCGCGCCGATCTTCTCCGGGGTGAGCGCACCGTTCGGCCGCCCGCCGATCCGCAGGTCGGCGACCGGGGCGGTCGCCCCCGTGGCATCCACGGCCTCGGTCAGCGCCCGCAGTGCGTAGACGACGTCCTCGTCCGCGCGAACGAGTTCGTGCACGTGTGTGCCAGGATGGATGAGCTGACTGGGCTTGTCGGGATAGGCAAAGAACGCCGCCGGGGTCTTCGCGCCGACCAGGATGAGGTTCTCGATGTCCCGCAGGGTGTCCAGAGCTTGATCAACGGGATAGGGCAGGCGTTGAACTGGGACTCGGCCCGCGCCGCGGCTGATCCGGGCGGTGTGGGTCGGTGCGTAGAGCAGCGCCCCGGTTGCGCTGGCGATCTTTCCGGCCAGCTCCAGTGGCTGCTCGCGAGTGGCGCTCGGTCCCAGTAGGAGGCCGACGTTTTTACCGGATCGCAGGATCGCGGCCGCCGCGTCGATCGCCGAGTCGGCCGGTTTTCTGGTCGCCGGGACGGCGGCCTTCTCGGCGCGGCCGGGCGCGGGCTGTTCGGAAATGGGAGTCCAGGCCACGTCGGCGGGCAGGATGAGCGACGCGATTCGACCCGGAGCGGTTTTGGCGGCGGCCACCGCGGCGGCCGTGTCGGCGGCGATTGTGTCCGCTGTGGGTGAGGTCCGCACCCAATGACTGAATGGGCGGGCGGTGCCTTCGATATCCGAGGTCAGCGGCGGGTCGTAGTGCCGGTGGTAGTTGGGATGGTCACCGATGACATTCACGATCGGCGACTGAGCGCGCATCGCGTTGTGCAGGTTCGACAGCCCGTTTGCCAGGCCCGGACCCAGGTGGAGCAGTGTTGACGCCGGCCGGTCGGACATCCGCGCGTAGCCATCAGCGGCGCCGGTCACCACGCCCTCGAAAAGCCCCAGCACGCAGCGCATGCCCTCGATCTGGTCGAGGGCGGCCACGAAATGCATTTCCGACGTGCCGGGATTGGCGAAGCAGACGTCAACCCCGTTGGTCATCAGTGTGTTCAACAGGCTGTGTGCACCGTTGACCTGCAAGCCCCCTCCAAGTGTTCCTCGGTAGCTCCAACTTGCCCCGAGCCTCTCACGCGAGATGGGCGTCTCGCTCAGGCCGACGTCACTCCCTGTCGGCCGCGCAGGGCCGGATGGCGGGCCAGCCAGCCGGTAACGGCGTCGAGAACCGGCTCCGGCATTTCCAGCTGAGGCATGTGGCCGACGTCGGGTAGGAAGCGGGTCTCCCAGCCGGGGTTGGCCGCGGCCGCCGCCTGGGAGGAGAGTACGGACACCAGCCGGTCTGCCTCGCCATGGATCAGCAGTACCGGCACCTGGATGGCGCCCATCGCCGCGCGGTTGCGCCGGTCGACCACCGCTGGAACTGTGCTGCGGGCAGCGGTCACAAAGGGCATTGCGGTGCCTGGAATCCGGCGGCGCTCCTCGGTCAGCGCAACCATCGCACTCACCAGCTCACGCGGCGCCCGGAACGGATTGGCGAAGGTGTAACCCAATGAGCCTCGTACCCGTTCCTCAGCCGGGACCAGGCGCTGTTCCGCGCGCACGCAAACCTCGCCGAACCCCGGCAAGGTGTACGCCAGGAACAGGGCGACGAGCCGGAGCTCGGGACGTGGGCCGGGCTGGGGGAGCGCCGGGTTCACCAGCACCAGCCCGGCAACGGTCTCCGGGTTGGCGTGGGTCTGCAGGAGGGAGATCAGGCCGCCCATCGAGTTCCCGACGAGCACCGCTGGTCCGCCGACCACCTCGCGGAGGAACCGGTCCAGCAGGGCCACGTTCGCCCCCACCCTGGCCTTTCGCGGCCTACCCGGGGTCAGTCCGAAACCGCGCAGGTCCAGCGCGACCGCGCGGCGGTCGACGGCAAAACCCGATCCGACCCGCACCCAGTCCAGGTGCGAGCCACCCAGGCCGTGCACAAAAACGATCGGCGGGGCATCGGCCGGGGTGCTCTTCGGCATGGTTCCGGTGCCGGCGTTCGCGGGTGCGGTACTGGCGCCGGCGGGTGCGGCGTTGGCGGGGACGGGCGGGGTTTCCGCCGGCTCGCCGGAGCCGAACTCGATCCAGTGCACCGGGCCGCCCAGGTCAGTGACCCAACCGCGGCCATCCCACGGGGCGGCGAACGACCACGGTGCCTCGCGGGTGACCGGGCCATCGGCACGCGGCACCGTCGTTCGATCATCAGGAATGGCGGGAATTGCCGATTTATGACGGCCGAGAAGAGCTGAGAGTTCCTTGTACGGAATTCGCATCAGCTGCCCCCCAGCGACTGATCTTGGCCACTCACCGAAGTGGCCGATGTGCCATTTCAACGGTAAGCCGCGGCGGTCCGTTGAGGCTGCTAGTCCAGTTGATTACCGACGCTAGCACGGTCGGCCTAGGCTCCGGGGTGACCTGGGCCACTCCGGCTTGGGCGGTGGTAGGCCTGCTCGGTCGCGTCGCGCACCTGTTCTTCGCCCGGCCACCCAATGGCGCCCGCCATAGTCTCGACCAGACGAAACTCGTTGCTCGCCACGGCGGCGTCACCCCTGTCGGGTTTTCCGGTACCTGATGTGGTGATATTCGGTCGGTACCGGTGAGCATTGTCGGTACTTTTCCCGGCGCCGGGACGCCCGTTCCGGATGCTGGAGGGGAAATGTTGCGGAAAAGCTGGCCAGCGGGAGCTCTCGTCGTCGTTATTATCGGGTTTGGGCTGGTCACGCTCGCACCGGCGGCAAGTGCGACAGCGACGCGAGCTAAGCCGATGGAGGCGAGTCAGAGCGTGGCAGCGGCCAAGCAGCGCAAGGTAATAGGCAAGTACAAGACCCGGGTTGAATGCGAGCGAGCCGGCCGGACAAGGTTCCCCCGCCAGCCGGGCCGGTGGTCCTGTGACGCCCGCGAGGTCGGCCCTTCGCTGCTCTATTATCTGTACCAAGAGCGCTGATCGAGTTGCCGGCTCCAGCCTTTATCCGGACGGCCGATAGTCCGCCATTTGTGGTGCGTATCCGATTTATTCCGTGCAGCGGTTATGCGTTCGCGGAAGTGGCCGCGATCGCTGGACCTGATCGACTTCGGCAGGGTCCCGCTGGCCCGCCCCGCTCGGACTCGCTCAGCTCCTCGTTGGCCCGCGACGGCCATCCGGAAGGTCAACGTATCGAGCGAGTAACCAAGCCTGTAGTTGGAGGCCCGGGCACGACTACGGTGGAGGCATGACGTCCGCGGATGCTCGCTTGCCCGCTCCCGGCGGGGAATTTTCCGTGACTCGCCGGGGATACTCCCCGGGCCAGGTCGATGAGTATCTGAGCTACCTGGATACCCAGATGCTCATGCTCTCCGCCGACCGGGACGCGCTGGTCGAGCACCGTGACCAGCTGGTTCGCCGGGCCGAGCGAGAACGTGCGGAGAAGGAGCGCCTGCGGGAGCAGCTGCGAGGGTTGGGCGCATCGCCTCGATCGGCCGCGGGGGTGAGTGGGCGGCTGCGGGTGATGCTGGAGCTGGCCGCTGAGGAGGTGGCCGGGCTCCGCGAACAGGCCCAGGAGGAAGCCGACGCCATCGTGGCGCAAGCTCAGATCGGCTGGCTGCGCAACGAGCAGATACGCCGCCGGCTCGAACAGGAGCGCAACCGGCTCGCCGGCGAACGCGCACGGATGCGCGACATGCTAGCCGAGGCGCGCCAGGAGGCCGAGCGGATCGGCGCGGACGCCGCGACGCGGGCTGAAGACCTCGTCTCGGCGGCCAGCGGACAGGCTGAACGCATCCGCGCGGCGGCCGCGGCCGAGGTGGCCCAGCTGCGGGAGCAGGGCGAGCGAGAGTGCCGCGAGCGCGACGCTCAGGCTGCCGACGAACGCGCGCGTGCGGCGCAGGATCTCACCGATGCCATGGCGGCTCGGCGAGCCGAGTCGGCGGTGGCCATCGAGCAGGACATAGCGGCTGGTCATACCGAGGTTGCTCGGCTCCTCGCCGACGCGCGCGCCCTGGGAGACCGGCAGCTGGCCGACGCCCGCACCCAAGCGGATCGCCTCGTCGCGCAGGCCCGGCACATCGCGGACTCGTTGGCCAGCGCGGCCGCTGACCGTGGCGGCGAAGCTGATCGGGTGCTCGCCGACGCCCGAGGGCAAGCGGAACGGATCATCGCGGAGCGCGCGGCCGAAGCGGATCGGCTGCTGGCGGATGCCCGGGGACGGGCGGAGCGGATCGTCGCGTGGCGTGGGGTCGAAGCGGATCGGCTGCTGGCGGATGCCCGGACGCAGGCGGAACGCACCGCCGCACAGGCCCAACTCGATGCGGCGAAGCTGACCGAGGGGCTCCAGGAACGCGCCGGCCAGCTGCGGAAGGCGGAGGCGCAGCTGCGTTCGCGGCTCGGTGAGCTCCGTGGCGAGCTCGACCGAGAGATGGACCGACTTGGCGGCCCAGCACTGGCGTTGGCGCCGGAACCGCCCAGTCAGCAGGCCGGCGCGGAGGTGGCCTTCATGCCGCTTCCCCGACAACCGGAATCACCGAGGCCCAGCCCCTCGGCCAGGTCGGCCACATCGCCCTGAGCGCTCATCCACAGAGCTGGAGGGTTTGGCAGGATATAGATGCTCCTGGTCGTTTTTGCCACTGGCTGAGCGAGTGCCGGGGACGTGATGCTCGCCGGAGCCCGCCAGCGGCCCGACGCCGGCGGGCATGCGACCCCGCGGCCGAGGAGACAGTCATATGCGGTTTGGGCTCAAGGTCAACGCCGGTAGCTGGGACGAGGCGCAGCGGTGGGCGGGTGTCGCCGAGGACGTGGGTTTCCACGGTCTGTGGACCGGCGACAACATGCGCAATCCCCGAGACCCGTCGGTTCCGGTGCACGACGGTCTGACACTGATCGCGGCGTGGGCGGCCACCACCACACGCGTCCGAGTCGGTGCACTGATCGCCAATGTGGTGTTCCGACGCCCTGCTGTGCTGGTCAAGCAGGCGATCACCCTCGACCATATTTCGGCCGGACGTTTCGATCTCGGCATTGGCTCCGGCCTGTGGCCAACCGACCATGCAATGTCCGGCGTCCGGTTCTGGGGGGCCGGTGAGCGAGCGGACCGGCTCACCGAATTCGTCGGGATTGTCGACCGCCTGCTCGCCGGCGACGTCGGTGACCACGAGGGCAGGCACTACCGGTATCACGATGCGGCCACCACTCCAGGGCCGGTTCAAGCGCGTATCCCGATCATCGTGGCGGCCAACGGGCCCAAGGCGCTCGCGGTGGCCGCCGAACGCGGCGACGGTTGGGTGACCTTCCCCGGCGCCGCGGCGGAGGAGGAGTTTCTTGCCGCGTCGATCGAACGCCACCGGGCGCTGGACCGGCTCTGCCAGGCACGGGACCGAGCTCCAGACACGCTGAGGCGGATCCTGCTTGCCTACGGGGCGATCTCCCCGTGGTCCTCGGTGGACGGCTTCAGCAGGCTGGTGGACCGCTACCGGGAGATCGGCTTCGACGAGATCGTCTGCTACGCGCCCAAGCCCGACGAGCAGGCGGTGTTCGAGAAGGTGGTCGGCCGGCTGGCTGAGTACCGGTGAAAGGTGCCCGCGCTCCCGCTAGGAAGGGCGCGGCTTATCGGCTGACTCGCCTGGTGGCGTGTGCGGCTCGGCTAGCCGGGCCCTCGCTCGTCCTCGCCGCGCACCACCAACACGGGGCACGGCGCGTGCTTGACCACGGCGCGGGACGTGCTGCCCAGGAGAAGTTCGCTGAGCGCACCGTGCCCGTGCGCCCCGACGACGAGGACCTGCGCCGTGCGCTCCTGGGCAACCCGGACGAGGGTGTCAGCCACGTCGCTCTCGTCGGCGACCACCCGCCCCTCGGCCGCGAGACCGCCCTCGCGGGCCAGCGCGGTGCCCTGCTGGGCGAGGCGGCGCGCGGCGTCGTAGAGCTGCTGGTCGAGCTGGGCCGCGGTGCGCAGGTCGAGCGGGGCCAGCCCGGTGTCCAGGCCCAGGCTCGGCAGGTTGGTGAGCTCGAAACCGCGGCCGGCCTCCCACACCACAACGACCACTGCCGGCCGGGGCGCGAAGAGCTCAGCGGCCGCCCGCAGGGCATCCCGCGAGGCGGGTGTGCCGTCGAAGGCGATGAGCACGGGACCACGGGGCATAGCGCCGCACGCTACGCGCAGTGAGACCGCTGAGCCCAGTGAGTCCTGAGAGGAGCGATCAGCCAGGCTCGGGTGCGGTCGTCATCGTGTTCGGCGCGCCAGCTCGAGCAGGCGTTCCACGTCGAACCAGGCCGCGAAGGCCACGCCGGACATCTGGTACCGGAACTTGATGCCCATGATCACCCGGATGCCCCAGTGCATGCCGAACCAGGACACCGCCCACAGCCGGCCGAACCTACGGCCGAGCAGGCTCAGAGGTGCGCCCAGCTCGAGGATCAGCGACCCCGCCGCGAACAGGGTGAACAGGGCTTTGTGCCGGTACAGCGCGTAGGCGGTCGGAGACGCGTGCGAGCCGAATACCTCTTTGCGCACGCCGTCGATCGCGATCTGTCGGCGCAGTGAGTCGCCGCGCACCCAGGACCAACCGTCCGCGCGGGCTACCTTGGAAACCCCGGAGAGCAGGTAGACCGCGGTTGAGCTGGCGTTCATCAACCGCAGGGGCCAGTGGTAGCGCGGGTGCGCAGCCGGCTGGGGCCGGCGAGCCAGCAGCGCGTCCGCGGAGACAGCATCGGCCGCTCGGCTGGCACCGAGCACCAGGGTGTGTACCACCAGCGCGTTGTCGCTGTGAAAAATCATCGACCAGGAGTTGCGGTAGGACAGCGTCCAGCTCAGCAGGGCGGAATGCAGTGGCCCGATCAGCCGGTGTCCGGCGCCCAGGGCGAACAGGGCGGTGGTTACCAGCGTGGCGTCATTGAGTGCATCCGCGACCGGAGGCGGCACCGGACGACGCAGTGCCCGAACCGGCCCGACCGGTTCGAACATCGCCGGATCGGTCCTGACCACCTTGCGCAGCATCTTGCGTCGCCGGGCCAGGTACACCAACGTGTAGCCGCCGACCAGCGCTCGTACCAGGCCGAGCCGTGCGGCCGGCGCCGACACGGCACGACGCACGCTGCTCATGCCGGCGTCCTCTGCGCGGACTCGTCGACCCCGGGCGCCGCCGGTGCGGCCGGATCCCGCGGTATGTCGGCGGTGGCGAGCACCGTCTCGGTGCCCTCTACCTGATGATTCAGCAGACAGGTGTCCAGATCGAACTCGCCGCGGACGATCTCTACCCGCACCAGGTCCGCACAGGACGGGTGTGCGGCGAGCCGGGGAGCCAGGGCATCCGCGTACTGCTGGGGGTGGTCCTCGGTTATTGCCACCCGATAGAGCTGGTGGCGAACCTGGTTGAGGCCACCGGAGCCCAGAACTGAGTGCCGCAGGCGCCTGCGGCTGTCATCGGCGAGGATCCCGACGGCATAGACGACGTTCGCGTGTTGGCGTCGCCGCTTGCTGAACATCGGGTAATAGGACAGCGGGAAACCGTCCACCCGCCGCTCGGCGGGCCGCAAATGCTGACGCAGCGGCCACAGCATCGCGCCCATTACCAACGCCGCGAATAGCGTGGCGCGCCCGCGCTCATGCGGCGCCCACAGGTCTTCGTTCATGGCAGCACCTCTTTGACTCGGCCCGTTCATCTGTTATTCGCTTTATGCAGGCGTCGCAATGAGCAGAGAACTATCAGCGCTCTATCAGTTCCGTGGAAACCACGCTGATCTTACGCGTCTTGCCATGGGCTGTGTGGTCTTGGTTGCCTGGTGACGGCGATTGGCTCGGCGCCTGGAGCGGTACTTTGTCACAGAAAGACTGGCCCCGGGGTGGACCAAGGGTCGGTATAGTTCGTTCTAGTCACTAACTGGTCCTGCCCGGCGGTAGCGGCCGGACCGACCTGATTGCCTGGATGGATCGACATGACCGAGATAGTGGATATCTCCGCCTATCTGCCAGAGAACCGGCAAGCCCCGGGGCGACTGAGCGTGGTCCCGCTCGAACTGGTCTCTCGCGCGCCGAACGAACTTGTTCTGCCCGAGTTGACGGTGCGCGACGAGCGGCAGCTCGCCCTGCTTGACGGCGGCGCCGGGGACCTGATGGCTGACCCGGCGGGTGGCGGTGGACCGGGAGCCGGGGATGACCGGGTCCGCGCCGCTTGGCTGTTCGGGCTCACCAATGTCGCATTCCACGGCCAACGAATGCTGCGCACTGTCGCTGACTTGCTCGGACACCCGTTGCCGCATCTGCTGATCCGGATCGGTACGCACGAGAGCGAGCGGCGCTGGGGCGGGGGACACTACCGGGTTGCCGCCCAGTCGTACGATCCGGCCGAGCCGGGTCATGCGCTGCCCACCGGCGAGGTCCATCTCGGGGGCGGCAGTAGCTTTGTGCCGACCGCTCCCGACGGCGATAGATACTTCGCCGCCCCGGCGCACAATCTGGCGATCATCTATCACGAGATCGGCCACCACGTGTCCCGGCATACCGCCGACTTTCGGTTCAACCGGCTGCGCCCGGCGGCGGCGCAGACCAACAAGAAGATCCCGCTGGATGAGGGCACCAGCGACATCCTTGCCGCGATCTTGCTCGACACCCCGGACATCTATGGCTGGCACCGAGCGGGGATCCCGACCTGGGACCGCCGTCGCCGCGCTCTCAACCCGAGATGGACGATGGCCGACTTCGCCGGTGGGTCCACCGACCCGCACGCCGACGGCATGGTCTGGGCGTCCGCGTGCTGGTCCGCGCGTGAGCAGGTCGCGGCGGCCGGGTATTCCCGGAGTCGTTTCGACCGCATGTTGTTGCGCGGGCTCGAACTCTCCTTCGAGATCTCCGCGCCGGTCCGCCTGAGCGTCCCGGGAGAGCCGGAGGAAACCGACGAGCGCACCGCGAAAGCCCTCAAGGAGCGCCGCTACCTGGCTGGTCTGCTCGAGGCGATGCTGCGTGCGGACCCTGAGTTGACCAATCCGGTGCTGGCTGGCATGGCGGCTCACGGCATCCGGCCCGGAGCGACCAATGCCGCGCTGCGCAGGGCGGCACGAGCCGCTGACGTGGCGCTCTGAAAGTAGGCGGGCTGAGTCATCCGAGGCTCTTGAAGAGGATGTGCCTCGCCTGGTCGGACTCGAAAATCGCGTAATGGTCGTGTCCGACCGCCGGTACTACGACCAGGGTCTGTGGCGCCTGAGGGTAGAGGCTGTGAATTCGGTTGAAATAGAACGTGCCGCGCTGGAACCGGCTATTACCCTGCAGCGTCGCGGCGCAAGACCCGTCGAAATCATGCCTTGGCGTGGTGTCGGCATTGCCGAGTAGGTAGGTAATGGTTCGGGTGGTGTAGTTGTGGATGATTTGCTCGGTGCTGAGCTGGTTCAGGTAGGGGGGTCGGTTGCGCAGGCCGTATTTGTAGTCGTCGTAAGGGCAGGACGTTGCCGGCACTTCGAAATGGGTTCCGGAGCTGTCGGGCCGGTTCGGCTCCAGGTAGAGGTACGAGGACGGGTTGGCGACCACAAAGTCGATCGAGACTCCGCGCAAGACGGACGGCGCTTGCCCGGCAGCGGCGTAGCGCTGGGTGAATTGACCTCCGGCAGAGTGGCCGACCAAGCTGATGTGCGACAGGTTCGGCCACGTCGCCTTATTCGCGAGCCCGGTCATGAGGTCATCCATTACGGTGAATGAGCTCATGCCGCCGGGCTGGATCGCGTCCTCGCCGCTCTTCCACCCCTCGTCTGTCCAGCGGGCTTCGTCGCTCGAAGGGTAGTCATCCTCGGCCTCGAAGAATGGCGCGATAATAAGTGTGTTTTGGTCGGCCCCCGCCGCTTTTGCGGCCTTCATCATACCGGTCAGAGTGGAGACCGGATTACGTCCGGCCCCATGCACGGCGATGAGCGCGGCGGTGACCGCTGAATTGCCGGAAAGGGGATAGTTCCGCCAGACGGCGAATTTGGCACCAGAACGGAGTGTAATTCTCTCCATGCAACTGTCCTTGTCCGGGTTGCACTCCGCGACCTGGTGGCCCGCTGAGTCAGTCGGTGCGTTCGAGCACGCCGAAATAAGCAGCAGAACAAGTGCGAGCACGCCGCTGGACACCCTCGGCACGAAACGTCGCATCGCCACCTCCTTGACCGAACTAGACCGAACTAGACCGAACTAGACCGGGATGCTGCGCCAGCGGGTTGCGATGTTCCGCCGTGCCACAGTGCGGCCGGGGGCGGGGAGACAATCGTGCCGCCGTGCAGATGCACGGTGCGGGTGGCTAACTGGGTCAACGTCGGTTGGTGCGTGGTCATCACAACGGTGCGATCCTGCATCAGCTCGATGAGCGCCTCCACAACAAGCTGCTCGGCGTGCTGATCCAATCCCGCGGTGGGTTCGTCCAGGAGCACGATCGGGGCGTCAGCCAGTAGCGCTCGGGCGATACCGACCCGTTGGCGCTGCCCACCGGACAAACCAATTCCACCGTCCGACAGCTCGGTGTTCAGGCCGTCGGGGAGTCGGCCGGTGAATTCCGTGACCAGAGCGACTGAGGCTGCGCGAGCTACCGCGGCATCGGAAGCATCCGGGCGTCCGTAGCGAATGTTGTCGGCCAGGGTGCCGGAGAACAAAAAGGTGTCCTGCAGTACTACCGCGATCTGTTGGCGACACCACCAGTTGGGCAGCTCGCTGCGCGGTATGCCGTCCAACAGCAGCTCGCCGCTGGTCGGCGGGTAGAGCCCACAAACCAGCGACAGCACGGTGGACTTCCCGGCACCGTTCTGCCCGAGCAGTGCGACTCGCTCACCGGGGTGAATAGACAGGTTCAGCCCGTCGAGCACCCGTCCTCTTCCGTAGTCCAGACCAATCTGCCGCAACTCGATCGAGCCACGAATCCGGACCGGCAGGGTTCGATTTGTCTCGACGGGCGGTTTCGCGTGATCGAAGATCGCGGCGACCCTTTCGGCGGAGGCCGCCCCCTGGGTAAATGTCAGTGCCAGTCCGGACAGTGCCTTCATGGGCTTCAGCAGATCGCGCAGGTAGCTGGTCACCACGACCAGAAGACCGACGCTCCACCAGTTGCTGAGCACGCCATAGCCGCCCACGAACAGCAGGATTGCGGTCCCGAAGGCGGTAACCGTCTCGAGCAGGGGGGTGAACCTGGCGCGTAGGTCCACAGCGCGCAATCCGGTGCGCAGGACCGCGTTGTTGGAGGTGGCGAAACGCTCGTCGTGCAGATCCTCGCGGCCGAATGCCTGGATCGTGCGGATTCCTTGTAGCGATTCGGTGACAAATCCGGACTGCCTGCCTTCGGCCGCGCGGCGCCGCCGCGCCGCCTTGCGGGTCAGCTTTGTGTAATGGGCCGCTGTGATGAACAGCAATGGGGCGGCGCACAGCGCAATGAGGCCGAGCCGCCAGCTCACCAACAGCAGGACGGAGCCGTAGCCCATCAGCGACAGCAACCCGGGCGCCAGGGTAGAGAACAGACCGACCATCCCGTCCTCGATGCGGGCGGTGTCCGTGGCGACCCGGCTGGTGAGCTCGCCAACCGCCTCGCGATCGTGATAGGCCATCGGGAGCCGTTGCAGCTGCGCGAACATGTCGGAACGAATTCTGGATGTGATCCGCTCGCCGGCACTGTTCATGACCCGGTCGCCCAGGTAGTCGAACGCGCCTGAGGCGGCGGTGATCAGCAACACGGCGACCGAGGCCATCGTGAGCATGGCGATCGGGGAAGGCCCGAGCAGATAGGCGATCGAACCCAGCGGGCCGGTGAGCCTCGTGCCCCGGAGCGCACTGTCGATGACCAGAGCCAACGGCCATGGAGCAGCCAGGTCAGCGATCAACTCACCGACTCGCATTACCACGCCGAGCAGCAGCGGCCGAAGCTCGCGGCGACCGTAGGCGCGAAACCGCCACAGCTGGCGCAGTAATCCGAGATCGGTGTCCGGGCTCCCGGCCGTCATACCGATAGTCCGCCCAACTCCAGCAGCTCGCCGCGGCGCGCGTCCGGGTCCTCGCTGGCACGCGGCAGCAGGTCGAGCGCCGCGCCACCGGCCAGCTGCGCGGGGGTGAGCACCGGCAGCCCGGTGGCCAAGGCGGCCTCCTGAGAAGCAAGGGGGCTGGCCGTGACCAGTCCGCTGACCACTCGAACCGTGACCCCCAGCTCGGCCAGCACCTTGATGCCAGCCACCGCACCCAGTGCGTCGCCGACCGCCAGTACGACCTCGTCGGCGAACCCAGGCAGCTGTGCCGCCAGTGCACGCGTCTCGTCCTGGAGCACGCCGTCGGCGATCTCCAGCACAACCGCTTGTGCGCCACCAAGGACCAGCTGGTTGCGGATCGCGACCATCGTCTGGCACAGGCGGTCGTGCGGGTAGCCGAACGTCGAGGCCATCCCGAAGTCAAGGAAGTCCGTCACCACGTCCGCGCCCGCATCCAGGTAGGACCAGTGATCCTTACCGCTGCCCGAGCCGGTGACCTTGCCGGCGCCGACCTGAACCCCGGCGAGAGACAGGCCTCGCGCAATCGCGGAGGCGACGGTTGTCTTGCCCGCGTTCATCGACGATCCCACCACCACGATGGTGCCGAGCGCGGGCGCGGCCTCCGGGGGCAGATCAACCATGACGTCCTCGACGGACATCTGCGCCCCGGTGGCGTCGGTCAAGCCGCCCAGGACTTCCAGCTCGGTCGGTCCTGACTTGCTGGTGTGAGCCGATGCGACCGTCCCGATCAAGCCGCCGGCGGTCAGCAGATGTACCGGCTCATTCGCGGTGGGTAGGTAGCCCTCGTAGAAGTCGGTCGCGTAGCGGTTGCCGAAGGCGCCGACGATGAGATCGCCAGGGAACATCTGAACCCGCCGCCCGTGGACGTTCTCCAGGTGGTCCAGGTCGCCCAGGCGGACCACCTTGGCGACGACAAAGTCACCGAGGCGGGGAGCGGGAACTGTCCCACTCACCTGGAGCTGATCGTGCTCGCTCACCCGGCGGGTGACGTAGCCCCACTTTGCCTTGGATAGGTTCTTCAACATTTTCTTTCTCCCCACTCGGTTTGATTTGTCCGCCCTCCAGGGCGTGGCATATTGAATTTTTCGTATGCCATCTGGTTGGCCAAGGTATCGCTCTGCGGTGGCCAAAAAAGGGCAGGCGAGAGCGCGATCGGATAGCAAGGGTGGTCTGTGCCGGGCCGGGCCCGGTTTACTAGCTAAATGTGTGCACTCTGCGCTGAGAGTGTTGTGCCGCGCCGGCGGTGGGTCTAGGCGGCGGGCTCTTGGAATCGGATTCGGAGCAGATGACGCTTGAGGTCTGTGAATGCTGTGCGCCCGTGGAATGCGACATGGTTATCGATAATGACGATTCCATCGGTCGGCAGTGGCTTGAGGACCCCAGGGCGGTTCGCCAAGAGGTCGGCAACTGTGTCGAGCGCTTTGCGGACCTCTGGGGTCGCGCATTCAGGATGAGCAACCAGTCCTTGCTCGATCTTGTCTTTCCGCCACCGCCACATGGGCTTCTCAGCGAAGACCGGTACGTAGCTGTACCCATCCTTGGCGGTGACCCCGTACTTCTTCCGGAACGCCTTAGGGATGCGTACCGGCAGCGCGGTGTCCGTGAGTACGCGGAGTGCCACCCGTCCGTCCGGGGTCTGCTCCAGTTCTTCCCTCACCGCCCGGCCGTCGCGGAGGGTGCTCAACCCGCCCCCGCACTCAGCTTGCTGCACGGCGTAAAGCAGGAAGTATCGCTCCGGAATCGGCACGATCGTCGAGTCGGTGTGGTACGCGGCCTCGGTGTCGCTTTCGGAGAACATGGAGAACTTGCGCAGCTCCGCCTCCTGGGCCTTAACATCCCACACCACTCGGTGGTCGACCGGTTCGGTCTCCGTCACGTCGCCGAGCAGTACGGCGAGAGCGAAAACGGCCTTGCGGCGTTGGTCGACCTCGAGATCGGCGAGCCCGAGCTTGGAGATAAAGATGCCGCACGCACCGTTGTCGAACTGCGATTGAATATGGTCGGTAAGCTCAGCCAGCTGAGGCGCGGACTCGCGCAACCTGGTGCGCAGTTCGGTGGGATCGCGCGGTGGGCTCAACTCAGATCCGCCAACCTCGGCGCCATAGTATTCGGCGAGAGTTGTTTCGACGGAGCTGCTCTCGATTGCCCACTTGTCGGTGTCCAGCTCGACGATGCCTCGGTTTGAGTCATCTGTGAGTTTCTCAGTATTCTTACTGTCCACAATCGCTGAAGCCATTGGTATCCCCCTTCTATTCCGGCGAGTGATCCTCGTCACTCGGAGCCTCGATGCGAGGTGGCTGATTGGTTGGCGAGACAGTGCTCTACCAGTCACCGTACGAGGGTTCGCCAACTCTGTAAACGAGTGTTCGGCAACCGTAAGCGTGATCACATGTCGTGTAGTCCTGACAGGTATTTAGGCGAACGGGGCATTGCCGGGTGGTGACTTTTTTCGGTCACCCAGGTGGCCACGGTTGAGATGGTCTGTGGTCGCTATGTGATACACAGCGGCGCCCGGCCTATAGAGTGTCGAGCGGATGGAGCGGCTCAGCCCTCTGGCCGCTGGCGCTCCGCACCGGAGCGCTCACCAACGGTCAGCGAGCGGCGGCCGGCGTGAAGGGTAGATAGATGACGGATCGCGTGCGGGTGGAGGTGCCCGGCCCTCACGTGCCTCGGAACCGGAACCGCTGGGGCCAAGGCGAGCGACTGCGCGGGGATATCCTCGACGCGGCGTGTCTGCTGGTGTCTGAACTCGGCAGCGCCGACGCCCTCACGATTCGGGGAGTGGCGCGGGCGGTCGGTATCGCCCCGGCGAGCATCTACCAGCATTTCGAGGACAAGACCGCCCTGGTGCGCGGCACCATCGAGCATAACTTCGCCCGGTTGTCGGCCGCCATGCTGGCGGCGGACGAGGCCACCGCCAGTGAGGACGCGGTAGAGCACCTTCGTGCTCAGGTGTACGCCTACTGCCGGTTCGCGATCGACAACCCTGGCCACTACCGCCTGATGCTCCACTCTCGCTACCAGGGCGACCCCAGCGTCGGGCCCGGCACCGGCAAGCGCAGGCCTATGCTCGGGATCTTGAACCAGGTAGTGACCGCCTTCAAACGTTGCGAGTGCGCCGGGGTTCGCCTACGGGTACCCAGTCAACGCGCCGCGGTGCTGCTGTTCGTGGCGGCCCATGGGCGCGTGGGGCTCTACCACGCCGGCGGGGAGACAGACCCCACTGAGATCACGCCCTTCATCGACGAGCTCATCTCGGTACTGATCGACCCAGAGGCCGAACCGCGCAGCTAGTTCGGCGCGGTTACCGTGGGGCCGGAGTGGTTCTGGTGAACTGGGTCAGGAATTCGGCGTTGGTGTGGGTCTTCCGAAGGCTGCCGAGGAGCATGTCGAGGGCCTGCTGGTTGTCTCGGCTGTCCAGGGCGCGGCGCAAGGAGCGGGTGGCCGCCATTTCCTCGGACGTGAGCAGCAGCTCTTCCTTGCGGGTGCCGGACTGGCTCAGGTCGATCGCGGGGTAGACCCGCTTGTTCGCGATCTTGCGATCCAGTTTCAGTTCGGCGTTGCTGGTGCCTTTGTATTCTTCGAAGATCAGTGTGTCGCCGGCCGAGCCGGTTTCCACCAACGCGGTGGCGAATATGGTCAGTGAGCCGCCGTTCTCGATGTTGCGGGCGGCGCCGAGGAACCGTTTGGGCGGGGTGAGTGCGGTGGAGTCCACGCCGCCGGACAGGATCCGTCCAGACGCCGGCGCGGCGAGGTTGTAGGCGCGGCCCAGCCTGGTGAGCGAGTCGAGCATGACCACGACGTCGCGGCCCATTTCGACCAGGCGTTTGGCGCGTTCGATGGCCAGTTCGGCCAGTGCGGTGTGCTCGTGAGGTGGGCGGTCGAACGTGGCGGCGATGATCTCGCCGGGCACCGAGCGGGCGAGTTCGGTGACTTCCTCTGGGCGCTCGCCGACAAGGACGAGCATGAGGTGGCATTCCGGGTGGTTCTTGGCTATCCCGTGGGCGATTGCCTGCAGCACGGAGGTCTTGCCGGCCTTCGGCGGGGCCACGATCAAGGCCCGCTGTCCCTTGCCGACCGGCATGAACAGGTCGACTACCCGGGTGGTCAGGCTGTGCGGTTCGGTCTCCAGGAACAGACGCTCGTCCGGGTAGAGCGGCACCAGTTCGGCGAACGCCGGTCGGGAAAGGGAGTGGCCTGGGTGCTGGCCGTTGATGGCGGTGACCTGGACCAGGGATGCGAGTTTGTCGCCTTTGCTGGCGGGGCGGGTTGTGCCGGTGACCGTGTCGCCTCGGCGCAACCGGTGTGTGCGGACCAGGCTGGGTGACACCTGGGCGTCGCCAGGTCCGGGTAGGTAGCCGTCGGCACGCACGAAGGCGCGGTTGTCCACGATGTCGAGGATCCCGGTGACGGGTCCCTTCGAACTGACGTCGTGCGGCTGGTGGGCCCCGCCGATATCGGGGGGTTGGTCGGAGAATTCGTTGTCATTCATGGTGTTTCTTTCTTGGATGGGTTGATCATGGGGGATGCGGCGACCGGGCCGGGACAAACCGGCACACGCCGCTGAGGGATCCCGTCCGCGCCGGGAACGGCTTCACTGGGAAGCCACATCCGGCGGGAAACTCAGGGAATCTGACGACTCTTGCGGGGGAACGTCTACCCGCATCCACAAGAGGAGACAGCGACAACGTTAGCTGGTCGATGATCGGCGCGCAACAAAGAGTCTTGCGGTCGGCGCCCACACCTTCATCGGATGGCGCTGCCCGCCAGCGTCGCGTCGACAAAGGCCCGAGCCGCGGCGGTGATCACGTCCGTGCGGTGCACCAGCCACTGGGGGAGCCGCTCGGGCGGGTCGAAGTGGTGGACCCCGGCTCCCGCGCGGCGAGCCAGGTCGGCCCAGCCATCCGGCATCAGACCTGCGCCGATGCCGCGCAGCACCATCGGCAGCACCATGCTGCGATCGCCGACCTCCGCCGCGACCGTCATCCCGCCGACGCTGCCGGACAGCCGGTCGAACAGGGTGCGGACCGCCGTCGCCGGTGCCGGGAGGACGAACCGCATGCCGTGCAGCACCTCCCGGCGAACCGAAGGCCCGGCGTCGGAGAGCGTGCCGGGTGGAACAACCAGCAGGAACTCCTCGTCCCGCAAGTGGTGCGCCACGATGCCGCGCCCGGCGGGCCGTTCCGCGCTGCCGCACACCCCCGCCTCGCACCGGCCGTGGCGCACCATCGCGACCACCTCGACGGCGGAGAGCGCGGACGTCGTGCTCACGGTGATCCCCGGGTGGCGTTCACGCAGCTCGGCAATCACGCTGGTCACCGGCTCGAGCCCGGACGAGGAGGTGGCGGCGATTTCCACCCGCCCGGCGACGCCCTCACCCAGTGAACGCGCCGCCGCGCGCAGGGCGTCGAGGTCCCGCAGCACCAGTCGAGCACGATCCGCGAGGGCCTCTCCGGCGGCGCTGAGCACGGCGGTGCGGCCCACCCGGTGGAACAGCGTCACCTCCAGCTCGTGCTCCAGCTTGCCGATCGAGCGAGACAGGGAGGGTTGCGCGACGTGCAGCGCTCGGGCAGCGGCGCTGAATCCGCCGTGCTCCACGATCGCGACGAAGTACTCCAGCTGGCGGCGCTCCATCGGTCCTTCCTAGCCGATCGCTGATAGCTCTGCGCTATGGCTGCGGTGTCATACATGTCTTGGACGTAGCGGTAGTTCACGGTGTCCACTTGTCGGACATCGACTGTGTGAGCGGAGGAGTCACCCGTGTTCACCACCCGGCCGACCCTGCAGGGCACGTTCGGTATGGCCTCTTCGACGCACTGGTTGGCCTCGGCGACGGCGATGGCGGTCCTGGAGGACGGGGGGAACGCCTTTGACGCGGCGGTCGCCGCCGGGTTCGTACTGAACGTCGTGGAGCCGCACCTCAACGGTCCCGGTGGCGAGGTGCCGATCATCCTGGCCCCGGTCGGCGGACCCGTGCGGGTGCTGTGCGGACAGGGGCCGGCCCCGGCCGGCGCGAGCGTCGAGCACTACACCGATCTTGGCCTGGACCTGGTCCCCGGCACCGGGCCGCTCGCCGCGGCGGTGCCCGGGGCGTTCGACGCCTGGATGCTCCTGCTGCGCGACCACGGCACGAAGTCCCTGGCAGACGTGCTGCGGTACGCGATCGGCTACGCCGAGGCGGGGCATCCCGCCGTGGAGCGGATCGGCGAGGTGGTCGGCACTGTCCAGGAGCTGTTCGAGACCGAATGGACCACCTCGGCCGCCGTCTACCTCGCCGACGGGCGGCCACCGGGGCCGGGCGCGCTGCTGCGGAACCCGGCGCTGGCGGGCACCTGGCGGCGGCTGATCGCGGAGGCGACCGGGCCCAGCCGCGAGGCGCAGATCGACTCCGCCCGCCGAGTGTGGCGTGAGGGGTTTGTTGCCGAGCACCTGGCCGCGTTCGCCGCGCGGCCCACCATGGACACCTCGGGGGAGCGGCACGCGGGCACCCTCGGCGCGGCTGATCTGGCCGGGTTCGAGGCCAGCTACGAGCAGCCGGCCACTTTCACCTGGAACGGCTGGACGATCGCCAAACCCGGGCTGTGGAGCCAGGGCCCGGCGTTCCTGCAGCAGCTCGCCCTACTCCCGGACGGGCTGGAGTACGGCACCCCGGACTACGTGCACACCCTGGTGGAGGGCACCAAGCTGGCGATGGCGGACCGGGAGGCCTGGTACGGCGACGCCCCGGCCGCGGATGTCGCCCTTGACGCACTGCTCGCGCCCGGTTACTCGGCCGCCCGCCGCGCGCTGGTCGGCGAGCAGGCGTCCTTCGAATTGCGTCCCGGCAGCCCGGACGGCCGTGAGCCCCGGCTCCCCGAGGCGGCGCTGCGCGCGGAGAACGGCCCGCGCCTGCTGCCCGCCGGGGTCGGCGCGGGGGAGCCGACGGTCGGGCGGGACGGCGCCACTCGCGGCGACACCTGCCACGTGGACGTCGTGGACCGCTGGGGCAACATGGTCGCGGCGACACCGAGCGGTGGCTGGCTGCAGTCCAACCCGGTGGTGCCCGAGCTCGGGTTCCCGCTCGGCACCCGGCTGCAGATGGCGTGGCTGGAACCCGGTCTGCCCAACTCGCTCACCCCGGGCCGGCGCCCGCGCACCACCTTGAGTCCGTCCCTGGCGTTGCGCGACGGCGAGCCCGTCATGGCGTTCGGCACGCCCGGCGGAGATCAGCAGGACCAATGGACGGTGCATTTCCTGCTGGCCGTCGCGCGACGTGAGAAAGTGCGCAACGGGCTCGACCTGCAAGGCGCAATCGACGCTCCGAACTGGCACAGCGAGAGCTTCCCGAGTTCCTTCTATCCGCGTGAGATGCAGCCCGGAAGCGTGGTCGTCGAATCGCGCATCGGGGAATCGACGATTGCCGAGCTACGTCGCAGAGGTCACCAGGTCACCGTGGGGGAGCCCTGGTCAGAGGGCCGGATCTGCGCGGTTGCCAGGGATCCGGGCACAGGAGTGCTGGCCGCCGGAGCCAATCCACGTGGGATGCAAGGGTATGCGGCCGGTCGTTAGTCGGCGTTTTCGATAACGCGGTGAAATAGTGCGACATTACGTTACTTAATCGACACCGGAGCGGTCCTGGCAAAACGTACGGTGGACTCATTCTCCACTTAGCATCCGGGGGTTCGCATGGTTCTCCGCGGGGCGGGGTGTCGCCCGTTCAGGTTGATCGCCGTTGCGGTCGCCGTGCTGCTCGGCTCGGTGCCGCTGGCCGGCTGCGTCCCGGTGCAGCCGCTCGCCGCCGCCGTCGCCCACCACGATGACCTGGGCACCCCGGTCGGCGACCGGCCGGTCAGCGAGGGTGGCCACCTGGTCATGGGCTTGTCCAACGAGCCGGACAAGCTCGACCCGACCACCTCGACCTCGCTGTACACCCGCTACGTGATGACCTCGATCTGCGAGAAGCTGTACGACCTGGACGCGACCGGAGGTATCGTCCCGCAGCTGGCCACCGGGGTGCCGACGATCTCCCCGGACGGCCTGACCGTCACCTTCGGCGTGCGCACCGGCATCCGGTTCGCCGACGGCACCCCGTTCGACGCGGCCGCGGTGCGCACCAGCCTGCAACGCCATCTGACCTTCAAGGGCTCGGCGCGCCGGAGCGAGATGGGCCCGCTCACCGCGATCGAAGCCCCCGACGCCGAGCACGTCGTGCTGCATTTCAAGCAGCCGTTCGCGCCCATCACGGCCGCCCTGGCAGACCGCGCCGGCATGATCATGTCGCCGGCCGCGCTGGCCGCGGCGGGCGCCAACTTCGGTGACCACCCGGTGTGCGTCGGGCCGTTCAAGTTCGCCGGGCGGGTACCGCAGACCTCCATCGACGTGGTCCGGGACCCGCTCTACTACGACGCCGGGCGGGTGCACCTGGACGCCATCACCTACCGGATCATGCCGGACACCGTGACCCGTGCCGCGAATCTGCGCTCGGGTGACGTCCAGGTGGCGAACGAGATCTCCCCGCAGGACGTGGACGCGCTGGCCAAGGACCGGAACCTGCACGTGCTGCAGTCCGGCTCGCTCGGCTACCAGGGCGTCACGATCAACACCGGCAATGTGGACGGCGTGGGCAAGCCGCCGAAGCGGATCGACACCCCGCTGGGCCGCGATCCCCGGGTCCGCGAGGCGTTCGCCAGCGCCATCGATCGGCAGACGCTGGTGGCCACGGTGTTCAACAACTGGTTCGAATCCGCGTGCTCGCCGATCGCGCCACAGACGCCGTATGCCTCGCCGGCGAGCAACGCGTGCCCACCGTACGACCCGGCCCGCTCGCGGCGGCTGCTCGCCGAGGCCGGTGTGCCGACGCCGCTGAAGGTGGCCATGCAGGTCACCAACACCCAGGACCAGCTGCGCTACGCCCAGGCGCTGCAGGCCAGCGTGGCCGAGGGCGGTTTCGACCTGCGGATCGTGCCGGTCGAGTACTCCACGCTGCTGGACGTGGAGATCCGCGGCACCTTCGAGCTGCTGCAGCTGGGCTGGTCCGGCCGGATCGACCCGGACGGCAACACCACGCGCTTCCTGGGCACCCAGGCCTCGGCGAACTACGGCGGGTACTCCTCGCCGGAGCTGGACGACCTGCTGGCCCAGGCGTCGCGGAGCACCGACACCGCGCGGCGGGCCGAGCTCTACGGCCGGGCGACCCAGGTGCTCCAGCGGGACAACCCGATCGTCTACACCTTCCGGCTGCGGAACCTGACGGTGCACTCCACGCGGCTGACCGGCATCGAGGTCTACTCCGACGGGGTGGTCCGGCTCGCCCGGGCCGCGTTTGTCAGGGACCAGGAGGGCTGATCGATGGGGCGCTACCTGTTCCACCGGCTGTGGCAGTCCGCGTTGACACTCGTGCTGGCCTCGATCGTGGTGTTCGTGGGCGTCCGTGCGCTGCCCGGTGACCCGGCGATCGCGATGGTCGGGGAGGAAGGCGATGAGGCCGCGCTCGCCGCGGTGCGTGCCCAGCTCGGGCTCGACCAGCCGCTGCCGGTGCAGTACCTGAAGTTCGTCGGCAACGCGCTCACCGGTGAGCTCGGCCGCTCCACCCGGACCGGCATCCCGGTCACCCAGATGATCGGGGCCACGCTGCCGGTCACCGTCCAGCTCGCGGTCTACGCGATGATCATCGCGGTGCTCGCCGGGATGGCCGGTGGGGTGATCGCGGCGGTCTACCGGGGGCGTTGGCCGGAGTGGCTGGCGAACGGCTTCTCGCTGGCCGCGCTGTCCGTGCCGACGTTCTGGCTGGGCGTCCTGGCCATCGTCTACCTGGCCGTGCAGCTGGGCTGGTTCCCCGCGTCGGGATACGTGTCGCCGCTGCGGGACCCGTTGCGCGCGGTCTACTACCTGACGCTGCCGGCGATGATCCTCGGCGTCGCCCATGCCGCCGTGGTGCAGCGGCAGACCCGCTCGTCGATGGTGGATGCGCTCAACTCCGACTACGTGCGGACCGCGCGGGCGAAGGGCCTCGGCCGCGCCGCCGTGGTGTTCCGCTACGGACTGCGCAACAGCCTGATCGTGGTGACCACGGTGGTGGGGCTGCAGCTCGGCGGGCTGATCGCCGGGGCGGTGGTCACCGAACGGATCTTCGCGCTGCCCGGGGTCGGCAAGCTCACCCTGGACTCGGTGTTCACCCGGGACTACCCGGTGCTCCAGGCCGTCGTACTGGTCATCACCGCCTCCTACATCGTGATCAACCTGCTGGTCGACGTGCTCTACACGGTGATCGATCCGCGCATCCGGGTTTCCGGGAGGTCCACGTGACCACGCTCGCCGTGCCCGTCGACGCCAGCCCCGCGCGGACCCGGGGGCGGGCCCTGCGCACGCTGCTGCACAACCCGGCCGGTGTGGTCGGCGCGGTCCTGCTGCTGGTGGTCGTGGTGGGCGGGGTGTTGGCCCCGCTGCTGGCTCCCTACCCGCCCGCCGAGGTGCACTTCACCACGCCGTTCCAGCAACCAGGCACCGTCGGGTTCGCCTTCGGCACCGACGACCTGGGCCGCGACGTGGCATCCCGGGTCCTCTACGGAACCCGGACGTCACTGGAGGTCGGGCTGCTGTCGGTGCTGCTGGCTGTGGCCGCGGGGGTGCCGTTGGGGTTGGCCGCCGGATACTGGCGGCGGCTGGACGCGTTGGTCTCCCGGCTGGCCGACCTGATGCTGGCCTTCCCGTTCCTGGTCCTCGCGGTCGGGCTGGCCGCGATCAACGGCGGTGGCCTGGGCAACGCCGCGATCGCGCTGGGCATCGCGAACATTCCGACCATGATCCGGGTGGTGCGGGCCGAGACGCTGCGGCTGGCGGACAGCGACTTCGTGCTCGCGGCGCGGTCGATGGATGCCGGGCCGTGGCGGATCCTGGGCCAGCACATCCTGCCCAACGCGCTGTCCGCGATCATCGTGCAGGCCACGGTGATCATGCCAGCCGCGGTGCTCGGCGAGGCGGTGCTGTCCTTCCTCGGCCTCGGCATCCAGCCCCCCGCACCCAGCCTGGGCATCATGCTCTCCGACGCTCAGCAGTACCTGTTCCGGACGCTGTGGCCGGGCGTCTTCCCTGGCATCGCCCTCGCGTTGATCTGCCTGGGCTTCAATCTGTTCGGCGATGCCCTGCGGGACGCGCTGGACCCGAAGACCGTGAGTGAGGGCCGTTGATGGGCGCCGGAGGGACGGACACCGGCCTGACGCCGCTGTTGGAGATCAACGACCTGCGGGTTGCGTTCGGCGGTGACACCGTCGTGCACGGCGTTGACCTGCGGGTGATGCCGGGGGAGCGGGTGGCGGTGGTCGGCGCTTCCGGCTCCGGGAAGTCGACCACCGCGCACGCGGTGATGGGCCTGCTCCCGGGCAGTGGCCGGATCACCGGTGGCCGGATCCTGCTGCGCGGGGAGGACGTGACGCACGCCGGCGAGGCGCGGCTGCGCCGACTGCGCGGCCGCGAGGTCGGGCTCGTCCCGCAGGATCCGATGTCGAACCTCAACCCCGTTCTGCGGGTCGGCCGGCAGGTCGCGGAGACCCTGGTGACGCACGGGCTGGCGAATCGGCGTGCGGCGGCGGCCCGGGCGGTCGAGATCATGGGTGAGGTGGGCCTGCCGGAGCCGGAGCGCCGGGCGCGCCAGTACCCGCACGAATTCTCCGGCGGGATGCGTCAGCGGTTGCTCATCGCGATCGCCCTGGCCTGCCGGCCGGCGTTGCTCATCGCCGACGAACCCACCTCCGCGCTCGACGTCACCGTGCAGCAGCAGATCCTGGACCGGCTGGACACGCTGACCCGCGAGCTGGGCACCGCGGTCCTGCTGGTCACCCACGATCTGGGGCTCGCCGCGGAGCGGGCGGACCGGGTGGTCGTGCTGGCCGAGGGACAGGTCGTGGAGAGCGGTGCAACCCGGGAGGTGCTCACCGCCCCACGCCATGATTACACCCGCCGACTAGTGGCGGCGGCGCCGTCGATCTCCGCGACGGTGCTTACCGGGTCGGAGGCCGGCCCGGCACCGGTGCCACCGGTCTTGCAGGTGGAGCGGGTGTCGAAGGAGTTCCGCATCCGAGGTCGCGGTGGGGTGCTGCGCGCGGTCGACGACGTGTCGTTCGAGGTCCACCGAGGACGGACCACCGCGGTGGTGGGTGAATCCGGCTCGGGCAAGACAACCGTGGCCCGGATGGTGCTCGGGCTGGTCCCGGTCACCACGGGGACGATCCGGCTCGACGGCGACGACATCGTGGGGATGCGCGGGGCGCGGCTGCGGGCCGCGCGGCGGGCGATGCAGCCGGTGTTCCAGGACCCCTACGGCTCGCTCGACCCGACGTTCTCGGTGGAGCGGCTGGTCGCGGAGCCGCTGCGGATCTTCAAGGCTGGCGACAAGGCGGGGCGGGCCGCGCGGGTGCGCGAGCTGCTCGACCAGGTTGCGCTGCCTGTCTCGACCGCGCACCGCTACCCGAACGAGCTGTCCGGCGGGCAGCGCCAGCGGGTGGCGATCGCCCGCGCGCTGGCGCTGGACCCGGCGCTGGTGGTGTGCGACGAAGCGGTGTCCGCGCTCGATGTCCTGGTGCAGGACCAGATCCTGCGGCTGCTGCGGAACCTGCAGGACGAGCTGGGCGTGAGCTACCTGTTCATTTCGCACGATCTCGCCGTGGTCCGGGAGATCTCGCACGAGGTCGTGGTGATGAAGCAGGGCCAGGCGGTCGAGCAGGGGCCGGTCGCCCAGGTGCTCGGTGCGCCGAAGGCCGAGTACACCCGCCGGCTGCTGGCGGCGGTACCGGGCACCGGGGTGTTCGCCTAGGCGCTCCTGGTTCTGGCGCGCGGCGGCGGCCGGAGCGGGCGAGACTAGTGCTGTTGGGGGGTGCCGATGAGCACGGCGATCGAGTGGCGACGGGACCTGCACGCCCACCCCGAGGTGGGCTTCACCGAGTTCCGCACGGCGAGTCGGGTGGCCGGGGCACTGGCCGACCTCGGCTGGGAGGTGGTGGCCGGGCCCGACGCGATGGTGGCGGGGGAGCGGTTGGGGGTGCCGCCAGATGCCGTGTTGGACGCCGCCTACCAGCGGGCCGAGGCCGAGGGCGGTGACCCCCGGTTCCTGCCCGCGATGCGCGGCGGGCACACGGCGGTGGTCGCCACGCTGAAGGGTTCAGCAGGGGGGCGTGCGATCGGGCTGCGGGCCGACATGGATGCGCTGCCGATCCTCGAGTCGTCCGAGTCCGGGCACCGCCCGGCGCGGGACGGCTTCGCGTCCCGCTGGTCGGGGTCGATGCACGCGTGTGGGCACGACGGGCACGTGGGGATGGCGGTGGAGCTCGCCCAGCGGCTCGCGGCGGATCGGCCAGAGGCGTCGGTGACGATCTTCTTCCAGCCGGCGGAGGAGGGTGGCCGAGGTGGTCGGGCAATGGCGCCGACCGGGCTCGTCGACGGGATCGACCTGTTCCTGGCCGTGCACCTCGGCTTGTCGCTGCCCACCGGGGCGCTCATCCCGACGAACGATGGGCTGCTGGCCAACTCCAAGCTGCGGGCGGTGTTCCACGGTCGGGCCGCGCATGCCTCGCTCGCCCCGCAGGACGGCCGCAACGCCTTGCTCGGTGCCGCCTCGGCCACCCTCGCACTGCAGGGGCTGACCCGGGTGGCCGGGCACCAGACGCGGGTGGCGGTCGGCCGGATCAGCGGCGGCACGTCGAGCAACATCGTGCCCGATACCGCCGAGGTCCTGCTGGAGACGCGCGCCGACGACGGCGCGGTCAACGCCGATCTCGAGGAACGGGCGCGCGCCATGCTCGCCGGCGCCGCGC
>Ga0137412_10000256_pt2 | contig 30081 bp, 31 predicted proteins | sample CZODoug2_1_16fun_FD_122160 | JGI IMG/M metagenome (GOLD analysis project Ga0137412, IMG submission 122160) | Vadose zone soil fungal communities from Angelo Coast Range Reserve, California, USA - CZODoug2_1_16fungal (Hybrid Assembly) | ecosystem: Environmental > Terrestrial > Soil > Vadose zone...
TGTCCGGCGCGTACCTGTGGTTCCTGCCCCGTGCAATCTTTTACGCACGGGGGCCATGGGTGCGAACGGCACCCGGCCTTCCCTGCGCCCTCATCAATCGAAGAGAGTTTTGGCTTCTTGACTCCTCGGGCGCCACGCGTCGCGGGACTGCGGGCGCATGCCCACATGGCTGTTTGAACTGTTGAAAAAAACACGAAGTGCTGCGCACTCACGCGCAGCACGCTGTGAAGCGCGCTGAGCCCTACTCGCCGCAAGCCGATAACCCTGCAATTCTACCTAACCCTGATTGTAATTTTTTCCGAAACGAGCGGCGGGTTAAACGGATAATGCTTAGCGTCGCCCAACACGAGTTGGAGGGTGTGCTTGCCGGGCGGCAGATCGAGGCGTGCCTCGGTCTGACCCGCTCCGAAATGAAGATGGCTCTTGTCTTGTGCGATCGGCTCGTTGGGATCGAGTGGTTCGTCCACATCGATCAGCAAATGATGATGGCCGCTGTTCTGAAAATCGTCGCCTGCGTGGGTGACGCCCATGTTCCGCAAACCGAAACGACACCAGAACCCGCCTCTGATCGCAGTGCCGTTCTGCGGCCAAACAAAGTACACAAGCGCATCCTTTGGCGCGGCCTTTCCTTGAGCGTGGGCAGCGAACGACACAAAAGCCAACGCCGCCGATAGTACGATAAGCCGAGCGATCCTCATGAACATCCTCCTCTGAACTCAAGGAGACAGAGCGACGCGTAATCCGTGTGTCGGATATCGAACGTTCGTATCGTAATTGTCGCGGTTCGCCGGCCGCGCATAGCGCGCGTCATTCCTCCAGGACCCGGACCGAAGGACGTGCGATCCGCAATCGCCCTCGACCCACGCTGAACCATCCGACGGCGCGCCCTGATAGTTCTTGTGCCAGCAATCCTCTACCCACTGATCGACGCCACCACCCATATCGTACAGCCCGAACGGATTTGGCGTAAAACTGCCGACCTTGATTGGTTGCTCGGCGGCTGCGACGTCGGCGCAGTTCTTGCAATTGGCCATTCCGGATTGAAACTGGTCGCCCCACCAGTACCTCGTTTGCGTACCTCCACGGGCGGCATATTCCCATTCTGCTTCGCTTGGCAACCGATACGGCTTTCGCGTTGCATCTGCGAGCCAAACAGCAAATTGCTTGGCATCGCTCCAGCTCAAATTCGTGATGGGCGCGTCATCCTTGCCGGTTGCCGTGAACGCACATGCCTTGGCGGCAGCGCATTCGTTCCATTCACGAACGGAAATCGGATACCGGCTGATCGCAAACGGCTTGATAGAGACCTGGTGAACTGGCTTCTCGGTAGGGTCGTCATTGCTGCCCATCGTGAAGCTGCCGCCGCGAAGCATATTCATTTCGGGCTGTCGGACCACCGAGGTCGGCTGTGTTGCCGGAGACCCGGGCTGTGGCTGCGGTGCTGCCTGTTTCACAGCCGGAGCTACCAACGGTGCGGGTTGAGTTTGGAGCGCAGCGTGCGGGTTGGCAGGCGGCGCGGCAGGCAAGGGCTGAGGTAGCGGCGCTGTTTGTTTCACGGTGGATTGTGGTGCTGAGAGCACCTTCGGCATCTCCGGTAAAACCGGGGCCGACGCGTGATCCCCATCCTTGCCGTGCGGCAGCCACCAGATATACCAAAACGCACCGCCTGCGATGACCAGCAGAACGAGGCTCAGTAGGAAAATCAGAATGCTCTCGCGTCGTTTTCGAGTCCTGTTGAAGGCGGTCGGATCCGGAAGCACGCGGTAGACCCTTATCGGATCGGCGATGTTCTTAACCTTGCGATCTCCGAGCGCCTCATATCCGCAAATCAGCTTGTGCTTGACCTGCTCGTAAATGCCGCCTGAGATAAAAACCTGGCCGGGATCGGCAATGCCCTCAAGACGCGAAGCAATATTGACACCATCACCGTAGATGTCGGTCGATTCGATGATGACGTCGCCAAGGTTGACGCCGATCCGATACTCGATCCAATGATGCTTTGGCAGCGATGCGTTGCGCCCAACCATGTCTTGCTGGATGACGATGCTGCACCGCACGGCTTCGACAGGACTGTCGAAAATCGCAATAAAGCCGTCGCCGGTGGTTTTGACGAGCTTCCCGTGGTGGCCTGTAATGCTGGGCTCGATAAGGCTGCGCTCGATCCGCTTCACGCGACCGTGCGTTCCTTCTTCATCGATTTCCATCAGGCGGCTGTAGCCCGCGATATCTCCGGCGACGATCGCAGCTAGACGCCGCGGCGATGACTCGCGCACGGGCTTGCCACTCTTGCCCGATTTAAAATCCCGAATTTCGCCCATGGCTTCGATTCGGTATCAATACACCACAAAACAGCGGTGTAGAGGCAAAAACCATTTTCCGCGAAAATTAAAGCTCGCCAGCACAACGTATCATACCGTCGTGGCAGGACAAAGCTCAATCGGCTCCTGCACCTAGTAACCCGAACTGCGAGGTTTGCATGTGAACCGCTTCACACGGTCGAACTCAGCGCCGTAGGATCTCGCGCCGGAGGCTAGCATGACGAAGACGATCGTTTTCGTTGTTGCCGTGATTCTTCTCTACGTCACAGCTCGGCCTCCACAAGCAAATGCGGAGGCATGTCCGCGCTGGAGGACGGCTACCGGTCCAACCGGGACTGCCCTGACGCTCTGTACGGACGGCAGGTATTCGACCTGTGTCCGCGATTCGCGTCGCCCGGGTTGGCACGAGGCCCACGCGCAGAGTTACTGCGGTAAGCTTCGGGACGAGGGGAAGGTGAAATGGTTCAATTGGGTTCATTGGCGTCAAATGACAGAATGACGTGCACCTTTGCATCACCGCCATACACGCGCCATCAGTCGAACAGGCTGGGCCTGATCTGGCGCGCATGGTGAAGCTCGCCACGAATTCCCAGCGTGCCAGTCGATACGGTGGAATAGACAAAGTGCGTTCATCCGCCGGACTGATTTGCCCGACAAGTCGAATGAGCGCGAAGTAGCCCGCCAATCGCGCGATCGCGCACCCAATTTACGCCTGCGCCGAAAAACTAATTTCACAAGCCATTTCAATCACAACGCTCTCTTCAAGCCCTCCCGCGAAAATAAATCATTTCTGAAAATCAGAAATACATGCTTATCCTCCGCTCGTTCCGGTCCTGATGAGGGGCGTACGCGTCGTCACGAACGTTGGACCGGCAATGCGATGGACGCTGTCATGCTAGGTGCGTTTCAAAAACGCAGACGAATGGCAGGGCGGCGGACGGTGAAGTCGTGTGGTTCTGGCGCTCCGATGCAGGCGCCAAGTTGGCGAAGACGCTAACGCGTCTCGCCGATGACGGTGGCAACAAAGCCTGGTCACCGGGAAGATCACGTATAAGCCGTAACCCCATTGCGCAGGGAAGGCCGGATTGTCCGGCGCGTACCTGTGGTTCCTGCCCCGTGCAATCTTTTACGCACGGGGGCCATGGGTGCGAACGGCACCCGGCCTTCCCTGCGCCCTCATCAATCGACGAGGGTCTTGGCTTCATGCACCCCTCGGGCGCCATGCGTCGCGAGAGCGCGGAAGCATGCCCGCATGGCTGTTTGAAATGTTCGAATCACCGGCGCCGTCATTGCGAGCGAAGCGAAGCAATCCAGGACTACATAGGCAGTCTTTCCTCGGCCCTGGATTGCTTCGCTTCGCTCGCAATGACGACGACAAAATCCGGCTCAATCTATCAAGCTATAGAGTACGAACGTTCACACGCCGTACCCTGTGCATCCGGATATATCCGACTTCGATGGAGAGGGCTGGGGTCCTCCTTCTCCCCGCTTGCGGGGTCGAGACGAGCAAAGCTCGCTCTGAGAAGGTCGGGATGAGGGGCTGCCTTCACAAATTCGGAGGCAGCGAGTACGCGGAGAGTCCCCCTCACCCGAAATTCGCTTTCGCGAATTTCGACCTCTCCCCGCAAGCGGGGCGAGGTGAGAGCGCGGCCCGCCGCTCGGCAAAAGCCCCGACGCTACGCGCTCGCCATGGCCTTCTCGATCGCCGACAGCGCGGCATCGGCCTTTGCGCCGTCGGGGCCGCCGGCCTGGGCCATGTCGGGCCGTCCGCCGCCGCCCTTGCCGCCCAGCGCTTCGGAAGCGACCTTCACCAGCTCGACCGCGTTGTAGCGCGAGGTGAGATCGGCGGTGACGCCGACCACGACGCCGGCCTTGCCGTCGCCGGTGACGCCGACGATGGCGACGACACCAGATCCCAATTGCTTCTTGCCGTCATCGGCGAGGCTCTTGAGGTCCTTCATCTCGATGCCCTCGACCGCACGCGCCATCAATTTCACATTGCCGACCTCGCGCACGCCGGAAGCCGCAGCTCCATTCGACGAACCGCCGCCGCCCATCGCGAGCTTCTTGCGCGCCTCCGACAGCTCGCGCTCCAGCTTCTTGCGCTCGTCCATCAAGGCGGTGATGCGCGCCGGCACGTCTTCCAGCGTGGTGCGCAGTTCGTGGGCCGCGGTCTTCGCCAGCGCCATGGTGTCGTTCGCATGCTTGCGCGCATAGTTTCCGGTCAGCGCCTCGATGCGGCGGACGCCGGAAGACACCGCGCTCTCGCCGGTGACCGAGATCAGCCCGATATCGCCGGTGCGCTTGACGTGCGTGCCGCCGCACAGTTCGACCGACCAGCCGAGCGCGTTCTGGCCGTGCTCGCGCGCGCTGCTGCCCATCGACACCACGCGGACCTCGTCGCCATATTTCTCGCCGAACAGCGCGCGCGCGCCGGCATCGCGGGCATCATCCAGCCCCATCAGGCGAGTGGTGACCTCGTCGTTCTGCAGCACCACGTCGTTGGCGATGTCCTCGACCCGGGCAAGTTCTTCGGCCGTGATCGGCTTCGGATGCGCGAAGTCGAAGCGCAATCGATCGGGGGCCACCAGCGAGCCGCGCTGCGCGATGTGGTCGCCCAGCACCTGCCGCAGCGCCTCGTGCAACAGATGCGTCGCCGAGTGATGGGCGCGGATCGAGGCGCGCCGGGCGTGATCGACTTCGAGCTGAAGTGCTGCGCCGGGCTTCAGCGTGCCCTGCTCCACCGTGCCCTGATGCACGAACAGGTCGCCGGCCTTCTTCTGGGTCTCGGTGACGCGGAATGTCACGCCGTCGCCGGTCATCACGCCGGTGTCGCCGACCTGGCCGCCGGATTCCGCGTAGAACGGCGTCTGGTTCAGCACGATCGATCCGGTCTCGCCAGCCTTGAGGCTCTCGACGTCCTTGCCGTCCTTCACCAGCGCCAGCACCGCGCCCTCGGCGCGCTCGGTCTCATAGCCGAGAAACTCGGTGGCGCCGAGTTTCTCGCGCAGCGGAAACCAGACGCTTTCGGTCGCGGTATCGCCCGAGCCCGCCCAGGCCGCGCGCGCCTTCTCGCGCTGCCGGTTCATCGCATCCGTGAACGCCGCCTGGTCGACGCTGATGCCGCGCGATTTCAGCGCATCCTGGGTGAGATCAAGCGGAAAGCCATAGGTGTCGTACAAAGTAAAGGCGGTATCGCCGTCGAACATGTCGCCCTTCTTCAGCGTCGCGCTCTTCTCGTCCAGGATGGACAGCCCGCGCTCCAGCGTCTTGCGGAAGCGGGTCTCCTCCAGCCGCAGGGTTTCCGAGATCAGGCTTTCCGCCCGCACCAGCTCCGGATAGGCCTGCCCCATCTCGCGCACCAGCGCCCAGACCAGGCGATACATCAACGGTTCGCGCGCGCCGAGAAGCTGCGCATGGCGCATGGCGCGGCGCATGATCCGGCGCAGCACATAGCCGCGGCCTTCGTTGGACGGCAGCACGCCGTCGGCGATCAGGAAGGACGAGGCGCGCAGATGGTCGGCGATGACGCGCAGCGAGGCCTTCTGCGGCCCTTGCGGATCGGCGTTGGTGAGGTCCGAAATCGCCCGGATCAGCGCGACAAAGAGGTCGATGTCGTAATTGTCGTGCTTGCCTTGCAGCACGGCCGCGACACGCTCCAGCCCCGCGCCGGTGTCGATCGAGGGCTTCGGCAGCGGACTGCGCTGCCCGCCTTCGAGCTGCTCGAACTGCATGAACACGAGATTCCAGATCTCGATGAAGCGGTCGCCATCCTGCTCAGGCGAGCCCGGCGGGCCACCCCAGATCTTGTCGCCGTGATCGTAGAAGATTTCCGAACAGGGCCCGCAGGGGCCAGTGTCGCCCATCTGCCAGAAATTGTCCGAGCCCGCGATGCGGATGATGCGCGACTCCGGCAGCCCTGCGATCTTCTTCCAGAGATTGAAGGCCTCGTCGTCATCGATATAGACGGTCGCCGTGAGCTTGTCCTTCGGCAGGCCGAACTCCTTGGTGACGAGGTTCCAGGCCAGCTCGATCGCGCGATCCTTGAAATAGTCCCCGAACGAGAAATTGCCGAGCATCTCGAAAAACGTGTGATGCCGCGCGGTGTAGCCGACATTGTCGAGGTCGTTGTGCTTGCCGCCGGCGCGCACGCATTTCTGCGAGGTGGTGGCGCGCACATAAGGGCGCTTCTCGACGCCGGTAAAGACGTTCTTGAACTGCACCATGCCCGCATTGGTGAACATCAACGTCGGGTCGTTGCGCGGCACCAGCGGCGAGGACGGCACGATCGCGTGACCGTTCTCCGCGAAGAAGTTCAGAAAGGTTGACCTGATCTCGTTGACGCCGCTCATGTTCATCCAACCGGGAGTTCGTCGGGGACTGGCCGAACAGGCAGTGCTTCCCGCGAGAACGCTTTTAGACAAGGCCTGCCGCACTGTCCAGAAAGTGTGCACGCAATGATGTAAGCACTTCATGGACTTGCCGCGAGAGCATCAAGCGCGTTGCAAAGCCCGTTGATACTTGCCGCGGGCGCGTTGACAGGCCGGGCGGGCTGGTGTTTTCTCCTGCCCGTTCACGACAGCCACGTCGGGAGAGATCGGCTTCAGCGCCGGCGCCGAAGGAGCAACCGCCCCGGAAACTCTCAGGCAAACGGACCGCGTGGTGAGGACAGCATCTGGAAAGAGGCGCTAAGGGCGGTGAAAGCCCGGCGTCCGCCGACGGGATAATACTCTCAGGCAAAGCGACAGATGGGGCTTCGGCAGGTTCTTTCAGGGAATTCCCCCTGGGAACCGCGAGGGCCTCATGATGCTTGCGCGCGACGACCAATCTCCCCCGAAACGCACGGCCCTGCACGCGTTGCACCTCTCGCTCGGGGCTAAGATGGTGCCATTCGCGGGCTACGAGATGCCGGTACAATACGCAACCGGCGTCTTGCGGGAACACCAACATACCCGCGCCTCGGCCGGCCTGTTCGACGTCTCGCATATGGGCCAGATCGCGCTGCGCGCGACCTCCGGAAGCGTCGCGGACGCCGCCAAGAATGCCGCCAAGGCGCTGGAGCGGCTGGTGCCGCAGGACATGGTCGCGGTCGCGCCCGGACGGCAGCGTTACGCGCAGTTCACCAACGCGGGTGGCGGCATTCTCGACGACCTGATGGTCGCGAATTTCGGCGATCATCTGTTCCTGGTGGTCAATGCCGCCTGCAAGGACGCCGACGAGGCCCATCTGCGCGAGCATCTGTCCGACACCTGCCGGATCGAGCCCCTGCCCGACCGCGCGCTGCTGGCATTGCAGGGACCGAAGGCCGAACAGGTGCTGGCAAAATTCTGTGCCGACGCCACCGCCATGCGGTTCATGGATGCGGGGCCGCGCCAGGTCGCAGGGCTCGACTGTTTCGTCTCCCGCTCCGGCTATACCGGCGAGGACGGATTCGAGATCTCCGTCCCGGCCGCGCACGCCGAGGCGCTCGCCAAACTGCTGCTGGCCGATGGCGAGGTGCTGCCGATCGGGCTTGGCGCCCGCGACAGCCTGAGGCTCGAGGCCGGGCTGTGCCTCTATGGCCACGACATCGACGAGACGACCACGCCGGTCGAAGCCGCGCTGGAATGGTCGGTGCAGAAGAGCCGCCGCCATGACGGGGCGCGCGCCGGCGGCTTTCTCGGCGCCGAAACAATTCTCAGCCACTTCGAAAAAGGCGCGAGCCGCCGCCGCGTCGGATTGAGGCCGGAGGGCCGTGCACCGGTACGCGACGGTGTCGCCCTGTTCGCGGACACCACGTCCACTGAGCCGATCGGCAAGGTTACCTCGGGCGGTTTCGGCCCGAGCCTGAACGCGCCGGTCGCGATGGGCTATCTGCCCACCGCGCTGTCGGCGGTCGGCGGCCAAGTATTCGCCGAGCTGCGCGGGCAGCGGCTGCCGCTCAGGGTCGCAGCCACGCCCTTCGTCCAAAACACCTATAAACGCTGAAGGAATCCCATGACCACGCTGTTCACGCCCGACCACGAATGGCTCCAGATCGACGGCGACGTCGCCACCATCGGCATCACCGACTACGCGCAGTCGCAGCTCGGCGACGTCGTGTTCGTCGAACTGCCCAAGGTCGGCCGCAGCTTGAAGAAAGCCGAGGCCGCCGCCGTCGTCGAATCGGTCAAGGCGGCCTCCGACGTCTACGCGCCGATTTCAGGCGAAGTGCTCGAAGTGAACGACGCCATCACCGCCGAGCCGGCTTTGGTCAATTCGGATGCCGCCGGCAAGGCCTGGTTCTTCAAGATGAAGATCGCCGACAAAAGCGAATTAAGCGGGCTGATGGATGAAGCCGCCTACAAGGCGCACACGGCGTAAGATGAGAACCCGACCCACCATACCCACAGTGTCATCGTCGGCGAAATTCTTGCCGTCATGCCCGGGCTCGTCCCGGGCATCCACGTCCTTCTGTCGCGCCCCAAAACGTGGATGGCCGGGACAAGCCCGGCCATGACGATGAACTTCTTGAATGCCGCCTAGCAAGGAAGACTCTATGAACGCGCCCCTCAAGCATACCACCGACACCGCCACCAGCTTCGCCCGCCGTCACATCGGCCCCTCGCCGCGCGACGTCGCGGCGATGCTGGAGAGCGTCGGCGCGACGAGCCTCGATGCGCTGATGGGCGAGACGCTGCCTTCCTCGATCCGGCAGAAGGCGTCCCTCGATCTCGGGCCGGCCTTGAGCGAGACCGAGGCGCTGTCGCATATGAAAGCGCTGGCCGCGCAGAACCAGGTTTTCACCTCGCTGATCGGCCAGGGCTATTCCGCCACGGTCCTGCCGGCGGTGATCCAGCGCAACATTCTGGAAAACCCGGCCTGGTACACGGCCTATACGCCCTATCAGCCCGAGATCAGCCAGGGCCGGCTGGAGGCGCTGTTCAACTTCCAGACCATGATCTGCGACCTGACCGGGCTCGATGTCGCCAATGCCTCGCTGCTCGATGAGGCAACGGCGGCGGCGGAGGCGATGGCGCTCGCCGAACGCAGCGCGCACGGCAAGGCAAAATCGTTCTTTGTCGACCGCGAAGTCCATCCGCAGACGCTCGCGGTACTGCGCACCCGCGCCGAGCCGCTGGGCTGGACTCTGATCGTCGGCGATCCCCTCACCGATCTCAGCGCGACGGATGTGTTCGGCGCCCTGCTGCAATATCCGGCCACATCCGGCGGGGTGCGCGATCTCAGGCCCGCGATCGCGGCGCTGCGCGGCACGGGCGCGATCGCGATCCTGGCCGCCGATCTCCTTGCGCTGACATTGCTGGCCTCGCCGGGCGAACTCGGCGCCGATATCGCCATCGGCTCGGCGCAGCGCTTCGGCGTGCCGATGGGCTATGGCGGACCGCATGCGGCCTATATGGCGGTGCGCGATGCGCTCAAGCGCTCGCTGCCCGGCCGCATCGTCGGACTGTCGGTGGATTCGCGGGGAGCGCCGGCCTATCGGCTGGCGCTGCAGACCCGCGAGCAGCATATCCGCCGCGAAAAGGCCACCTCCAACATCTGCACCGCGCAGGTGCTGCTGGCGGTGATCGCTTCGATGTATGCGGTCTATCACGGCCCCGAAGGATTGACGGAGATCGCGCGCAGGGTTCACCGCCACGCTTGCGTGCTGGCGGCGGGGCTGCGCTGGCTTGGCTTTACGCTGACCAGCGAAGCCTTCTTCGACACCGTAACCGTGGACGCCGGCGCGCAGTGCGAAGCGATCGCCGCCCGCGCGCTGTCCGAGAACATCAATCTCGGCCTTGGTGAAGGCATGCTGCGCGTCGCGCTCGACGAGACCACGACGCCTGCGATCATCGAGGCGGTGTGGCGCGCCTTCGGCGGCAAGCTCACTTATCCCGAGGTCGCGCCGGGCGCGCGCGAAGCGCTGCCGGCGGAATTGAAGCGAAACGGCCGTTTCCTGACCCATCCGGTGTTCCACGCCCATCGTTCAGAAACCGAGATGCTACGCTACATGCGCAAGCTCTCAGACCGCGACCTGGCGCTGGACCGCGCGATGATTCCGCTCGGCTCCTGCACCATGAAGCTGAACGCGACCACCGAGATGATCCCGCTGACCTGGCCGGAATTCGGCAGCCTGCACCCGTTCGCCCCCCGCGAACAGGCGCGCGGCTATTACGCGCTGTTCGCGCGGCTCGAGAAATGGCTGTGCGAGATCACCGGCTACGACGCGATCTCGCTGCAGCCGAACTCCGGTGCGCAGGGCGAATATGCAGGGCTGATGGCGATCCGCGGCTATCACGCCTCACGGGGCGAAGGTCATCGCAAGGTCTGCCTGATCCCCTCTTCCGCCCACGGCACCAATCCGGCGTCGGCGCATATGGCGGGAATGGAGGTCGTGGTGGTCGGCTGCGACGCGCGCGGCGATGTCGATGTGGACGACCTTCGCGCCAAGGCGGAAAAGCATTCGGAGAATCTCGCCGCGATCATGATCACCTATCCCTCGACCCATGGCGTGTTCGAGGAGCATATCGGCGATATCTGCGACATCGTGCACGGCCATGGCGGGCAGGTCTATCTCGACGGCGCCAATTTGAACGCGCAGGTCGGACTGGCGCGGCCCGGCGATTACGGCGCCGATGTCAGCCATCTCAACCTGCACAAGACCTTCTGCATTCCGCATGGCGGCGGCGGCCCGGGCATGGGCCCGATCGGCGTCAGGGCGCATCTGGCGGCGTTCCTGCCAAGCCATCCAGCAACAAATCGCCATCCCATGACCGACGGCGCCGTGGTGCACGCGATCGGAACAGTCTCGGCCGCGCCGTTCGGCTCGGCGTCGATCCTGACCATCTCCTACATCTATATTCTGATGATGGGTGGCGAAGGCCTTCAGCGCGCAACCGAAATCGCTGTTCTCAACGCCAACTACATCGCGGCCCGGCTGAACGCGCATTTCCCGGTGCTTTATCGCAATGCCAAGGGCCGCGTCGCGCATGAATGCATTGTCGATCCGAGGGCTCTGAAGACAGCTTGCGGCGTCAGCGTCGATGACATCGCCAAGCGCTTGATCGACTACGGTTTTCACGCTCCGACCATGAGCTTTCCGGTGCCGGGCACGCTGATGATCGAGCCGACCGAATCCGAATCCAAGGCCGAGCTCGACCGCTTCTGCGACGCCATGATCGCGATCCGGCAGGAAATCGCCGAGGTCGAGAGCGGCCGCTTCGAGATCGAGGCTTCGCCGCTCCGCCACGCCCCACACACCGTGCACGACATCGCCGACGATAACTGGGCCCGCGCCTATGGCCGCGCCGAGGGCTGCTTCCCGGCCGGCACCTCGCGAACGGACAAATATTGGAGCCCGGTCGGCCGCGTCGACAACGTCTATGGCGACCGCAACCTGGTCTGCTCCTGTCCGCCGGTCGCGGACTATGCGGAGGCCGCGGAGTAAACCGCGCACGAACACGGCGCAGATGTCATCGATTGAGCGATGTACTTCGCGTCGCTTGATCGCGTGAATGGCCTTATGCCTCCGGCGCGATCAACGCCTGCGCGACGGGGTCCCAGCGCCAGAGATTGGCATTGGTGAGTTCGGTGCCGCCCCACCAGCGATGGATCGGATTGTGCTGGCTGTAATCGTCGCGACCAATCAGGATCGCCTCGCCCAACGCGGTCAGGACCATGCGGCTTTCTTTGTGCAACTCGTCGCGTCGACGGAAGTTGCCCGGCGCAACTGTTTGAAGTTCCGGATCAAGTCCTGAGAGCGCCGGCGCAGGGCCAAAGGCGAGCGGCTCCAGCAAGGCCGACGTCTCCCAATAGTTGAAGACGCTGCGCAGGATACCGTTGAAGTAAACTAAGGTATTGATGGCGACATTGAGTGGACGCTGCTTGCTGGAATTGACCAATTCCAGCAGCCCCATCTGCGTCGTACCAAGCCCGGTGCGCGTCGCCGGCAATTCGGCGAGCAGCATGAGGACGGCGTTGCGAAGCTGCGGCAATGGACTGAGATCGTCGCGCAGCAGATCCGACCAGTCTTGCGGCGTCGGCGCGCGGTAGGCTGCCCAAGCCTTGGATGCAATGTTGGTGTGTGCAGACGTGATCGGGATTGTCGGTGGATTCAGGGCAGCGAGTTCATCGACGCTGGCGACGCCGATGTACCCGTCCGTCGGGCGAAGAAAAAGGTGCGGCGCAATGGCATCGTGGCGTTGCAGGTAGTCCAGCAGCCAGATCAGCTCGAGCTGGTCGTTGGCGGTCGGGTCAATCCAGAGTTCAATGGTCTCAAAGCACTTGCAGAGCGCGACCAATCCGAAGCCATGCAGATCGAATTGGTTGAGGTACTTCGAGCTGACAAAGTCCAGCCAATGCGACCCTGGCACTTGTTGCCGCTCCTCGGACCACGGAGCCACGTAATCATCCAGCTCGGCAGCCGTTGGCGGGTGGCCGGAGACCAGCCGTCGAAGGTCATCGAAGCGATGCTGGAACGGAAGAACAACACGGGTCGGAGCAGCCGGCTCTGGCCCGTGGGGTATGACGCCCGTTGTCAGGATCAGCCGCGTCATGTTTGTCGCCGGTCATCCGCAACAAAAACGGGCGTCCAAAACGTCGGCAACTCGACGCCGTCGGCACCCGTCTGTGTCGCAATGGAGCCCGAGGCCCGAAGAATTTACTCTTCCGCCGGCTCCTCGCCTTCGGCGTCGCGCTCGGGACTGCCTGCCAGAATCTGTTCGGCGATCAGGCCGGAATTCTGGCGGATCGCCATCTCGATCTTGGCGGTCATATCGGGGTTGGCCTTGAGGAACGTTTTCGAGTTCTCGCGGCCCTGGCCGAGCCGTTGGCTGTCATAGGAGAACCAGGCGCCGGATTTCTCGATAATGCCGGCCTTGACGCCGAGGTCGAGGATTTCGCCCATCTTGGAGACGCCCTCGCCATACATGATGTCGAACTCGACCTGCTTGAACGGCGGCGCCAGCTTGTTCTTGACGACCTTGACGCGCGTCGAGTTGCCGATCACCTCGTCGCGCTCCTTGATCGCGCCGATGCGGCGGATGTCGAGGCGGACGGAGGCGTAGAATTTCAGCGCGTTGCCACCGGTCGTGGTCTCAGGCGAACCATACATCACGCCGATCTTCATGCGGATCTGGTTGATGAAGATCACCATGGTGTGGGATTTGTTGATCGAGGCGGTGAGCTTGCGCAGCGCCTGGCTCATCAATCGCGCCTGCAGACCGGGCAGCGATTCGCCCATCTCGCCTTCGAGCTCGGCCTTCGGCACCAATGCGGCGACCGAGTCGACCACCAGCACGTCGACCGCGCCCGAGCGCACCAAGGTGTCGCAGATTTCCAGCGCCTGCTCGCCCGTATCCGGCTGCGAGATCAGAAGCTCGTCGATATTGACGCCGAGCTTGCGGGCATAGACCGGATCGAGCGCGTGTTCGGCGTCGATGAAGGCGCAGATGCCGCCCTTCTTCTGACCCTCTGCGACCGTATGCAGCGCCAGCGTGGTCTTGCCCGAGGATTCCGGCCCGTAGATTTCCACCACCCGCCCCTTCGGCAGGCCGCCGACACCGAGAGCGATATCGAGCCCGAGCGAGCCGGAAGAGATCGTCTCGATATCCATCGAACGGTCGTTCTTGCCGAGCCGCATCACCGATCCCTTGCCGAACTGGCGCTCGATCTGGGACAGGGCTGCGGACAGCGCCTTACTCTTATCCATGGAGGAACCTTCGACGATACGCAGGGCTGGGGCGGACATTGGCCAAACTCCTTATGGCGGGGATTCGCTTGGTGGACAAATAGTTAACGAAAACGGCCGGCAACTGGGAACGATGTACCTCATTTGTTCTCGGTTCGCAATATGTTCTTTTACAAAGGTAGCGTTGCTGCAACCGCACGGTCTTAAGTTGATAGATTCTTAAGTTGATAGATTCTCAAGTTGGTGGGCCTTACCCGGCGCCCCGAGACCAGCCAACTGCGGCGCGGCCGCTGCCGGCCGCCGTGCGGCCAAACCTTGCGTCTCCCGGCTCTAAAAATCCGGCCTGCCGTAACTTTTCAATGTCCCGATTTGACTTTCCCCGCGGTTGCCGCCCGGGCATCGCTTCTTCATGGCAAACGATGACTGAGATCGCCCTGCTCCCGCCGATGAATCGAGCGGCGCGGCATGTGCAACGAGTGCGACAAGCTTCAGGAAGCGATTTCCCACGACAGGCAGTTTCTCACGCAGCGCTTCGATCCGCTCACCGAATCAAGACGGCGATTACAGATCTCCAACGCAGCAAGGCCGCACTACATTAGAGCGCGATGGGATTGGGTTGAATCGCGATCGCGCTCCAGGTTTTTGATTGAGCATGATCTCCGCGCAAACGCGTTGCGTTTGTTGCGAGGGATAACCGCGACACACTTTTCCGGATCGTGCCCAGACGGGGTATGATCTGCAGCTTGCATTCTCGCGCGCGCGCCAGCGGTTATCGCCATGAGATATCCACACCAAATCGAGGGCAGGCCAGGCGGCCTCGTCGACCTCCGCGAATCTCCACGGCGCCGGCGATACGATTTGGCAAACGAACCAAGCCGATTGATCGCGCCGCCGGGTGCGCATGTCGTGCACACCAAAACGCTACTCGCTTTGAGCGAATTCGCTCTCAGGTAGTTCACCCCATCGTGCAGAGAAAATCGGCGAAGGAAAATTCAGGTTCCGTACTTAACCCAGTTTGCAAATCAATAAATCCGCGTCATGATTGGCTTATCCGGTCGGACAGAGCCAGCCCCGGCCGACTGGGTAGGCCCGGCGCGCGACCGAGGGGGCAGCGCAGCCGGGCCCCTCACCTTCTCCTCCATTCATCTATAAGTTGTGGGTGGCATCGCGATGCGCGTTGGCGCATCCCCGCTGGCAGGCCGTTTCCGACGCTGCGGCTGGGCCGTCGGCCGGTTCCCCATTTCGCACTCTCGGAGGTTTTGCGAGCCCCGCGCTGCAGCCGAATACCCCAGCTAAGCTTCTGCTTTCCTTGGAACTTAACTCCCCCGTAGTACTCCGGTCTAGCCTATCCTTTTACGCGAGTCCAAAGCGGTAACCGGGAAACAACGGGCCTGCACGGCGCGTTGCACGCGGAAGCTGTGAGGGCGATTGATGACGTATAAGGGCGTGGAGTTCCAGGTGTCCATGAGCGCGGTTCAGGACGTCTGGAAATGGCAGTTCCAGATCGGCCAGTTGGCAAAGTCCGGCAAGACCGAAGCCAAGCTTCAGCTGCTGGCGGTGCGACGCGTCCAGTCGCAGATCGATCGCGAACTCCGGAAGCTCGCGCGCAGCACGAATTGAGAGCGCCGCAGGAAACCCGCGGCCAGGCCCCTCAGGGCAAAAAATCTCCCGACGGATTGCAAGTAGAGACCACACCGGGGTTTGCCTCGCGGCCATCCGATGCAGACGCGCTCTCCCGTATGGGCGTCAAGGTCACGCAGCCCTCGGATGAGGTCCGCTCGCATCTGAGGGCTGCCTATGAACAGGACTCGGCGCAATTGATCGCCTCGTCGCATGTCATCGCCGCTCACTTCCAGACCGTCGCAGCGGCGAACAATTACTGGCGCTAGCCCCATGCAAAGCCTGCCCGCTTCAACAGCGCGCAGGCGATCGCCTCGCATGCGACGCGATCAGCCACAGGCCCGATCAACTTCAGTTCAAGCAGCAGGCAATCGTCTTGGAACGGTTACGGGCGGCGTGCATAATGCGCGCATGAGAAAAGGCGACGTCATCTGCCCCGAATGCAACGCCGGCTTCCGCCGGATCGAACTGGCCTCTCGGCACGGAACCGCGGGCGAGTTTCACTGTCCGCTCTGCGATCACGTTCTGGAAGTCTTCGATGGCTCGACCGAGATCGCCTATCGGCTGACCGTCGCGCCGGAAAAATTATTCGAATAGGACGCACTGTTCCGTCAGTTGCGCGCCGTTTGAGTAGTAATTCCTGGAAATAAATTCCGGCGCCTCGTGTTGTGAAGAAGAAGCGCGATCTGCCGTGGTTTCTCCAAATTTTGCGGCTTTGAATACGGCATCGAGTCTACTCAAGATGACTTTGTGCCGATCGATGAGAATGATGTTGTCATCAAAGTGTCGAGCCGCGTCGAGCGATACGACGTTGGCGAGCGACGACGGACCCGAAGGATCGGGTCTGGTTTGCCTCGCCGCGCGAAAAAGCCTGAATTCGACGATCGTTCCGCCCGAACCGAAAGTTCAGCGATGACCGTCCACACCCCGAAATTACTGACACCCGAAGAGTTCGCCTCGTTGATCGAGGTGGCGGTCACCGCGCCCGATGCCAACATTCCGCCAGCGCATTTGGCGAAGCTCATCGCCTTGGGCTACGTCGCAACGACCGCCAACGGGCAGATGGTCACCGGCGACGGCCTGATCCGGATCACGGAGAGCGAATGACGGCCCCGGATGAAAACGATCCATCGGAACCGCCGGACGACGGCGCTGAACAGGCGCGGCCGAGCGACGAACAGGTGCTTGCGCATCTCGGCGGCGCCGTGCTGCTGTGCTGGAACGAATTGTCGTTCCAGTGTCAGAACCGGATTCTCGCCCAGGCCAGCGACGTCATTGGCCTGACGCCGCTGCCGGGCGCCCGCAACGAGATCGTCAAGCTGCTGCTGCGTCACGCCAAAACCTGACGTCACGACTTAACGTCGAGACGTGAGTCGCAGATATGACGTGAGTTGCAGACATTGCGTCAAGAATTGGACGTAACCGCTGTGATGCGCCCGCTCTTACCGTTTCACGGCACTCGGACAGTATTTTTCCGGAATTGATCTCGTTGCCGATTGCGCCTCCATTCCCGGCACCTTTGTGCAGCTTGTGGGCTTGGGGCGTGCATCTCGCATCGGTTAATGCCATGCCGCTCTATTTCTTCCGCATTCGAAACGGCCGGTACTCCGGCGCCTCCGATTACGGCACTGAATGCGCCGATCGCGATGCTGCCTGGCGCGAATTGACCACGGTCTGCGCCGACATGGCCTCAGGCATTTCCCGCAAGCTTGCGGAAAATTCCGAGTGGCACCTGGAATTGCTGGACGAGACCAAGCAACCGGTTTTCCGCATTCGCATCGTCGCCGAGACGATCGAATGAGCCGCGGCGCTGCCCGTGTGCAATGCAACAGGGCGAGGCGTAGAGCCCTTCCTCTTCCGCGCCTCTTCCGCGGCACATTTGATCGAAATCAAATCGCTTGCCGCGATGTTCGATAGTGCCGGGGGATGAACCTCAACGTCGTTTTCAAATGCCCCCGGACCGGCATGAACGTACAGCACTCGCTGGACCAAAAGCTGGCGGCTGAAAATTCAGATGGCACCTACGAGGCCGTGGTCTGCAAGGCGTGTGCCGGGCTTCATTTCATCAACCGGTCGAACGGCAAGCTGCTCGGCCAGGATTGAACGTCATCCGATTCGATTCGAAGACTGCGCGTGCCGCCGCGGTCAGTCGGCGCTGCGCAGCCGGCGCATGGTAAATTCGATGTCGCCGCCCGGCAGTTCGCGCCAGCTTTCGACCGCGCTCATATAGCCGGCCTTGGGATAGCGGGTGAGGTAATCGCGTGCCACAGCCCTCGCCTTCTCGCGTGGCAGCGTGAAGGTCTCGCGCAGATAGCCGTCTGCGCCCTTAACTCCACCCTTGCGCCGTGCCGACATGCGGTCGGCGAGATCCCGTGGCCGAAAGGCCATGCCGCAACTCCGCTACAACTCGCTCCTGCCAATATAGGCAAGATCGGCTGCGATCCGAGTCCCGGCCAAGGGGCCATCAAGGGCGCCCCGTCAATCAAAGGCGCCCATCAATTGGCGTTGCTGCCGGTCTTGGTCTTTTTGGCAGGCGCCTTGGCGGTCGACGTCTTGGCAGTCGACGTCTTGGGCGGCGCATCCGAGCCGCGCACGCTGCCCCAGGGGTCGTTGGACGCCTTGGCCTCGGGGATCTTCCTCAGCGAATCCTTATAGGCCTTCTCGCGGGCCTCATCGGCCTCGCGCTCCTCGGGTGTCTTGGAGGGCGTATCCTGAAGCAGGTTGATGTTCGGCGTCTGCATCTGCGCAAAGGCCGGACGTGTCGCAAGGCCGGTCACTACGCAAGTCGCCAGCCATGTCGTTCCTGCCAGCAGTGCTGCGGTCGCCGCGGTCCCCAGTCGTCTCATTGGATGCTCCTTTTCGCTGCAATATAGCATCGCCAACCGCGACGCCAAGCGCATCTGCCCCGGCCCGATTTGGAGTTCCTACACCAAAAGCCGCAAGTTGGGACTTCAAATCGGGAAATGGCCTCAGAGGTGATCGGACCGGCAGGATTTCTGCGGTTGCAGCCAATCCTCCCAGATTGGGCCGCATTTGGTGCAGCCATTGAGCATCAGGCCGGCCAGACCAATCATGATTGCCCAACACCGCAACATGGCCGATCATCTCCTGCTACGCATCATAGGCTACGAACTCCGGGGCTTTCAGGCCGTGCCGGTAGTTTCAAGCCGTGCCGGCGCTTGTAACCGTGCCGGCGCTTGCAACTTCGGATCAGGGAACAGCGTTCATGCAACAGCCGCGGCAGGACTCCGGAAAATTCGGTATCGAGGAAGCACGGCGCATGCTGACGGAGGTGTTCGCGCCCTGGGTCCAGGATCTCGGATTATCGATCGAGAGCATCGACCATGAACCGCCGGCGGCGGCCGCGGACTGGCAGCCCGGCGCCATCTTGCGCATGGCCTTTTCCGAACGGCTGTGCCGGCACGGCGGCGTCATCTGCGGCCAGGCCCTGATGGCGTTCGCCGATACGGCGATGGTGATCGCGATGGTCGCAGCCAATGGCGGATACCGGCCGATGACGACCGTCGATCAGACCACGCATTTCATGCGCGCGGTGGCCTCCGCCGACGTGCTGGCCGAGGCGCGCGTGGTACGGCTCGGGCGCAGCATGGGTTTCGGCCGCGTCACGCTCTCAAACGCCCGCGACAACAAGCCGGTGGCGATGGTCTCGAGCGCCTTTGCGATGCTGTGAAAACGCTCCGCTTCCATCATGGTTAATCGGAGATGAATCCGTCGCCCTTGATATAATCATTGGCATTTATTTAATTTCAATTTGCGCCCGGTATTTTGGACAAAACAAATGGCAAAACTACGGGCCATGGCGATGATCGAATTAATGTCAGACAAACGAATCGCACCTCGTCACCGGGTATTTAAACACGGCACGCTGGCGTTTAACGGCGGCGGTGGCATCGATTGCACGGTCCGTAGTATTTCGGAGACTGGCGCGCGAATCGATGTGGTCAATCCCGTCGGCTTGCCCGAGAACTTCGTGCTGGTGATCGAAACCGATCATTTTTCACGGCACTGCCACTCGGTCTGGAGCCGGGACAAGCAGATCGGCGTCGCGTTCGATTAGAGCATGATCCGGAAAAGTGTGTAGCGGTTTTCCGTCGCGACAAACACAAAGCGTTTGCGCGGAGATCATGCTCAATCAAAAAACTAGAGCGCGACGCCGATCCTTCTTCACGTTGCCGTGTTTTTTGGCGCCTTGTTACTTGGCGCTGTTACTCACTTGGCGCTGATCTCGGCATAGCCGCCTTTGGAGTCCCACTTGTAGACGACATAGTCGATCTGCTTGATGTCGCCCTTGGCGTCGAACTCGAGCTTGCCGATCACCGTGTCCCAGGCGCCGGCCTTGATCGTCTCCATGACCTTCTTCGGATCGGTGGTCTTGGCCTTTGCCGCGGCCTGCGACCAGACCTGCATGGCCGCGTAGGTGTAGAGCGTGTAGCCCTCGGGGTCGACATTCTTGGTCTTGAACTTTTCGACGATCGCTTTCGCGGTCGGCTTGTTGCGCGGATCGGGACCGAAGGTGAACAGCACGCCTTCACCGGCAGGCCCCGTGATCGAGGCGAACTCCTTGTCGGCGAGCGAGTCGCCGGCCATCAGCACCGTCTTCAAGCCCTGATCGCGCATCTGGCGCAGGATCAGGCCCGCCTCCTGGATATAACCGCCGACATAGACGAGATCGATGTTCTCGCGCTTCAAGCGGGAGACGATGGCGTTAAAGTCCTTGTCGCCCTTATTGTAGGATTCGAACATCTTCTCGGTGACGCCGGCCTTGTTGAGCGCCTTCTTGGTCTCGTCGGCAATGCCCCTGCCATAGGTGGTCTTGTCGTTGAAAATCGCGATGTTCTTGCCCTTGAAGTTCTTCGCGATGTACTCGCCGGCCACCAGGCCCTGCTGGTCGTCGCGGCCGCAGACGCGCGCCACGTTCCAGAGCTTGCGTTCGGTATAAAGCGGATTGGTCGATCCCGGCGAAATCTGCAGCACATTGTTTTCCGCATAGGCCTCGGAGGCCGGAATTGACGAGGACGAGCAGTAGTGGCCCGCGACGAACGGAATCTTCATGCCGCCGATCTTTTCGGCGACCGAGCGCGCCTGCTTCGGATCGCAGGCGTCGTCCTCGATGTCGAGCACCAGTTTCTTGCCGAGGACGCCGCCCGCGGCGTTGATGTCGGCGACCGCCATCTCGGCGCCGTTCTGCATCTGCCGGCCGGTCGCGGATTCGCTGCCGGTGATCGAACTCGCTAGCGCGACCGTGATGTCGTCGGCAAATGCCGCGCTCGATAGCGCCACCGACGCGCCTAGCGCCAGACCGATAAGTTTCAATGAATTCATGAAGGTCCCCGATGATCTGAGAGTAGCAAGCGAGCCTCTTTGAGACGGGCCGCCGGCGGTTTACTCTTATCAGGAAGACCTCGGCAATTTCCCGGCAAATTGAGGGGCGGCTCGTAACATTTTACCCTAGGGGTGATCGGCGCCCGCTCTCCTTTTCGTCATCGAGAGGGGCCAAGAGCAGGGGCCAAGAGAGGGGGCCAAGACAAGAGAGGGGCCAAGACCGCGACGCCGTCCGGCCGAGGGACCCTCATCTTGAGGCTGCCTCTCTTAAGGCTTGCCTCCGCGCCCGCAGCCGCATCCGTCTGCGCCGGCGCCATAGCGCGCCCGCAACCAGCACCACCGCAAGCAACACCGCGGCGATCGCCCCGCTCGTGAACCGGCCGCCGGGCCGGTCGATGGTGCGCGACCACAGCGAGGGCGCTTCATCCGGCCGCGCCAGGCGAAACGCCACCATGCTGTCGCCGATGGTGGTGCCTCCCTCGGAATGGCCGCCCGCGGCGATCACGACATATTGCTCGCCCTTCCACAGATAGGTCATGGGATTCGCGACGCCGGGAACCGGCAAGCGGCCCTGCCATAATTCCTCGCCGGAGCTGGCATTGAAGGCGCGCAGATAGGCATCCATCGCGCCGGTGAAGACCAGGCCTCCGGCCGTGATCGCGACGCCGTTGACCAGCGGCATGCCCCATTTGAACGCGAGCCCGAGCGGCGTGCGGTCTTCGGTGGTGCCGACCGCCGAACGCCACAGGATTTTTCCGGCCTTGAGATCGACCGCGACCATCTCGCCCCAGGGCGGGCGATTGCAGAGCAGCCCAAGCCGCGAGATCGCGACCTGGCGGGTCATCGCAAACGGCGCGCCGCGCTGCGGGCCCAGTTCGATGCCCGGCGGCGGCTTGTAGCCCTCCGCCTCGGTCCGCGGAACGAGCTTGATGACCTGCACGGCGCGGCTGATGTTGGCGTAGAGGATCTGATGGATCGGATCGAACGCCGCGCCGCCCCAATTGACGCCGCCGCCAGTGAACGGAAACACCACGGTGCCTTGCGTCGAGGGCGGCGTGTAGAGCCCGTCATTGCGCGCGGTCGAAAGTAGCGCGTCACAGGACGGGCTGCCGACCACCGGCGGGAACTTGAAGACATCGTCGAGCGAGAAACGCTGCGGCATCAGCGCCGGCACATGGGTCGGAAACGGCTGCGTCGGCGAGAGCTGTTCGCCCTCGGCGCCGTTTTGCGGAACGCTGCGCTCCTCGACCGGCCAGACCGGCTTGCCGGTGTCGCGGTCGAGCACGAACACGAAGCCCTGCTTGGTCGGCTGGATCACGACGTCGCGCATCCCCTCCCCGGTATCGATGCGGGTCAAGGTCGGCTGCGCCGGCAGGTCGTAATCCCAGACGTCGTGATGCACGGTCTGGAACGACCAGACCAGTTCGCCGGTCTCGGTCCGCAGCGCCACCACGGAATTGGCGTGCTCATTATTGCCCGGCCGCTGGCCGCCCCAGAAATCCGGGCTGGGTGACGTCGTCGGCAAAAACACCAGCCCGCGCGCGTCATCCGCCGACATCGGCGCCCAGACATTGCTTTGGCCGGCGCTGATGCCGTCATGGCGCAGCGGATCGAAACTCCAGCGCGGCCGTCCTGTGCGGGCGTCGAAGGCGCGCACGGTGCCATCAGGCGCATCGACTCGGGCATTGTCCGAGATCGAGGAGCCCACCACGACCACGCCGCGGCTCACCACCGGCGCCGACGTGATCTGGAATTCGCCCGGCCACATCAGCTCCTTGCCGGTCTGGATCTTGACCTCGCCATGGGTGCCAAAATCAGCGCAAGGCACCCCCGTCCGCGCATCCAGCGCGATCAGGCGGACGTCGTTGGTACCCATGAAAATCCGGCTGTGGCACACCGCGCCTTCGGAAGCCTGATCGTCCACCCAATAGGTCACCCCGCGGCAGACATAGCGGTTGGCCGGGCGCTGGCTCTCGCTGACCTTCGGATCGTAGCGCCATTTTGGCGCGCCGGTGCCGGGATCGAGCGCGATCACCTCGTTGAAGGGCGTGCAGAAGATCAGGCTGTCTTCGACGAACAGCGCCGTGGCCTCGAACTTGGTGCGCGCCATCACGGCGGGCGGGCGGCGATCGAGATCGCCGGTGCGGAATTCGAAGGCGCGCACCAGACGGCCGACATTGGCCGGCGTGATCTGGTCGAGCTTCGAAAAGCGCGTTCCGCCCTGGTCGCCGCCCCAGTGCTCCCAGGCAAATCCGGGTTGCGGCACCAGGCAAAGGAGCGCCAGCAGCACTGCCGATATGAGCGCTGCGAAATCCCTCGCGAGGCCGGACCATCTGCCCGACTTTTCTGACCTCAGAACACGACGCAGGACGATCATGGCGAAGACTCGTTGCTGCAGGCCTTGCCAACTGATCGGCGCGAGCGGCGGTCTATTTCTTCTTCTGCTTGTCGGGCTCTGCCGGGCGGGCCGCGCCCCAGGGATCGTATTTCTCCTTGGGCTCGGGAATGCGCTCCAGCGCGGCCTTGTAGGCCTTGTCGTCCACTTGCGGCTTCTTCTCCTCCGACTTGGTGTCCCCGCCCCGGGACCGTTTGCCTCCCATTTGCGCCTGTGCGGGCAAAGCCAAGACCCCCGGCAAGAGCGCCAGTACCGCTGCCGCGACGACCCACCTCTTCATTGCATCCATCTCCTTGCCGTCGCCCGTGCGGAGACTACCCGCCTAACGGACGGCGGCAAGCGGCCATGCGGTCAATAAAGTGGGATTCCATTCACAAAAGCTACGAGCGTCTTCCAAAGAAAACCCGTCGAGACGAAAACCAGAGCGCGATCAAACGCGCTCTGGCTCGTTTTCACTTATCTGGCTTGTTTTCGCTTAGTAGCCGCCGCGGAAACGCCCGCCTTGATAACCACCCCCGCCGCCGTAACGGCCACCGCCGAAGCCTCCGCCGCCAATACCGATGCCGATGCCGATCCCAACCGGCGGCGGTGGGGGTGGCGGCGGCGCGGCTTCGTAATAATCACGCACCGGCGGACGGCGGTAGACCACCTCATCGCTATCGGGATCGCGACCCCGCGTCGGTTTCGAACTGGCCCGCTTGGGCGGATCGGACTCACGCTTCCTGGTCGGCGGCGTATCGATCTTGCGGATCGGCAGGGACGGCGAGCTGCACGGACAGGTCGGCCCCAGCGCGACATTGGTCGGCTGGCTCGGCGTCGACGTTCCACCCTGCGGCGTGCTGATGGGCGCAGCCGGCGCGCTTGACGAAGCGGCCGCCGTGACCACGGGCGCGATCGTCGGCCGGTTGTTGAGCCGCTCGATCAGCCGGTAGGCGGTCGCGGTCAGGTCGCTCTGGGGATACTCCGCCAGGAAGCCGCGATAGGACACCGCGGTGTTGACCAGCACGGCCTCGTTCCACGCCGCCATCCGGCGATGCAGATTGAGCCAAATGCGGGCTTCCACCGCGAATGGACCTTGCGTGTAGAGTTCGACGAACGCCTCATAGGCTTCCACGGTGCCGTCGGCGACGGTGATCTCATGGGCCGCTTCGACCGGCTTGCCCTGCAATTGGCGGCGCCATTCCTCGGTGCTGCGCTTGATCGTGGCGGGCTTCGGGCCAGCATTGGCGGAATCGATGCCGGTGCTGGCGATGAACCTGAAATCCTCCGTCAGGGACGAACTGTCCCACGGCGTCTGGCGGCCCTCGGTCACCTTGTTGACGGCCACGCGAACCCGCTTGAACGCTTCCTCGATCGGTACGCCCGGCTCGCGGGCCGCCGTGAGCAGCGCCGTCGTGTACGGACTGTCGGCGCCGTTGCCATCCTCGGCTTCCGCGCCAGGCGAAGTGGAATAGGACAGGAAGGTGCCGGGGATCCCGGTCTTGGTATTGACCAGCGCAAGGCCATGGCCGGCGGTCTTGTTGATCCCGGGGAACGGATTGTTGCGACAGGCGTCGAGCAGCAGGATGCGCATCTTGCTCGGCACCGAATTCAGCGTGTTGAGCAGATCGTTCAGGCGCACCGCCTGCAACGGAATGTCGGTCTCGCGTTTGGGATCGACATCGACCGGCACGAGATAGTTCTCGCCGTCGATCTGCATGCCGTGGCCGGCATAAAACACCAGCGCCACCGTGTCCGGACCTTTCGCCGCGATCGTGGCAGCGAAGTCGCCGACCTTCTCGTTCATCTCCTTCTGCGAGAGATCGGCGGCGGTGGTCACCTCGAACCCGGAATCGCGCAGCAATCGCGACATCGCCTGGGCGTCGTTCGCCGGATTCGGCAATGGCGTCACCATGCGGTAGGCCGATTCGCCGATCACCAGCGCGACGCGGCTCTCGGCGAGCGCCGCGCTAGAACCGGCGGCGACGGCGCCAACAATGATCGCGCTGCAAAGCGCCTGACGGAACATGGTGATCTCCCCTTGAACAAATGGCGTAGCTGTTGGTCGGCAAGAATCCGGATGCGGTTCAAGATGGCCCGCATCGAAGCGTTGTTTATCAACCAGATCAGTTTTTTTTGATCAGTGAGTATCGTCACATTTACCGCCCCGCCTGGCGCATTATGCTGCGAGCCGCGGTAAAATGGATCGATGCGGGCGTTCATTCATGTTGGGCTGATCGCGGGTGGTGCGATGATGCTGGCGGCTTGTGCCGCCGACAGCCGCTCGCCGCTGCCTGAATTCCTGCGTGCCCAGGCGAGCGAGCCTGTGCCGCCGCTCGAGCCGCCGCCCGACGTCAAGCAGATGGTCCGCGAGAAACTGGATTCAGTGTTCGTGGCGACGTCCAACCCGCAGCAGGTGCGGGTCTCGCCTCCCCACCACGACGTTCGTGGACCGGGATGGACCGCCTGCGTGAGAGCGGAGGTGATATCCGCCACCGGTCATCCGCTCGGCGCTCAAACCTACCGCATCACCATCAGCGACGGCGTGATCTCCGATCGCAAACGCGTCGGCGACGAAGACAATTGCGTGTCGGAAACCTACGAGCCGATCTGAACATCCACGCTCGATCGGTCAGGTTTCGAGAGGGTCGACTTGTGTGGCGACGCGCGACAGCGAGGGTAACCGGCTCAGAAAGCGCGCCAGCCACATGCCGGTCAGCATCGCCGCGACGAAAATGAAGGCCGCGCGCGAGCCGAAGCCGAGCGCGGTCAGCGCCGGCCCCGGACAGAAGCCGGCAAGCCCCCAGCCGACGCCGAAGATCGCCGGACCCGCGACGATGCGGAGATCCAGTTCGCGTTTGGTCGGCAGGTGAAATCGTTCGGCAAACAGCGGTCGCGATCGCTGCAACACGAACCGGAACCCGACAAAGGTCACGGCAACCGCCCCCGCCATCACGAAGGCAAGGCTCGGATCCCAATTTCCTGAAGCGATGCCGCCGAGATCGAGAAAGTTGAGCACTTTCGCCGGATCCGACATGCCGGACAGCAGCAGCCCGAAACCAAAAACAAGACCGACGACGAACTGCAAGACGATTGCCATTGATTGTCTAGCTCCAATGCCGCGCGATGAACACGGTCGCGAAACCCGTGGCCATGAATGTCACGGTCGCTACCAGCGCGCGGACCGAGAGCCGAGACAGCCCGCACACGCCATGGCCCGAGGTGCAGCCGTTCCCCCACACCGAACCGAATCCCACCAGCAGTCCCGCGACCACCAGCACCACCGTGCCGGCTTCGATGGTCTGCGCCGGCAATCGTCCCGTCGCCGCCAGCGTCAGGACCGGTGCCGCGACAAGGCCTGCGACAAAGGCAAGCCGTCCGGCAAACTGGTCATCCTCGTAAGGCGGCAGCAACCGCGCCGCGATGCCGCTGACACCGGCGATCCGCCCGGTCAGCGCCATCAACATGACGGCGGACACGCCGATCAGCGCGCCGCCGATCGCCGACGCGACCGGTGTGAAGGAGGTCATGGTCATGTGCTCGATCTCCCTTTGACTGCCGCCGCCACGGCCTAGACCGCGAGGATGCCCGTGCCGAGGCTGCCGCCATGCAGGCCGATCATCGCCGCATCGAGGAAACCACAGGTGCCAGCGTCGAACGCAAGGAAGATTGCGTCCGCATGATCAATAACCGGTTACGACCAAGGCCTCCAAAAATGCACGAGATGCGACAGGGCGAACCGTCCACTCAACCAGAGGGGTTAAATCCGCGCACCGCACCCTGATTGGAATACCGCTCGATAGCCTTGGGATATCGGCGCGACCATTTTGGACGGCACGGCATGCGTGTTCAGTACTTCTACGGAACGCCCCGAATTTAACGAATATTCAGGAGCATGACGTCGATAAATACGTGATCGCGGGGATCCGGTTTTCATGGGCGTTCATCTGGTCGGTGACACAATAGCGAAGCTTTCCACGCTGCGTGGAATGCTGGAGAAACGCTATACGCTGAAAACGGAACTCTTGAGCCATGCCGACCTTCTCGGCCAGGATATCGAGGCCGTCGTGATCGCCGCGGACCTGCGCGACGTCGAAAACATCACCGCGCTCAAGGAGATATCGCCGAAGCTCGCGCGCATCCCGAAGCGGATTTTCCTGATCGACCGAAAATCGCGGCTCTCCACCGTGCAGGCTTATGCGCTTGGCGCCACCAGCGTGCTTTCCAATACGGTCAATCGCACGCAACTGCTCGCCAAGCTCGCCGACCCCCATGCTCCGACGGTCGCGCCGAGCATATTCCTGTCGGGCGGACGTGAAGCCGCGTTCGCGGGCGCCGCCAGCATCGGGGCGATGTTCGCCTCGGTCCTCAACGGCGATCCGATCGACATCGACGGTGCACGAAGCGCGGGCGCCAAGATCGCGGACAGCATTGCCGAGCACGGACTGTCCGACTGGCTCGCGACCGTTCGCCGCCACCATGAAGGCACCTATCAGCACTGCCTGCTGGTCACCGGCGTCACCGTCGATTTCGGACTCAGCCTCGGCGTCACCAAGGTCGATCTCGAGCGGCTCTATATGGCCGCGATGTTCCACGACATTGGCAAGGCGAAAATTCCGCTGACGATCCTGGACAAGCCCGGACGCCTGGAGCCGGACGAACGGACGCTGGTCGAAACCCACCCCGCCGCGGGCTTCGAAGCCCTGAAGGATAATGCGGGGATCTCGCCGGAAATTCTCGATGCCGTGCGGCACCACCATGAATATCTCGATGGCAGCGGATATCCCGATAGGCTGTTGGCCGACAATATCTCGGACCTGGTTCGCATCCTGACCATTTCGGACATTTTCGCAGCCCTGATCGAATATCGCAGTTACAAGCCGGTGATGGCGCGGGACAAGGCTTACGAGATCGTCCAGAGCATGGAAGGCAGCAAGCTCGAGAAGCCGCTGGTCGGGGCATTCCGGGATGTCGCGTTGACGCGCTGAGCTTGCTCGGCGGCCAGCCATGCGCAACGGCCCGTTAACATTACCGCTCAAATTGCAACCGCACGCAGACGGGCTTTTCCGATCTCTGCGCTAGCCTGGTTCTAGAGCGCGATGGGATTGGGTTGAATCACCATCGTGCTCCAGCTTCTTGTTTGAGCATGATCCTTTCGGAAAACCGCTACACACTTTTCCGGATCATGCTCTGGCGCGCGGTGGGCGGGAAACCCGGACGTGGTCGAGATAACCGATTTAACTGAGATGCGCGGAACGTCGCGTCACGACGCCACGGACAAGCGCGCCAGCGATGCGCCGATCCCGCTCGCGGCGGTTTCCGCAGCGCAATGGGGCGCGCTCGGCGAACGCGCCATCGAGCCCAACGCCTATTATCTGCCCGACTGGGAATTGGCGGTGAATGCGTCCGCGTCCGGCCGCACCGGCGCCTTTGCGCTCGCAGCCTTCGATGAGGCGCCGTCGCCACGCCTGATCGGCCTGATGCCGGTGATTTCGCTATGGCGCGCCTGCAAGATCCCGCTGCCCGCGCTGGTGAGCGCGCACCCCTACGGCACGTTCTGCACGCCGTTGCTCGACCGCGACATGGCGGACGATGCCGCGGCGAAATTGCTGCAACAGGCGCGGAACGCAGGCGCCCGCGCCCTGCTGCTGCGCGAGGTCGCGCTCGACGGCCCGGCCTTGCGCGCGATCACGGACCATCTGGCGCGCGACGGCATCGCGGCGCGCGTGCTGCAATCCCATGTCAGGGCCTGCCTCGATGCGACCGGCGACGGCGAAATTCTGCTGCGCGAGGCGCTGGGCGGCAAGAAGCTGAAGGAGTTGCGCCGCCTGCGTCATCGATTGGCCGAGCACGGCGCGGTCACTTTCGACGTGGCGCGCGCGCCGGACGATGTCGCTTCCGCGATCGAGAGGTTTCTTGCGCTGGAAGCCAGCGGCTGGAAGGGACAGCGCGGCACCGCGCTGATCCAGGTCGCGGGCGATGCGGCCTTTATCCGCCGCGCCACCAGGGCGCTGGCCGAGACCGGCCAATGCGAGATCGTTACCTTGTGCGCCGGCGACACGCCGGTCGCGGCGGGGATCGTGCTGCGGCACCAGAGCCGCGCGTTTTTCTTCAAGCTCGGCGTCGATGAGCGTTTCGCGAAATATTCCCCGGGCGTGCAGCTCACGCTCGAGCTGACGCGGCATCTCTGCGCCGACCCGGCGATCGCATCGGCCGACTCCACCGCGAGCCCCGATCATCCCATGATCAATCCGATCTGGCGGGGGCGCTTCGCGATCGGCGACGTGCTGATTCCGCTGCAGCGGCGCGATCCGATGGTCGCCTTGATCGCGGCGGCGCTGGTCTCGCGCCAGTCGCTCCAGAGCAACGCCCGCCGCGCGGTTCGCTTGATCCGCTCGCGCGGCGCAAAATCCGCGTAGGAGTGTCAGGGCTGTCCCGGCGATTCACCGCAACGGCGAGTGCGGCGCTGGCAGCATGATGGTCGAGTTCATCTCCTCCAGCAGCGGACTGCCTTTCCCGAGAAACTCCTGCCAGGCCGGATCCTTGAGCGCGGCGGCGCGCGCTTCGGCGCGCGCGTTCAAATCTGGGTACGCCCAGATATGGCAGACTTCGTTCGGATGCCCCGCTTCGGTCTGCCAGAGGCCGACGATCTTGGAATATTTCTCCCGCGCCGGAAGCGCCGCAGTGAAGGCATCGAGCCACTGCTTCGCGGCGCCGGCGGGCTTGGCGCGATAATTGCGGAACTCGTAGATGTTGCCGGTCGACGCCGGGGCGAC
>Ga0137412_10000147_pt1 | contig 30065 bp, 25 predicted proteins | sample CZODoug2_1_16fun_FD_122160 | JGI IMG/M metagenome (GOLD analysis project Ga0137412, IMG submission 122160) | Vadose zone soil fungal communities from Angelo Coast Range Reserve, California, USA - CZODoug2_1_16fungal (Hybrid Assembly) | ecosystem: Environmental > Terrestrial > Soil > Vadose zone...
GTCGTCGGCCCGGAGTTGAAGCTCCACCAGTGCGGTCTGCCCAAGAAGATGGCGCTCGAGCTATTCAAGCCGTTCATTTATCACAAGCTCGAGGCCCAGGGCCACTGCACCACCATCAAGCAAGCCAAAGAGATGGTTGAGCAGCAGGAAGCGGTCGTCTGGGACATCCTGGAAGACGTCATCCGCGAGCATCCGGTGATGCTCAACCGCGCTCCGACGCTGCACCGCCTCGGCATTCAAGCGTTCGAGCCGGTTCTCGTCGAAGGCAAAGCCATCCGCATTCACCCGTTGGTTTGCACCGCGTTCAACGCGGACTTTGACGGCGACCAGATGGCTGTGCACATCCCGCTTTCGCCCGAATCGCAGGTCGAAGCTTCCGTGCTCATGCTCAGCTCGCGCAACATTCTGTCGCCTGCTCATGGCTTGCCTCTCGCCGTGCCGTCGCAGGACATGGTCCTCGGTATCTACTACCTGACCAAGAACAAGCCCGGAGCCAAGGGCGAAGGCCGCGTATTCGGCGCCACCGATGAAGTGGTCCTCGCGCTGGAAGCCGGCGAAGTCGAACTGCTCACGCCCATTCGCCTGCGTTACACCGGTGAACTCATCGACCTCACCACGGCATACGACAACCAGGACGTGCCGCACACCATCCCGGTAAAGATGGAGCGCCAGTTCGTTCAGACCACCGTGGGACGTGTCATTTTCAATTCGCACTTGCCTGAGAAGTTTCCCTTTGTGAATGGTCTTCTCAAGAAGAAGGGCGTTCAGCAGCTGGTTTATTACGCTTACTTGCGCTTCGGCCTGGAAGACACCGTCGTGCTGCTCGATCACTTGAAGGAGTTGGGCTTCACTTACGCCACCAAGTCCGGCATTTCGATCGGCATCGACGACATGCTCATCCCGAGCGACAAATACAAACTCGTGGAAAACGCCGAAAAGGAAGTCGTCAAGGTGCAGCAGCAATACCTGGACGGCGCCATCACCAACGGCGAGCGCTACAACAAGGTCATCGCCATCTGGGGCGACATCACTGAACGGGTGGCCGATGAAATGTTCAAGGCCCTCGAAAATCAGGACAAAGAGGGCAACATCAACCCCGTTTACGTCATGGCGGACTCCGGAGCCCGCGGTTCCAAACAGCAGATCCGCCAGCTTTCCGGCATGCGCGGTTTGATGGCCAAGCCCAGCGGCGAAGTCATCGAAACGCCCATCACCTCCAACTTCCGCGAAGGCCTTACCGTGCTGCAGTACTTCATCTCGACGCACGGCGCGCGCAAGGGCTTGGCCGATACGGCGCTCAAGACCGCCGACTCCGGCTACCTAACCCGCCGCCTCGTCGACGTCGCGCAGGACGTGATTATCAACGAGCGCGATTGCGGCACCACCGACGGCATCTTCGTTGAACCCATCGTGGAAGCCGGCGTCGAAGTCGAGCCGTTGCGCGACCGCATCGTGGGCCGCGTTTCGCTCGACAAGATCAAGGACTTCGAAGGCACGATCATCGTCGACGTGAACCAGGAGATAACCGAGGAGCTTGCCAACCAGGTGCAAGGCGCGGGTATCGAGCGCGTGCGCATCCGTTCGGTGCTCACTTGCGAGTCCCGTCGCGGCGTTTGCGCGCTGTGCTACGGGCGCAACCTCGCCACCGGTCGAATGGTTGAACTCGGCGAAGCCGTCGGCGTCATCGCCGCGCAGTCCATCGGCGAACCTGGCACGCAGCTGACCATGCGTACCTTCCACATCGGCGGAACCGCTACCCGCGTTTCCGAACGTTCCACGCTCGAAGCGCGCAACAACGGCGTCGTCAAGTTCGTGGACCTGAAGCACGTCGAGGGTCGTGGCGGCACCCGCATCGCTATGAACCGCGCTGGCCTCATCGCCATCGTGGACGAAAAGAACCGCGAGAAGGAGCGCTACCACGTGGTTTACGGCGCGCGCCTTCGCTGCCAGGACGGCGAACACGTCACCCACGGCCAGATTCTTGCCGAATGGGATCCCTTCACGTTCTCGATCCTCACCGAAACCGCCGGCTCCGTGAAGTTTGACGACCTGCGCCCCGGCTTGACGATCGAAGAGCAGGTGGACGAAGTGACCGGCCTTTCGCAGGACGTCGTCACGTTGCCTCCGGGCGATGAAAAGCATCAGCCCGCGATCCTGGTCCGCGATTCTTCGGGCAAGGTCCGCAAAAAGTACCTCATGCCTTCCCGCGCCCACTTGATGGTCAAGGATGGCGACGAGGTGCAAGCCGGCGACGTGCTCGCGAAGATCCCGCGCGAAACCACCAAGACCAAGGACATCACCGGCGGTCTGCCGCGCGTTGTCGAACTCTTCGAGACCCGCAAGCCCAAGGACCCCGCCGTCATCAGCGAAATCGACGGTGCGGTCAAGTACGGCGACATTGCGAAGGGCATGCGCAAGGTTTACGTCGAAAGCCATGATGGCAAGACCACCAAGGAATATTCCATTCCCCGCGGCGTGCACATCAACGTTCAGGAAGGCGATCACGTCAAGGCTGGCGAAGCCCTCATTGACGGCCCGCTCAACTTGCATGACTTGCTCGCTGTACTTGGCGAGAAGTTCACGCAATCGTACTTGGTCAACGCCATTCAGGAGGTTTACCGCCTGCAGGGCGTCAATATCAATGACAAGCACATCGAGACGATTTCGCGCCAGATGATGCGCTGGGTCAAGGTCGAAGACGTCGGCGATACCACGTTCCTCCTCGAGGAGCAGGTGGACAAGTTCCGCTTCCGCGAGGAAAACGACCGCGTCATCGCCGATGGCGGCCGCCCGGCAACGGGCCGTCCGCTCTTGCTCGGCATCACCAAGGCTTCGCTCTCGACCGATTCGTTCATCTCGGCCGCGAGCTTCCAGGAGACCACCCGCGTCCTCACGGAAGCTGCCGTCGCCGGCAAGGTGGACTATCTCCGCGGACTCAAGGAAAACGTCATCATGGGCCGCCTCATCCCCGCTGGAACGGGCCTCGAGCACTACCGCAGCATTCAGTTGCTGACGGAAATGCCCGCACCTGCTCCCATCGAGGAGATTCCGGAAGCTGCCGAGCTCACCGCCGAAGAAGCGGCTGCGCTCGACTTTCTCCAGAAGGATACGGAAGCGGACGCCGCCACCGAAGTCTAAAGCTGCGCTGGCCGGTGCTCAGCCTGGCTAAAAATCAAACCAAACGGCGCCCTGCAATCACCGGGGCGCCGTTTTTGTTTCTGGAACGTCGGCACAGTTGTCCTTCAGGAACTCCCTGCTCCCGCTTTGATTGCTGAAACCTGCTTTGAATTCTTACAATAGGGAGTACCTCTCTAATCGGCGATTGACTGCTGATCTAAAGGCGTCCCGCCCACCCTTATGCCTGACGAAAAACAAGGCGTCCGCGGCACCACCGGGAAAACTTCACCGGGCGCCGGATCGCGTTCTGTAATCTCCGAGCAATTTGACAAGTTCGAGAAACGGCAGAAGGAACTCTGGCGGTTCACGTTCGCAGTGCTGTTCGCGCTGGCCGTGTTTTTTGCATGGACGTCGTGGGCTTCGATCCGTTCCTTTGCCAGTCGCTATGAGGCGCTGGCGCATGTGCTTATCGTGGTCGTCATTGTCTTGTTTGGGGCGTACGTATGGAAGAAGACACAAGAAATTTCTGAACTGCGCGGGCTGATGCGCGGCATGGAACATCGCGACGAGGCCCCACCCAACGAAAAGCAGCTCGACCAGTTGTTCGCCATGATCTCCCGGTCGCAGCAGGGCTTTCGCGACCTGATCGATTCGTTCGACGACGTCTTGCTGGCGCTCTCGCTGGACGGCCAGGTCCGCGCTGTTAACCGCAGTTTTTCCGATCTCGTGGGCGTGCCCTTCCCGCAAATCATCGGTAATCCCCTCACTGATTTTTTGCAGGAAGGCAGCGGGGAAGGCTCCGAACTGATGCGGCGCGCGATGCCCCGGTTCATGGAACGGCGCCAATGGTCGGGAGTCGTGCAGGTTCGTGTGAAGGGAAAAGGGACACTCTTTTTCTTCGATTGCGTCGCCCACGCCATGATGCGCGACGGCGAAGTCCAAGGGATCACGGTTCTCGGGCGCGACATCTCTGCACTTCGCAAGAATGAAGCTCGTTTCACGGAGCTCTTTGAGTCGCTGCAGGAAGGCATCTACATCACCACGCCGGACGGCTCCATCCTGGACGTCAATCCAGCGCTGGTGCGCATGCTGGGCTACGATTCCAAGGAAGAAGTGCTGAAAAGACGAGTTCCAGAGATCTTCGTCGATCGCACAGAGCGAAAGAGCATCAAGGATCAGGTCGAGCGCCAGCCGATGATCCAGGGCCAGGAAATCACCCTGATTCGCAAGGACGGCACTTCCATTGTGTGCCTGAACACGGCTGCCGCCGTTCGCGACAACGCCGGCCGCGTGGTGCGCTATCAAGGGGCGCTGATGGACATCACGGAACGCCGCGAGATGGAGCGCCGCCTTCACCAGCATCAGGAATTTACGCGCCGCCTCGTTGACAGCTTCCCCGATCTTATCCTTGTCTTGGATACCGCCGCCAACTACACTTTCGTCAGCCCGCGCTCGAAAGAAATCCTCGGTTACGAACCTCAGGAAATCGCCGCCATGGGTTTCGCTCATTGCGCCCACCCTGAGGACATGCCCTCCGTCCAGGCGCTTTACGCCGACATTGTCGCCGGACGCCAGACATTCGCCTCGCTGGAAGTTCGCGTGCGCCACAAACTGGGGGAATGGCGCCGGATTCGTTTTAATTTCAGTCCGCTATCCGACGAAAAAGGAAATACCGAAGGCGTGGTTCTCTCCGGCAGCGATGTTACCGATCTCAAGCGCCTCGAGGAGCAGCTCATCCAGGCGGAGAAACTTGCCGCCATGGGACAGATGCTTGCCGGGGTGGCTCATGAGTTGAACAATCCTTTGACGGCCATTCTAGGGGTTACGGAACTTCTCCGCGAGCGCCCCGGCGCCGATGATGCCACCAGGCGCCAACTGGAACTCACCCACCGGCAAGCCCGCCGCGCCGCCCGGATTGTCCAGAATCTCCTCGAGTTTTCGCGGCCCGCTTCCCCGCACAAAAAGGCCCTCGATTTGAGCAACCTTCTCGAGCGCACCCTTCAATTACACGAGCATTCCCTGCGCCGAAACAATATCGAGGTGGATTCCCACCTTCCCGCCGATCTTCCTGGCGTCGTTGGAGATGCCAACCAGCTGATTCAGGTTTTCCTTAACCTTATTACCAACGCCGAACAGGCCATACAGGAAGTGCGCGACTCGGGCCGCATCCAGATTCGCGCCGGACAAAACGGCAGACAGGTGACCATCACCGTTCAGGATGACGGAGTCGGCATCAGCCCGGAAGCGCTTCCGAAAATCTTCGATCCCTTTTACACCACCAAACGTCCCGGCGGCGGCACCGGCCTGGGGCTCAGCATCTGCATGTCCATTATTCGTGAGCATGGCGGCAACATCGAGGCGGAAACACTTCCTGCCGGCGGGTCGGCTTTCACCATTTATATGCCGGCTGCGCTCGGACAAGCCACCGATTCACCTTCCTCGTCTACGGATACAACGACTCTCTTAACAGAAAGCGTTCTCGCAGCGATTGATATTCTCCGGGGCCGCTCCGTGCTGGTGCTTGACGATGAAGAGAGTATCCGGATGCTTCTTCAGGAAGGCCTCTCCGCCCAGGGCTTGCGGGTGGATTGTGCCGCGAATGTCGAGGAAGCTCTCGCGCACGTGGGGCGCTCCCAATTTGACGTATTTATCTGCGACATCCATCTTTCCTCAGGTGGCTACGCTGTGGATGGCCGCGAGGCGGCCAGAGGTATCCTAGAGGTTTCAGGGAAGCAAAAGCCGGCGTTGATCTTCATGACTGGCGATTTGATCGAAAGCAGTTCTGGAGTTGTGGGGGGCATTGAGCCCGTTTGCCTGCAAAAACCGTTCCGCATCTCCGACGTGCTGTCTCTCTTGAGGAATGTTCTTTCTGATTCTCCTGCGGAAGCACGCTCTCCCCGCTGATTTTCGCCTGGTTTAGAATTAAACTGAATGCAAGAGCGGAGCAACCGGATCATTCCTCCGTTCCAGGGGCGCCCCCGCGGCGGGCTGCGCCTCCACTTGGGAAGATTGTCCCACTTAGAGGGGTGGTCTCAATGGGTCGACGCAACACTCGGTCGAAGTCCGCCCGCAGTGCCCCAACAGTTGAAAGTTCGTTTGCGAGTGTTGATTCAAACGGAACACCATCCTGGCTAGGGTCTGATTGAGTACAGCCAGACAGAGCGGCTCTATATGGAGAAGTATTGTCGGATCAACTGTTTAGATGGTGTTGCATCGACCGGTTGAGCTCGCAGGGTTTTACTGAACTAAAGCGCAACCCTTAATGCCTAAGGCGCTGCGGGCTAGTTTTTCGCTTTTGGCGAGGTGACTGACTTCGCATCCTTCGTAGGGTCAACCCCAAAGTCCCACACGTACATGTTCATGCCATCCGGCAAAATTTCCGCCAGCGCGTATTCGCCGGGCGGCAGGGGCTCGCTCAAGGTGAAGCGAAAGACGGTGCGCGCAACTTCCCATCGCTGGAGCGAAATCGAGGTGCGCTTTTGCTCCAGCTCTTCTCCGAAGAGACTTCGGATCGATTCCAATTGCCGCGAGTTACCCTTGACGGTTGCGCGTACCAGTTCCACTTCCGGCCCGGATTCGCCCGGCCGGCTGCTCTTCAGGATTGGTGTCGCACGCTCCGGATCCGGCGGGGCTTCTCGCAAATAAAATTCCACTTGTGAATTGCTCATCCGGATTGTGGCGTGGCTGCCAAGAATTTGTACATTGCGCTTGGTGGAGACGATGGGAATGGGCGAAAGCACCTGTTTCAGAAACTGCTTCTTGTCGGTCTTGATTTGCGAACCCACTTGCTCCAGGTGCATCACGTACTTTCCGTCGATGAGGAACATTCCTTCTCCGGGCGGCAGGAAGACGCCTGGCGCCACCTGGAGGCTGGCGTCCACATCCATAACCGTCTCCATTTTCTGGGCTTGCTCCTGAGCGTGAATCTTCTTAGCCAGGGCATCTTCTTCGCTCTGTTCCGCTGCTGCCGCTTTGGCGGTTGCCTCCCAATCCACCAGGGAGGCCGGGATCTCTTCCCATTCGCCTCGCTCTGCGCTCAAGTAGCGCACGCGCTCCCCGTTCCTGGCATAGTCCCGCACCAGTTGAAAGCTTCCATCCTTTAAAACGAGCTTTTTGCCTCGCGGCAAAGCCGGTATTCCCTGCGGGGCGTCCTTCATTGGGGCTTGTTTCTCTGTGGACTGGGGCTGTTGCCTGGGTGCCAAATCGCTCGCCGGTCGGGAGTAGCTGGGCCTGACCGCCCAACCAATCAGCAGAGCGCAAACCGCCTGTGCAAGTATTCTAGGTGATCCCATCGACTTTATCTGTGGTATCCGATGCATGAGGATTGGCCGGGTTTGCCTCTCCCGCGAGCATACCCCCGGGCATTCCGCTGCCGCAAGCTGCCATTGGGAGGTACCCGAAACAAAAATGGCTCCCCGGCCAAGCCAGGGAGCCATGCAGATGCCAATTAAAACCTAATCTCTTAGTGCGTGCACTTCGGAAACAGAGTTACCAGCACCATCAGGTCGGACAATGTGAACAACCATTGATCGGCGCTGCGACCGGCCGCTTCCGCAGCCCGCGCGATGAAGCCCAAATGGCGGCTCTTGGCAAAATTATGCACGTGCTCGACGCAAATCCCTGTCAAGCTGGCGACTTCCGAATCGGTAAAAATCTTTTGGCTCGACTTCACGGTAACCATGGCCTAGGCTCCTTGCTCCGCCCCAAGTTCTCTCTCTGTAACCTTTGATGCTACATTCATCGTAAGCGCTGCACATATTCCTGAGCAATAGTCGTTCCGTTCTGCCAGGCAAAAACCATTCGTCTAGTACTTTTGGTGGAAAGCCCGGTAAATCACTGCTTTTTGCGTGGTTTTTGACGATTCCGAGGACTGGTACGAAAGGAAGGCAAAGGCCAACAGAGTGGTAAAAATGTTCTATTTAAGCAAAGTTGTTACGGTTTTCGGTAGGGACCCGGCAATCTCCCGCATCTGCTTCCTGTGCCGAATCTGGTGTGAAGCGATAAATTGCAGCCATTCATATATGTTCAAGTTCCCCAGAAAGGGGTGTGACATGCTGTACTGGCTTAAGTTACGCCCCCGTGTTTCTTTGATGAACGCAAGAGTTCGCTCTCGCACTACGCGCAATTCTGCCAGCATTTCTTCCTTGTCGCCCACAGCCTGGGGTTCGAGCGCGGGCGGGGCCTTTCGACGGATTACACGGGATTCGACGATCATCATTGGAATATGAAACCGCTTATAAAACGGGACGAATTTTGGCGGCTTTTGCAGCAGCTTATCGGCGCGGCCCAGAATGGCTCTTTCGATGGCACTGAGGTGGGCAATTAATTCTCCGGCCGACCATCGACTGTCCGAAGGTCTTACTTTCCACTGTTCTGCGGGGACAGAATCCGTGGCGTGCAAGAGTTCGCTTTGCGCGCGCGCCAAATTCTGGAGAATGATTTCAAGGGATCGCACGATTTATCCGCAGTCGGAGAATAGAATCAGACGGACGCCCCGCCGGCCAGCTCGAAGGCATGAGCCAGTTGCAGGACGCGCGCTTCCCCAAAAGCGGGGCCAAAGATTTGTAGCCCCACCGGCAGCTTTCCGTCGATTTTGCCGCAGGGCACCGAGATCCCGGGCACTCCTGCCAGCGATCCCGTAACTGTATATATATCAGCAAGATACATCTGAAGGGGGTCGTCGGTGCGTTCTCCGAATTTGAAGGGTGGAACTGGCGAAGTCGGGGTGAGGATCGCATCAACTTTGGTGAACGCGTCGCGGAAATCCTGAGCTATGAGCGCACGCACTTTTTGCCCCTTCAAGTAGTAGGCGTCGTAGTAGCCCGCCGAAAGCACATACGTTCCCAGCACGATGCGGCGCTTCACCTCCGGGCCAAATCCCGCTCCGCGGGTCTTTCGATACATCGCAAGCAGGGAATCGTCGTCCACGCGCAAACCGAAGCGCACGCCGTCGTACCGCGCAAGGTTGGAACTCGCTTCCGCCGTCGCAATGATGTAATAAACGGCGATGGCGTAGTCCGTATGCGGCATGCGAATTTCCACCAGTTCGCACCCCAGTTTCTTGAAAATCTCGATGCCCGCTTCGATCTTTTTGCGCACCCCTGCATCCATGCCTTCGGCGAAATAGTCTTTGGGGATGCCCAGCCGCAAGCCTTTGACAGGTTTCCCAAGTTCGGCTCGGTAATCCGGTACCGCCGCAGTTGTCGAAGTCGAATCGTGCGGGTCGCGTCCGGCAATCACCTGCAGGATTGCTGCGACGTCTTTGACACTGGTCGCAAGCGGACCGATTCGGTCCAGCGAGGACGCAAACGCAATCAATCCGTAACGCGAAACGCGCCCATAGCTTCCCATCATCGCGGGAATTCCGCAGAACGAACCGGGTTGCCGGATGGAACCGCCGGTATCTGTCCCCAAGGAAGCCACTGCAAGTCCTGCTGCGACGACCGCTGCCGAGCCTCCGCTCGATCCTCCTGGCACGCGATCCAGCGCAAGAGGATTCTTCACCGGCCCGTAAGCGGAATTCTCATTCGAGCTTCCCATTGCGAACTCGTCGCAGTTGGTCTTTCCCAGGATGACCGCGCCTGCCGCTTCCAGCCGCTCCACTGCGGTCGCATCGAACGGTGGAATGTAGTTCTGCAAAATCTTCGAGCCGCACGTCGTCTTGATCCCACGGGTGCTGATGACGTCCTTAATGGCCACTGGCACGCCCGCCAGTGGCGGCAGCGGTTTTCCTTCCGCCACCAGCGCATCGATTCTGTCGGTTTGCCGCCGTGCCCGCTCTGGCGACAGCGCCAGGTAGGCGTTTAGTTCCGGATTCTTCGCCTCGATGCGCGTGTAGAATTCCGCTGCCAGCTCCCGCGCCGAAATCTTCTTCGCCGCCAACGCCTCTTTGACCCCGTCAATTGTCCAGTTTGCGGTCATCGTTCAATGACCTTCGGCACCCGGAAGTAAGGCGGTTCCGGGTCCGGCGCGTGCTTCAAAACGTCCTCCGCCACCGCACAAGGCACGATCAGGTCCTCGCGCAGGGTGGCATCCGCTGTCTGGTCGTCGCTCAACACCTGCGCCATTGGCTCGACGCTGGCCGTGTCCAATTCGTTCAGCTTCCCGATATATTCCAGAATCTCGTCAATTTGCGCGCGGTACTTCTCCAGCTCGGCCTCGCTCAAGTCGAGATAAGCCAGCTCCGCCACCCGCAACACATCTTCCCGGCTAATTTTCACTGATTTCCTCGGTGATTTGCGGTCCCCGTGCGAAATAAATTCTAGCACACCAACGCTGGCGCTCCGTGGTTCCTACTTGGATACTGCAGAGTGGTCCATCTCCATTACGCTGTGGTGCATACTGGCCATCCGCCAGCGTCCTTCGGACTTCTTGCACATGGCCATGCCTCGCCCGTGCAGCGTGCCGCGCGCGGATTCAATGGTGAATTCATATTCGTACCAGACCGCTTCACCGATGGGGTGGAACGCGCTTTCGTGAATTTCCAGGCGGGCCGCTGGCTGCTGATGGAAGTAACGCTCGCGGAAGTAGCCGATTACCTGTTCCCGTCCGTAGAGCTCAGCCTCCATGCTGAACAGCACGATCTTTGGATCCAAGCACTCCCCGAACGTGTGCTCGTCGGAAGTGTTGAAAGCCTCCACGCACTGATGCATTTCGCCGTGCATCTCTGCCGCAAGCTCGGAGGCGCGAACTTCGCTAGCAGTGGTCACGTGAACAATCTGCTTCTTCAAGTCGATAGTCGCGCCCAGCTTCGCCAGCAAGTCCACTCCCAGGATACCGTCGATCTTCCGCCCGCAGGCCTTGCCAATCGCTGAAAGGTCCACGGCGGGCAGCCGCAAGCCCATCAGTTTCGTGTTGCCGATCACAATATCCTTGAGGGTGATTTCCCGCGCGCTGGTTGCGAGAGTGCCGGACCATGAAGTCACTTCAACGTCTCGCGACTTTCCTTCTGCAAACGTTTTGAGGTTCAGGAACGACGTGGCCGCGGTGTCCACCAGAAACAGCAATTCCTGATCTCCCACGGCCACTTCTATGACTGGCAGCTTGTCGCAATGCTTGAGCGGGATCTCTTGGGCAGCCGCCGGGAAGGGGATCGCCGCAAGAAAAAGCCGCAGTAACAAAGGTGCGAGCTGGCGGTAGAAACGGCGAATTTTCATAGCCACGCCCTCGGATTCGACGAGCCTACCATAGAATACGAACGTTCGTGCTATTTATTTCCACGTGTTACAATCTTTTCATGCCCGCCACCGCCCGCGCCTCTCGCCAGCCTCGTACCTCTCGTCCCCAAGCCCGCGGCCTCCGCACTCGCGAAGCCATCCTCGCCCGCGCCGTGGACATTGCCTCCGTGGACGGCCTCGATGGCCTTACCGTAGGTTCGCTCGCCACGCAGCTGCACATGAGCAAGAGCGGCCTTTTTGCCCACTTTGGCTCCAAGGAAGAGTTGCAGTTGGCTACCATCGAGGTCGCACGCCAAATTTTCATCAGCCAGGTCACGCGGCCGGCCATCTCCGCTCCTCGGGGCATGGCACGTCTTTGGGGACTGATCAATCAGTGGCTTATCCTGGTGGAGAAGCGCGTTTTCAGCGGCGGCTGTTTTTTCAGCGCCGCTTCGTTTGAATTTGACAGCAAGCGCGGGGTCGTACATGACCGCATCGCCGCGATCATGCGCGAATGGATGGACGTCCTCACCCTTGCTGTGGAGCAAGCGCAGAAGGCCGGGCACATTCATGCGAAAGTGAATTCCACGCGGCTGGCCTACGAAATACATGGTGTCGCCATGGGCGCCCACTGGGCCCATCAATTGCTGGATGACAAGCAGGCCTATGCGCGCGCGCGAAGCATCGTCCTGGAGAAACTTCGCAGTATCGCCACTCCGGCGTCACCACGTCTCCCGTAGAGGTACTTGCGCTTTTTGTCGTGGCCATCTACGCTGAAATCCTTCTTGGAGGTGCTCCCATGACACGCTCTTATCATGCCGCCAATGATTCCGCCGCCGATGGATTCACTCGCCGCGAATTTCTCGGTGGGGTGCTGACCACTTCAATCCTCGCAGGAGTTGCCGGCCCTGAACTTTGGGCCGCTGGAGCTGAAAATGGCATTCCTTATCGCAAGCTCGGCCGCACGGGCGAGCGTGTCTCCCTCGTGGGCCTCGGCGGTTACCACATTGGCATGCAGTCCGACGAGCGGGACAGCATCAAGATCATCCGCACAGCCCTCGACAGCGGCATCAATTTTCTGGACAACTGCTGGGATTACAACGGAGGCAACAGCGAAATCCGCATGGGTAAGGCGCTGCGCGACGACTACCGCAAGAAAGCTTTCCTAATGACCAAAATCGACGGCCAGACCAAGAAGGCCGCCGCTGCACAGATCGACGAATCTCTTCAACGCCTGCAGACCGATCACATCGACCTTCTCCAATTCCACGAGGTTATTCGAATGACCGACCCGGAGCACATCTTCGCTCCCGGTGGCGGTATGGAAGCCGCGCTCGAAGCGAAAAAAGCCGGGAAGGTCCGCTATATTGGTTTCACCGGCCACAAGAATCCCGCCATGCACCTGCACATGCTCGAGACGGCTGCCGCTCACCAATTTCATTTCGACGCCGTCCAAATGCCGCTGAACGCCATGGACGCTCATTACGAGAGTTTTGGACAAAAAGTCCTGCCCGTCCTGGTAAAAAATGAAATCGGCGTCCTGGGTATGAAGCCGATGGGCGCCGGGCTTCTCCTGCAGAGCAAGACGCTGTCTCCCGTCGAGTGTCTCCACTTCGCCATGAACCTGCCTACCAGCGTGGTGATCACCGGTTGCGAATCTCTTGCCAACGTGCAGCAAGCCCTCGATGCGGCGCGCAGTTTCAAGCCGCTCAGCTCCAGCCAAGTTGCCGCGCTCCTTGCCAGAACGGAGCAAGCCGCCCGCAACGGCCAGTTCGAGGGCTACAAGACCACCAACAATTTCGATGGCACCGCCCACAATCCCCAGTGGCTCGGGTAGCCTGAATCGTTCGAGCCTGGCGGCCAAGTTTTCGCTTTGAAATCCAATGGTATGCACACTCAGGCGCCAATCGCAGCGCGAAGGCACCGCCCGCAACGCATCCTCCCCGAGATCTTCACTTAGTATCCTGATCCCGCAGCGAACTATTGCCGTCCTGCTTTTCTAGTCTCACAAGGAAAACGCAGGCAACGAATATGCCTGCGGTAGGTATCACACTGTGCCTCGCGACAGCCTTCCAAAAATATGAATACCGAATTGAATCTTCCAGCCACTGCATCCTTGTGAATGGCTTTTTTCGAGCCGAGAGCACCTCTTCAGCCTTTGCGATTGGGAGGTCTCGCAATTTGCGCCCCTCGTCCTCAGTTATCGGGGGATCGTATCGCGCGCTGACATGGACCGATGCAACAAAATCGACGAATCCTGTACACGATCCGATGAGTAGAGCGATGACCAAGGACCTGAATAGGAGTTTTTTCATCTTGTGTGACCAGCCTCAGTGAGAGAGCGTGTTCACAGCCTTGCGAGGGTACTTTTTGGCAATATAATTATCGACGAGGGCTTGGAACGCCGCGGCCAGCTCATCGTAAGTGCCTTCCAGCGTGACATCCTTCTGCCCATCGATATAAACTGGGCAACGCGGTGCTTCGCCGGTTCCCGGCAAGCTGATGCCGATGTTGGCGGCCTTCGATTCGCCTGGACCATTCACGATGCAGCCCATCACCGCGAGTGTCATCTCTTCTACGCCTTCGTATTGCATCTTCCAGATGGGCATGCTGTCGCGAATGTAGCCTTGGATAGCCTCGGCCAACTCTTGAAATGTGGTGCTCGTCGTCCGACCGCAGCCAGGGCACGCCGTCACGCTAGGCGCAAACGAACGCAGCCCCAGTGCCTGCAAAAGCTCGCAAGCCGCGTAAACTTCTTCGCGCCGATCCCCGCCCGGTTTGGGCGTGAGCGAAATGCGAATCGTATCGCCGATGCCTTCGTAGAGCAGCACGCCCAGCGACGCCGCAGACCAAATCTGTCCCTTCATCCCCATGCCCGCTTCGGTAAGGCCCAGGTGCAGGGGCTGTTCAGTCTTAGCCGATAAATCGCGATAAACGGTAATGAGGTCCCGCGGCCGCGAAGTCTTACATGAAATGATAATTTGGTCCGCCCGCAGCCCAGACTCCAGCGCGAGCTCCGTCGATTGCAGAGCCGAAAGCACCATGCAATCGTTGATGATCTCTTCGGACTCCTTGCCGAGATTCTTGTCGGTGTTCTCCTGCATCTTGCGCATCACCAGCTCTTGATTCAGCGAGCCGCCATTCACGCCGATGCGAACGGGCTTGCCGTTATCCACCGCGATCTTGCATATGGTGGAGAACTGCTCGTCGCGCCTCTGCCCCGCGCCAACGTTGCCCGGATTGATGCGGTATTTATCCAGCGCTTTCGCGCATTCGGGATACTTCGTCAGAAGCACGTGCCCGTTGTAGTGAAAATCGCCGATGATGGGTGCAATGCATCCGGCATCGAGCATCCGCTTCTTGATTTCCGGCACCGCCGCCGCCGCTTCCGGCACGTTTACCGTCCAGCGCACAATCTCCGAGCCCGCCTCGGCCAGCTCCAGAGTTTGCTTGAGCGTCGTCTCGATGTCCGCCGTGTCCGTGTTCGTCATCGACTGCACGACGATGGGAGCGCCTCCGCCCACGCGCACATGGCCCACCTTCACGCCATAAGTCTTTCGGCGCGGGTGCCGGCTGGCAGTAGCGTCAAATCCTTCAATCTGTGTAAGCATTACCCTTCAATTCTAACGTGATTTGCCCTCTCCGCGAAATCCTCTCTGCCGTAGCGCAGAAACCGCCAAGGAATTGCTAAACTAGGTCTTGCCCGCCGTGAATCGGCGTCTCTACGCCGTTCGGGCTCTACGACGACAGGATTGAGGTGCACAAATTATGTGCAGAAATATCAAGAATCTTTTTAATTTCGAACCGCCAGTCACTCCAGAAGAAGTCCGCGACGCTTCCCTTCAGTTCGTTCGAAAGATTAGCGGTTTTCACAAGCCATCCAAGGCCAACGAAGTTCCGTTCAAAACTGCCATAGATGAAATAACCGCCGCTGCCACTCGCCTTCTTTCCTCGCTCGAAACAACCGCTCCCCCCAAGGATCGGGAAGAAGAAGCTGCTAAGGCAAAACTTCGCTCCGAGGCAAGATTTCAATCGTAAACTGTTTTCAGGAATGGATCGGCGCCGGCGCGGAAGTTTCTCTCGGCGGATTCTCCAGGTCCACGGCTACATGGGCGAGTCTTTCCAATTCGCCACGCAGCTCAATCCAATACTCCGAGCCGATTGTTGCCACGAAGCGTTCCTGCGCTGCGCGCCAAGCCGGCACGCTCCGAGCGAGCGCCTGCTCGCCTTTGTCCGTCACGCGCAAGAATCGCTGCCGCTTCGCTGCGCGCTTCGAGACGGAGATGAGGCCCAAGTTCTCCAGCAAGCGCAAGCTCCTCGTCAAGGTCGTGCTGTCGAGCCCCAGCATGTCACCCAACGCGCCAATGGAAACGGGTTGCTTTTTGGCAATGCCGACGAGGAGGGCAAACTGCGTCGAACGCATTCCGGAGTCCTGCAGCGCCAGGTCATACAGCCGCGTGACGGCGCGAGCAGTCCTGCGAAAGTTCAACGATGCGCAGTAGCCCGTTCCAGTCAGGTCCAACAGGGAAGAGGTTTTCTTCATTTCATGCAACTTAGTCTTGACTTGTATATACATCTCAAGATATAACTGATCGCAACGTGATGTCAAGTGACGGCCCCGCACCCCTGTCGGGCGCCCTTCCGCGAGTGGAATAAATCGAATGTTGAATCGGTCTAATGCTGTGACCAAGGGTGATTTCCATGAGCACGCAAATGGTTCCGATGCACTCGCCGGAACAGCCTCAAGCTTCCAGTAACATCGCCACCACGCCTGCACGCTACGTTTGTTTTGGCGCCTTCCATCTGGACTTGAAAAAGGAAGAACTTTTCAAAGACGGCACGCGCATTAAGATGCAGGGAAAGGTCCATCAAGCGCTACTGGCGCTGCTTCAGAAGCCCGGCGAGATCGTCACGCGCGAAGAATTGCGCACGCAGCTCTGGCCGTCGGACACGCACGTCAACTACGACGCCAACGTGAACACCACGGTAAACAAGCTGCGGCTGGTGCTCGGCGATTCAACGGAGCAGCCCGCCTACGTGGAAACCATTCCGCGCAAAGGCTATAGCTTTATCGCCAAGATTGAGTACGCCGATCGACCGCCTGCGTCCCAGGTGCCGCCTACAAAGGAATCATTGCCGGTGACGGCGAGTGCGGAGCACGCCGCGGGCAAGCCGTCGTTCTTTAGGACGGCGCTTCTTTCGCGATGGTTTGCCGCCGGCGTAGTCACTCTGGTGATCGTTAGCATGTTGTTTGGCGCGGCGCTGGTGTTGTACGCGCACCGCTGATCCTGGCCTGCATTTCTCGCAAGCCATCGAGCCAACTTGACGAATCTCGTGTAGGGGCGCCCGCCAGGCTGGGCTGCGCCCAGCTTGCCCAGATGTTAAGTCCAACGGTTTTTTTCCTCCCGCGCGCGGAATCTGTCAGAGTGTTCCGCGGAGTCCCAGCGCGTCGGCGTGTTCCCGCAGCGCAGCGATGCAGAAGCCGATGTGCTCTTCCAAAGGGATGCCCACTTCTTCAGCACCCTTGCGGACATCGTCGCGCGAGACGCCTTTGGCGAAAAGTTTGTCTTTCATCCGGCGTTTCACGGAATCCACTTCTAGATCCAGAATGCTTTTTGACGGCCGCACGTAGGCGCAAGCCGTCAGGAAGCCAGCTAGCTCGTCGCAAGCAAATAGCGTGTGCTCCAGCGCCGTCTGCCGCGGCACACCGCAATAGTCCGCATGCGTGATAATTGCGCGGACAACTTCCTCCGAATAGCCTTGCTCGCGCAAAATCTTTGCGCCTTCCGATGGATGCCCTTGACTCGGCGAGTGCTCTTGATTGGGCCAGCGCTCGTAATCGAAGTCATGCAGCAGCGCCGCCAAGCCCCAGGTTTCTTCGTCCGCCCCGGTTTTGCGCGCGTAAGCGCGCACACACGCCTCGACCGCCAGCATGTGTTTACGCAAACTCTCTGACGCGGTATATTCGCACAGCAATTTCCAGGCATCCTCGCGTGTCGGCATTCGCCTCTCCCCCCAATGGAGCGGTTAGTGTAGCGTGGGAAGCGGTTGGTAATGAAGCAGGGAGATGGAGGCAGGCGTGGAGCTATACGGATTTGTCCGGCTGCATTCCAGATCAATTCAGCACAGCGCCGCGGAAGCCGGCGACAGCGGCAGAATCAGCCGTGAGTTCGCTCCAGCTGGCGAAATGCCATCTGGGGATAGCATTTGCCGGTTGCAGCCGGAGCAGCTGGTAAAGAAAGAGCGGGGAAAGAACCCATTTCGCCCGCCCCTGTGGAAAAGCTGAGGATGGGAGAGCACCACAATGGGTATGGGGTGAGGGAGGGATGTATACAAGAATTCGCGGAAATCGTTGAAAGTGGAAACCTAACTGCCCAAACGGACAGGCGAAAGCCGGGCGTAACACGGCGAAACGCGGTGAGCAAAATCAAAAAAAAGTTAAAAAATACCCTTGACAGAATTTGGCGCTCAAACGATACTCCCGTTGCGCCAGTAACTGCCTTCCCGAACGAACGTTCCAGCGTTCCTCCCCCTATCCGCACGCCGGAAAAACAGTCAGCAAGGAGTGCCGGTGTCTGCACAATTAGAAAAAGAGATGAGCACGTTAGAAATGGATCGGGAAGTCATTCGCTGTAAGACATGTGGTCTCGTCCAATACCGGACGCGCACTGGAAATTGCCGCCGTTGCGTGCGCGCCTTACCTCAGCGCTTGGAGTTCCTGATTCCTCCACCGGCACCTCCGGAGGAAGCAGCCGCTGAACCAGCCGCCGAAAAGTTTGTCAACCAGGAGACGGTCGAGAATATCGGCCAGCGCATTCGCCAATTGCGCGAATCGCGCGCCATGACCCAGAGCCAGCTGCAATCGCGCTCGAAAGTCTCGCGCTCCTACCTTTCCCGCATCGAAAGCGGCCAGATGACGCCGAGCCTCGGCACACTGGAGAAGATCTCCGAGGCGCTCAACGTCGGCTTGAACCGGTTCTTTATCCCGGAATCCGACGGGGAAGCGCTGCTCGAGGATCCGTTCATCCAGGGATTGCGGCCGTTCCTGCGGCAATTGGATTGGGAACAGTGGCAATCCATTTTGAAGAGGCTGCAAGCCATCAGCGACCACGTTCATGCAGCGCCGATCAATCTCCGCCCTATCGGTAATCCGGCGCGGCTGCCGCAGCCCGCGTCGGCGAATGGCAACGGCAATGGACACATCGGCGCCGGCCATTCGAATGGGTTTGCGCATTCGCACGCTCATGGTAATCCGCAGGGCTATCCGCTGCGGCGTCCGGGCACGCCGGTTTTTCAACGGCCCCTCGCGCGATAAGTTTTCTTCCAGGCAGAGCACAATCGTGGGACAGGCAGAAATGCCTGTCCCACTTTTTTTGCGAAGTAAATTTCCCGCGAGATGCGGCTAGTCGCGGATGACGGACACTTTCGCTTCGGGAACTTCGAGGCGCATCAAGCGGTGATTGGTGTCGAGCAAGAGAAGAATCTGGAGGTCGGAGCTGGTCACTTTGAGTCCTTCGTAGGTCTTGCCCTCGGCGCTGGCGGAACCGGTGGATTGCACCGTGATGGAACCGGGCGTCAATTCCTGTGGAATGATCACCGGAAAAGTCTGCACGCCGCCCTTGGACCAGTCGTAGATGCGCGCGAGGACTGCATACTGATGGTAGAGATTATTGTCCAGAACGGCGATCATCGGCGAACCAAAGGAAAGATCCTGCTGAAACGGGCGCGCGCCTTGCATCTCCAACGTAATACTCGCGACACCGTTAGCGAAGAGGACGTGAGCGCCATTCGTTTTTTCTGTCTGGGCGCTCCAGTCATAACTGATGGGCGCGCCATTGCCCTGCAACGTTAGTGAGCCGGAAACTTTGCTGGAGGCGCCTTCCGGCGGCTTGATTTCCGCGGTGCCTTTGGCCAGCCAGCCGCCACCGGATGGCGCAATCTCAAATTCTTCATGGCCGACGGTCTGTCCGCCGAGTTTAATCGTGAGCTTGCCCTTGTCCTGGGCGAAAACAACGGGGCCCGAGGTTGGCGTGGACTTTTTCTGAGCGGCGAGCGAGAGCCCCCCACAGGCCACGATTCCGAATGTCAGTGCAAATGAAACAGTTCTGAATTTCACGGTGTTTCTTACCCCCGTGTCCATTCTCTCTCAGGGCAGGGGTTTCTCAACTAGCAGATGCGCGGTGTTTCCAGCGGATGCAACAATGCCGCGGCCCAGAATTTCCGCGACAACCTGCGTCGGTTCGCCAGAGCTGTCCACCCGGTAATCCGCGAGTTGATAGGAGGGCAGTCGCTGTGCGTAAAGCGCGCTGAAGCTGGCTTCGTCACGAAAGAGTGGGCGGCCGGTCATGGTCATACATCGCGCAAGGAGGACTTCGACGGGCGAATCCAGCCACAAGACGGGGATTCCGGCAGCGCGCATAAATTCGGGGCAGCCCGGCTGCGCGTATGTGCCGCCCCCCAGGGCGAGAACCGTGCTCTCTTTCAGTTCGGTAGCGCGGCCAAGAACAGCACGCAGCTGATCCGCTTCGATCTGACGAAAGGCGGGTTCGCCGAGGCGTGCGAAAATTTCCGAAATGGCTAAGCCGGCGGATTCTTCAATGCGGTCATCGAGATCGACAAAGCGCCAGGCCAGCTGCCGGGCCAGTAGCGTGCCAATGGTAGTCTTGCCGGAACCCATGAAACCGGCCAGGCACAAGATAGGGACGCGGGGTTGCGGCCCGCGCGAAGGAAGTGTTGTGGTCACGCGATCGTGGCGCGAAAAATCAGTCGCGCTTCAGAATGCGAATTGTACCACTGTAAGAGGAGAGTTCGACTTTGGCGAGGCCCTGGCCGACGGAACCAAACAGCCCGTGCGTGTACTTTGACATTAAATGTTTGACCCCGTGAGAATCCGGCTTGAGATACGCCGCCGCCCGATTGTCGACTGTGCCCGTGGCAGTTTGCGCCTTCAGGTCAAAGGAATCGTTGCCGGAGAAGCGAACTTCGACCAGGCCCTTGCCGCTCTTCATGGTATAGAGGCCGGTGCGAACAAAATCCCCGTCAAAAAGAATATTTCCTGCCGTCGTGAAGAGGCTGACGTTGGTCAGGGCGGGTTGCAGAACCTGTGCGCCGCCGCTGATGGACTTGAAATCCAATTTGCCAGCGCACTGCGTGCACACGAGCGAGCCTTCCGTAGTGCGGACAATGATGTAGCCGGAGACTTCCTTCAGGTGAACATCACCGGCGACGCTCTCCAGCGTCATGTCCCCCATGACCTGTTCGACGTAGATCAATCCGGTCTCGGTCTTGAGCTGCAGTTCCGTTTCTTCGGGCACGGTAAGCTGCATGCTGGCTTCCAACTCACGCGGTTGTGCACCGGCATCCAGAATCGTGGCGGTGACGTCGATACGATCGCCTGCTTGCTCCATGTCAAACCCAATTTTGTTGGAGGTCTGGCTGGCGACGACGTCCACTTCGGCGTTTTTCCAGGACTTCACTTCGATGCGGCCATTGGCAACGTTGTGGATGACGACTACCGGGCGGGTGTTAACGGCAAAGTGTTTTTCGAGATGCTGGCCCTGCTGGCCAGCATCTGCGGCGGAAACGCCCAAGCAGAGAAAACCTGCGGCAACGAGTAACGGTCGCCGGCCGCGGTTCGTAGACGGCCGCGAAGCGGCCAAATTCATATGTGACCGCAGTGCGGTCACCCCCATCATTCCAGTTCGCATGTTAGTGCAGACTCCCTTCGCGATCCATCATCGCGGACAATAATTCGGCTTTTTGCTGATAGGCGTTGGAGAGATATTCGCGCGCCAGTTCATCTTGCGGCGCAACGCTCACGCGGTGCTCGCAGTCAGCAATAAAATCATCCACTTGCTGCAGGTTCTGCCGGAAAGAAGCGTCCACCGGAGCGGTGGAAGCTCCCGCAAGCTGCATGTTTCGGAGATCCACTTCCTGCTCATTCAAGACTTTGGCGGTTTGCGCGAAAGGGATTTGCCACGATGGAACGGAAGGAAGTCGTGAAGAGTCCCTGGGAAGACCCGGGTCCGGCTGCTTCTGCCATTGCATGACTCCCGCGAAGGCAATCAGCAGGCCCACAGTCGCAGTAGCTAGAGCTCGGCTACGAAACAGATCGCTGAAGCCAAGCCACCAGGACGAACGCTCACCGTGAGCAGAAGCCACGGGCGTTTTGATAATTCCTTCCAGTTCTAGTTGAGCTTGGAGCGAAACCCAAACGCGCGCGGGCGGTTCCACTTCGGCGGGCAATTCATTGGCGACCGCAACTATGGTCGCGAGATCCGCCACGTAATCCTGGCAATGACTACATGTGGCCACATGCGCCCGAGCTGCTTCCGGCAGCGGCGCCAGGCCTTCCTGCTCCACTACGAATTCCACGTCCTTACACTGCATGACCCTTCACTCCGCCGAAGCTGGCACTGGAGGCAGCTTCGTTCGACTTCTCTCAAATCGCTCCAGCGAAAACCCTGGTATTTCGCCGTGAAGTCGCTAACGCACCCTCGATGGGGCCCATTGTAGCTCAATCATCATGCGCCGTTTGGCTTTTTGCCGCGTGGCGTTCCTGCCGGGCCTGCTGGCGAACTTCTTCCTGGAGCAGGTCCCGCAAGCGAGTGCGCGCCTTATGCAACTGCGACTTCGAATTCCCTACCGAACATCCCATAATGTCCGCAATTTCGTTGTGTTCGTACCCCTGGACATCATGCAGCACGAACACCGTCCGATAGCCCGGCGGCAACTTTTCAACGGAACGCTCCAGATTGACCCGGTCGACGGCACCGCTTAAGCGCAAATCCGGCGCGCCGATGTCTTTTCTGGGGCCGCCCGTTTCATCGTCGGGATCCGTCGTTTCTTCGAGCGAGGCCACCGGGAGCGACTTCTTGCGCAACCGCATCAGCACCACGTTGACCGTCATCCGGTGCAACCAAGTCGAGAAGGCCGATTCTCCGCGAAAGGTCCCAATCTTGCGGAACAGCTGCAGAAAAGCTTCCTGCATAAGGTCTTCCGCATCGGAGGGGTTATTCACCATGCGTAGGCACAAAGCGTAGACGCGGCGGCTATGCAAGTGGTACAGAAATTCAAAAGCCGCAGCATCTCCGGCCTGGGCCAGACGGATGGCCTCCGCTTCAGTCACCGCTTTGGTGGCCTGCCGAGAGGTCGACGCTTCGGGATCGCTTGGTCGGTTTCGGGCCAACGGTCCATTAGCGGCGCATCCACCAGTTCGGATGCACCGAATGCCTCCTTGAGTTGTCCTCACAGAAGCCCGCATATCCTAAACAGACACCCCCCAAAGGGGGGTTATTCCGGGGCGAGTTTCCCGGATGCCAGCGGGCGATCAGACTTGACTATTCTCCCGCGATTGCGGTCACACGTCTAGGACGGATCACTCGAGGGGGGGAGGGGACACCGGTCTCCGGCAGCGACTGCTGCCGAACGGTATCTTGGAAAGCCACGAGCTGGCTCTCCGGTAGGGCAATCAAGAAAGACTTGAAAACCACAATCGCCTCTCGCAGGCAAGTATTGAGGTCGTAGTGGTCGGAGTCTACCTCATCCCACATTTTTTTGGGATTCAGAGCCATCCCCTCGGCCAGGTCATCGGCCGCGTGGCGGTAATCCTTGCCAAGATCTTCCACCATCTCCTCCAAGGTGCTGATTTTATGGAGGAACTGCAGGCGCTGGGAAAGCAACACATGGTTGAGCAAGCTGCTCATGCGCGCCGAACGCTGGCCCCGGTGGCCTTGAAAATTGGCGGGATCGAGAGGCGCGGCGTTGGGAATCGTGCCGTAGTGTTTGGCGTGCTCGGACAAGGCCCGAAGCAAGCCGGCGAGCGTCTGGGTCAGGAGTCTGCACAGCCCGGAAGTCATGCCCACGGCTTGGAGCGATTTGCCGGGCTGGCCTATGAGGCGCAGCTCGATAGCTTCGTTGAGCGACACGCTCAGCATGACGTAACTGGACTCCAGCCGCTGGACTTGTCTATCGAAAACTTGTGCTTTTGCTTCTGGAAGCCACGCGCGCCAGTCGTCTTTGACAGACTTGCCGCGAGTAAGGGGGCGGTCGCAGTCTTTCACGAGAGATCTCCGAGGGGACAGGTTCGTGAGTATAACAAAGTTTTTTCGGAAAGCCAGTTTATTTTTTATTCTAGGAATATAATTCATCAGGCAATATAGGGTTCGCCCTAATTATATATATAATTAAATCGTTATTAATTTAGTGTTTTCATCCTTGCGGAACGGCTCCCACAGTCCATTCCTTGCCCAAGGATAGCACAGGCCGCTATACTCGCGTGATTCAGCAGGCGAAAGGAATTCCCCTTTGCAATTTGAGCCGCGGGACCAGTTTGAACAGCGCCAGAAGAAACTCGAACAGATCCAGGCCCTCGGCCACGATCCGTATCCCAGGGAATTTCGCTGGACGGATACGCCGGCCGCACTGGTCGAAAAATACGGGACTGCGAGCGGGCCGGAACTGGAGGCCAACAAGCGTGAAGTGCGAGTTGCTGGACGCTTGGTCTCCTATCGCTTGATGGGCAAGATGGGTTTCGCCCATCTCCAGGGCGCGGGCAAGAAAATCCAGATTTGCGTTAAAAAAGACGTGGTCGGAGAGCAGGGATTTCAGTTGTACCACCTGCTGGACCTGGGCGATTCCATCGGCGTGCGCGGGCACCTGTTTCGAACCAAGACCAATGAACTGACCGTCTGGGTCGAGGAGATTTTCTTTCTTTCGAAAGCGCTGCTGCCGCTGCCCGAAAAATGGCATGGGCTGACGGACGTCGAGCTGCGCTACCGGCAACGGTATCTCGACCTGATCGCCAACGAGAAGTCGCGCCAGGTGTTCGAAACGCGCGCCCGGATTGTCCGGGAACTGCGGAAATTCTTTGATGCTCGCGGTTACATCGAAGTCGAAACCCCGATGATGCATCCCATCGCCGGAGGCGCGGCCGCGCGGCCGTTTAAGACGCACCACAACACCCTGGACATCGATCTGTACCTGCGCATCGCCCCCGAACTTTATCTAAAGAGGTTAACGGTCGGGGGGTTCGATCGCGTTTACGAAATCAACCGCAATTTCCGGAATGAAGGCATTTCCACTCAGCACAATCCCGAATTCACGATGCTGGAATTCTACGAGGCCTACAGCAATTATCGTGATTTGATGGATATGAACGAGCAGCTCTTTGCGCTGCTGGCAAAGAACATCACCGGCTCGACCACCGTCAAATACGGCGAAGCCGAGCTTGATTTTTCGAAAATGCAGCGGCTCTCCATGCGTGAAGCCATCGTGCAGTATTGGCCTGCCGGGGCAGGCGAGGCTCCCACCACCGAGAAACTGGGCTCTGCAGGCGGCGCTCAGGAAGCAACCAGCCGCTACAACATTTGGGCCAAGGGCGCTGGCGCGCCCTACGCGGCGGCCAAGGGCACCTTGAAGGACGGCGAGTGGACGGGACTGCTCTTTGAAACCATGGCCGAAGACAAGCTTGTCCAGCCCACCATCCTTTACGATTTTCCAACAGAGATCTCCCCGCTTTCGAAGCAAAAGCCGGAAGATCCCTCGCTGACCGAGAGATTCGAGATCTATATTGCCGGAATGGAAGTGGCCAACGGTTTCTCCGAGCTGAACGATCCGGCCGAGCAGGAACGCCGCTTCCTGGAGCAGATGGCGCAGGGTGGCGACGAAGTCCCAAAGCAGCTCGACGTGGACTACATTCGCGCTCTCAGCTACGGCATGCCCCCCACGGCCGGGGAAGGCATCGGCATCGATCGTCTGACAATGCTGCTTACGGACTCGCCCTCCATCCGCGACGTCATTCTTTTTCCGCAGCTACGTCCCGAAGGCGGTGGCGAATCATCTTCCGAAGGGCACGGCGCCTGACGTATTCTTCCCACTAGCATGCGATTCGAACGGTTTGTGGCCCAGCGGTACTTGCGGTCGCCGTACCGGCCCGCAGTACTGCGGCTGGTCACGCTTTTCTCCATGATAGGCGTGGCTGCCGGAGTGGCCACGCTAGTGATCGCCCTTTCCATGAACACTGGTTTCCGCGAGACGCTCCAGGAGCGCTTGCTGGGCGTGACGGCACATGTCTCTCTGACGCGACCGGGTACCAGCGGCATCAAAAACTACGAGGAAATGGCGACCAAGCTGGCCGAGGCAACCGGCGCGCGCTCCGTCACCCCGGCGATCTACCAGACAGTCCTGCTTTCCTTCGCCGGGCAAGCGCGCGGCGTGGTCACCAAAGGCATCGACCCCGAGCGCGAGAGAAAAAGCGACGAAGCCTTGCAGCGTATCATCGCCGGGAAACTGGACTTCTCCGCAGACGCGGACGGCATTGAAGCTCTGCTGATCGGAAAACAAATCGCCGAGGAATGGAAGGTGTCTCCCGGCGATTACGTGACGCTCACCAGCCCGCAGGGCAGATTGACGCCGTATGGATTGGTGCCGCGGACTCGGCGGTTTCGTGTCGCGGGAGTTTTCGATTCCGGTTTCTACGACTACGACGAGAACTGGTGCTTCCTGACGCTGGCCGCAGCTCAAGCGCTTTCAGGCGCAGGTGATGTCGTCAACGTCCTTGAGTTTCGTCTGCACCAGCCGGAACGCGCGGGCGAAATCGCGGAACAGGTTCGGCAAGCCACCGGACCGGGTTTTTCAACCTCTACCTGGATGGAAGAAAATCGCGCGTTGTTCCGGGCGCTGCGGCTGGAAAAGCTGGTCACCGCGATCTTCATTGGCTTGATCACGTTCGTCGCCGGACTCAACATTCTGGTGGTTCTCTCCATGACGGTAACGGATAAAGCCCGAGACATTGCCGTGCTCCGCTCTCTCGGCGCGCGCCGCGAGCAGATTCGTACCATCTTTCTTTGGCAGGGAATCAGCATCGGCACCGCAGGTACGTTGATCGGTCTCTTCGTCGGATATACATTTTCCTTCGTCGCAGGGAATTACCATCTGATTCCTCTTGATCCTCAAGTTTATGCCGTCCCGTACGTCCCTTTTCATCCCAGCGTTTTCGATGGCGTGTGGATTACCGTCGTGGCGATGGGAATTTCGATCGCCGCAACGATCTTGCCGGCTCGCGCGGCGGTACGCCTCTTGCCGGTGGAAATCCTTCGCTATGAATGAACAGCAAGAAGGGGATGGCAATAGACATAATTCCGGGTCCATTTGGCGCGAGATTTGCTCCTATCGGGGGTGAGAGGCAGGTGGGTGAGCCCGGGGCGAATCCCTCAAACCCCGGTTGTGGTAAAAACCCGCCGCAAGCCGTTGAAAACAGATAGATTATTTGTGTTTCAGTTTGGCGCAAAAATGCCCTCTTTTCGGCAGGTAATCCTCTGGCCGAAAACGGGAACAGTTTGGGTCATCCGATGCACAAGCCTCCCACCGCTTTTACGGCACGGGGATTGCACTGTAAGCATCCAAGTAAAGAGCAGGCACAGCGCGTCAGGCAATCGAAAGGAGCTCTAGCGGGATGATGCAGCAAGCACAACTTGCGGACGGACAGCGAGCGAATGATCTCCGCAACGCGGCAGTCGTGCTTGAATCGCGCGGCCTAAAGAAAATCTACGGCACCGGCGAAAAAAGTATCTCTGTGTTGGCGGATGCCAACCTGATTTTGCGGCAGGGGGAGATGGTTGCGATCGTAGCGCCCTCGGGAGCCGGCAAAAGTACTTTGCTCCACCTGCTCGCCGCGCTAGACACGCCGACGAGCGGTACAGTATACTTCGCAACGAAAGCCATTGAATCGATTAATGACGCGGCGCTGGCGGAATTTCGAAATCGTGCCATTGGATTTTTGTGGCAACGCCACCAGTTGCTGCCGGACTTTACGGCTGCGGAAAACGTAGCCATGCCGTTGTTGGTGCGCGGCGAAGATTTTGCTACCGCGCTCGGGATGGCGCGGAAGTGGATCGCGGAGGTGGGCTTGGAAAATCGAGCCGACCACCGCGCTGGGGAACTCTCCGGAGGGGAACAGCAGCGCGTTGCGATTGCCCGGGCGCTCGTCACTAGGCCGTCCGTGCTGCTGGCAGATGAACCTACCGGAGATTTGGACGAGCAGAATGCTTGGGCTGTGTTCGAGTTGCTGGAACGATTGCACCGCACGCACAAGTTGACGTCGCTGATCGCGACGCACAACCTGTCGCTCGCCGCGCGATGTGATCGGATCTTGGCGTTGGAACATGGCGTTCTGCGAACTCGCGAGGCTGCGGCCTCAGCGAGCGGGGTCCCTGGGGGAGAAGCGAGCTAACGTGTTCGAACGGTATACAGAGAAAGCGCGACGCGTCATATTTTTTGCCAGGTACGAAGCCAGCCAGTATGGCAGCCCGTACATTGAGACCGAGCATTTGCTGCTCGGCTTGATGCGCGAGGATAAGGCGCTGGCGAACCGTTTCCTGCGCCAGCAAGGCTCGATCGAATCGATACGAAAAGAGATCGAAGCCCGCATCACCATCCGCGAGCGCATTTCGACGTCCGTTGAAGTGCCGCTCAGCGCGGAATGCAAGCGTATCCTTAATATGGCGGCGGAAGAAGCGGAGCGTCTGGGCCACAAGCACGTGGGCACCGAGCATCTGCTTCTCGGCATCCTGCGCGAAGAAAAATGCTTTGGCGCGGAGATTTTGATGGAACGCGGCCTGCGCCTCTCCACGTTGCGCGAAGAACTGGCGCGCACGTCTGGTGAAAAAACGGCGGCGGCCCGGCCCAAGGAAACTTCTCTGCTCGCGGAATTCAGCCGCGATCTCACGCAAGCGGCTTCGGAAGGTTCCCTTGATCCACTCGTTGGCCGCGAAGGTGAAGTCGAGCGCGTCATCCAAATTCTGTGCCGCCGAACCAAGAACAATCCGGTTTTGATCGGCGAGCCCGGCGTGGGTAAGACCGCCATTGTCGAGGGCCTGGCACAGCGCATATCCGATGGTGATGTTCCGCCCTTCCTTGCGGACAAGCGCATCCTTTCTCTTGATCTTTCGCTGATCGTGGCCGGCACCAAATATCGCGGTCAGTTTGAAGAGCGCCTCAAGACCATCATGAAGGAATTGATGGAGAGCCAGAACTCCATCGTATTCATCGACGAGCTGCACACTCTCGTTGGCGCCGGCTCTGCGGAAGGTTCACTGGACGCCGCCAACATTTTGAAGCCAGCGCTGTCCCGCGGAGAGATTCAGTGTATCGGCGCCACCACACCCGGCGAATACCGCAAGTCCGTGGAAAAAGACCGTTCGCTCGAGCGCCGCTTCCAGTCCGTCAAAGTTCCCGCGCCGGATGAAGAGCAAGCCGTGCAGGTGATCCAGGGCGTTCGCGAACGCTACGAAAAATTCCACGCCGTCAGCTACACTGACGAAGCACTCCGTTATTCCGTTTATCTTTCCAACCGTTACATTCCCGACCGTTTTCTGCCGGACAAAGCTATCGACCTGATCGACGAAGCCGGCGCGCGCGTGAAGCTGCGCCAGGCCACCGTCCCCGAAGAGGTCGGCGAAGTTCAGAAACGCGTGAAGTTCATTACCCACCGCATGGAAACCGCCATCGCCAATCACGAATTTGAAAAAGCGCGTTTCTATTCCGAAGAAGAGCGCAAAGAGAAAGAAAATCTTCGTGGTCTCCGCGAGCGCTTCAAGCTGGACGACGCCTCGACTGGCATCGTCACCCGCGAAGACATCGAGGAAGTCGTGTCGCGCTGGACCGGCATCGGCGTCACCTCCATCAAGGAAGACGAACAGCAAAAGCTCCTGCGCATCGAGCCCGAACTTCACAAGCGCGTCATCAGCCAGGACAAAGCCATCACCGCTCTCGCTCGCGCCATCCGCCGCAGCCGCGCGGGCCTCAAGTCGCCGCTGCGTCCCGTGGGCTGTTTCTTCTTCCTCGGGCCAACCGGCGTCGGCAAAACCGAAGTGGCTCGCCGCCTCGCGGAATTTTTGTTCGGCTCGGAAAAATCGCTAGTGCGTTTCGATATGTCGGAGTTCATGGAGAAACACTCCGTCTCGAAGCTCATCGGCGCGCCCCCAGGGTATGTGGGCTACGAAGAAGGCGGCCAATTAACGGAGCGCGTTCGCCGGACGCCCTACTCGGTCATCCTGTTGGATGAAATTGAGAAGGCTCATCCGGACGTCTTCAACATATTGTTGCAAGTTTTTGAAGACGGGCAGTTGACGGACGGCCTCGGCAACACCGTGGATTTCCGCAACACCATCATTATCATGACGTCCAATCTCGGCGCGCGTCATTTGCAAAAGCGCACTTCCATGGGCTTCCAGTCCGGCGCCGATGAAGCCGGCCAGAAGAGCATGGAAGATATGGTGATGACTGAAGTAAAGCGGGCGTTCAATCCGGAGTTCTTGAACCGGCTGGACGAAGTGATTATTTTCAATCCGCTCGGCGACGAAGACCTGCTCCGCATCATTGATTTGCTGGTGGGCCAGCTGAACGACACGCTGATTCACCGGCAGGTGCAGATCGTTGTTTCGCCGGAAGCAAGACAGTGGATCCTCGAGAAAACGTGTGCGGATCGCAGTTATGGGGCGCGTCCGCTGCGCCGGGCTTTGCAGAAGTATGTCGAGGACCCGCTCTCCGAGGCGCTGATCCAGGGTGGAATTCAAAGGCCGGCGACATTGCAGATTTACGTCGCTGGGGAAGGCCTGCAGTTCCGTCCGGTCGGCGAGGCAACCCCGGTCGTCCACTAGCGAATCTGACACAACGCACGGATGATTCCGACCGGGTCGGAATCAACAATCGGCTGGCCCACACCGGGTCCAGCGGGAGAATAACAACTTGAGTTTGGGGGCGCGGCCTTGACCACCTCATTGGCCGCTCAAA
>Ga0137412_10000398_pt1 | contig 30044 bp, 22 predicted proteins | sample CZODoug2_1_16fun_FD_122160 | JGI IMG/M metagenome (GOLD analysis project Ga0137412, IMG submission 122160) | Vadose zone soil fungal communities from Angelo Coast Range Reserve, California, USA - CZODoug2_1_16fungal (Hybrid Assembly) | ecosystem: Environmental > Terrestrial > Soil > Vadose zone...
AAACCGATCGAATGTCCGCCTTCTTTGAAGGTCAGCAGGTACCGATGCGCGCCGCTCGCCATGTCGAAGATCGCGCGCGCCCCGGTCTTGTAGTCCACCGTTCTGTCATTGTCGCCGGCGATGAGCAGCAGCGGGGCCGTCACCATGCGTATCCCCTCTGCGCCCCACGCTGCCAGCGTGCCGCCGCCGGCGGGCGCAATGGCAACCACCGCCCTCAGGCCCTTGACGGCGAGCGCATCGAGCAATGCTCCGCCGCGCGCGAACGGCAGCATCAACCCCCCGGGCACCAGCTTTACGGCGCCGCCCTGAGGATCGAGCGTGGCGCCGGACGCGGTCAGCACGCCATAACCCCCCATGGAATAGCCGACCAGCGCCGTGCGCGTCGGATCCACCCAGTGATCCGCTGCAAGGGTGCTCTGCAGGGTCCGGGCCACGAAGGCGATGTCGAGAGGTCGCCGCATCAAGGGTTGCGGGAACCGCGTGCGGTCGGTGATCGGAGGATCCTCGTGGCGGATCGCTGCCACCACGTATCCCTTCGACGCCAGGTTCTCCGTCAGCCATGTCATGGCCACGGGGTCATTGCTGTAGCCGTGCGACACGATCACCAGCGGCAAGCCCGTTCCCGACGGCGCCGCGTCGCGCACCGCAATGCCGGGAACGGAAAAACTCGCCGGCGCGGCGGGAGGCTCGGAAGGCAATTTCGCGGCGTACACGGCGCGCGGTGCACCGGAGCGTGGGTGCGCGGGATACCAAAGATCCACGGTCAGCGCGCGATCCGCCAACGGGGCGGATCCCTTGGCCGCATCGAAGGCGAGCACATCGATTTGTCGATGGTCGACGAAATGCAGGGTTCTAACCCCCACCGCCTGTTCACCGAGGTGGGCGAGTTCCGGCGCATCGACGCCATAACGGCTGGGCGGCTCGCCCGCGAGGGCTGTTCCCACGCAGGAGACGAACGTCAACCACAATATTCTTCGCATCAGGACACCTGGAGCAGCGCCGGAAGTTCGGCCAAGGAATCGAGCAGCACGTCGCACTCCAAACTGCGCGGATCCCGACCCTCATTGTATCCGTACGATACGCAGACGATCGGGATACCGGCGGCGCGCGCCGCTTGCACATCGTTCACCGAGTCGCCGACCATCAGGGCCGCCGACGGCGGCACATGCAGCGATTCGCATGCGAACAGCAAGGGTTGTGGGTCCGGTTTGCGCCGTGCACAGGTATCGCCGCCGATCACGACATCGACCCAGTGCGCAAGACCCAGGCGGTTGAGCAGCGCCGCGGCGAAGCGATGCTGCTTGTTGGTGACCACTGCGATACGCAGTCCCGCGTCGTGCAGGGTGCGCAGCGACTCGGCAGCGCCGGCGTACGGCCGTGCGCTGTGTTCATTCGATTCCTCGAGCTGCCCGTAATGATGGAAGAAGCGCTCGGTCATCGCCGCCTGAGTCGCAGCGTCGATGGCGCGGCCCTGCGAGGCTGCGGCGCGCTCGATAAGAATCGGCGCGCCGCGTCCGATCATGCCGCGCACTTCGGTCTCGGCCAATGGCTTGCAATCACGCTCGGCCATCGTCCGGTTGAGCGCCGAAGCGATATCGGCCAGGGTATCCAATAGCGTGCCGTCGAGATCGAACAGCACGGCCGCAAGGCGCTGCCCGCGCCAGTGAGCGTCCCCGAGGCTAGGCATCGAGAGTGATGCTGACCGGGCAATGATCGCTCCCCATGACGGTGGGATGGATCTCGGCCTGCTTGACGGCATCCCGCAATTGCCGCGACACGAGCACGTAGTCGATTCTCCACCCGACGTTGCGCGCCCGCGAATTGGCGAAGTGACTCCACCACGAATAGTGCCCGTTGCCCGGGGTGAACAGCCGGAAGGTATCGACGAAACCCGCATCCACGAACTTCTGGAATCCCTCGCGTTCCTGATCCGTGAAGCCCTTCTTGCCGCGATTCGGCTTGGGGTTGGCCAGGTCGAGTTCGGTATGCGCCACATTGAGGTCGCCGCAAAAAATGACCGGCTTGGTTTTTTCCAGTTGCTTGCAATAGGCAAGGAAGGCCGGATCCCAGTGTTTGAATCGCAGCGGTAGGCGGCTGAGGTCGTCCTTGGCGTTCGGCGTGTAGACCGTCACGACATAGAAGTTCTTGAACTCCGCCGTCATGACCCGGCCCTCCTCGGCGCTATCGCGCTGCAGCTCGTCGGCAAACGAAAAGCGCTGCGCAAACTCGAGGGGAAAGCCGTTGATGACGGACGACGGCTCCTGCTTCGAGAAAATCGCCGTGCCCGAATAGCCCTTCTTCGCGGCGGAATTCCAGTACTCGCGATAATCCGGCAAATCGATCTCGAATTGTCCGCGCTCGGCCTTGGTCTCTTGCAGGCAGACGATATCGGGCCGATATTTCTCCAGAAACGGTTGAAACAGTCCCTTTTTGATGACCGCGCGGATACCGTTGACATTCCACGAAAAAATCTTCATTTCAAATCTCTCAGCTAATGATGCCCGGCGATCCGGTTACGCATTATGCATGCGCGCCGCGCGAATGAGATCATCGATCAGCGCCGCACGGTCGCCGCCCTGTCGGATTCCGATACCGACCAACCGGCGCCCAGGGCCTTGTACACCGCGATCAGGGACGTGGCGCTATCGGTGCGGCTTTGGGACAGGAGCAGCTCCGCGCTCAACGCCGTGCGCTCCGCATCGAGAACTTCGAGAAAATCGATCAATCCGCCTTCGAATCGCTTGCGCGCCAAGTCGGCGGCCTTGTCGCTCGCAGCCGCCGCCACTTGCAGCGACCCGCGCCGCGATTGCGAACGGCCATAAGTGATCAGAGTGCCTTCCGTGTCTTCGAGCGCGTTCAACACCGCCCCTTCATAACCGGCGAGAGCCGCATCCGTCTGCGCCTTCGCCGAACTTATTCGCGCACGCACCCGGCCAAGATCGAACGCGGCCCAGGAAATGCTCGGCCCCACCGAAAAAAAGCGCGCGTCGCTCTTGCCGAAGTCGCCGAAGGTCGGAGCCCAGTAACCCACCTCGCCGGTGATGGTGACCTTGGGAAATAAGTCGCCCATCGCGACGCCGATGCGCGCAGTGGCGGCGGCGAGCTGGCGTTCCGCCACCCGGACGTCGGGCCTGCGCCGCAGGAGCTGTTCCGGCGTGCCGATGGCGTTCAAGGCAGGCAGCGTGGGTATGGGCGCCAGCGGCGATAGCCGCTCGCTGAGCGCCGTCGGCTGACGTCCGGTGAGCACGCTCAACCGGTACATGGTCGTCGCAATCGACGCCTCCAGGCTCGGAATGGACGCCAGAGTGGTTTGCCACTGTGCCTCGGCTCGCGATGTGTCGAGTTCGTTGCCGCGGCCCGCCTCCAGGCGCGTGCGCGTGAGCTTCGCCGTATTCAACTGGTTGTCCGCGTTGCGCATCGTCAGCGCCAATTGGTCCTGCAGGCCGCGCAAAATAAAGTAGTCGCGCGCCACTTCGGCGATGACGCTGACCCGGGCATCCCGTAACGTCGCGGCGCTGGCGCCGAGATCTCCGCGCGCCGCTTCGACATTGCGCCTGACGCGGCCGAAGAGATCGAGTTCCCACAAACCGTCAAAGGCAGCCTCCGCGGTGTCGAATTCGCGGTCATGCTTGTCGAGGAAGGGCAATTGCTGCCTGGAGTCCAAGTTGTGGGTGTAGCCGCCGGCAAGCGTCACCGTCGGATATTGATCGAATCCGGCCAGCCGCTTGGCGGCACGCGCGGCCCGTAAATTGGCTGCCGCCGCGTCCAAGTCCTTGTTGTGCGCCAGCGCATCGTCGATCAGGCTGTTGAGCAGCGGATCCGCAAACCCGGTCCAGTACTGTTCGACGGCATCCCCGTCTCCCAGGCCGGGCTCGCCGGCGTTCGCGAAGTGCGCGTCGACTTGCGTCGCGGGCGGGGTGTAGCTGGGACCGACTGCGCAGCCCGCGAGGATTGCGGCGGTGGCGATGAAAGCGCTACGCACGGCCGGGCTCCTGTTCGGCGGCGGCGATAGGCGGCGGCTCGGCTCCCACATTTCTGCGTTTCTCCAGCCACCCCTCGATGGTCACAAAAAATACCGGGGTCAGGAACAAACCAAAAAACGTCACTCCCAACATGCCGGAGAACACGGCGATGCCGATCGCCTGGCGCATTTCGCTGCCGGCGCCGCTCGCGGTCACCAGCGGGATCACGCCCATGATGAACGCGAACGAGGTCATCAGGATGGGACGCAGACGCAGCCGGCACGCCTCGATCGCGGCTTCGATCGGCGCCAATCCGTGCTCGACGCGTTCGCGAGCAAATTCAACGATTAAGATGGCATTCTTGCACGCAAGTCCCACGAGCACGATGAAGCCGATCTGGGTGAGCACGTTATTATCCGAGCCCTTCAACCATACGCCCGTCATGGCGAATAGCAGGCACATGGGTACGATGAGAATGACGGCGAGCGGCAGCGCCCAACTCTCGTACTGGGCGGAAAGTATCAAGAACACCAGCATGACGCAGATGGGGAATACCAAGAGAGCGGTGTTCCCCGCGGTCTTCTGCTGAAATGTCAGATCGGTCCACTCGTATCCGAAGCCCGTGGGCAGGGTGTCGTGCAGCACGCGTTCCATGGCGGCGCTGGCTTGACCGGAAGAGATGCCGGCAGCGCCCTGGCCGTTGATGTCCGATGCCAGATAGACGTTGTAATGCGACACGCGATCCGGCCCCGATTCGAAGTGAACGTCGGCCACGGCCCCCATGGGCACCATGTCGCCACGCAAGTTGCGCATTTTCAAGTTTGCAATGTCTTCGGGCTGACTGCGGAACTGCGGTTCCGCTTGAGCATATACTCGATAAGTTCGTCCGAAGCGATTGAAATCATTGACATAAACTGATCCCAAATACGCTTGCAGGGTATCGAATACATTGGACAGCGGTACGCCTTGGTTCTTGGCCTTGACCCGGTCCACATCCGCATAGAGCTGCGGCACGCTGTTCTGAAACGTCGAGTACGTGGCATAGGGATTGAGCTCGCGCTGTTGGCGCGCCTTGTTCAAGACTTCCGCCGTGACTCGCGCCAGCTCGTCATAGCCATGCGCCCCGCGATCCTGCAGGAACAGTTTGAATCCTCCGGTCGTGCCCAAGCCCTGAACGGGCGGCGGCGGCACGGCGAATATCACCGCGTCCTGAATGGCGCTGAATTTCTTGTTGAGCGCTCCGGCAATGGCGCCGGCGGACAAGTTCTTGGTGGTGCGTTCATCGAAGGGCTTGAGCGGAAAGAACAGCACTGCCGCATTGCTCAAATTGACGAAGCCCTGCACCGAGAGGCCGGAAAATCCGATGGCATGATCGACGCCGGGGGTCTCCTTCGCCATCTGCGACATCTGCCTCACCACCCGTTCAGTGCGGTCGAGCGAGGCCGCGTCCGGCAACTGCACGATGCCGATGAGATATTGCTTGTCCTGGGCGGGGATGAAACCTCCAGGTACCACGTGAAAGATTCCCCAAGTACAGCCCAATAGGCCCACGAAGACCGCCAGCACCACCGTGCGGATCGCCGATATCCGCCGCACGCCGTGGCCGTAACGCTGCGAGGCGCGCTCAAAGACACGATTGAACAGCGCGAAGAAGCGGCCCAAGACGCGGTTGATGGCGCGTTGGAACGCATCCGGCGGCGCCCCCCTCGGCTTCAGCAGCAGAGCGGCCAGCGCCGGCGACAAGGTCAGCGAGTTGAACGTGGAGATGATGGTGCTGGCCGCAATGGTGATGCCGAATTGCCGGTAGAACTGGCCGGTGAGTCCGCTGACGAACGCGACCGGAATGAACACCGCGCACAGCACCAACGCGATGGAAATGATGGGCCGAGTCACCTCCCCCATGGCCGCATGCGCCGCCGCATGCGGGTTCAATCCGTCCTCGATCTTGCGCTCGATGTTCTCCACCACGACGATGGCATCGTCGACCACGATGCCCGTGGCGAGCACCAGGCCGAACAAGGTCAACGAGTTGATGGTGAAACCCGCGAGCAGCAGGGCCGCCAGCGTACCGATGATGGCCACCGGCACGGCAACCAGCGGAATCACGCTGGCGCGCCAGGTCTGCAGGAACACGACGACCACCAGCACGACCAGCAGCACCGCCTCGAACAAGGTGTGCACCACCGCCTCGATGGAACTGCGCACGAACACCGTGGGGTCGTAGTCGATTTCGTAGCTGACGCCCTCGGGGAAGTTCTTCGCGAGTTCCTTCATGCTGGCGCGCACGGCATCGGACAGCTGCAGGGCGTTGGCGCCCGGCAGCTGGAAAACCGGAATCGCGACGGCCGGACCGCCGTCCAGCATGCTGCGCAAGGCGTAAGTGTCGGGGCCGAGTTCGAGCCGCGCGATATCGCGCAAATAGGTCGTCTCGCCGTTGGCGCCGCTTTTTACGACGATGTTGCCGAATTCCTGTTCGGTCTGCAGCCGGCCTTGGGCGTTGACGATGTACTCGAACTGAGTGCCGGGAAGCGACGGCTGACCGCCGATTTGTCCCGCCGCCACCTGCACGTTCTGTTCGCGCACCGCCGCCAGCACTTCATCGACGTCCATGGAGCGCGCCGCGATCTTGCCCGGGTCGAGCCACAATCGCATCGCGTAGTCGCCCGACCCGAACACCCGCACGTCGCCCATGCCCGGCAGGCGCGCCAACACATCCTTGACCTGAATCACCGCGTAATTGCGCAAGTACAGCGAGTCATAACGGCCGTCGATGGAGCGCAGGAACACCACCATGGTCAAATCCGGCGAGCGTTTCTGGGTTACCAAACCGATCTGGCGCACCACATCGGGCAGCCGCGGCTCGGCTTGCGCCACGCGGTTCTGAGTCTGCACTTGGGCAATGTCGAGATCGGTGCCGAGCTTGAACGTCACCGTGATGGAGAAAGAGCCGTCCGGAGTCGCGGTGGAATTCGTGTAGATCGCATTCTCTACGCCGTTGATCTGCTGCTCGAGCGGCGTGATGACGGTTTCCGCGATCGTCTTGGGCGAGGCGCCGGGATATTGACCGCTGACCACCACGGTGGGCGGCACGATTTCCGGATATTCGCTGATCGGCAGCACCGGCATCGCGAGCAGCCCCGCCACGGTGATCAGGATCGCGAGCACCGTCGCGAATATAGGTCTTTCGATGAAGAACGAGGAGATATTCATCGCGGTGCGGCCTTAACGGGACGCCGTCGCCGCGGCAGTGTCCGCGCCCATCACCACCCGCTGCGGCGCCACCGTGACTCCGGGATGCACGCGCTGCGCGCCATTCACCACGATCACATCTCCGGGCTTCAAGCCCTCGCGCACGATGCGCAGACCTTCGATGACGCGTCCCAGCTTCACTTTGCGGTACTCGATCTGATTGTCGGCGCCGAGCAGCAGCACGTATTTCTGGTTCTGGTCGGTATTGACCGCGCGGTCCTCGATCAGGATCGCCGAATACTCGCCGCTCACCAACAATTGCACCCGCGCGAACAAACCCGGCGTGAATTGGCCGTTCTTGTTCTGCAGCACGGCGCGAGCGCGGATCGTTCCGGTCTGCGGATTGAGTTGGTTGTCGACGAAATCGACGGCCCCGGTGTGCGGAAAACCTTCCTCGTTGGCGAGTCCGATCTGCACGGGATTTTGCGCGTCGTTCGAACCCGGGCCCACGCCCGAATGCGCCGTTTGGGTATAGCGCAAGTAGCTTTGCTCATCGGCGTCGAAGTAGAGGTAGATGGGATCCATCGACACCACCGACGAGAGCAACGTACCGCCGTTGATGCCTCCCGTGACCAGATTGCCGCGGGTCACTTCCGCGCGGCTGGCCTTTCCGGCGATCGGGCTGGTGACTCGGGTGAAATTCAAATTGAGCGAGGCTGTTTCGAGCGCGGCCTCGGAACCGGCCACGTTGGCTTCCGTCTGTGCCAACGTACTCTTGCGCTCGTCCAGCTCCTCTTCGGAGACCGCACCGCTGTCCTTCAGGCGCTGTACTCGGACCAATTCGATTCGCGCCAGCTCGAGTGCCGTTTTGTAGCGCTTGACGTCGGCGGCTGCGCGATCGTATTCCGCCTGGTAGGGCCGCGGATCGATGACGAACAACACGTCGCCGCGTTTGACCTGGCTGCCCTCGGTGAACACCACCTTGTCGATGTAGCCCGAGACCCGCGGGCGGATTTCCACGGTCTCCACCGCCTGCAGCCGTCCGGTGAACTCATCCCAGTCTTTGACCCGCTTCTCGAGGACCTGAGCCACGCTGACCTGCGGCGCCGGCGCGGACTGAGCGCCGCCGCCCGACTTGCCGCATCCGCCGAGCAGCAGCAGCGCACAGGCGGCGAGGCTGACCCTACTTGCAGTGAAAATTCTTGCCACCTCAATCTCCCCAATTCGGCGACGCCGTCCCCGGTACAGATTTCACCACAAGATTGTGTTTACATTAGGTTAAATCGACTTAGATTGGATCGATCGGTTGCCGGAACGGTATTGACAATCATTCGCATTCGCGTTTACAATGCCGACATGATCATATGCATCTGCAAGGCCGTTTCCGACCGGCACATCAGGTCCGCCGTGAAGGGCGGAGCCGCGAGTTTGCGCGATCTCACCCGTGAGCTCGGGGTGGGCACCTGCTGCGGCAAATGTCTCCCCGAGGCCAGGGTGACTTTGACTGCCTGCCTCGCCTCGCGCAATGAATCTGGGGTGTTCGCGGCCGCACACGCCTGTTTTCCCGACACCGGGCCGGAATTTGCCGTTTAGCCAGGATTCGCCGTTTAGCCCGGATTGGATTTCACCGTTTAGCCTGGATTTGCCCTTTAGCCTGGATTTCACCGTTTAGCCTGGATTCCACCGTTTAGCCTGGAATTCGCCCCGTAGCCCGGGATTGATGCGTTCCGGCGGATTTCGGGCATACAATTCCCCACTTGTCTGATACCCGGCCACTCTGAGCGCAAACCATGCGCCTTCCACTCAAGGGGCTACCGTGCAGGGCGAACCTAAAGTTTTGGACTTCCTCAATCAGGCGTTGAAGAACGAACTGACCTCCATCAATCAGTATTTCTTGCACGCGCGCATGCTCGATAACTGGGGGATGAAGCGCCTCGGCAAGCTCGAGTACGACGAATCGATCGACGAAATGCGGCATGCGGACCGGCTGGTCAAACGCATCCTGTTCCTCGAAGGGCTGCCGAACCTGCAAGACCTCGGCAAGCTGTTCATCGGCGAGGACGTCAAAGAGATTTTGCTGTGCGATCTGAAGCTCGAAATGGCCGCACATCCCTTGTACGAAGCCGCGATCGCGTACTGCGAATCGGTCAGGGACTTCGTCACCCGCGAGCTCCTGGTCCACATTCAGAAGAGCGAGGAAGAGCACATCGACTTCCTCGAGGAACAGCTCGGCCTCATCGACAAGATGGGATTGCAGAATTACATTCAATCGGCCACCGGCGAATTGAACGACAGCGGTTCCGCCTGACGCGCCGTCTCACGGCGTCGGGTTAACCGAGGGCAAGTCAGCCGACGGCGGCGCGCGGTTCCGTTCCCGAGGCCGGCTTCAGCCACTTGTCCAGCATGGCGGCGAGCACCGGACGATCCACGGGCTTGGCGAGGAAATCGTTCATGCCGCAGGCGAGCGCGCGTGCACGGTCCTCGGGAAACGCATTCGCGGTCATGGCGATCACCGGAATCTCATGATCGAGGACCGGCGAGGTGCGGTCGCGAATGATGCGGGTCGCCTCGAATCCATCCATTTCCGGCATCTGACAGTCCATGAGAACGAGGTCGTACCCGGAGTTGCCGAGCATGTCGATGGCCTCGCGCCCATGTTTGGCCACGTCGACTCGATGACCTAGCTTGGCCAGCATGTAGACGGCCACCCGTTGATTGACGAAATTGTCTTCGACCAGGAGCACACGGGCCGCAACCACCTGCGCCGCACCGCGGGCGGGCGGAGCGCCGACGGCATCCACCAGCGTCGGCACGGAGACCGGCGGTTCCGAGGCGGACTGCTCCGTCCCCGTCGGCTGCGCCTGTGTTTGCTCGCCGGCGATGAGCGGCAACGTGATCCAGAACGTCGACCCTGCGCCCGGAAGACTCTGAGCGCCGATGGTACCGCCCATGAGTTCCACCAGCGTCTTGCTGATGGCAAGTCCGAGTCCGGTGCCGCCATAGCGCCGCGTCGTCGAGGAGTCGGCCTGAGTAAAGCGGCGAAACAGCCGATCCAACTGCTCGGCGGTGATGCCGATGCCGCTGTCGGCCACGCTGATCTTGAGCTGAGCTTCGTCCAGCCGTGAAACCTCGATCCGAACCGTGCCGCGTTCGGTGAACTTGACCGCATTGCTCGCCAAATTCAGCAGGACTTGACGCAGGCGTACCGGATCTCCCTTGATGAACCGCGGCAAGGTCGCATCGTACGCGAGACTCATGATGAGTCCCCGTTTCGCGACCGCAGCCTGCAGAATCGCCCGTGCCTCTTCGCATACCGAGCGCAAATCGAAATCGATTTGCTCGACGGTCATGCACCCCGCTTCGATTTTCGAGTAATCGAGCACGTCATCGATGATGGTGAGCAAGGCATCGCCGGTGCGCTGCACCGTCTGGGCGAATTCCCGCTGCTCGGGATCGAGCTGCGTTTCGAGCAGCAGATTGGCGAAGCCCAGCACCCCGTTCATGGGGGTGCGAATCTCGTGACTCATCATGGCGAGAAAATCGCTCTTCGCCCTCGATGCCGCTTCGGCGCGCTGCGCCTGGACCTCGGCCTGCTGCTTGGCATCCGCCAGCCGCGCTTGAATGATTCGATCGCGGCGCCGCGCCCGCGAAGCCGTACGGCTGAGGCGATACACCGCGAAGCCGGCGAGCACCGACAGCATGGCGACGGCGGCGAAAGCGCCGATGCCGGCGCGTCGAATCGCGTCGATGCGCGCGTTGAAATCGCGCACCCACATATCGACGCCGATCACTCCGACGAACCGCCCTTGCGAGTCGTAGAAGGGTGCGTAAGCGCTCATGTAGGTGCGTACCGCCTCCTTCACCGGCTCGCGGTCGACAGCGACCTCATGCTGCTCGAGCGCGCGGCGCAACGTCGGATCCAAGGTGTCGTGCGGCGCCATGATGGGATCGGGCGTTTCACCGTCACCATTGATGTGATACAGGTAGTCCGTGCCCGCGACATAGTAAATTCGGTTCTTATCGAGGATGGCGGTGTAGACGTAGATGATGTCGGAGGTGGCTTTGTGAAACTTGACGAGCGGCGCCAAGAGGGCCAAGTGATCCGGGCTGCCGGCTTGCGCTTGTGATTTGAGCAACCGGTGCCGGTCGCCGTCGACCAGTGTCGCTGCCACGCGGGCCAACTGCACAAGCTCGGTTCGCACGGCGTCCAGCTGTGCCTCGCGCGCCGAATGCCATAAGTAGAATAATCCGAGCGCGGAAATCACCATGATGGCGCATCCCGCGAGCATTCCGTGCAGCAGCGGACCGTCAACACGTGCAAATAGGCGTTTCAGAATGTGCATGGTCCAGAACCGGTATCGGCTCAGCTTGGCGAAGCTGTAGCGTACGAGGTTCGGCCGCACATCCAAGCAGGTAGCAAGAGAACTGCGACACCCATCAATATATGCCGGCATATCGGGCTGTCTCAGGGGATGCGCGCCCAGGTACCGCCGCACCCCTTCGCGCCTTGCCGGGACTTGCAATCACCCGGCCTTCAGGGATTCAATCGCGGTTCAGGGAATCACCGCACGACCCCGCAGGGAAGCGATTCCAATAACGGCCGGAGGGCTCATGCTCAAGCGAATACTCGTCACTTTTGTTGTGGTGCTGATCGTGCTTGGCATCATCGGCATGCTGCTGCCGCGCAACATCCGTGTGGAGCGCTCGGTCACCATCGCGCGACCTGCGAGTCTGATCTACGCGACGGTCAATTCGTTTCAACTGTTCTCCCAATGGTCGCCCTGGCAGAACTTGGATCCGAACATGCGCCAAACCACCGAAGGCGCGCGCGACGGCGTCGGCGCAGAGCTGATTTGGTCCGGCAATGACAAAGTGGGTTCCGGTACGCAGCTGATTACCGCCTCGACGCCCGATCGATCGGTCGCGAGCGACATCGATTTCGGAAAAATGGGAGTGGCGAAGTCCACCATCGTCCTCGCCCCGCAAGGCTCCTCGACCCGCGTCACTTGGACGCTCGATATCGACATGGGTGCCGGCCCCATCGGTCATTACTTCGGATTGGTGATGGACCGCATGATCGGCAAGGATTATGAGAAAGGATTGAGCAAACTGAAAACGCTGGTCGAAAGGATGCCGAATGTCGACATCGCCGGTTTCGTTGCGGAGCCGACGGAATTGAGCGCGATGCCGACCTTGGTGGTGAGCGAGACGGCGCCGCGCGACACGTCATCGATATCCAAGGCGTACGCCGACGGCTACGCGCAAATCGGCAAGTTCATGGCCAAGAACAAACTGCATCCAAGCGGCGCGCCGCTCGGCATTGACGGCGAGATGACGTCGGCGACCTTCTCCTTCGAGGCGGGCATACCGATCGATCGCGCCGACGTGAGTCCCGGCGGCAATGTCCGTCTCATTCAAAGCTACGCGGGCAAGGCCCTGAAGACCACTCACGTGGGGCCTTACGACACACTGGCCAAGACCTACGACCGCTTCCGCACCTACATGGTTGCACACGACTACGCGGCCGCCGGCGCGCCGATTTCTTGGTACGTCGATGACCCCGGTAGCACGCCGGCGGAGCGATTGCGTACCGAAATCTATTGGCCCATTCACTAGGCTCGGGTGCCCGTGAACGTCGCCTTGCCCAGCAGGTGCTTGGCGGAGCCGCTGATACGGTCCGCCTCGACGGTGGCGGTGAATTTGAGACTCATCCGCATCGGTTTGGTTATCTTGGCCGACCAACTGAGTTGGTTGCCCTGCACCTTGCCATCACTGATGGCGGCATAGTGATCGGCACCGGACATGGATCCCGTCAACGCCGACCCCTCGATCTTGAGATCGAGGACGCCCGATTTGTCGCCCATCGGGGTTTTGATGGTGATGTTCCACTTGCCCTGTACCATGGTCGCTACCTCCGGCGTCCTTTGGAAGCTGATGTGGGCGCTTGCTCGTTGATGATGGGCTGAAGCTTCCCTGCCGCGAATTCGACAAAGACCGATACTGCGGTCGGAATCTGCTGACTGCTCGGGAGTATTACGTTGAGATGGGCACCGTCGCGGCGATAGCGCGGCAACACGCGGAGCAAGCGACCGGCCCGGAGGTGCGCGGCGACCAGCACTCCCGGCAGCAAGCCAACTCCCAGGCTGGCCAGACAACTCTGGAGCAAGATCCGCGCGCTGTTGGCGCGGAATCGACCGCTGACATTGACCTCCTCGCGGCCCTCCGGCCCGTGCAGCGTCCATGCGGCCGAACCCGGCCGCCCGGAGGCGGTCAGGCATTCGTGCCGAGTCAAGTCCTGCAGGGTCTCCGGATTGCCGTGCGCTTGTACGTAGGCGGGACTCGCCACCAAGTGGAACGATTGCGGCATCAACCGGCGAAATACCAACTGCTCATCGGCAACGGTCCCGCCGCGAAATGCGACGTCGATGCCTTCGTCGATCAGGTCGGCGCGGGCGTCATTCAGCACGAAATCCAGGCGCACCTTGGGATGCTGCGCCAAGAACTGCATCACCCATGCGATCTCGAAGAAATCGAGAAAGTCGGCGGGGGCCGCGACCCGCACGGTACCGCTGGCCGTCTGACTGCCCCCGGCCAAATCCTTTCCCGCTGCCAACACGCCATCCACTGCCGGCGCGCAGCGCTCGAAGAAGGCGGCACCCGCCGCAGTCAGGCTCAGCTTCCGCGTCGAGCGCTGCATCAAGCGGGTGTCGAGACCGGCCTCGAGCTGACGTACTCGCCGGCTCAGGGTGTTCGGAGGCACCCCCAGTCGCCGCGCGGCCTCGGCGAAGCTTCGGGCGCGAACCACCTGCACGAACATGCGTACTTCGTTAAGGTCCAGCACGGGATCCCTTACAATATTGGAGCAGTCTACTCCCATTGCGCCATCTTGTCGGTGAATCAAGGTTGCCATAATCTGTTTAAGAACTCTCACCCCAACCCGAGAACCCCATGGCAAAAATTTTGGTCCTTTATTATTCGTCCTACGGCCACGTCGAAACCATGGCGAAAGCCATCGCCGAGGGCGCCCGGGCGGGCGGCGCCAGCGTCGACATCAAGCGCGTACCCGAAACCGCGCCCGCTGAAATTGCGAAGGCGGCGCATTTCAAGCTGGATCAGAGTGCACCGGTTGCGGTCATCGATGAGCTGGCGAACTACGATGCCATTATTGTCGGCAGCCCCACGCGCTTCGGCCGCATTGCTGCGCAGATGGCGAGTTTCCTCGATCAGGCCGGCGGCTTGTGGATGCGCGGCGCGCTGCACGGCAAGGTGGGCGGTGCGTTCACGTCGACGGCGACCCAACACGGCGGCCAGGAAGTGACCTTGTTTTCGATCATCACGAATTTATTGCATTTCGGCATGACCATCGTCGGTTTGCCGTACAGCCACCAAGGACAAATGACTCTGGATGAAATCGTCGGTGGCAGCCCGTACGGCGCAACGACGGTCGCAGGCGGCGCCGGCCAGCGCCAGCCAAGCGCTCTCGAGCTGGAGGGTGCCCGTCATCAAGGTCAGCTGATCGCGGAAACGGCGAAGAAATTATTTCCCGGTTGATTGTCGCTTCCTCTTCTCTAGCTGGCTCTCCTCTGTAGCTGGTGGCTACAGAATTCTTCTGGCCCGTCGTGGTGTAATTCATGCATGACGGTCAAGAGGAGGCAACGAATGAATCGCCGCGACTTGTTTTCGGCGGCCGCGGGCTTAGGGTTGACGGCCGTGGGTACCATGGATGCGGCGGCGAGGACGCGAATCGATGCGTCCGGAAAGCGCGCGCGAAATGTCTTGTTGATCGTCGCGGACGATCAAGGATATGACTTGTCGTGCTGCGGCGGACGGGTGAAGACGCCGGTCCTCGACAATCTGGCCGCGGACGGCACCCTGTTTGTCCAGGGCTATGCGACGGTGTCCTCCTGCAGCTCCAGCCGCGCGACGCTGTATACGGGCCTTTATTCGCACACCAACGGCATGTATGGACTCGCCCACGATGTGCACAATTTCTCGCTGCTCGACGACGTGAAAACCCTGCCGTGGATGCTCAAACGAGCAGGCTTTGCCACGGCGTTGGTCGGCAAGAAGCATGTCAAGCCGGACGCCCTGTTGCCGTACGATGCCTGGCTGGCGCCCGAGCAGCCTGGGATTCGCGACGTCGCCTTCATGGCGCATGAAGCCGGCCGGTGGATCAGGGCGCAGAGCGGCACGCCATTCTTCCTCACCATGGGCTATAGCGATCCGCATCGCGATTCGGTGAACTTCGGCAACACACGCGCGTGGCCCGAGGTGAAGCGGGAAATTTATTCGCCGGCGGATGTCCTGGTCCCCGCGCATCTGCCGGACTTGCCGGCAGTGCGCCAAGACTTGGCGCAGTATTACGAGTCGGTCAGCCGCCTGGACAGCGGCGTCGGGATGCTGTTGCGCGAATTACGCGAATCGGGCCACGAAGGCGACACCTTGGTCCTCTATCTCAGCGACAACGGCCGGCCCTTTCCGGGAGCCAAGGACAATCTCTACGAACCGGGCCTGCATCTGCCGCTGATCATCCGCTCGCCGCAACAGCGCAAACACGGCGTGCGCAACGGTGCATTGGTGAGCTGGATCGATGTGACGCCCACCATCTTGGACTGGACCGGCGTGGCGCCGCCCGAGAACTATTTTTACGCCCCCCTGCCGGGACGCTCGCTGCTGCCGATCCTAGAGGAAAACGCTCCGCAGGGATTCGATCGGGTGTTCGCCACACACTCGTTCCACGAGATCAATCAGTACTACCCCATGCGTTCGATCCGCACGCGGCAGTACAGCTACTTCCTCAATCTCGAGCCCTCGCTCGCCGTGCCGGTGGCAAGCGATGTGCAGCTATCGCCCTCGTGGAAGGCGATTACCGCAACACCGGGCGCCAAACTTGGGCGGCGCACCCTGGAAGCGTTCCTGCATCGTCCATCGGAAGAATTGTACGAGCTCACGGCCGATCCGGACGAAGTGGTCAATCTCGCGGGCGATGCCGCACACGCGGCCGCGCTCGCCGACCTGCGGGTTCAGCTCCACGGCTGGCGCGCCGCCACTCACGATCCCTGGCTGGCGGGCGTTACCGATCCCTTTGGCCATGCGCACTGAGGCGGATGACGGCGTCGCTCATGTGCGCTACAGACGAGTGCGCTTGAGATGAGTGCGCTTCAGTCGAGCGCGCTTTAGAACGCCGCCAGACGTTCGACCGCCCGAATCGTCACCGGGCCTTCGTCCGAGCGTGTCTTTTCCGGGCCCAGCACTTCGGCCGACGCCTTGGCCATGACGATGGAGACCATGCGGTTCGGATACAGGATCACTTCGTTGTCTCCGGACCCGTGCATGCTCGGCAGATACTCCACCCTACCGCCGGCGTTGACGTAACGCAGAAAGTGAAACCCCATTTTGTACAATCCGTCCTCGGCGGATCCGGCGAGCGGTGAGGACACGGGCCCGAGCGCCGCATCCGCGTTCTTGACGATGGCATCGCGCCCCGCGAGCAAATCCGTGGTCAATTCGCGGTTGAGTATTTGCACGCCGCCGTGCGCGCCGCCCGCCTGATACAGCAGGGCGATCTTCGCGAGATCATCGAGCGTCGGATAGTAGCCGGCGTTGCACCACACGAGTCCGTCGCGGCCGCCGGCTTCCCGAGTTCTGACCGTCGGCGCCTGGTGGATGCCGATGGGCGTCAACACCTCTGCCTGCACCATCTCTCCGAGGTCGGCCCGCGGTCCGCGCACCGATTTTAGAAAGCCCTCGAGTGCGGCGCCCAACAGGTAGTAATCCTGGTCGCGATAACGCATCACCGTCCCCGGTTCCCAGGGGTAGGGGTGCAAGGTTGCGGCGATTTGCCTGATCTTGTCGGCATGCGAGGGCGCCATGTACCACGCGTCGTAATCGCCGCCCAGGTAACCGTCGAAGATGTCGTTTGGATGAGTTTTGGTGCTGCCCGTGCCGCCGAAACCCGTCGCCATGTTCGCTGCATCGAGGAAACGAATGCGATGCCACTTCGGATCGAGGCCCTGCACGTAGTCGCCGATCTTGAGGTTGAGAACCCAAGGACCGTACACCTCTGCGAGCCGCAGCAGCGCCAGCGGCCCGAACACGCTCTTGGTCACAGAGCGGACACCGAAGCGCATCTCCAGCGGGTACGGATACGAACCATACGGTGTGACGGCATCTTGGTAATACAGGATACCGCCCTGCACCAGCGCCGCCGCCACCTGCCACTTGGGAAAGATCGGGCCGCCGAAGCCGTCCAGCGTACCCGGCGGCGCGGTCTTGACAAGCTCACTCCAGGGTTTCGCCGGCAGCCGGTCGGCGAGCTCCGCTTGTGCCTGCGCGCGGCGAGCCTCCAACTTGGAGCTGTCCCCGGCAGCGAACTCCGCCGGCGCAAAGCCCCACGCCACGAAATACTGTTTGATCAGGTAGGGTCCGGTCTGCTGGACGAACTGGATCATGAGCCCGGTGACCTGCCCTGGTCGGTAGAGAAACGTCGCCAGCCCCTGGTGCGCGTGGTTCTCCGTGTCGTTGACGAGCATTACCGGGAACGCTGCCCGCGCCCAATCGCCATCGCCTCTTTCGCGCCATACTCTGCCGACCTGCGGGATGATGCGCCAGTAGCTCGGTGTAGCCCCCGCGCCGCTCTCGCGCACCATCTCGCCGCGCTGCACCGGCACGAGCATATCGCCGACCGTGAAGAACTCGAGCCGCACGCCCGGAAAGATGCGCGTGTCGCGCCCTTGAATTAGCGGCTGCGTCAGCACGGGCAGGGTCTGCATGGGCGCGGGACGCACCTTGAGCACGCCGGCGAACGCGGGCGCCGGCAGCGCGCCCTCGCCCGGTGCGAACACCGCGTTCGCGACCGGCGCGCCGAGCGCGCGCGCAGACTCGAAGGCTTGAACGGGCAGCACTTCTGCGGAGCCGGCGGGCGCTGCGAAGGGGTTCAGCGCCGACAAAGCCAGGCAAAGACTCAAGCCACTCAACGGTCGCAACCGCATATCGAAAACTCCCCCAGGCGTGCTGGCGTTACCAACTACTCTTAACGCATAGTGTCCGGCCGCGCACGATCAGGGCCCCGGCGTCAGGAATTCGCAGGCGACTCCATTTGATCTGGAGAGAGGTTCGTCCAGGGTAGCGAGCGGGAGTCTGAGCGCTTCGGCAACGGCGACGTACCAGGCATCGTAACTGGTTACGTTATGGCGTAGCTCCCAGATGCGATCCGCGAAGGGCTCAAAAGAAAACAGATCGATATCGAGCTGCATGAGGTCGATCTGCGCCCCGTTCGCCTCCGGCGTCGTAATCAGTTTCGCCCGCTCCAGACGTCGTAGTATGTTCGTCGCTTCAGCGCATGCGAGCTCAGGCGCATTCAACGAGCCTCTCGACAGCATGTTCTCCGCCCAGATGCCGAGCGGGCCGACGTCAACGAGTGCCGCGACGAGTACCGACGAATCGACGACGATACTCAACGTCGGTCAGCGTTTCTATTGGCAAGGATGTGCTTGGAGGAGACACTGCTCTGTGTCGCACGCTTTCTCTTGCGCACTTGTTGCAACCAAGCGTCCACCGAAGGGCGGGCAGCCAGGCGCTCCAGCTCGGCGCGCAAAAACTCTTGCATCGACTTGCCCTGCAAAGCCGCACGGGCGGCCAGCTCGTCGCGGACTTTCTCCGGAACACCGCGGATATTGATCTGAATTGGCATGCTTGCATAATGCCAGCAAGGAACGTACGGTGCAAACATAGGGCGACAATTCGGCGCCGTCTCTTCCGCCCGCCCTGTGGACGCGCGCAAGGCCGAGCGGCCCCGAACTAGGGATACGTTAAGCGAAAAATGGGTGGGTTTCCCGCTTCGCTCCATGGCGCGATGGCATAGCTTATCCCTGGTCCGGAATGTTCCGGACGTTACAGGAGACGAGCGCTATGTGCCGCTACATGAACATGAAAATTGCAATCCCTGGGCTTTTGCTGTCGACCTTGCTGGGTTCGCTGAGCGCGTGCACCGACGCTGCGGCGGCGGAGCAAGCCACAGAGGTCGCCACACGCAGGGTCAGTTATGCTGACCTCGACCTGACCCACAATGCGGGAGCCGCAGCTCTATATTCGCGAATCCACTTTGCAGCCAGGCAGGTTTGCGAACCGGTATCCGTTACCTGGACATGGAAAGTGCTCGATCCCGCGCGTCGTTGCATCGAGGCGGCGATCACCCGCGCGGTTGCCGATGTGAATGCACCGGCGCTGACCGGCTACTACCTGGCGAAAACCGGACGGACCATCGACCTTGCCGAGAAATGATATGGGTCAGAGAGGGGACGGTGGAGTTCGCCGTCCTCCCTCATGGTGGTCATGCAGTGCGCCCTTTGGCTGCGTTCACGATTCCGAGCCCAAAAGCGGCGGCGACGGCTTCAGTACGCGAGCGCACTTCGAGCTTCTCCAAGATGGAGGAGACATGGTGATCGACGGTCTTCGCAGAAATGTGCAGCCGGCGGGCAAGCTCGGTGTTGGTATGTCCTTGGACGAGCAGCGCAAGAACTTGGACCTCGCGCGACGTGAGACCGGCCGGATTCCCACGCGTTGAGGCGCGCGGTCCGCGGGGAATCCCGCGCACTCCCCGCTCACGCAGCCGCTGACGCACGATCGCCGCCAGCGGACCAGCACCCAGGTGTTCGAGAATCGCCAGCGACTCGAACAATGCGTCTTCTGGTCCGTCGGCAAGCGCGAGTGCGCGCTCAAAGGGCGCGTCGAGTTGATGCCAAGCAGCTGCCGCTCCTGCCCAGTCTCCCTCGATCATCAGCGTGTAAGGTTCGGCGAGATGTGCGGGCGCCTCGAATGCGGGGTCGGCACGGCGCCCCCAGTACGCAAGCTCGCCGTAAATCCATGGATCTCTATGGCCCACCGCCACCTGCAGCCCGATGGATACTTCGGCCGCCACGCGATTCGAGTCGCCACGATACCAAGCGACCTCGGCCCGAATCGCCGCCACGCGCCCAATGCGTTGAAATTCTCCGGTGGGCAACGCGAACTTCATGGCCTCGTCGAGGAGCGAATCGACACCGGGATCGCCGCGCCGGGCCCGCACGGTCGCGAGCACCGCCAACGCAGGAACCCGTTGCGATATCGCGATCGCGTGATGGTCGATCAGCTCCGCGGCCATCTGCGCCGCCTTGTCCCAACGACCCCGGTTGAGGTCGAAGTGGGCGCCATAGGCCCGAATATAGGCGAGATGCGCCTGCACTTCGTGCCCGTCGCAGTATTCGAGACCCTCTGCCAAGAAGCGCTCTACCCGGCTTGAGAGGTGCAGGCGCACCGAGCCGCTCACCAAATTGGCATATGCACGCCCGGCGTGGTCCTGCAAATTGTGCTCGAGGGCGACCGCGAGGCTCTGTTCCAATTTAGCGAATCCCGCCTGACTGTCTGAATTCAGCAGAGCAGAGCCGATGTTGTTGAGGGAGTGCGCCCGCACGCCGTGGTCCCCGAACCGTGCCGCGAGATCGAGCGCGCGCTGGCCGAATTCCAAGGTCTCCTCCACGTGATCGCCGGTCATCGCAAGTTGCGCGCGGGCGCTGTAGGCCATGGCGAGTGCTCCTGACGGAGGTAGAGTCTCGAGCAGCGCGATTGCATCCTGCACGTGCCGATCGGCGAGGGTCTTCTGACCCGACTTCCAGTACTGGCGCCCGAGAAGCAGCAGCACGCGCGCCGCTGCCGCGGCGTCACCCTGCGCCCGCCAGAGCGCGAGCGCCTGGGCCCCGGACTTCAGCGATGCGGCGACCTGATTGGTCGTGTCGCATTCTGCCGCATGCATTTCAAACAGGCGGGCGCGCTGCGGTGGATCCAGCGAATCGACATGCTGAAGCGCTGTCTCCAAGTGCGCCACGGCCTCGCGGCGGGCACCCGCTCGAGCCGCTTGCTTCGCGGCACGCGGCGCATACTCGAGCAGCGCCTGTATGTCCTGTGCAAGCGCGGCGTGATGGACGAGCTGCGATAGGTCGGCGTTGTGATCGATGAGGCTGCGCAGAATGCTCTGATGAAGCGCTTGCGCGCGTGCGTGTGGGATGGAGCTTTGAACGGCGAGCCGTCCCAACTCGTGACGGAAGGCGAGCGCCTGGTCGTGATAGCGTAAGAGCCCGCGCATGACGGCTTCATCGGCGGCTGCGCCGATATCGCTGAGTATCGTGCGCGTGAGCCAGGCCTCAGTCTTGCCGGGCACCAGTGAAACGAGCTCCGCCACCTCACGCGCCGCGGGAGAGCATTGCATGAGGCGCGCCAACACCGCGTCTCGTACCGTCCCCGGCACGGCGTCCATCGGAGTTGATAGCAGCTCGCGCACGAAGAACGGATTGCCACCGGTCACCTGGTATACCTTCTGGGCATTGCGGCGCGTGCCTTGAGCAAGCTGCTCGACCGCATTGAACGAAAGCGCAGGGACCGCGAGGCGCGCCGTGTGCTGCCCGGTCAATTCCCCAAGAACCCCGCGCAGAAGATGGGTCGCGGCAAGCTCATCGTCCCGATGGGTCGCGATCAGCAGACAGCGGGTGCGCTGAATGCGCCGGCCGATAAAGCGCACGAAGTCGAGCGTCGCTTCGTCGGCCCAGTGCAGGTCCTCCAATACCAGGACGCTAACCGGATTTGGCGGCGAGAGCCGTTCAAATAGACGGGAAAAGAGCTGCTCCCGCGATTGGCCAGAGTCGGAAGCCGCGGTTGGCAACAAAGACATTTCGGTTGCGACCTCGCTGATGGGTCCCAACACGCGTGAAGTTTGCAGGGCATCGCAGTGGCCCCAATACACGCGGGGAGTACCGGCAAGTTGGCGCGCAAATTGCTCGACGAGGGCGCTCTTACCCGCGCCAGCCTCGCCGCTCACGAACGCAATCTTGCCGGCACCGGCACCTGCTTCACGCAGGAGCCGCGCCAACTCCTCGAGTTCAGTTTGACGTTCCAGGATGTCCATGGTGGCTTTGGCAAGTATCCGGCAATGCGCGGCACTTGGGTACGGGCGGTCCAATATAGGGTGGCCGATCAAGCCACCTGGATCCACTCATACGTGAGCACGGACGAGAAGAGGGCGTTCGCTGCGCTGACGCGCACCCCGCTACACGCAGCCGTCCGGCTGCCGCGGACAGGCGCCGCTGCGCGGGCAGATCACGCTCGCGGGCGAGTCGAGCGCCTCGGCGATCCACGCGATGTTGAGCACCTGCGAGGCGGCGCGAATGCCGGCGGCGGCCTGCGCCGGAATCACGCCGTCGCCGCCGCCGCGCCGGCAGGCTTCCGAAACCGCCCCGACCATCTCCTCGCCGTCGAAGCCTTGGGCATCGAGGGCCGGCAGCAGGTCAACGCCCACTGAGAGCACGTGTACCTCGTCCAGCGCGTCGCGGGTGAGCAGCGAATGACAGCAGTACAGCCGCGCGCGCTTGCCATCCTGCATCACCGAAATCTGCGACTTCGGTCTCTGCATCGGGGGCACCGCCGGAGTCGCATGCAGCAGACGGAACACCGCCCATCGCGGACAGGGATCGGACACCAAGCTCATATTGCCCCAGGGCAAAGGGATCCCGTTGCCGCGGTAGACCGCGCGCAGATAGCCCGGCGCGTACGCGTCGAAAAAGTGCCAATGCCGGTACGGCGAGACGGCGGTCATGCGGCGCATCACCAGGGCCGGCGTCACTCCCAGTTTCTGGCAGGCGCCAACGTTATGCGCCTCGCGGATCAGAAAGCGCCGAAACGGGACGCGCGGGCACAGCAGCGCCCCGGCAAAAAAACTGCATTCGAAATCGCGCCAGGCATAGAGCACGTCCTGCGCGCCCATACCGGCCGCGGAGCCCGAGGATTCGCCGTCCGCGGAATGAATGGCGCTGTGCGGCGAGATGGCGCCGTCGCCATTATGCAAAATCTTATGGCCGATGAAGAACGCCAGTTCGTACTTCAGCCGTTCTTCCTGCTTGCGCAAGCGCTTGTTGATGAGCACCGTTCCGGGCGCCTCGAATTGAGACCGCACCAAGGCGCCGTTCGGCTTGCGGGCGTCGCCGTCGAACCATTGCACGTCCAGCGCGTGCCGTTTGCATATGGCCATCACCGCATCCAGGGTGAGCGGCATCTGGCGCTGGCCGCACTCCTCGGCGGCGCGCTCGATGTCGGGAAAGTTGTTGTGGCGCGTTTCCTGCCAGACGCGAATCAGTAATTGCGCGAATTGCCGGCCGGTGGTGCCGGTTTGCGAGAGGAGCTCCGGCAATGCATTCTGTAGCAGCTCGTGCGAGAACAGAAATGCCGGTTCCAAGGGCATGGCCTCGAGGCCGCCCCGTTCGCGCTGCGCCGGAGCGGCTTCAACCTCGGTGTTTTCGTCGAGAAACCACCGCACGTCCTTGCTGAAAATCCCCGCCAGCATGCCCAACATGTCGGCCGAAGGCATGCGTTTGCCGGTCTCCACCATGCTGAGGTAAGAGACCGACGGGGCCCCAGCCGCATCGATTTGCACACAGCGGGCCGAGAGTTCGTCGAGGGTGAGGCCATTGCGCTTGCGCAGGGACCGGAGCTTGGTCCCGAGAAAATGCCCCTGTCTGATCAGGTTTTTCATGCGGTTGCCATGCGCTTCATTCGCGCCCGTCCGTTAGTTGCCCGCTGCGCGGGCTTGAAGCGCCTTGTGATAGGCAACCATGTGAAATTCACAGTGTTAAATTTCCAATGTGTAAATCCGCCTCCCCCTTACTTTAAGCTGCCGGGATCCCGTGACGCAAGTTGCCTTTGAGCATTTAAGGAGAATTGATTTGAGCGATCAAACGAACGACCGGTGGACCGGCATCCAACGCCCCTACAGCACGGCCGACGTGGTGCGCTTGCGCGGCACGGTGCACATCGAACACTCGCTGGCGCGGCTGGGCGCGGAGAAATTCTGGCGCCAACTGCACAGCGAGCCCGTGATCGCAGGTTTGGGCTGCATGACCGGCAATCAGGCGATACAAACGGTTCAAGCCGGCCTCAAGGCCATCTACTGCTCGGGTTGGCAAGTCGCCGGCGATGCCAATACCGCCGGTGAAGTGTACCCGGACCAAAGCCTGTATCCGGTCGACTCGGTGCCGAAGATGGTCGAGCGCATCAACAACGCGCTGCTGCGCACCGATCAGATTCATCACATGGACGGCAAATCCGCCATCGATTGGCTGGTCCCCATCATCGCCGATGCCGAAGCCGGTTTCGGCGGCAACCTGAATGCCTTCGAACTGACCAAGGCCTTGATACGCGCGGGCGCGGCGGCCGTGCACTTCGAAGATCAACTATCGTCGGCCAAGAAGTGCGGCCATCTCGGCGGGAAAGTCCTCGTCTCGACCGGCGAAGCGATAAACAAGTTGGTGGCGGCGCGGCTGGCGGCGGACGTGCTCGGCGTACCCACCGTGATCATCGCGCGCACCGATGCCGACGCCGCGGATCTGCTCCTCACCGATCACGATCCGCGCGACGCGCGCTTCCTCACGGGCGAGCGCTCGAGCGAGGGCTTCTTCTACGTGAAAGCCGGCATCGAACAAGCCATCGATCGAGGGCTGTCCTACGCCCCGTACGCCGATCTTCTGTGGTGCGAGACGTCCAAACCCGACATGGCGGAAGCACGGCGTTTCGCCGCGGCCATTCACGCCAAGTTCCCCGGCAAGTTGCTCGCCTATAACTGCTCCCCGTCGTTCAACTGGCAGGCCAAACTCGACGCCGCGGCGATGAAGGGGTGGCGCGAGGAGCTGGCCGCTCTGGGCTACCGCTTTCAATTCATCACGCTCGCCGGCTGGCATGCATTGAATCTGTCCATGTTCGAACTGGCGGCGGCTTATCGCGCGGACGGCATGCTCGGCTACTCGCAGCTGCAGCAGCGCGAGTTCGGCCAGGAAAGCGCTGGATATCGCGCCACCAAGCACCAGGCCTTCGTCGGCACCGGCTATTTCGATGCGGTGCAAACGGCAATCAGCGCGGGCGCGCATTCCACCGGCGCGATGGCCGGCAGCACCGAGACCGAGCAATTCTCGACGCCGGCGAAACCGGACCCGCAGCGCGTGGTTGCATAACAAGCTCGCACGCATGAGCGCCGCCGTTACCTCAGCCACGACGCAAGACGGGGTCACGGCGAAAGATCACGCCGCGCTGATCGCCGAACACTTTCGCCAGTACAACGAGGAGTTCGGCCGAATCACGCGGCGCGCGGCGCTGAACTTCCTTGCGGAGGATTGGCAGAGTGCGCAGCTCGATGCGGTGGCCCGCATCGAGCTGTATGAGCTGCGCGTGGCACGCTGCGTGGCGGCAATCGCCAGCCAGCTGCATTCGAAACGCACCGAGGTGGCGGTGTGGATCGATATCAAGCGCGCCTACGAGATCATCGTCGCGCGGCGGCCCGACAGCGATTTTTACCGTACGTTCTTCAATTCCGTCACCCGCGATTTGTTCGGCACGGTCGGCGTCAACCCGGAAGTCGAATTCTGCGCAACCAGCGCCGGCCGCGCTTCCGGCTCGGTCCCGATCCGCGTCTATCGGGTGGGCGGCTCGCTACCGACGGCGGTGCGCGAGATTCTCACCGATATGCCTTTCGGCGCAGCGATCGACCAAATGGAAGCGGCCGTGCATCGCATCAGCGCGGAAATCGGCCGATATTTTCAGACCGGCCGGCCGAGCGCGCACCCTGAGTCCATCGAGCTGATCGAGCCACTGTTCTACCGCGGCATGCACGCCTTCGCCGTCGGCAGGCTGATCGGCGACGGCTCGCTGACGCCTTTGGTACTGGGCTTCACGAACTCGTCCAAGGGCGTGCAGGTCGATTCCGTCATGTTGTCGCGCGCCGACGTCGGATCGCTGTTCGGCTATGCGCGTTCCTACTTTCACGTCGATCTGCCGGTGGTCAGCGCGGCCATCACTCTGCTGCGCTCCTTCATGCCGCGCAAGTCCGTCGACGAGCTGTATACGGTGCTCGGCCGGGCCAAACAGGGCAAGACGGAGCGCTACTTCGCGCTGCAGAGACATTTGGACAAATCCATCGACAGCTTCGTGCACGCCCCGGGCGAGCGCGGGCTGGTAATGATCGTGTTCACCCTGCCCTCCCACGATCTGGTGTTCAAGGTCATCCGCGATCGCTTCGGTGCGCCGAAGACCAGCACACGCGAGGACGTCATCGAACGCTACCAGTTCGTGTTCCGTCACGACCGCGCCGGCCGCCTGGTCGACGCTCAGGAATTCAAACGTCTGCGCTTGCCGCGCGCGCGCTTCATGCCCGCCCTGATCGACGAGCTCCTGAACGAGGCCGGCGAAAGCTGCCGCATCGAAGGCGACGATTTGATCGTCGAACACTGCTACATCGAACGCCGCCTGCGGCCGCTCAACTTATTCCTGCGCGAGGCCGATCCCGCCGCCGCCGAATCGGCCATCATCGACTACGGCAACGCTCTGCGCGATCTGGCCGCCAGCAATGTGTTTCCCGGCGACCTGCTGCTGAAGAATTTCGGCGTGACCAACCACGGCCGAGTGATCTTTTACGACTACGACGAGATCTGCCTGGTATCCGAGTGCGTATTTCGCGACCTGCCGCAACCGAGCTGCGAGGAGGAGGAAACCAGTGGCGAGCCCTGGTTTCACTGCGGACCGCGCGACGTATTCCCGGAGCAATGGCTGCCCTTTCTTTCCATACCGTCGGCGCTCAGCTCGGTGTTCACGCAACACCACGCGGATTTGCTGACGGCGGCCTGGTGGCGCGGGCAGCCGCCCTAGTTGAACCGCACGAACTCGAAATCGGCCGGCTGCTTGTTGATGGCGAGCGTCGGCGGCGATATCCAATTGGCGTAGGCGCCGGGGGTGGCCACTCGGCCCATCAAGGAGGCGACGAAGGCGCGATCCTCGTCGGTTGCGAGCCAGTCGCGCTGCCGCGCGGTCCACTCCGCCTCGCTGACGATGCGGCCGTCGGGAGATAACCTGAGCCCCGCCAGGGGTCCGATTTTCCGGTTGAACGCCTTGTGCGGCACGGTCAATTCGCAGGGAATTCCGAGCTTGTGAATGATGCGGTTCCAGCGCCCGACCCCCGCCACGGTATCCTTGATGTAGTCGTCGCGAAGCTTTTCGTTGAGCGCGTTGAGCGCCGGCGCCTCGCCCGCCGCGAGCTGTCCGTCGATGACCTGCAGCACCGGATACATCGCGTCCCGCAGAAGGTGGTCATCGCCGTATTTCGTTTCCCCGTAGCGTCCTTTTAGACCGCTCGAGTAGAACGTCGCGGCGTTCGACGATACATCGGCTCCGAAGAGGTCGATGGTCACGCTGAAATGAAAATTGAGGTAGCGCTGAATGGTCGGCAAATCGATGACGCCGAGCGCGCGCAGTCGATCAGGGTCATCGGTCTTGTGCTCGAACATGACCTCGCACGTGCGCTGGATGACGCGGCCGACGCCCGCCTCGCCGACATACATGTGATGCGCTTCCTCCATCAACATGAAGCGCGTGGTCCGGGCCAAGGGGTCGAAGCCCGACTCGGCCAACGCCAACAGCTGAAATTTTCCGTCGCGGTCCGTGAAATAAGTGAACATGAAGAAGGCCAGCCAATCCGGCGTCCTTTCGTTGAAGGCGCCCAGGATCCGCGGATTGTCGAGATCTCCCGAGCGGCGTTGCAGGAGCGCCTCCGCTTCTTCACGGCCGTCACGCCCGAAATATCGATGCAGCAGGTACACCATCGCCCAGAGATGGCGGCCCTCTTCCACGTTGACTTGAAACAAATTGCGCAGGTCGTACTGCGACGGACAGGTGAGTCCGAGATGACGCTGCTGCTCCACCGACGCGGGCTCCGTGTCCCCCTGAGTGACGATGATCCGACGCAAGTTGGCCCGATGTTCGCCGGGTACATCCTGCCAGACAGGCTCCCCCTTGTGGTCGCCGAAATTGACTTTGCGTTCGCCGTCGCCGGGAGCAAGGAAAATTCCCCAGCGATAGTCGGGCATCTTCACGTAATCGAAATGCGCCCAACCGCTCGGATGGACACTGACGGCGGTTCGCAGATACACGTCCGCTGTATGCGAGTCTTCCGGGCCCATGTCCGTCCACCATTTGAGAAACTCGGGCTGCCAGTGTTCGAGCGCGCGCTGCAGCAACTTGTCGCTGCCGAGATCGACATTGTTGGGAATCCTGTCCGCGTAGGTAATCGTCATAGCTGGTTTCCTGGGCTGCGAATTCTTGGTCGTCTGGGTTACGTATTCTTGGATGCCGCGTCTTGTTAGATGCGATCGCGGTTGAATTTGGCTTTGCGGCCGGTGCCGAACACCTTCAGAGCGCCTGCATCACCCACGGCGTTCGGCCGGGTGAAAATCCAGTTCTGCCAGGCCGACAAGCGGCCGAATACCCGCGTTTCCAGCGTTTCGCCCGGACCGAAGCGCAGGTTCGCTTCCATGCCGCTCAAGGCATCGGGCGACAGCGCGCTGCGCTCTTCGAGCGCAATGCGAATCTCGTCGTCCCAGTCCAGGGCGTCGGGTCCGGAGGTCACGAGTCCGAGGGATTGCGCCGCGGAACACTCGAGCGGCGCGCCCACGGCGGCCCGCGCCTTGGCGACGAGTTCCCCCTCGCCATAGAAGCGCGCCTCGATTCGGGACCGTCCATGCACTGCGGGAAACAGACCGAAATTCGCCTCGGAAAGGATCAGCACGGGGCCGCCCGATGCAGCATCCTGATTGAGCATGTAAATGCGATCCGACGCGAGCGCGAGTTCGAACAGCGACCCCACGAAACAGCTTTCCGGCTCGATCAGGGCGAATAGCGAGCGCGACGACACGTCGAGCCGCGCGAAGGTACGCCGCAACTGCCCGATGACTTCGCGAACGAACCAATGTTTACGGTGTTCGAGCAGAAACGCATCGGTCGCGAGCACGGCGGGCCCCGCGCCGCGCGTCTTCAGGACCCAGACGCCGTAGTCGAGATGGTTGGTGCGCAGGTTCAAGACGGCATCGTCCAGTTCTCGCGCCATCTGCAACGGCCACCACTGCGCTCCCGCGGCGAGCGCGGCATCGACGGAAGCCGGCGCAGCCGCGTCGGGCGCCGAGATCGTCAATTCGACGCGCTGCGTTTGATCGTCGAACCGCACGTCGACGAAGCGATAGCGGAAGCCCAGCGTTTCGGTCACCCGATCGAGCGGCGGGAGCGCAACGCCGGCGGCGGTCTTGGGGCGCTCGCTTAGGCCGGCTAGCGCCAGTGCGCGCTGCTGAATGTACTCTTGGAAATACTGCGGCTTGACGATGGCATCGACCAGCGCCCAATCCCGCGCCCGTTGACCGCGCACGCCTTCGACCGTCGTACAGAATACGTCGGCCAGGTCGCGGCGCACATGTCGCTTGTCGGTCAACCGCGTCAACCCTCCCGTGCCCGGCAGCACGCCGAGCAAAGGGACCTCGGGCAGGCTCACGGCCGACGACCGGTCGTCGACCAGCGCGATTTCATCGCAGGCGAGCGCCAGTTCGTAGCCGCCGCCGGCAGTCGTGCCGTTGCACGCCGCAATGAACTTGATTCCGGAGTGGGCGCTCGAGTCTTCCATCCCGTTGCGCGTCTCGTTGGTAAATTTGCAAAAATTCACCTTCCAGGCGTGACTCGCAAGCCCAAGCATGAAGATATTCGCGCCGGAGCAGAATATCCGCTCCTTGCCGCTGGTGAGAACGACCGCGCCCACTTCGGGGTGTTCGAAGCGGATGCGCTGCAGTGCATCGTACAACTCGATGTCGACACCGAGATCGTAGGAATTCAGCTTCAGCCGGTAACCGGGACGGATACCGGCCTCTTCATCGACATCCAGGGTCAGCGTTGCGACGGCGCCCGCGACGGCAAGGCGCCAATGCCGGTAACGGGAGGGGTGCGTCTCGAAGCTCACCGGCGGGACGGCCGGGTCCATCATCGTCGTCGCAGGCTCCGCCATGTCGTCCCCGA
>Ga0137412_10000399_pt1 | contig 29997 bp, 22 predicted proteins | sample CZODoug2_1_16fun_FD_122160 | JGI IMG/M metagenome (GOLD analysis project Ga0137412, IMG submission 122160) | Vadose zone soil fungal communities from Angelo Coast Range Reserve, California, USA - CZODoug2_1_16fungal (Hybrid Assembly) | ecosystem: Environmental > Terrestrial > Soil > Vadose zone...
GTACCAGGGAGTCCAGGATTCGCCCCCGTTCAGGCTAATCGTCGCTCCTTGGTCCACTCCCAGCATGATTCGCTGTGTATTCGTCGGATCGATCCACGCCGTGTGGTAGTCGTCTCCCCCCGGCGCGCCTTTGATGGCGGTGAACGTATGACCGCCGTCATTCGAACGGTACAAGTTCTGCGAAGGCACATATACAATATCGGCGTTCTTCGGATCCACGAAAATCTCGCTAATGTACCAAGACCCGCTGATCCGCCGATCCTCCGTCGCCTTTTTCCACGTCGCTCCCGCGTCGTCCGACCGGAACAGCCCGCCTTTTTTCTCTTTCGCCTCCACAATTACATACACGCGTTGTCCGTGGTTTCCCGGCGCAACCGCAACTCCCGCTCGCCCCCAGTCTGCTGGGGGAAGTCCGCGCCCTGTGATTTGCGTCCACGTCATGCCTTCGTCCGTTGATTTGTAAAGCCCGCTGCCGGGCCCAAACGAAGTCCCCTTCTGTCCCGGCTTTCGAATCCCGTGCCACAGCGTCGCATACACCACTCGCGGATTTCCCGGCTCAAAACAGAGATCCACAGCTGCAGTAACATTGTCTTTGTACAGAACTTTCTTCCATGTCCGCCCGCCGTCCGCCGAACGGAAAACTCCGCGCTCTTCGTTGGGCCCAGAACTGTGGCCCATCGCCGCAACCAGGACGATGTCCGGATTGTGTGGATCGACCAGGATTCTTCCTATGTGTCGCGTGTCTTCCAGTCCGGCGTGCTGCCAGTTCTCTCCGCCGTCAAGCGACTTGTAAACTCCATCTCCATAGCTGCTGTCGGCAAAAATCGTATTCACGCCCGTTCCAACGTAAATGATGTTCGGACTCGAAGGCGCCAGCGCCATCGCTCCAATCGAAGCGACCGGCTCCTTGTCGAAAATTGGCTTCCACACCGTCCCTCCGTCCGTCGTTTTCCACACCCCCCCGCCATCCGCCGCAAAATAATAGACCGCCGGATTTCCCGGCACGCCCGCCACGGCGTTCACCTTTCCGGCGCGAAATGGCCCAATCATCCGCCATTTCATCTCCGAAAACTCCGAAGAGGAAGTCTCCTGGGCAGGGGATAGACCAATCGCACACAATCCAAGCAGAGTGCCGGCGGCAACGTGAAGGACATGATTTCTTCCGGGAAACATTCTCCTCAGAAACTCCTCTGAATGCAGGTAACTCAGCGATTGGGCAGCACTTGAATTCCAGGAACGGCTAGCAGTCGCTCGTCCGCCGTCACGAGCCTCAAATCATATACTTTCGCCGTCGCCACCAGAAATCGGTCCGCCGGATCGCGATATCCCAGCATCGTGAACCGCAGTTCGTGCGCCACTTCCCAGCTGACGGGAACTTCCTTCAGATTCAGTTCCTCTTTCGATTCCCTGAACTACTCACCAAAATCTCCCTTGAACTGAATTCTCTTTCTCTCGAGAAGAACGATCGCCTCCCAAACACTTACCGCGGAAATAGAAAGCGATCGTTCCTTGGATTGGTCAATTCGCGACTCACCTCGGAACTTATTTTGTGCGGTTCGAGGTAGCTCCAGATCCAGATGTGCGTGTCCAGCAGCAGTTTCATTCCGAGTTGCCGGTCTTCTCGGCATGGTCTGCATCTGGATCTTGCGCCGCTTGCCACTCCGATATGTCCCCAATCGGGCCGACGATATCGCCTAGGATGACGGCTGTACCGGCTCCGCCCCCCAGGCGAATTTTTTTGACGGCCCGGGCCGGAGTGATTTCCGCCACCGGGTGGCCGAAGCGGGTTACAAGAATTGGTTCCCCGGTCTTCCGCACGCGCTCGAGGACCGCCAGACAAGTGGCTTTGAATTTAGAGACGGCAATTTCTTTCATGGTTTGGTTTTCCATCATCACCATACGACAATTATTGACCATAGTCATTCCATGGTTGGGCCATGGTCGTTTCTTCGCCCTTGTTGCTCCTTGGCCCCTCCTTAGTATTGCTATTATTGCTTATGGCTCGTCGTCTTCATCTGCATCCGCGGAAGGAGCGGCATCCCGCGTTCTGTTCGGATCGACCGGAGCGAGTCCCGCTTTCTTGAGTTCGGCGTTGAGCGCCGCGATATCCTGCTGCTGGATTTTCGTCCAGCGCACATTTAACTTTCCTAGAGCGTCCTCCAGTTCCTTGTAAACTGCGGTGGCTTGCGTTGTTGGCGCGGCATCCGCGCTGTCCGCAACCGACAAAATGCCGCCGAAATGCTGGTTCAAGCTGGAAAAATTCTCCGGTTGCTTCGCGCCCGGAGGTAAACCAAAGAAATTGCCCTGCGCTGCTCCTTCCGACTCCGCCGCTTGTTTATCGAGAGCCGCGATCGCATCGGCAAGCGGGCCCTTCCCTGCTTTCGCAGCGCGTTCCTTCAATTGCGCGCGCACCGATCGAACTTGCGAGAGCGCTCGAAAGCTTTCATTCATGCCATCGACCGAGCCGCTCTGCATTTCAAACTGCTTGCGAAGATCCGCAGGCGGAGTCTTGATGCGCGGGTCCATCTTCACGACGAATGGCTGAGAATAGCTTCTCCCATCAACTGTTAGTTTCGCTGTGTACTTGCCGGGAAGTGCCCACGCTCCCAGCGGATATTTGGGAGTGTCTTGAACGATTGCGGAAATTGGAAACTCATGCCCCAGAGAATCCGGCGGCGCGCAGTGCAGGTCCCAGACAAAACGGTGCATCCCCGCGCCCGCGGAAAGAATCTGCGTCGGGCGAACCCAATACATCGGAATGGGATGTTCAGCTGCGATTTTCTCCAGCAGGTCCGATTTATCCGTGCTCGCGTATCTCCGGACGAGCTGCTGCTGGTCGTTCAGGATTTCCAGTGTCACAGACTTGCCGGCCGCCGCAGCCAGGTAGTAATCGATGATGGCGCCATCGGGAGGATTTTTTCCGGCGGGGAATTCGGGCGGAAGCGGCGTGTCCGGATTGCGATTCCATCGGAAACGAGTCGCTTCTTGCGGTTCGAAAAGATGCGCGCTTTCTTTCGCGATCTCGGCGTTCATTTGCCGCAGCGGCGTGAGGTCATCGAGAATCCAGAAAGAGCGACCGTGCGTAGCGACAATGAGATCGTCGCCATGAATCGCGAGATCGCGCATGGACGTGTGCGGCAGATTGAGCTGTAGCGGCTGCCAATCGTCTCCATCGTTAAACGAAACGTAGACGGAGCCTTCCGTCCCCGCGTAGAGCAAACCCTTGCGAACCGGATCTTCGCGCACCACGTTGCTGGCGCCGCCGTCAGAAATCCCATGAGTAATTTCCAACCACGATTTGCCGAAATCGCGCGTGCGGTAAATGTGTGCCCGTAAATCGTCGAGCCGGAACGAATTGATCGCCGCGTACGCCGTGCCCGCATCGAAGTGCGAAGCTTCGATGATGGAAACTTTGCTCCACGGCTTGAGCTGCGGCGGGGTAACATTCTGCCAGGACTTGCCGCCGTCTCGCGTGATCTGAATTAATCCGTCGTCGGTGCCCGCCCAGATCGTGTTTGCTTCCTTGAAGGAAGGAGCGACGGCGTAAATTACGCCGCGATGCTTCCCTTTTTCCGGATCGCTCGCGGCGAAAACACCGAGGTTGGCGGGGATCTCGTAGGATTCGCGCGTGAGATCCGGACTGATGACCTGCCAGCTGTTTCCCGCATCCGTCGTTTTGAACAGCACGTTCGCCGCGAAATAAAGCGTGTGCGGTTCGAGCGGCGAAAAAACAACCGGCAGCGTGCGCGCATAACGATACTCGCCGCGGCGAATGGGCTCCGGCGTAACTTTCGCGTACTCGCCGATATCTTGTTTTGATCGCGTGAGCCAGTCGCCGTACAGAATGTTCGGATCGAGCGGATCGACGGCGATGTATCCATATTCGAAAATTCCGATGAGATGCCAATCGCGAAACGTGATTTCGCCATAATCGCTGCGGCTCTGCGTAGCGGCAGAGCCGCTTTCTTGCTGCGAACCGTAAACCCAGTAGGGAAAACGATTGTCGGTAGTGACGTGATAGAACTGGGCCGTTGGCTGATTGTACCAACTGCTCCACGTCGTGCCGCCGTTCACGCTGATGACCGCGCCCTGGTCGGAGCTGAGCGCGATAATCTGCGGATTTTCCGTGCTGATCCAGAGGCGCTGGTAATCATCGCCGCCGGGCGCGCCTTTGAAGCCAACAAAAGTCTTTCCGCCGTCCGTTGATTTCCACGTCGTGGTGTTCGCGACGTAGATGACTTCCGGATTGTCCGGCGTAACGGCGATGCCCGCCGCGCCCGGGCCGCGGCCACCGATGCGGCGGTCGGCGTTTACCTGTTTCCACGATTCGCCGGAATCATCGGAACGGTAGACGCCGGCATTTTTCTTGGCCTCCACAGTCGCATAGAGGCGGTTCGGCGCGCTTTGCGAGACGGCAATTCCGATGCGGCCAATGCCGTGGCCCGCTCCCGGAAGCCCGGTGGTGAGCGGACGCCAGGTGCTTCCGCCATCGCTGGATTTGTAAATGCCGCTACCGGCGCTGATGAAGGATTCGCCGCTGCGAATCTCCCATGGCGCAACACGCGCGGCCCACAATACGGCGTAGATTGTTTGCGGATTTGTGGGATCAAAAGCGAGGTCGGCGGCACCGATGTTTTCGTCCTTGTAGAGAACTTTTTGGAAGGATTGGCCACCGTCGGTGGAGCGGAAAACGCCGCGCTCGGCGTTCGGGCCGTAAGGATGCCCTTCAGCGGCGACGAAAACGCGATTGGGATCTTTCGGGTCGACGAGAATCGCGGTGATTTGTTGAGCGTCGCGGAGGTTTTGCAAATGCGTCCAGGATTTTCCGGCGTCGGTGGATTTGTAGACGCCATCACCGGTCGCAAGATCCGGGCGCTGCAATCCTTCGCCGCTGCCGGCGTAAATAATGTTCGGATCGGAAGGAGCAACGGCAAGCGCGCCGATGGAGCCGGTGGGCTGGTCGTCGAAAATCGGATTCCAAGTGTTTCCGAAATCAGTGGTCTTCCAGACGCCGCCGTTGACGGCGGCCATGTAGAACACGTTGGGCTGGTGCGGCACGCCGGAGATGGCCACGGTGCGGCCACCGCGGAATGGACCAATGCAGCGCCAGCGCATTTCGGAAAAGAATTTTTGATCCCCTTGCTGCGCTTTCGCCGAAGCACAAAAAATAGTTGCGAAGATAATTCCAGCGATGAACCACTTCCCTGCCGCAGCGATTCGCATCCAAGTCCTCCACAAGAAGGGAGAGGATACTCTGGGAGCGAAAATGGAGCAATGAGGCGCGGTGGGCGCGGTGGGCGGAGAGGAAGGTGGAATGTTGAAAGTCTAAAGGAGAAGAACTTGACCGGTGATTTGTGCTCCCTACAAGGGTCGGGGCACGCCGGTGACTCGCGGGGGAGGAAAGGAGGTGAACCCGACAGCATCGGGGCAAGCCGAAGTCTTGCAAGCACCGCAGGGGTAGTAGCGCGGTGGAAATTCTTCTTGGGATTTCTAGTTAACAATAACATTCGCCACTCCACTATTTCTGACAAGTGTTCTTTCTAAAGGGCTTAGAGCAACAGGGGGTAGTTGGAAGAGCTCAATCCCGACCGGATGGGGCCTGCGGTCGGCTACGCTCAGGACAGGTGGGAGACAAAGAATAGGGATTAGGCCGAAGGAAGAGTCATGAGGCCGGCGAGGACATCGGCCAAACTGCTTGGGGTTCCCCCGCGTCGTAGGTGTAAAAACCCGAATCCCGTTCGGCACACTGATCTGCGCCGATTACCCATTGTTGTCGTATGCCAGCCAGACTGTCGTCCCGCGCGCGTCCGTGATGCTGCACCGCTGCGTGCGGCGGCCTCAAACTGCTTCGTAGTCACCGGGAGCTAGCGACCATATTTGGTAATTGCGGCCCAAGAGTCCTGCGGGGTCGGCGCCATAACGATAGTCACGAACAGGAACAACCCATGCGCCGGGGTGGGTGCAGCTTGGTGCAACCGAGTCCACGTCAAAGATCATCCAGGCGCTTCCTTGAGGAACGCGTGCAGCGCCCCACTCGGTGAGCTGGACCATTTCCGGCTTGGCGTGGAAATGCGGTGTCATCGTTGACGCTACTCTATTCGTGAATTCTCAAGCATTCAATTCAGCGTGCCTTACTCAGCATCACCGACCCACGCTGGTGCGCAGAGAGGAGCCTCAGGGGCTAAAGCCTCTGAGCTACAGGGCGCGGCCGGAGAAAAGCCTCGATGGATGAAAACCCATCGCGGCCCTCCCTTGCAAACGAGCGCGGGGCCATCTACGCTACTGGCGCTGAGGAAACGAAGAGTCACTTCATGCCCGATCTCTCACCGGAACTGCTCGCGCTGGGTTTTATCTGGTACATCGCGTTTCTCTTCTCCACCACTTGCCACGAAGCAGCGCACGCGCTGGCCGCCAAAATCGGCGGGGACGACACCGCATTTGCGGGCGGACAGGTATCGCTCAATCCGATCCCGCACATCCAGAGAGAACCCTGGGGCATGGTGGTGATTCCCATCCTCTCGCTGATCATTAACGGATCGATTATCGGGTGGGCCAGCGCGCCGTACAATCCCGAGTGGGAGCGGCGGCATCCCCGCCGGGCCGCCTGGATGGCTCTGGCCGGCCCGGCCACGAACTACACGCTGATGCTGATCGCCGCCGTCGCGCTGCGGCTGGGCTGGTCTCAGGGGTGGCTGCAAGACCCCGTCACCGGCAAACCGGACTTTGCGAGCAGTGTGCTCGGCGCTTTCTTCTCACTCAATTTGCTTCTCGGCACGTTCAATCTACTGCCGATTCCCCCGCTCGACGGCAGCACGGCCATCATGCTGTTCATGGGCGAGACTCGTTCCCAGCGCTATTTGGACTGGCTGCGAGGGAATAGTTATGCCATGGTCGGCCTCCTGCTGGCGATCGTCGCTTTCCGTTACGTCTACGCCCCGATCAAGGCCTTCGCCACTTATTACCTGCTCCAGAGCCACTTCTGAAGCTTCTGAAGCGCGCTCGCTGGGAATCCGGAGTGGCGTGTAGTATGCCCCAGTCGTAACCATCCAGCGCCGGGTTGTCCTATCCCGGCACAGCTTCGAATAGAACAGTGCGCTCTAGCTGGTGGTTTTCGTTGGTGCTGTGCCGGAGTGGGAAGAGAAGAACCATTTCTACACCGAAGTGGTGCAAAAAGCGGTGATGCGAAAAATAATTCGAAGCAGGGGCTGTCTCCCCCCGTCCTGCAACGTTCCAGTGGACAATGGCGGGACGGTGTTCTTCCGCTACACACCAAGCAGCGACTACGGGAACACCATCAATGTGTGGATAAACACGCCGGACTTTTCCGAGGCGATAGGCCCAGTGCCTGCCACGCCCGTGCAGACCGCGAATGCCGAGGCTTGCAGCGTAGACAATCGCTTCGACCTGACCATCCCGCAAGTCGAACTTACGGACAGCGCCGGGAACAAGTATACGTTCAGCGGGGTACAGCACCTCCATCGCTTGAATGGCCCTCCCGCCCGCACGGAAGGCAAATGATGTGGTATGCTGCAAATCCCCGTTTCGCCAATTGAAGATAAGAAAGCCGGCCGCTCGGCGGCCGCATAAGGCAAGGAGAGAAAAAAGATGAGAACCAAGTCCCTGGCAGGGGTGTTGATCGCGTTGCTTTTGATGGCGGGGGCAACGGCTGCATCGGCACAAGAAGTGACGCAGGCGGAGAAGGACAAGGCCCTACAGTATCTTGAAACGACGAAAAAGAATGTTCTGGAAGCGACGAAAGGGTTGTCGGAAGCGCAGTGGAACTTCAAATCGGCACCGGACCGCTGGTCGGTGGCGCAGGTGATGGAGCACATCGCGGCGGCGGAAGATTTTATCCGTGGCTTGGTGAAGGAAAAGGTGATGATGTCGCCGGCGGGGGAGCCGGGCCGTGACGTTAAAAAGACGGACGAGGCCGTGCTAGCGATGGTTCCCGACCGTACGAACAAGATACAAGCACCGGAGCCGCTGGTACCGACGAATCGCTTCGGGTCACCGGACGGCTCGATCAAGCATTTTGTGGAGAGCCGCGCGACGACGGAAGATTTCCTGAAAACGGCAACCGGAATGCGCGATCATGTGGCAGACAGCCCGCTGGGGAAGCTGGATGGGTATGAATTCGTTCTGCTCATTGCGGCGCACAGCGAAAGGCACACCAAGCAGATCAACGAAGTAAAAGCGGATCCGGACTTTCCAAAGAAATAAGAAGAATACGATTTAACATAGAGTTCCTAGAGGGCACGGAGCTTGCAGAGAAGAAAATTGAAAAGATAACGTGGAAGCCAGCGGGTCAGGCCGAGGGCCTTCCACACGGTAGAGAATGCGCGCGCGAGGAGATGGTGAATTAGACCTCGCGCGGCGCATTTCTGTTTTTGGCGACCGTCAGCGGCTGCCGATGGTGAACGAGGCGTTGCTGGCACTGGTGACCGGGACGGTGATGGTGTTGTCCATACGGATTAGCATTCCAGTTTGCGCGGGAAGTTCGAGGTCCTTGCCCTTGCGCGCAACGATGTAAACGGCGCTGCCGGCGAGGCCGAAACCGAAGCCACGCGCGACGTGGCTGAAGACCGCGCCGATAAGCGTGCCGCCACCGGTGCCCATGGCCGCGCCGACGATATCGCCCTTGATGTCATGCTTTTCCTGAACAACCTGGCCTTCTTCAATTTTCACGTCTTTGCGGCGCGTGCCGCCGGCCTGCCCGCGCGGTTGCTCGATGGTGATGAGGCTCATCTGCACGGGGATGAGGCGACTATCGACTTCGATGGAGCGGAACGTGAGGTTCATGTAGGCCTGGCCGCGAAAGATGGAGAAGCGGCGGGCCTTCTCGACGGTGCCGATGATGCCGTTCACGCGCGTACCCGTGGGGAGCAGCAACTGGCTGCCGAGGTAGACGGGGTCGGCGACAATGGCGACAAACGGGTCGCCATCTTTGGCTACTGCGCTGCTGATGCCGCTCAAGAGCGTGAGATGAACCTGGGTGCCCTGAATGACCTGGCGCGGTTCGGCGTAAGACGTGGGCGTGGCGGCACAAACGAGAGCTGCCGCCAAAAGAAAGGACAAAGCAATTTTCATGGATTCCTCCTGTGCGCACGTGGAGTGCGGGCTGGCCCCTATCGTGAGGCGACACCGGGGCGATGCCCCGGTGCGTTCCGCTGGCGCGGCGGACCCGGTATCCCGGCCAAGCCGGGACGCGGGGCGGATGGGGAGGAACTCCATCCGCAGCTAGGTTACTGGATCTCTGGATGCTGATGGGTAACTTTTTCAGCGTGTTTCCAGTGCATCAAGGCCGGCCGGGCCGGAAGAGTGCTCGATGCGCGACTGCAACATTGACTTGAGTTGCCGGCGGTGGATGGGAAGAGTATCTTTGGCCAGTTCGGGGCCCCTATCTTTTTGGCGGAGGAGGGTTGGATGAAAAAGATTCGAATGGCAAGTGTTTGTGTCGCGTTGATCGGTGTGGCTGGGCTCACGGCGGCGGTTTACAGCCAAGAGAAAAAAGACAACCCCGCGCCACCCAAAATTATGCACTTCGGCGATTTGAAGTGGACGCCGATCATTAAGGGATGCGATCTTGCGACGGTGGCCGGCGACCCAAACGCCGAAGGTACGCCGTTCGTGGTGCGCCTGCGGTGCGTTGATGGAGCCAAGATCCCGGCGCACTGGCATCCGACGGATGAAAACGTAACGGTGTTGAAGGGAACCTTTCTAGCAGGCATGGGCGAGACTTTCGACGAGACGAAACTGACAGCCATGAACGTGGGGAATTTTGTGACGATGCAAAAGGAAATGCGGCATTTCGCGACTTGCAAGGGCGAAACCATCGTACAGGTTCACGGCGCGGGCCCGTTCAAAGTGAATTGGGTGAATCCGTCCGAAGTGCAGCCGCCGGATGCGCCGGCAGCAGCGGCAGCAAAACCAAAATCCTGATCTGCGAGCGAGATTCGCAGGCGGAAAAAAGAATCAGCACAAGCGAAATGGAAAAAGCCGAGGCCGCGCGTTCTGGATGGGCCGGAGACGCTGTGCTAGACTTTTTATTGCATTCGCGGGAAATGGACGCGGGTGCCGGAGCGTGGAACTTCGGGCTCTGTGCAACGAGGTCCCGCGAACCCCGCCAGGCCCGGAAGGGAGCAACGGTACCGGGATCACCTCGGGTGCCGCAGATCACCCGAAGTTCCTCTCACTGAAAACTGTATACAATGCTCAGTTGTCAGTCTTCAGTGGGAAGAGGAGGCAGGGATGCTGCTAACTTCTTCTCTGCCCTGTTTACTGAAAACTGAGAACTGAAAACTTTCCCATGAGCTACCAGGTCATAGCCCGCAAGTGGCGCCCGCAAACGTTTGACGATCTCGTCGGCCAACAACACGTAACCGAGACGCTGAAAAACGCGATCAAGGATGACCGCGTGGCGCACGCGTACATTTTATCGGGGGCACGGGGCGTGGGAAAAACGACCGCGGCGAGGATCCTGGCGAAAGCGCTGAATTGCATGAAGGGGCCGACGGCGCAGCCTTGCGGGGAGTGCAATTCCTGCAAAGAGATTGCGGCGGGGACCTCGCTGGACGTGATTGAGATCGACGCGGCGTCGAACCGCGGCATCGACCAGATCCGCGAGCTGCGCGAGATGGTGCGGTACGCGCCGGCGGCTTCGCGAAGCAAAGTTGTGATACTGGACGAAGCGCACATGCTGACGGGCGAAGCGTCCAACGCACTACTGAAGACGCTCGAAGAACCACCGGACCGCGTGATCTTTGTGATGGCCACTACGCAGCCGGAAGACCTGGTCGATACGATCCGCTCGAGGTCGCAACACTTTCATTTTCGCGCGCTGACCTTTGCGGAGATTGCGGGGCGCCTGGAAGAGATCGCGAAAAAAGAAAATTTGAAGATCGAACCGGGCGCGATGGCGGTGATTGCGCGCATGGCGGAAGGCAGCTTGCGCGATGCCCTGTCGCTGCTGGAACAGGCACGGGCCTATTGCGGCGAGACGATTCCGGACAGAGAGGTGCGCGAATTGCTGGGCGTGGTGCCGGATGATGCGCTGGAGGAACTGGTCGGAGCGATTTCAGGAGGATCGGCGGACCGCGCGCTGGGGCTGGTGCACACGTTCCAGAAGGAAGGGCGCAACCTGCAACACTTCTGCCGGGAAGCGATCCGGCACATGCGCAATCTGTTGATTGCGCATGTGTGCGGGGCGGATTCGGAATTGATTGCGGCGACGCCGGATCAGCGTCCGGCACTGGCGAAGGCGGCCGCACTATTCAGCGAAGAGGACCTGACACGATTTTTTCAGATTTTGCTGCAAACGGATGATGATCTGCGGCGGAAGCCCGATCCGCGGGTGCATCTGGAAATGGGATTGCTGCGGCTGATTAATGCGTCGCGGCTGGCGCCGCTGGAAGAACTGCTGGCGGAATTGAAGAGCGGCGGGGCAAACTCCGGAGCGGCGCGAAGCGTAGCGCTGGCGGGAGCGCCCACACCATCGGCAAAGAGTGCAGCACCAAGTTTTGCAGCGACAATTCCCTCGCAGCCGAAAACGCAGTTGCCTTCCCCGTTCACGGTGTCGGCACCTCCGGCGACCGTTGCTGCTTCCGCAGCGGTGAAGCAGGCAGTTGAGGAAAAAGAATCGGGAATTCCTGCGAAGAGCAACGGCGCGGCAGCGAAGGCGATCGGAATCTCGCAAGTGCATGTTGCGGAGATCAAGACGGCGATTCATGCGCAGCAGAAATTTCTGGGTGAACTGGTGGAACAGAGCAGCCTGTGGGAGCTGGAGGGCGCCGAGCTGCGAATTTATTTTCCACCGGACAAGCGGCCGTTCGCGGAAATGATGGAAGGAAGAGAGACGCTGGAGAAGATCCGTAGCATTTCGAGCAAGGTGCTGGGCCGGGCTGTGAGAGTATGTGCTAAACTGGAAGGAGTTGCAGCGGCAGCCGCGTCGGCGGGGCGCGGCACGCAAGAGTTGCGTGCGCAGTTTGAGCGCGATCCGATGGTGCGGTCCATGCTGCAGCGCTTCGGAGGAAAAATTTCCGAAGTGAAGCGAAGCCAAGAGGAATCCTGATGGAAGTCAGCGCTCTCCAACAGATGCTATCGCGATTCCGGCAATTGCAGGAAGACCTGCAGCGGCAGGTGAATTCCGTGACCGTGGAAGCCTCAGCCGGCGGCGGCATGGTCACGGTGAAGATGAACGGCCAGAAACAGATCGTGGACATACGCATTGAGCCGGATGTTTTTGCGAACAAAGACCAGGAGATGTTGCAGGATTTGGTTCGCGCGGCGGTGAATGAAGCGTCGCGGCGCGTCGATGAAGAACTTGCCAATCAGATGAAAAACCTTGCAGGCGGAATCCCCGGGATCGCCGGCATGAAGATCCCCGGGTTGTTTTAACCGGCAAAAGATTTCCTGGCCAGGTTTCCCTTCCTCTTTTTACTTCACGTATTCCCCCTTGTGAACTTCGTACTCGACACGGAAGGGCTTCTGCTCCTTACGAGTTTCCCAATGCTCTTGGGCGATGAGGCGGTTGGCTTGCGCCAGACGCTCGGAGGGGAGCGGGTGCGAGCGGAAATAACCGTTCAAACTCTGAATCGCCAGCTCCGAGAGCTCCTGGTCCGGGCTTTGCGCGTGGATGACGTATTCGTCGCATAATTTGGCGAAGCGCTCGAACGCATCGACGGCGCCGTATGGAGAGTAGCCGGACTGAACCGCCAGGTACATTCCTTCGCGATCGGCTTCGAATTCTTCGTCCTTGTGGTAACCGGCTTCCCAGAAATCGAGCGGGAGCTGCAGCAGAGCTCCCAGGAGGTCGAGATTGAGGTCTTTCAATTTCGCTTCCACCTGCACGCGCTCGACGCAATGATAGTGGTCGATGTGCTCGATCTCGTGGGCGAGAATGTTGGCAAGCTCATCTTCGGTCATCATCAGGTCCAGCATGCCTTCGCCGACGTAAATCGGTCCGCCGGGAAGAGAAAAGGCGTTGATCATGTTGTGATCTGGGAGAACGGTGAAGGTGTACGGCAAATGTCGATGGGCGTGAACTGCAACCGCGCCTCCGACACGGGTGACATACTTCTCGAGTCCTTTTTCTTCAGGAGTAAGCTTGCGTGTTTGCGTTGCGTAGCGAGTGGCAAGTTCCCTGCCGATGGCGATTTCCCGTTCGTCGGAGAGGCGCGTGAAGTGCATCGGGACGCGGGAGAGATCGCGCTGGGCATCGGCTGCCATGTTCAAGATGGCGTTGGCAGAAACGGGACTGGACTTGGGGCGGCGCTGGCTCCAATAGAGCCCCGCGAGCGCGCAGCCCAGGATGAGAGAAAAAACGACGAAGACAACGGAGCGCTTCATAGAAATTGGCGAATGGCATCGCGGTATCTGGTGTAAAGAAATGAAACAAATACCAGCGCCGCACCAACGATGATGAAGGTGATGTACCGGTCACGCGCTTGAAGACCCCAGACATCGAGGGCCATGACTTTTGCGACGCAGAGCAGAAGCATGCCTAGGCCAGTAAGGCGGAAGCTGCGCTCTTGGACTGCGAGAGCGAGCAGAACGATCAGCACACCTTCAATGCCCCACGACACGGTGACCATCCCCGCACGCATTTTCAAGGCGAGCATGCAGGTGAGCAAGATGATGGGGACAAAAAACACCACTTGTTCGGGGCGGCCGGCAATCACCGCAAGTGTTTTGGTCCAGGGGTTCGCGCTCTGAGGGAGGCTGTAGCGCCCGCGAAGACGGAAAGCGAAGTACAGGCTTGCCAGCAAAATGGCGGCCGCCGAACTGAGCACGAGGTAGCGGCCTTGCCAATCGCCTTCACCGAAATAGCCGGCGCCGAATAGATTGTGCGCCATGCCGCGAGCGAGAACTCCGACCGTCAGAAGCAATCCCTGATGCAGGAAGAGCGGGCGATCCAGAAGCAGTGAGGCGCCAAGAAGCGCGAAAACGACGGCGGCCCAGGAAGCGATCACCCATTCGAGCGAAAACTGAAAATAAAAGAGCGCCACGATGGTGGCTGTGCCAAGGTATGCGAGAAGAACGTCGAAGTGCAGACGGCGGTCGCGGCCGGTGTCTTCTTCCTTCTGCGGCAATTGTGCGTAGACGAAAAAGAAAATCAGAACGAGCGGGAGGATCGTGTACATCCGCGGACCCCAGAACTCGCCGGGCTCGCTCGCGATGAGGTTGGAGAAGAAAATCCGTGTGAAAGCGGCGATGAGCGCAACGTAAGCCTGATATCGGAATTGCGTAATCTTGCGCAACAGGCCGTATTCGAAGAGCACGAGACCAAAAGCGCCCCAGGCCACGGCGATGCTGGTTGGCTGTGTTTGCAGTTCGTACCAGAGCAGCAGGCCACCGATCGAGGAGGCCGCCCACGAGTAGATGTGGTGAATATCTCGCTGGCGCCATTCGTCGGGCATGCGGATGAGACGGGAGAGCGCGTAGAAAATTACGGCGACAATCGCCAGCGATAAGAGACGCACGCTGATGCCGTGCCAAAGGTCAGTAACGTACAGATTCACGCTGATGCTGCGGAGCAGCGTCAGCCCGGCGAGAATGTGTGATTGCCAGGGTAATTCTTCGAGCTCGAAGCGCTGGTCGACGATCGCCAGGACCAACGCAAACGCAGCCCAGAGTGGAGCGAGCCAGCCATTGGGGTATTCATACCATGCAAGCAGGGCCAGCAGTCCAGTGGCTGCGAAAGAATGAAGGAAGGCGACGGCGCGGACGTAGCGCTCTTCGGGCGCGGCTTTGCGCGAGAGAAAGTACAAGCCCGCGGCAACGAGAGAAATGGTGAAGAGGCGTAGGGAGACGGGGCCCCAGAATTTTTGTTCGAGCTGGTAGTTGTAGAAGTACGCACGGACAATAGCGCAAAGACCGACGACATTCGCCTGCCAGGCGAGCTGCTGGTAACGAATCCAGCGCGTTGAAAGCGCGAGCACCACGGCGAAAACGATCCAGCCAACGGAAATCCAGGGCGCGCGGAGCGCTTCCTGAAGGACCCACACCATCATGCCGGCGGCGGCCCAAGTGTAGGCCACGCGCGCAAGCGCGAGATGGCGTTCGTCCGCGGTGCCAAGCCGCCTGGCGAGCCAATAGCCGCCAATGACAGCCGGCAATGCGCTGAAAGCGCGCACAGGCATGGTGTGCCAGGTGTGCATGCCGCCCGGATCAGCCGTGAGCGCCGTGAACACGGCGAGACCGGTGAGAAGATGCGCGTGCCAGGCAAGCGCGTGATAGCGCAGCGCGCGCGCCACCTCGGACAGAACCACCGCCAAAGCGATGAAAGCGAGGGGCTGCCATTGCTCCGGCGCTTCGAACCAAATGAGAAGAGCAAAGAAACCGCTGCCCGCGGCGGCGAAGAGACCGCGAACGGCGCGCTGCCCAGGATCGTCGCGCAGTGCAGCCAACCTGGCGGTGAGATAGAACGCCGCACCAAGAAGGGGAAGAGTTAGCAGCCGCATGCGCACGTGAGCGTGTTCTGGAGATTCGAGATGCAGATTGACGACGATGCCGCGATAAAGAGTGAGCGCGCCGATGAAAGCGTACTGTCCCTGCAGGTGACGCGATTCGAGGGCGCGGCCCAGACCCGCAAGAATGAGCATGATAGCCGCGAAAGCGAGCGCCGTCCAATCGTGAGAGAACAGAGCCCAGGCGGCGGATGCCGCTGCGAATGCACCGAGATAAGAATGAATGGTCAACAGGGGACGATCAGGCGAGCCATCGAATAAATTTTTCCAGCGCGAGCCGACGCCAAGGGCATTGATATAGAAGACGACGGCGCAGAGAGAGAAAAGGACACCCGTGGCTAGCGCTAGATCCTCATTCGCGAGACGCAAGTTGAGGAGGTGGCGGAAGTCAACGCCAACTAGATGCAGGCCGACGAGCAGGCCCGTCAGGAGACCGAGGCGGCGGAAAACAACTTCTTTCGCGATGATCCCGGCTGCCAGGAAAGTCTCCGCGCCGACAAGCCAGAGGATAGCCACGTTGTTTCCGGAATAGTGGAAAGGAACTGCGGCGAGCATCAGCGTCGCGCCAACCACGCTCAGTACGACGAAAGCTTGGCGGCGGCGTTTGGTGATGGGCAATTGGGCCAAAGTAAATTCGAACGCTCCAACAACCAGGAGCGCGAGATAGGCGAGCTCCGGCTGGACGGATTGGAACTTCATAACGGCGAGGAGCAGGAGGACGTTTAAGAGAGCGGCAAGCGTGGAGATATGTTCTTCGAAGTCGGTTTTTATGTTGCGGGCAATATAGGAGATGCGGAAGATCAGCCAGTAGAAAAAAAGCAACGCCAAGCTGGCTTGGTATTGCTCGAAGTGCCGGCCGTGAGCGCCCTCGATGCCGAGAATTCGGTAGAGCCAATAGAGATGATTCAGGTAGCTGGAAAGAATGCCGAAGACTTCGAGCTCGAACCAGCCCATTTTCAGGACGATGGAGACAAGACCGATGGCCAGAACTACGCCGGCGGACAGGCTATACACGGTGTCTTGACTCAATGCCACGGTCGTGTAACCGAGCAGAAAAGCCAGGCCGGTAACGAACTGCGAGCGATATCGCAATGTGTGCGCGGCCATCGCGATGGCCACAACCAACATCAGGATGCAGTCGAGAGTCAGTGAATCAACGACGTGCATCGCGGCGACGTGATAAATCGCGTAGGTGCTGAAAAAGAACAGCGCCCAGCCGCCGCCGATGCCGGTGCGGCCGAGCAGGCGATAGCGTTCGTTCTTTTCCAGATAGATGCCACCTACAAGGAGAAAAGCGGAAGCGAGGTAAGAGATGCCGACTTTGCCGAGCGGGCCAAGAGCGCCGAGTTCGTAGATGCCGAATAGAGCGACACCCACGACAAGAATGATGATGCCGAGTTTGTTGAGCCAGTTTGTGCCGAGGGTTTCTTCGATCGCAGAAACCGTCTTCATGCGCTGCTGAAGAGTCGGCTTGGGTGCAGGCGCGCGATAGGCTGCGATTGGCGGTGGCGCGGAGACGCGCGCGGCCACGCCGGGAGGAATCTCCGCCGTTGCCCGCGGCGTGGGCATGGGAATGCGCGGCGCAGGCGGCTGCGACGAAGAAATCAATGGCGGAGTGGTTTGTGATGGAGCAACCGGGGCAGGCGGTCTTACTTCGGCAGGCGTTTTCGCCGCCGCAGGCACGACGAGCTTCGGCTGCACGGGTGCGGTTGGCGCTGGCAGTCTTTGAGTCGGCGTGCTTGCAGGATCGATTGGCACGGGAGCTGGCGTAATGGGAGAAGGTTCTTGCGGCTTTTGCAGCGGCTGCGGCTCAGGCTTCTTCTCAGGGATGGGAAACGACATCGGTGCGGGCAGTTTGACTGGCACCGACAAGTCGACGTGCGTCGTTGGAACTGGAGTTTCTTTCACGGAAGGAGCGGCGGGGGCGGCCGGTCTCTGTGTAAGTCCACTTGCAACTGGCGCGGCGGGATGGGCTGCGGCGCTGATTTGGCGCTTGAGGTCGGCAACCTCGCGCTGGAAGGAATTATGTTGCCTAGAATTCTCTTCCGTGAGCTTGTCCAAATTCTCGCGCAGTCTTTTGTACTTCCCGAGCAGAATGAGGGTGATAAAGGGGGTGGCGATCGCCAGAATTGCGAAAAGCACAAAAATCAGCTCAGCAAGGGGCATGGGGTTTCCTTGGGGTGCGTGATCCTTTGTTCTGATGTTAGAACGGGGGCAGGTAAGAATCTTGCAATTTGTTTCCAGGGCGACCCTTGCAGTAACCTCTTCCGACATAAAGGCAGTAAAATGAAAGACTTAACGACTCGATTGGATTCCGCCCGAGCTGCTAAACTCCGAAGAATTGGAGGCTGTCCATACAGTCGAATTCCCGCATTGTAGACCGACCTGTGGTATAATCCTTCTGCGCTTAATACCTCGGTTGTGTTGTGCGGTCCCTCTGGTGCAGTGCTTGATCTGAGACTCCCGCCTCCAGTTTCCTCCGTACGTTTTACGCGTAATCTAAAACAAGACTGGCAAAGCAAGCCGCCGGCCGCCCGAGAACTCGTGTGCGCACCGCGACGGCTTCTGCCAGCAAGAAAGTAATACTGAATGTTGAATGTTTCAGAAGTGAATGCAGAGCGCTCCTCGGAGCCTCTTCCGGAATGCGCGTCAGCGCGATTTTCCGAAATGTTGATTTCTCCCTATGTAAAGGAGAGATTGGAAGCGGCGCGGTTTACCACGCCGACTCCTGTACAGGCTGCGGCGATCCCGCAAGCGCTGGAAGGCAAAGATGTGCTGGCGACGGCGCAGACCGGAACGGGCAAGACGCTGGCGTTCCTGATTCCGGTGATCGAACGGCTGCTCAAGGATAGGACACCGGGAATCGCGGCGCTGGTGCTCGTGCCAACGCGCGAACTCGCCATGCAGGTCGTGGAGCAATACAACGCTTTGCGCGGCAAGCAACTGTTGCCCGCGGCGCTGGTCGTCGGGGGCTTGTCCGAAGGCACGCAGCTCCAGGCGATTCGCAAGGGCGCGCGGCTGGTGGTAGCGACTCCGGGGCGGCTGGAAGATTATCTCGACCGCAGACTCTTCCACTTTAACGCGCTGCGTATCCTCATCCTCGATGAAGCGGACCGCATGCTGGACATGGGATTTCTTCCCGCCATCAAGCGCATCGTCTCCATCCTTCCCAAAGAACGGCAGACGATGTGCTTCTCCGCCACGATGGAAGGCGATATGACGCGCATCGTGAAAGATTATCTTCGCAACGCTGTGCGCCTCTCGTTCGGCTCGACTTCGAAGCCCTCGGAAAATGTCCGCGTACAGGCGTTTGAAGTCGCCATGGACCGCAAGCAAGAAATGCTGCAGCGCTTGCTGGCCAAGGAAACGGGAAAGTGCCTGGTGTTTGCGCGAACCAAGCGCGGAACCGAGCGGATTGCCGAGAGCTTGAACCGCAAGGGCTTCTCCGCCGCCATGATTCATGGCGACCGCTCACAATCGCAGCGCACTTCGGCGCTGACGGGATTCCAGCAGGGACGCTTCCGCGTGCTGGTAGCGACGGACCTAGCTTCACGCGGGATTCACGTGCAGGATATCGCGCACGTCATCAACTACGATCTGCCTGAGGTGGCGGAGAATTTTATCCACCGCGTTGGGCGAACGGGACGCAACGGCGGACACGGTGTGGCTTCAACGCTTTTCGTGAAAGAACAGCGGTCCGAATTATTCCACCTGGAGCGTTCGCTGGGCATCAAGATCGAGCGCATGCGCGCGGATGAGACGAGTTCCCTTCCCGAAAAGAAGGAACGGAACCCGGTCAACTTGCCTGCCTTTCCGGATCGTAAGCCTGTCAACCTTCCTCGTGTGGAGTCCGCCCCGGTGCCAGAGCGATTTGTGTTTCCCGGCGAGGTTTTCCAGGCGCAGCTAGAAAACTAAGCGAGTCCAATCACGACGTGAAACGCGGGCCCCCCGATCAAATCGGGGGGCCCGCCTGCGTTTCAGAGTACTCCTGGCAAAATACATGAATGCTGATCAGGCATCCAGCCGACGGAGACAAGAGCGCCATCTGGGCCGTCATGGAGCCCATCATCCGCGCGGGCGAGACCTACGCGCTTCCACGGGACATGGACAAGGAGTCCGCCCTAGCGTATTGGCCATCCGCAGCTCATGAAGTATTCGTTGTGGAAAAGGGCAGCGCAACTGTCGGCACGTATTTTCTGCGAGCGAACCACCAAGGCGGCGGAGCGCACGTGGCAAACTGCGGCTACATGACCGCCGTTTCAGGGTTTGGGAGATCGTTAGAAAAGAGGATGGAACTTTCGAAATGTTCCACAAGGGAGAATTGCTCCACGGCTCGATCCCGGATAGGTGGCTTGAAGATCAACTGGTACGCTATGGCTTCTGCGGGGAGGAGTACCGCGACATCCGTCGGCAACTAGATCAGTTCAGAAGAGCGAAAAGTGTCCTCTAGCCCAATCCAAGACAGGCCGCTGCCGGAATCTCAATCTGTACCACTCCCTGATCTCTAGCGCGTTTGCGCTGATGCGCGCGGCTATGCTACACATGCTGCATGCCTGATTTTGCCGCCCCCGTCGAACGGCTCATCGATGAGCTGAAACATCTTCCCGGAATTGGCCAGAAGACCGCGCAGCGCCTGGCGTTTCATCTGCTTCGGGCGGCGCCCGAGGATGCGCTGGCGCTGGCGGACGCCATTCGCGACGCCAAAGAAAAGATCCGCGCGTGCTCCGTCTGCCACAACATCACGGACTCAGATCCGTGCCTGTACTGTGTGGGACCGACGCGCAGCAAGAAGACGATTTGCGTGGTGGAAGAAGCGCACAACATCATGGCGATCGAAAAAACGCGGACGTACAGCGGGATGTACCACGTCCTGGGCGGGGCTCTTTCGCCGCTATCGGGCCGCGGACCGGAGCAACTTCATATCAAGGCGTTGATCGAAAGGCTGAAGGGCGGCACCGTCGAAGAGATCATCATCGCGACGAATCCCACGGCCGAAGGCGAAGCCACGGCGGTCTACCTTTCGAAGTTGTTGAAGCCGCTCGGTGTGCGCGTCACGCGCATCGGGGTCGGGATTCCGGTGGGCGCGGACCTGGAGTATGCCGACGAAGTGACTATGTTGAAGGCCATGGAAGGGCGACGGGACTTGTAGGATTCATCGCACCTAGAGCACTAAGAAATGTGCCGTCCACGCTCCGCAAGGGGCGGCTCAGTTTGCCAGGGCAATAGGCGGACAGTAGCAAAACTCTCAGTACCTCTAGGACGCTCTAGCCAATCCTCTCCTTTAGGTATAGAGTTTAATTCCCACGGTGGCTGTCCTCCCACCAAACCTATAGCAGCCGCGAAAAGGCTGACAGGAGGTGCGCTAATGCCGAGCTTGGCGCACTACATGACGCGGTACGATCACGAACACGAATCCGGCTGGAACAAATTCCTGCATGGTATTGGTATCCCGATGATTTTTGCCGGGATCGTCCTTCTCCTTTTCATGAAATGGGTTTGGGGAGCAGGTTTCTTTCTGGGCGGATGGGCGTTTCTGTTTCTCGGCCACCGGATCGAGGGAAACCATCCGGCGTTTTTCCAGGGACCGATTTATTTGCTGGTTGGGCTAATCTGGGTCGCAAGAGAAGCATGGATGTTGCTGACCGGAACACACCGCAGGCCGGCCTCGCGAGGCACTCCGCAAAGTGATGCGATGAAGTAGCCGCAGCGATGTCACTCGCATGCGCGAAATCTGAAAAGCCTGAGGGACGGCGGCGGTCTGCATGAATGATTCAGGCGGCAATTTTGCCGAAGAGACAACTGGAATGGTGTCCGATAGCGTTACCAGTGCCAGCACGGAGTTAAGGAAGCGCCGCAGCACGCGAATCGTGCAGGCGGTTCCTCTCATGGTGACCGGTGTCGACGCACTGGGGCGTCCGTTCGTGGAACGAACGTCGTCGCTGATTATCAACTGCCATGGCTGCCGCTACCAGTCCAAGCATTACGTCCTGAAAAACATGTGGGTGACGATGGAGATCCCGCACCAGGAATCAGGGCAGCCGCCGCGCACGGTGCGGGGACGGGTGGCTTGGATTCAACGGCCTCGAACGGTGCGGCAACTTTTTCAGGTGGCGCTGGAGCTGGAAGTTTCCGGCAACGTCTGGGGCATCGCGTTTCCGCCGGAAGATTGGACCGCATCCCCCGAGATGACACAAGTCGTGATGAAGTTGGATGAGGCACACGGGGCATCGCAATCGCCGCCACCGGTGGCTGAAACGGATGCGGCGTCGCATTTGGGCGAGGCGGAGCTTCCGCCGGCGGCGGACAATTTGAGGCTGTTCCCTTCCCCGACGAGCGCGACGGATGCGTCGTTGCAGTTGGCGCGGCAGGTAGCGCGGCTGGTGGTGGATGCCAAGCAGCAGATTCAAGCGGCGACGCAGGAAGCGGCCTCGCAGGCGGTCTCCGCGGAGCGGCGGCTGTCATTCGAACAATGGGAGCAAAAGTTTGCCGCGGGACGCGCGGAAATCGCCAATGAGACGGCGCACGCGATTGAAAAGTTTCAGCAGGAAGCGGATGAGCATTCAAGGACGGCCCATGCAGCAGCGGCCGAGACGCTGCGAACGGAATTGCCGCGGTGGCTGGCGCCGCAACTGGAGCAACTCACGCGCGACTTGACGGCGAGGCTCTCGCAAGAAGGCGCAGCCCAGCGCAATGATCACGCCCAGCAACTGGAAGCCAGGGCGGAGACTGTGCGAACGGTATGCCGGGAGGCGGAGGATGCGGCGGCCCTGTTGAAGACCCAGTCCGAGCAGTTGGAAGCACAAATTGTTGCGCGCGCGGAATCAGCGAAGCAAGAGGAAGAAACGGCAACTGCGCAACTTGAGGCGCTGAGGGCTACAGCCAATGAGATTCAGCAACAGGTAACAGCGGCGCTCTCATCCGCGCAATCGTTCTCGCAAGGGCAGCTTGCAAGTGAATTGGAAGCGGTGCAAGCGCGGTGGCGGGAGGCGATCGAGAGCACTCTCGCGGAAGCGCAGGATCGCGCGGCGGGCGGATTGAACGAGCACGCGCGCGGGTTGATGACTCGGGTGCAGGACGAGATGGCGCGTCACGCCACGGCAGCGCGCGAATCGGCGACGAGTACGGCAACAGAAGCGGAGCAGCGAATTGCAGCGTCGCGGGATACGCTAGAGGAGCAGACGCAACGTCTGGAGTCGGCGCTGGCGCGTGCCGGAGAGACGAGCCAGCGGCTTGAACAACATTCGGCGCAGCTTGAAAACGTGCAGCAGCAGGCGCTGGCCGGATTCCAAGGGCAATTGGAAACTGTATTGAGCCCGCACCGCGAAGAAATGCAGCGCCGGCCCGAAGCCATCCTTGAGGAGATCAACGCGAAAATTCGATCGACATTTGAAGAAGCGAGCCGCCAGGAAGTAGCGCAATTTGACCGGCAAATCGCGGAGATGGTGCAGCCGCACGTCACGCGCGCCGAAGAAGCGGTTCATCGGCTGGCAGGGGGGCGGTCGCTGCTGGACGCGGCGCTGACGCTGCAGCAGGACCGCATTCGCAATTCGGCAGACGAAGCGTTCGCGGAATCGCTGACGCGCTTCCGGGAGAATCTGGGCAGCGTCGAGCAAATCCTGCAGGAATCTTCGCAATCCATCACCTGGCGCAACCTGACGGAACTGGAGGGAAAAGCCGGCGATTTGAAGCACCAGATGGTAGAAGAACTCTTGAAATCGGCGGAATGGTACGAAAAGAAGGCACAGACGCAGATTCAGAATTTGACGGAAAGAACCATCGAGCACTCTGGAAACCAGTTGCGGGAGAGGGCGGGAGAGATTTCCAGCATCTTCGCGAGTGAGCTGGATCATGCAAGCCGCAACTTCGTGGGACACGCGCAAACCCAGATCGAAGAGATGGTGCGGGATTCCTTCGAGCGCGCGCGCGCGCTCTTCGCGGAAGCAGCTGACACGACAGCAGCGGCATTCACGGATGAGATTCAGCGCTCCGGCCGGCAAGAGCTGAAGGGATTCAACGAAGAGGTGCGGCGTTCCACGGATGGCGCGCGGGTGCAACTGGACGCCGTGCGCGTGGAACTGGTGCAGAAGACGACGGCCGAACAAGAGGGTTTCTTGCGGCGCTTCCAAACCTCCATGGGTGGAGCGCTTGAAGCGGGCGTTGCCGAGGCTCAGCAGAAAGTGTCGGAAGGGTTTGGACCCCTGCTGGATTCCTGGAAAGCGATGACGGTTGCTCATCAGCAGGAAATGCAGAACATCTACGCCCAGACCGGCGAACAAGCCGCGGAGCAGTATAAGAGCCGGTTGGAAAATGTTTCGAACCAGTGGATGCTAGCAACGGTGGCGTCCCTGGATCATCAGTCGCGAGAGATGATTTCGGGAATTGCCGCGACGGCGGAAGAGAAACTTCGCGAAGCCTGCGCACAGGTATTCGCAGGCGTAGGTGAATCGCTGCGCGAACGGCTGAGGGAGATGGCGCAGAGTTTTGCGCCGCCCATGGAGCCTCCCGGGCAGGCAAAAAGCGCCAACACAAGCGCCTGATCGCCAGGGTCCCCAGCCACAGAATAGTTGTTCCACGACAATTCTTCGCAACACGATTCGGCGCCGATTCGCCACTTCCCTGCTGGCCCGGTATAATCCCTAAGGTTTCAATCACAATGGCCAATCATGCTTACCTGCGCGTGTGGACGCGCGATTTTTCACTGGAAACGATGCTTGCTGAGTTCGCGCGGTTTCTGACAACCGCCCCCCTTTCGGCGACGCAGAATAGCTTTAGCGAACTGACCGTGCAGGCCGTGGATGGAACGGAGATACCAGTCGCAGAGTGGGATTTGCGCCCCCTGAAGGTAGGACCTGCGGAGGTTGCGGCGCTGGCGGTGCAGCACCTGAATGCGGACACCGCGTATATCGCGAACGCAAAATGGGACTTGTGGGGGTTCGATATCGAGAGCATGAAATGGCAGCACAAGCCGGAGCCGCTTGTCCTGTCGTGCCACGGCCAGCAGTATGACGAAGGACTTGCGGCGACGGCGGGACACTTTATGGCAGACTTGGGCTTCGAGCATTTTTTCACGGGGCACGGTGGGCTGCTGGCGCCGGGAGCGGCCTCGAATCCGTTCAATTCGTCAGATCACCCTATCGAGCATTCTTTTCGGCAATGGATGTCGGTGAGCGGCAACCTGAAGGAATATCACGCCAAGACCCGGGAGAACATCCAACAATTATTCCACTGGGTGGAAGCGATTGAGCGGGCCCTGCCGGTGGAGCGCAGCGAGCTTTGGTCCGAAGGGGAGGAAAACTTTGAAGCGCGGCTGGACGCGATTCTGGCGCAGAGGTAGCGCGTTCAAATCTTGGGCAAGCCCCGTTCGCAGAGTCCTTCCACGAAGGGCGGCCAGCAGCTAGAATTATGGTAGCAGCCATCTGATGGGGCCGGTCCGGATACGCTGCAGGTGACGGATGTGCTGTGCACACCGGAGAAAGATGGGAAGCCCGTGCGAGTGGTGGAAGTCGCCCATAAAGCGGCAAGTCTCTGATGGAGAAAACTTCACAAAGCGATTGTTGGTGTGCTAACGAGGCCGGTATCAGTCCGTCCATCTTCAAAGAGGGCCACGGTATCGGCGCGGCCCGCAGGTGGAGAATCCCCCTGAATTTTTCACTGAGTCTCCTGTCCTTGGCCATTTTTCTGGGCGGGTGCGGTGCGGATGCGTCCAAGCCTGCGCCGCAAGCGGAAACCAAGCCCGCAGAGCCCGCCGTACCCGAAGATATTCAGTTGGCAGCAAAGGCGCTGCTGGGGAGCGAGTCGCAGGTGCTGCTATTCGGAGACCTGGCGAAGAACGGGAAGCAGGAATTCCTTGCGGCGGATGTCGTGCCAAAGACGCCAACCAACAATTTGCCGGGGACCATCGTGACGCGCGTCGTCGTGGCGGAAAATACCGACGGGAAATGGGCGGAAGTTCTGCGCTGCGATGAACATTTGAAAAACCAGAAAGGCTTTATGGGTTTGACGCCACTGGTGCCGGTGACCGGCTGGCGGCTACAATACGAGCGAAACGATGAAAAGGGCCTGCAGCTTTATTTCACACCGCTGAAGGGCGCCATCGATACGCATGTGCTGCCGATCGGTGTGCGCTGGAATCCGGCCACAAAGCGCTACCAATCCCTGGATCGCACGTACGAACATTTCCTGCTCGAGTCGCCTTCGATGCAAGATGCGAGGTCCACGCTGCGATGAGCGCCGTCCCGCCAGCGACCGGTAATCGGGCGTGCAATCCCCCCCGGGAATCTTCCCCTGTCAAAGGCTTGCGCGGCCTGATGCCTTATCTGCGGCGCTACCCCGGCGGCATTGTTTTCGGCTTGCTAGTGGTCGTGCTGGGGGGCATTGTCGGCAACGTGCTGCCGCTCGCCACCGGCGTCATGACGGACACTCTCGCCGGCAAGGCGGTTCCATTTGAACACTCCGCACAGACCGGAACCCCGCTCCCCCTGGGCCTGAAAGCGTCGACCCTCAGCCGCTCTATTCCCTACTACGCGCCGAGCAGCCGCCGCACGTTGGGCATCTATTGCCTCATCGTTGTCCTATGCATCGCGATCAAAGGCGTTCTCTCTTTCTCGGCGCGCTGGACACTCATTGGCGTATCCCGCGACATCGAATTCGACATTCGCAACGATCTTTTGAAACGCCTGCTGATCCTCGAGCCCGAATTCTACGTGCGCAATCGCACCGGCGAGTTGATGTCGCGCGCTACCAACGACCTGAACGCCGTCCGCATGGTGCTCGGCCCCGGCATCATGTACAGCTCGCAGACGATTGTGACCATGATCTTGGCAATTCTTGTAATGGTCGCGCTCTCGCCTTCCCTCACGCTTTGGGTTCTTCTTCCCGCGCCGGTGGTTGCCGGCGCGGTATGGTTTTTTGGCAAGACGATTCACGACCTTTACGAGAAAATCCAGGCCGCGCTTGCCACACTCACCGCGCGCGTGCAGGAAAATCTTGCTGGTGTGCGCGTGGTGCGGGCGTATGCACAGGAAGAAGCAGAAATCCGAGACTTCGACGAGCCCAACCGCGAGTATGTCTCCCGCAACATCAAACTCATCCGCACCTGGAGCATGTTCATGCCCTCGCTCACGGCGCTCGTGGGTACATGTTTCCTTATCGTGTTATGGCAGGGCGGCCACCAACTCCTGCGCGGCCAGATTTCGCTGGGCGCGCTTATCGCGTTCAACGGCTATCTCACCCAGCTCGTCTGGCCCATGATCGCCCTTGGATGGGTCACAAATATTTTTCAGCGCGGCGCGGCTTCCATGGGCCGTTTGAATTACATCCTCACTGCCGAACCGAATATCGATGATCGCCACGCGAAAGTTCCGGAAGGCACCAAGCCGCGCGGCGAAATCGAATTCCGTCATCTCACCTTTGCTTATCCGACCACGCTTTCCGGAGCCAGCTCAAATGGCTCCTCCAAGTCCAATGGCAGCGGTCCTCATCCGGTGCTCCGCGACATTCATTTGAAAGTCCCCGCCGGCTCTACCCTCGCTATCGTCGGGCCCACGGGTTGCGGCAAGACCACCCTCGCCGCTCTCATCGCGCGTCTCTGGGAAGCGCCGGATGACTCCGTCTTGATCGATGGGCGTCCGATACGCGAGTGGCCCCTCACCACTCTGCGCCAGTCCATCGGCTTCGTGCCACAGGACACCTACTTATTCGGCGAAACCGTCGGCGGAAACATCGCTTTCGGCCTGCCAGAATATGACGAGCAGCGCGTCCGCGAGGCCGCCGAAATTGCCAGCCTGCACGGCGACGTCCAGGACTTCGGCAAGGCTTACGAGACCATGGTCGGCGAGCGCGGCATCACTCTCTCCGGCGGACAGAAGCAGCGGGCCGCAATTGCGCGCGCCGTTGTGCGCGATCCGCGAATTCTGATCCTTGACGATTCGCTTTCCGCCGTCGACACGCAAACCGAGGAGCGCATCCTCACCGGACTGCGAGGAATCATGGAAGGCCGTACCACGATTCTGATCTCGCACCGTACCTCGACGGTCCGGGACGCCGACCAGATCGTTGTACTGGTCGAAGGCGCCATCGCCGAATGCGGAACGCACGACGAATTGTTGGCTCGGGGCGGCTACTACGCGGATTTGTATCAGAAACAGTTGCTGGAAGAAGAGCTCGAACGCGCATGAGCAATCTGCACGAAGAAGAAGCCCTCGGCAAGGCCTATGATTCGCGCTTGATGCGGCGGCTTCTGCAGTACATGAAGCCGTACAGATGGCGCGTCGTGCTCGCGCTCATCATGGTGGCCGTCGTCACGCCGCTCGAACTTGCCCCCCCGCTGATCTTTCGAAAGGCCATCGACGGCTACTTTGTTCCCGAACTCAAGGGCGCCATCACGGAAGCGTCTGCGTGGACGGGCATCGGCTGGCTTAGCCTGCTCTTTCTAGCCGTGCTGGCTTTCGACTTCCTCGCCCAATACATCCAGATTCGCATCATGCAGCGCGTCGGCCAGCAAACGATGTACGACATGCGCGGCGAGATATTCAGCCACATGCAGCGTTTGCCGATGAGCTACTTCGACCGCAATCCCATGGGCCGGCTGGTGACGCGCGTGACCACGGACGTCGATGCTCTCAACGATCTCTTCGCGGCCGGCGTCGTTACCATGATCAACGACTTCTTTCTCCTCGCGGTCATGGCCGGCTTGCTCTTTAAGATCGACCGCCGCCTGGCGCTGGACACGCTCGCCGTCCTCCCCGGCATCCTGATCGTCACCATGATTTTCCGCAAATTCGTCCGCGACGCGAATCGCCGCATCCGCACGGCCATTGCCCGCATCAACGCTTTTCTTCAGGAATACATTTCCGGTATGAGCGTCGTGCAGCTCTTCAATCGCGAACGCAAAGCCATGGACGAATTTGAGAAGCGCAATCGGGACAATATGCTTGCTTGGCGCGATGCCATTCTCGCCTACGCTCTCTTCTATCCGGCGGTCGAATTTCTCAGCTTCGCCACCATTGCCCTGATTTATTGGTCCGGCGGCAATCGTATTCTCTCCGGCACTCTCACCCTTGGTGTCCTCACGGCTTTCACCATGTTTGCGCAGCGCTTTTTCCGGCCGATTCAGGACCTCAGTGAGAAATTCAACATCCTCCAGTCCGCGATGGCGGCCTCCGAGCGCATCTTCAAGCTGCTGGATGAGCCGGTGCCGGCAGGATCGGATCCCAACGCCATTCCGCTCGACCATCCGCGCGGCGAGATTGAATTCCGCAACGTGTGGTTCAGCTACCGCAACGTCGCGGAACCCGCCGAAGAAGATTGGGTCTTGCGCGACGTCTCCTTCCGAGTGGAGCCCGGGCAGACCATTGCCATCGTGGGACACACGGGCGCGGGGAAGACCACTCTGATTTCCCTGTTGCTGCGCTTTTACGACATTCAGCGCGGACAAATTCTCCTGGACGGCAAGGACATTCGGCTGATCGAATTGCAGGATTTGCGGCGGCAATTCGGCATCGTGCTGCAGGATCCATTTCTATTCACTGGCACGATTGAAACGAATATCCGGCTGGGCACGCCGGGCATCGACCGCCCCACGGTGGAGCGGTCGGTTGAGGAGATTGGACTTGGGGAATTCATTCGCTCGCTGCCGGAGGGAGTGGGCGCCAGCGTTAACGAGCGCGGCTCAACGCTTTCAGTCGGGCAGCGGCAGCTCATCAATTTTGCGCGCGCGCTGGCGCACAATCCGCGCTTCCTGATTCTGGACGAAGCCACTTCGAGCGTGGATACGAAGACGGAGCTGCTAATTCGTGAAGCGTTGAACCGCTTGCTCTCCGGTCGAACCGCGCTGGTCATCGCTCACCGCCTGAGCACCATTCAGCACGCGGACCGCATTCTGGTGTTTCACAAAGGGCGCTTGCGCGAGCAGGGCGCGCATCAGGAGCTTCTTGCGCAGCGCGGAATTTACTATCGGCTTTACCAGTTGCAGTACAAGGAGCAGGAGCTGCACCTTCCCATCGAAGCCAACGGCTCGGCTGAACCCTCCGTGTTACCGGCCAGCGACTGATTCTTGCGCAATACAAACATGCCGCCAATCCCGCTCCTTCTCTCCGCCGGCGAAGCTTCCGGAGACATGTATGCCGCGCGGCTCGCGACCGCGTTGAAGCAGCGCCTGGACGTGGCGATTTTCGGGATGGGCGGGCCGCAGATGCGCGCGGCGGGCGTCGAGATCATCACGGATTATGCGGAGATTTCCGTCGTGGGAATCACCGAAGTGCTGAAGCGGTTGCCGTCGTTGTACCGCGCCATGAGGCGGCTCGTGAACGAAGCGGAGCGCCGGCGGCCACCGCTTGCGATTCTGACGGATTTCCCCGGTTTTCATCTGCGGCTGGCGCGCAAGCTGCGCCTGAAGGGCATTCGAAACGTCTATTACATCTGTCCGCAATTCTGGGCGTGGCGGCCGTGGCGCGTAAATTTGGTGCGGCGGCGATTCGCCCAGGCGCTGTGTATTTTCCATTTCGAGGAGAAGTTCTACGCCGATGCCGGCGTG
>Ga0137412_10000400_pt1 | contig 29969 bp, 18 predicted proteins | sample CZODoug2_1_16fun_FD_122160 | JGI IMG/M metagenome (GOLD analysis project Ga0137412, IMG submission 122160) | Vadose zone soil fungal communities from Angelo Coast Range Reserve, California, USA - CZODoug2_1_16fungal (Hybrid Assembly) | ecosystem: Environmental > Terrestrial > Soil > Vadose zone...
CAGCGAGCCAGCCTTGGAATCGGTGGCGCCCTAGCAACCGCCTCGTGCTGTCCGATCTGCGGAAATCAGCGCCAGCGCAACGACGGCCAGCAGAATGGCGGCCGAAATCGCTCGTGCATCCGCATCGGCGGTTTCCCTGCGGCTAACCGTCCACAACTATCTCCGAGAGGAACCAACTCCGGCGCTCCGTCTCGTCGATCCAGTTCTCAATCAGGCTGGCGGTTGCAACGTCGTTGTGCCTCTCGCACATTTCATGCGTCGCGCGCATGCTTCGTGCCAACTCCCGGTTGTCGTCGCGAAGCTCGACCAACATGTCGTTCGGCGCGACAAATCCCGCGTTGTTGTCGGTCAGGCGCTGATGTCGTGAGATATCGCTGATCGATCGAATGGTGGTTCCTCCAAGCTTGCGCGCTCGCTCGGCGATTTCGTCGGTCATGGCGAAGATCTGGGTTGCCTGCTCATCGAGCAAAAGGTGGTAGTCGCGGAAGTGCCGACCGCTCATATGCCAGTGAAAGTTCTTGGTCTTCACGTAAAGTGCGAACACATCGGCCAGCAATGGGCGCAGCGCGCCCCCTATTTCCAGCACTGCGTCGCCGCTCAAGTCGCTTGACACCGCGAAAGATTGCTTCGTTAACGCTGCGTCGTTGCTTTTCATACCTGTCTCTCCTTTTGAGTTGATATTGTGTAATGACTACGGATTACTTGCGTGGCGTTCTTTGTCAGCCGAATGCGGACGGGTCGGTGGCGCCATGAACTCGGGGCCTACCGGATCGGTGATCGTCGCGCGAATGATCCGATTGATTTCCTTGATCGCGTCATTGCTCAGCGTCCACCCCATCACCTCGCTCACCGGTTCGAGCTGAGCGGGGCGGCGTGCGCCCATCAGTGCGACGCCGACACCGGGCTGATCGAGCGCCCACCGCAGCGCCAGGTGCATCACGCGCTCGCCAAAATTATCGCGCGCGAAGCAATCCAGCATCTCGACGGCACGAAGGTATTGGCTAAACCGTGGCGCCTGGAACTTGGGATCGGTATTGCGCTGATCATCGCCCGTAAAGCGAGTGTCTGGCCTCATGCGCCCGCTCAGCAGGCCACGGCAAAGGGCTCCATACACCAGCATCGTGATACCGTGCCAGAAGCAGTAGGGCAGCACTTCCTCGTCCGGTTCGCGCTCGAAGAGATTGTACGGAGGCTGCACCGAGTGAATCGGCGCAACGCTGCGAAACTCGAGCATCTGCTCGAGGGAGAAATTGCTGACCCCGATCGCACGGATCTTTCCCTGTCGATAAAGGGCGAGCATGGCTTCGGCGCACTCCTCGATCGGGCTCAGTGGGTCGGGCCAATGAACCTGGTAGATGTCTATATGGTCCGTGCGCAGTCGTCGCAGCGATTGCTCAACCTCGGCGAAGATTCGTTTGCTGCTGGCATCGCGAAATGGCTGCCCGTCGCGCCAATTCAACCCAGCCTTAGTGGCGATCACGACGCGATTTCGCAGTCCGCCATCGGCCAGTGCTTTGCCGACGATCTCCTCCGAGCGGCCGAAACCGTAAACTGGGGCAGTATCGATGAGCGTGATTCCGCACTCGATCGCCGCGTGAATGGTCTTGATTGATTCGGTCTCGTCAGAACCACCCCACATCCATCCGCCGATCGCCCATGTTCCCAGCCCAATCCGCGACGCAACGAGACGGGTGCCAGATATTTTCGTGAACTCCATCATCGGCTAACTCCTGGATCATTAGTTCGTGGACGCGGTTCCTTGGCTGTATTTGCAGCATCGCGAACCGCCCGGGCGAAACTTCACGCCTCAAAATCAACTTCTACCGGATCTATGAGCGGCATCAGCCATTGCAGCAACTCCTGATGCACAGGGTGCCCTCCGTAAGCCTTCAGTGCGGCCCGGTCGGCGAATTTCATCACCCCGCCCAGCTCATATCCTTGCGAGCGCGGCGAAAAGTTGACGCCCACCCACGTCTCCAGCAGTCCAGGAATCTTCCCCTGCAGTCCTCGAATCCCCGCCATGGCGCGAAGCTTCTGATCTTCGCCCACCCCCGCCTTCCACCGAAACGCAAATGTGTGAACGATCATGCCGGTATTATACCCACTCGCATCCAGGGGAGCGCCTGCCTCTTGACCTGCCATACTGCATGTGCTACTGTACTGTCCAGGTAAGAGTGCGGAATTTCATGGAGTGCGGGGCGTTTGTCCCCGACTCCTGTCAGGCCTACCGCCGCTTTTGCTACGTCCCCCCCGACCAATCCATTTGTTTCGCAAAAATAAGGTCCTCGGAGATCTCTTTCCGAGAGTGCATATCTGCTTCGCATTGTGCGTTTTTCGAGCGGCGAACCTCTACCGTGGAGTGCACGCTAGGTCACGTTTAAGTCCTTTTGCTGCAACACTTATAGAACCCCGCGTAAGTATTGCAAACAAAAGACTTACATTTCAGCTAAATCCTTTAGATGCAACACTTATGAAAATAGGGGGAGGGGGCGCAGTCATTGTCAACGCGGAATCCGATAAGTATTCCTGGCCTGTCTGCCCTGAGGCACGCGAAGGGAGGAGCATCGCGACGAAGATTTCCGGGCAGCACCCATACATATGAAACTGGGCCCGTCGGCTCAGTGTGGTGAAGGATACTGATACCTTAGGCTCGGCGGCAGCCTTTCCGAACGCGCCCGCGTGTTGTACTCCAATCGGTATCCCAGGTGTTCCGCATCCGCGGGATAATCCCTTCCCTCGGGATACGGGTACGGCAGCAGCGAATGCCGCGGCAGCGGCTCCACCGTAAACGCGTGCGCCGCGTAGAAATCGAGATCCTTCTCAAACCCGTCAGCGTAAAAGAAATAATCGCGCACCCATCCGGCCGGAAGCGCGGGAAGCTCTTTGGGATCAAAATCAAGTTTCAGCCCTTCGCCAGAGCCAAATACGACAAAGCGATCATCGGAAGCGCTCAGCAAGTCGAACACATCTCCGTAGCGCGTGTAATTCCCCGCTGCGCGAGCGTAAGGTCCGGTCATGCTGCGATGGGAATACGAATAGACCGTGTCACTCGCGGGTGTGAGCCGCGTCTCGCGCGGATAGCCAACGAAATTCAGCGCCGCCTTTGCCAGCGGCACTTGGACCACGCGCATCTCATTCATGTCCGGCGTCTGATCGATCCGGATCGCGTCCCAGTAAATCTTCAAATTGTTGACGATGCGAATTCGCCGCGTCCCGGAGGGAAGCTTGCCGGTCAAGTCGGCAACCATGGTCCGTTCAAGCCCCGCCGGAAACCCCATATCTTCCACGACGCGCACCCATTTGCCTTGCGCATCGAGGGCTTCCACGTACGGCGGAATCACTTTGATGCCTGCCTGATCCGCTGCGTACATCGAAGTCGCCGTGAAATAATCCGTGTACCCGTCGATGATCAATCGCAGCGGTTTTTGCGCATCCCACGCACCCAGGTCCAGTTCGATCCAGTGTAGCTTGGCAAATCCTGCAAACGGCAAGTCTTCAAAGCTAGTCACGTACTTGCGATCGCGCTGAGCGATCAGATGCAGCACATCATTTCCGCGGTCGTCCCACGCGCCGATCGGCGCATGCGCATAGCGGCTCGCGATCACGCGAAACTCCGGAAATGGTGGCGCACTCACGAATCGCTCGTTGGGAAAAACTTCGTAAGCCGCGGGATGATCGATCGCCAGCAGCCGCACTTGATCCAAATACACTGTTTCTTCCATCGGCTCCATGAATCGAAAACTGAGCAGGCCGTTGCGAGCTTTGACGCTGCGCGCGGGCACTTTCAAATACTCGTCCGGATCGGGAACATCCCTCTCTCCGGGTGCGACCCAATGGCCCACCACGCCGGGCCCGATCATATCCGCGATGAATTCATACTCGCGGCCATTCCACGAAAACAAAACCGGGCACGAACTTCCTCGCCGGTCGAGTTCGAGAATGCCTTGTACTTTCTTCGCGGCCAGGTTGATTTCGTCCTGCGGCACGCCCATCGGCCACAGCAGTCGAACGACTTCGGCGCCGCGCTCCGCGCCGAGCCCGGCAAGAATCGGCGCGGCGTTTTGCCCCAGGTAACCCGATGCGCCGGCTACTTCCCACTTTTGATAGAGCGTGCCCGCGTAGAGTTCGACCTTCGTTCCGATAGCGCTCTTGTTGTCATTGAGCCCCTTGAGGTCGATGCTCATCCAGTTGTTTTTGTTGCCGCCTTCATTGCGCAGAAATTGCGGCAAGCCGCCGAGTTGCGTTACCACTAAATCCGCGGCGCCTTTTCCTTCGATGTCTGCAACCGCAATCGCGCGCGGTTGATCCAGCTGGACTGCATCGAGGTGCACATCCTTGGTAACGTCGGCCCAGCCTTTGCTTCCCAAATTTCTCAGTAGTCGCAATCCACCGCCGCTACTCGATTCGCCGGCGGCAACCAGATCGAGCCAGCCGTCGTTGTCGTAGTCGAGCGCAGCAATCCCCCAGCCGCGCTGCCAGCCCAACTCCGGGAGTGCAACGCGCTCCAGCCGCTTGCCTTCCACATTCCGCCACAGGCTGATACCCGGCGCACCCGCGTGCGTGAACGCCAAATCCATCCAGCCGTCCTTATCGAAATCGAAAGCCACCACGCCGACGGCTGGCGGCAACTTCTCTTTGCTGAAATCGATGCCGGCGAGCGCCGTGAACTTTCCTTCGCGCGGATTGAGATAGATGGCAGCTCCAGGCACTCCGCCGGCGATGACGAAATCCACTGCCCGGTCGTTGTTGAAATCGGTGGTGACGACGCCGGCTCCCGTGGCCGCAAAACCCAGTGCCGTTTCCGCGGACACATCCGTGAATGTGCTGTTCCCATTGTTACGCCACAAGATATTGTGCGGCGTCGTGCCCGGCGCACCCGCATCCGGGACCGTGGTGATGTACAAATCCAAGTCGCCGTCGTGGTCGTAGTCCACAAACGTCACGCCTACGCAGCCTTTTTCCCTACGGATGCCCACCGCCTGGGTCACATCTTCGAACTTGCCGTCACCTTTGTTATGGAAAAGCTTCACTCCATCGCTCAGGCAAACTGCCAGATCGGTCTTGCCGTCATTGTCGAAATCGCCGGCAGCGCATCCAAAACCGCTACCCGTTAACTGGATTCCCGCAGCTTGAGTCACATCTTCGAATCGGCCATCGCCGAGATTGTGCAGCAAATGGCTTGCGCCGTTCGCCGCACCACTCACCAGAAAGAGATCGGGCTTGCCATCACCGTCGTAATCAAAAAAACATGCGCCCGTGCTTGGCCCCACCTCAGCGCGATTGGCGCCAACGCCTTTCGCAACGAATGCGTTTGACTGGGCCGTAAATCGCACTGGAATCGCCGCCGGCACTTCGGCCACCGCGCTCAGCGGCAACTCCGCGAGCGAGTAGCGACCTTGGTCGCCATAGCCCGCGCCGAATGGCGTTCCCAGATGCTCCGTGGTAATTTTCTGAAAACGTGCCAGATGTTCGCGCGCTCCGGCGGCATCGCCTTTGCGCTGCAACGCTCGCGCCAGCCCAAATTCCGCCGAAGCATGAAAAGCATTCAACGCCAGGCCTTTCTGAAATGACGCGATGGCTTCGTCATATTTCTGGATCTGCGCGTTCAGGAAACCGGCAAAATAATAAGCGTCCGCTTCGTTCGGAGCGATCTCCGCGACATGTTGAAAAGCAGCGAGGCCTTTCTCCGGCTCGCCAAGATCTTTGTAAGCCAGCCCAAGGTTGTACCAGGCGAAAGGATCTTTCGGGAGCTGCTGCGCTGCCGCCTCGAGCGCCGCGCGCGCCAGCTCCAACTTTTGCTGTGCGAGCAAGGAAACTCCCAGGTTCAGCCGCGCCACCGCAAATTTCGCCTCGGCATTCAGCGCTTGTTCGAAATATTTTTGCGCGTCCGCCGGGCGCTGCTGGTTCATATAGGCAACGCCAAGCGTATTGAATCGATAGGCGTCCGCCATTCCCGCGCCAGACTTCTCAGACTTTTTTCCAGGCGCGGCTTTCTCCTGCGCGGACGGCGCGCTCGAACGAACCAATATCGAAGCGCAACAGATCAATAGCGAACAAGCAAGAATCACGCCTAATGCACGCCGATGAGTTGAGCTCATGAAAATATTTTTCCCTGTCCGCGCGGAATGCCCGAATGACGCAAGCAGTCCATCCGGGCGCAATTTGAATTCTCCGGGCTGCCCTGCGTATCGTCAACCGTTATTATGCACGCCGATTTGCGCACTTCACCGGCACTTGACCTTGACCGCGAGCGCGCTTACTCTCGCGCTTCTAGTCATGCAGACATCTCCCTACCCCACGATCCAACAAATTGCCGAAGGCATCCGTTCCAAGGAGTTCTCTCCCATCGAAATCCTCGACGCCCATTTCAAGCGTATCGACTCTTGCGAGCCAAAGCTCAATGCCTTTGTGCATCTTGATCGCGAAGCCGGCGTACAAGCCTTCGCCGCGGAATCTCCCCTCTTGCGCGGCGGTCCGCTTGGGCCGCTCCACGGCGTCCCACTCACCGTTAAGAGTTGTATTGATGTCGCCGGCTGGCCCTGCCCGGCCGGTTCCGTTCTTCGCATGGGCCACATCCCCAGAACGGACGCGCCGCTCGTGGCGCGGCTAAAGGCCGCCGGCGCTATACTTCTCGGAAATACGAACACTCCCGAATTCCTGATGGCTTATGAGACCAACAATCTCACGCACGGAAAAACCAGCAATCCTTGGAGCTTAGCCTATTCCGCAGGCGGCTCGAGCGGAGGCGAAGCGGCGGCGATTGCCTCAGGCTGCTCTGCTGGTGGCGTCGGCAGCGACGGGGGCGGCTCGATTCGCGTGCCCGCGCATTTTTGCGGAATTTGTGGATTGAAGCCCACGCCCGGCCGCATTCCCGCGACTGGGCATTTTCCTCCGGGCGCCGGCGCGTTTTCCTGGATCGGCGTTGTCGGCCCCATGGCGCGCACTATCGCCGATGTGCGTTTGCTATTCGAAGTGATGGCTGGACCGGATGCCGGCGATGCGCTCTCCGCTCCAGTTCCCATGCGTATGTACCGAGAGACTGAGTTGCGCGGCACGCGCATCGGAATTCTGGAGAGCGAGGACTTAGGCGTGGCGACTCCGGAGACGCGCGCGGCCGTTGAACAAGCTGCAAAATCGCTCGGCGAGTGCGGCTTTTCCGTCGAGCCTTTCCGCCTAAACGGTCTCGATCGTGCCGTCGACCTGTGGTGGTTTTTCTTTGGCCCGGTGATCGGCAATTTACTTCAGCACGCCATCGCCGGGCAGGAAAATCAAATCAGCCCGATGCTGCGCGAATATCTTTCCTGCGCCAATTCCGGAAATCCAATTACCCTCGAGCAATTCATGAAGGCCTGCGCGGAAAGAGATCTTCTCCGCGCCGAAATTTTGCGCCAGATGAAGGACACGCCGATTCTGCTTTCGCCGGTATCCACCGGTCCGGCGTTCGGCCATGGCCAGGGAAACTATCTCCCCGGCACGGGATACCGCGACTCCATGCGTTTTTCTCAATGGCTCAATCTGACTGGTTTTCCCGGTGCGTCCGTGCCGGTCGGTCATTCGAATGATGGACTCCCCATCGGCGTACAAATCATTGGCCGCCCGTTCGAAGACGAATTGGTCCTCGCCATCGCCGAAGCCATCGAGCAGTCTCGTGGCCCATGGCAAGCTCCACCACTCTGAAATCCTCGACGTTGCTTCGCGTTAAGGCTGTGGCTGGCGCGTCAGCTCGGGATTCGGCACCCGATCCTCGTCTTGCCCCTCGCGTTCCTTATCCAACTTGCCTTGCATTCCTTTTTGTGCCGCTGCGAATTCCACTCGTGCTTCCTCTCGCCGCCCCAGTTGCGTCAGGATTCGCCCTCGCAAGAAATGCCCGCCGTGAATATCCGGCGACAGAAGCAGAGCCGAATCAATCATTTTCAAACTCGGCTCCGGCTTATTCTGTTTCTGGTAAAGCTTTGCAAGCCCCAGGTATGATCCGGCGCTCTTGGCATCGCGTTTCAGCGCCTCGCGAAAAGATTTCTCCGCGTCCTCATCCCTTTGCATGCGTGAATAGAGCACGCCAAGTTGCTCGTAGTTGTCAGCGAGGTCGGGCTCCAGCGCAATATCTCGGCGAAACTCCGCTTCGGCCCGCTCGTTGTCGCCCAATCGCATATAGGTGATACCCAAATTGAGGTGCAGGTACGGAAGATCAGGATTCCCAGCCGCGGCAAGTTCCAGTTCCGCTTTGCCTTCCGCGACTTCGAAGCGGTTCAAAAATGCTTTTCCCATGATGAGGTGAAATTCCGGCGTACCACCGCCAACCGCCACCATGCGTTTGAGAATTTTCTCGTCAAGCTCCTTTTGTCCGGATTCCACTGCGGCGATGTCGTAGAGGTAGAGATACAACACGTCGTTGGATTTCTCGGACCACAAAGGTTCCAGCACAGTCACGGCTTCCGCGAATTTTTTCGTAAAAACCTGGCAGAGCCCCAGAAGGTAGCGCGCCTGCTGCGAATCCGGCTGGTCGCGCACCACGGAAGCAAGCGGTGCGATCGCGGCGGCATAATTGCCGCGTCGGTATTCGACGATTCCAATATTCAGCCGGATTCCCGCCATCCGGGGCTCGAGTTTCTCGGCCTTGCGCAACAGCGCAATTGCGCGATCCCAATCCTTGCGCCGCATGGCGATCACCCCGAGATTGGCATAGGCCGAGCCAGCCTGCGGGTCGGCCAAGAGCACCTTTCGAAACGCCGTCTCTGCCGTATCCAGGTCCCCGGACTGAAGCGCCGCCTGCCCTTTCGCAAACCAGGCCTGGGGATCGATCCGCGAGTTCGAGGCGGTTGGGGAGCTAGTGGATTGTCGCTCTGCGTCCGCAGCTGGCCTTGCAAAAGTGGATCGAATTGCGATCAAAAGGAAGCCCGCTATCAGCAAGCATTGCAGCATCGGGAGACTCAAGATTCGCGCGCGCATCGGCAACCAGTGTCTGGCAGTCCTGGAGAGAATTCAAGAAGCCTCTGTGGGCCGCTTGGCAAAAACGCTGCCTGCGCCCCGCCTCCCCGGCCTATGTGCTATATTGCAAATTCAATAAGAATTTCCTGCTTGACATCCGCCTTTAAATGCACTATTAACTCGTTTTAATAGACAGTTTCAGTTGGGTGCCTGCGGTCGTCGAGTGGTGGAGGCAGTATCCAAGCAGGGAGCTTTCTGCGCAAGGTGACTTCAGGGGTAGCTGCTATAGCCCTTTGCGCCGGGCCCTTGCCTTCCATCGTCTCCCCAAATTCGAATATTTCTTGGAGGTCTTAACGTGAAGGAAAACTGTGGCGTTTCCAATCGTCGAAAGAATATTTTGGGAGTCGGGTGCTTGTGGCTAGGCGTGCTCGTCGTGGCGCTAGCCCTTCCGCTCGTTTCCCGCGCGCAGGATACTGGCTACATTAGCGGCACGGTCACCGACAAATCCGGCGCTGCGGTAGTCGCGGCTGATGTCACTGTCAAGAGTGTGGGGGGCAGCTTGACGCGAACGACTACGTCGAACGCCGATGGCGCTTACGTCGTCCCTGGGTTGCCGGGCGGCTCGTACAACATTTTAGTAACAGCGAAGGGCTTCCAAAAGTACTCGGCTACTGGAGTGGTACTGGACGTAGCCCAGAAGATCCGCGTCGACATACAGTTGACGGTCGGCGCGATTACTGAAATTGTGGAGGTAACTGGCGAAAGCGTCGTTCAAGTCGAAACGCAGTCATCCGAGCTCAGCGGCACCGTCACCGGCAAACAAATCGACCAACTCGTCTTGAATGGCCGAAATTTCACGCAGCTCGTGAATCTGGTGCCGGGCGTCGTCAATCAAACCGGCCAGGACGAAGGCACCGTGGGCATTTACGGCAACGTCGCTTTCAGCATGAACGGCGGACGCACGGAGTACAACAACTGGGAGCTCGATGGCGGAGACAATATGGATAACGGCAGCAATGCCACCCTCAACGTTTATCCCAATCCCGAAGCTATCGCTGAATTTAAGGTTCTTACCTCTAACTACGGTGCGCAATATGGCCGCAACGGCTCCGGCACCGTAGAAGTCGAAACCAAGAGCGGCACCAGCGGCTTCCACGGCAGCGCCTTCGAGTATCTGCGCAACGACATGTTCAATGCCAGGCCTTGGGAGTCCGGCAACGATCCGGCACATCCCAACCCGCCATATAAGAAGCATGACTTTGGCTACACCGTTGGTGGGCCCGTTTACATTCCCAATCATTACAACGCCGACAAGAAGAAAACTTTTTTCTTCTGGTCTGAAGAATGGCGGCGCGAAAAGAATCCTTCCTCAATTCTTCAAAACGTCCCGTCTGACCTGGAGCGTACTGGAGATTTCTCTGTTCTCTGCACCCATCAGCCCAGTGATTGCCCAAATGTCGCAAACACCTCTGCCGTGCCCATTAGTGCTACCGCACAATCGCTCCTAGCGCTAATCCCCAAGGCCAACACAACGAAGGGCCTGTTTGACGACGGAACCGCGATTCCGGCCGTCTCACAAATCATCTCGACTCCAACCACTTGGCGCGAAGAGTTGGTGCGGATTGATCACAACCTCACGGACAATTACCGCCTCACGTTTCGCTACATTCACGATGCCTGGCAAACCGAAGTGCCGAACCCGCTCTGGGGAGTGGGAGGTTCCAATTTCCAGGACATCCATACAAAATTTGTGGGGCCGGGGACCAGCTTTGTTGCGCGTCTCAACGCCAACATTAGTCCCACGCTGTTGAATGAATTCGTTGCCAGCTACACGGGCGACCACATCTTCTTGACTGCCGTTGGTCCGGCTGCTGAGACTACACTTCCGGCGGGCTTCGCTATGGGCTCCATTTTTAGCAATGGCTTTGGCGGAAAGCTTCCCTCGATCGCCCTCGGCAACAACGTCGCGTACGGCGGCGGTGACGGCATGGCCCAGGACACTGGGTATTTCCCCTGGAACAACGCTAACCCCACCTATACCTATCGGGACAACTTGACCAAGATTCTTGGCACCCACACGATGACGATTGGAGCCTACGTGGTGTTCGCTCAGAAAAATGAGCAAAGCTCTGCGAACCTGCAGGGCATCCTCACCTTCGATTCCAGCAATACCACCGTCAGCACGGGAAACGCTTTCGCTGACCTGTTGCTGGGGAACATCGCGCAGTACCAACAGTGGAATCTCGAGCCCAAATACTACAACCGGTACAGAATTGTCGAACCCTATTTCCAAGACGATTGGAGAGCCACCAAGCGCCTCACGCTGAACCTTGGCCTACGTCTCAGCCTTTACGGCACCTACCGGGAGCGGTACAGACATGCCTTTACCTTTGAACCAAATGTCTATAGCTCTGCCAGCGCCCCCACTGTCGATGCCGACGGCAGCCTCACACCGTTCCAGGGCTCGCTCGTACCCGGTTCGGGAAATCCATTTAACGGCATCATCCAGTGCGGTGGTCCCGGTGGGACATTCCCAGTGGATGGTTTCCCCAATGCCAGTGCTGGTTCCAGTTCGAACGCTGGCTGCCTAAAGGGGCATCTCTTCAACCCCGCACCGCGCCTCGGATTCGCTTTCGATCCCAAAGGCAACGGCAAGATGGCCATCCGTGGCGGTTATGGAATCTTCTTCGAACACACCAATGGCAACGAAGGGAACACCGAGTCGCTGGAAGGCTCTGCCCCATTTGCGCTCAATGCGTCGCAATTCAACATCACTGGATATGGAAGCATCGGTGGCAGCGGCGGAGTTGTTCCCTTTTTTCCTCTCTCCGTAACTTCTATTCCCAGCAAGGCCATTTGGCCCTACGTCCAGCAGTGGCATTTGGACGTCCAGAGTGAATTACCCGGCCACTTTGTGGCGACTGTTTCCTACGTTGGCAGCAAAGGGACGCACTTGACGCTGCAGCGCAATATTAACCAACTGCAACCCATACTTGCTTCGGCAAATCCTTACACGAAGGGCGAGCCGATCATCGTGCAAGATCCCACCAACCCCACCGCTCCCTTTAACACTGTTTGCCCGGATGCGACACTGAGCGGGGGAACGGTAAACGGCCTGCCTGTGTCTGGTCAGGTGGCTGCAAATCTCAGCGTTGCTTGCGGCAATGACCCAAATCCCGTGCGACCACTCCAAGGGTTTGGCAACATCACCCGTCTCGAGGATACGGCGAATTCGATCTACAATGCCCTGCAATTCTCGGCTCGGCGCACTCTCGGGGATCTGCAGTTAAGCGTCGCATACACCTATAGCCATTCCATTGACGATTCGTCAGACCGCTTTGACGGGGCGTTCGTGGATTCCTACAACACTGCCGCCAATCGCGCCAGCTCCAACTTCGACCAGCGCCACAACCTTGCGATCAGCTACGTCTACGCCTTGCCGTTTTTCAAGGGCAGCGGAATGCAGAACAAGCTGCTCGGGGGCTGGCAGCTCTCTGGCATCACCATCGCCCAGACCGGCAACCCCTTCAGCGTCACCAATGGCACGGACTTTGGCGACAGTGCGGGCGTTGGCAACGGCGTCGGCACGGGCTCCCGCCCAGATTTGGTAGGGAACCCCCATATGTCAAAAACCGAAGTCCCCGGGGTATTCGGTCCGCTGTTCTTTGATCCTGCGGCCTATGCCGTACCCACCGGCCTGACCTTTGGCAATGTCGGGCGAAACACTTTGTATTCCCCGGGCCGCTTGAACTTCGACTTCGGCTTATTCAAGAAGTTCGCAATCGGCGAACACAAGGAGTTTGACTTCCGTTGGGAGAACTACAACATCTTCAACCATACCCAATTCACTGGGATAGATTCATCCCTCGGATCTTCGACCTTCCTGCACGCCACCGGCGCCCACGCACCGCGCCGTATGCAGTTCGGCTTGCGGTTCCAGTTCTAGGCCCCTAACCCCGGGAGGGCGGTCCGACCCAGGTCGTCGGTCCGCCCTTCTTTTTTCACCAATCCCTGTTCTCTTCCCGCCCGGAAGGAGTAAAATGCCGTCCATGAATCGACGAACATTTATCGGCACTTCCATCGCAGCAACTCTTGCAACCGCCGCCGAGCCCTCCTGGGCTGCGGACTCCGCCCATCACATTGACCGCGTTGGCATCCAGCTCTACACCGTGCGCGACGCCATGAAAACTGACTTCGAGGGCACCATCGCGAAAGTGGCCGCCACCGGCTACAAGGAAGTCGAATTCGCGGGATACTTCGATCATTCTCCGAAGGATGTCCGCGCGATCCTCGAAAAAAATGGCTTGGCTTCGCCTTCGTGCCATGTCGCCTATGATGTCGTGGAAAAAAAGTGGCCGGAAACTCTCGAGGCTGCGCACATCGTCGGCCACAGCTACGTCGTCTGTCCGTGGATCGACGTCTCCCAGCGCACCGCCCCAGACGGCTGGCAAAAAGCCGCCGCACTCTTCAACCGCGCTGGCGAAGCCGCGAAAAAAGCCGGCATCCAGTTTGCCTACCACAACCACTCCTTCGAATTCGAAACCTACCCCGCCATCGGAGGCAAGATGGCCTATGACTACTTGCTCGCCGAGCTGGACCCCAAGAATGTCGCCATGGAAATGGATCTCTGCTGGATCAACGTCGCAGGAAAAGATCCGCTGGCTTATTTTGCGAAATACCCCGGCCGTTTCCCCCTTGTTCACGTCAAGGACTACGTCAATGATCCCAGTTCGACCAGCAGCTTTAGCGGCGCTACTGGCCCGTCCGTAAGTTTCAAGGGCCATCTTGCCGACGTCGGCCAGGGAGCCATCGATTGGAAGAAAATCTTCTCCCACTCCAAGGAAGCCGGCATCAAGCACTATTTCGTCGAAAACGACGAGCCCAAATCAGCCTTCGACGACATAAAAATCAGCTACGACTACTTGAGCAAACTCCAATTTTGATTTTCCTTTGTAGGGGCGTCCGCCGTGGCGGGCGCCCCTAGCTTGGCTTGATTTCCCCGAGGAGCAACACGCCATGAACTCGCGCAAATGGGTCACAACGCTGCTGGTCGCCGTCGTCCCAGTTCTCTTCGCCATCGCCACCGCGCAGTCGCAACCTCCAGCGTGGAAACCGCTCTTCAACGGCAAGGATCTCACCGGCTGGAAACACGTGGGCCCCGGCAACATGACCGTCGAAGAGGGCCTCATTCGCACACACGGCGGGATGGGCCTGCTCTACTGGACCGGCGGGAAGCTGGGCAACTGCCGCGTTCGCGTGGTCTACAAGATGCGCGACTTCAATGACAATTCCGGCGTCTTCATTCGAATCCCTATCGAGCCGCGCGAGGAATGGATGCCCGTCCACTATGGCTATGAAGTGCAAATTGACAATCATCCCGAAGATTCGAAAGAAGACGAATACCACATCACTGCGGCACTTTATTCACTGACCAAGCCTCTCGCTAAATCCGGGAAACCCGGTCCCGAGTGGAACACCATGGTGATCACGCTCGAAGGCCCGCGCACTATCGTGGTCCTCAACGATGTCACCGTGACCGACTACACCGAAGGCCAGCCGGTCCCCGAACGCAAATTCGACTTTGAGCCGCAGCGCGGCACTCGCCCCAACGAAGGTTACATCGGTCTCCAGAATCACAGCGACAACGACATCGTTTTTTTTAAGGAAGTCAGCGTTCAGTCTCTGAAGTAGTTTGGAGTGCGGCAGCTTGCCGCCGCCTTTCCGTCTGCGACGTGTTATGGGGCCCTCGCAATTGAACAAGTGAGGCCAGGCGATTCTTGTCCAAGGTTTTTGATTTGCACTTTGGACTTTTAGCTTTTGACTTATCAACTTTCTTAAGGAGCACACCATGAAAAACGATTTCACTCGCCGTCAATTCCTTAAACGCTCCGCTGGAATCGCCGGCGCAGCGACCATCGCCCCAAAGCTAATCACGGATCCCAACCCGATTCCCGCCATGTCCTACGTTCCGCCGAGCGACACCGTTCGCTTCGGCATCATTGGCATCGGGATGCAAGGCTCCGGCTTGCTTCACGACTCCCTTACGCTTCCAGGTGTCCAGTGCGGTGGCGCGGCCGATCTCTATGATGGCCGTCACACCCTCGCCAAGGAACTCACCGGGAATAAAGATCTTTTCGTAACGCGGAAATATCAAGAACTGCTCGACAGAAAAGACATAGACTGCATCGTCGCTGCCGTGCCTGACCACTGGCACAAGCGCGTCGTGGTGGACGCCACCTCCGCCGGAAAAGACATCTACATTGAAAAGCCCATGTCGCACACTGGCGCCGAAGGCGTGGCCATGGTCGCGGCGCAGCAAAAATCCGGCCGCATCGTGCAAGTCGGCTCGCAGCGCGTCAGCTCCGTCATCTGTGCCAAGGCGAAAGAGATGATTGCTGCGGGCGCCATCGGCAAACTGACGCTCGTTGAAGGCTCGCTCGGCCGCAATGATCCTACTGGCGCCTGGGAGTATCCCCCGCCTCCCGATCTCTCGCTAAAAAACTTCGATTGGGACACCTGGCAAAGCGGCGCCACCACCCGGCCGTGGGATCCCGACATGTCGCCCAAATGGTTCGCGCGTTGGCGCTGCTGGAAGGAATACGGCACGGGAGTCGCCGGCGACCTGCTCGTGCATCTAGTTTCCGGCATGAACTACATGCTCGGCTGGAACGAACCGCCCAAACGCGTCATGGCTCTCGGCGCCATTATTCGCTTCCCCGATGGACGCAATATGCCGGACGTCCAGGCGGCGCTCTATGAATACCCGTCAGCCGCCGGCGCCCCCGTGTACCTGCGCCTCAATCTCGGTTGTGAAACGCCGGAAGTCTACCGCTTCCAAGGGTCGCACGGAATTTTGGAAGTCACGGAATTCACCATCAACCACTATCCGCAATCCGGCGAAGATTCTGGACCCAGCTACTACACCAGCGGTTACCCGCAGGCCTTGCGCGAGGCGTACCTCAAGCAATGGCACAAGGATCACGACGCCGCTCCGGGGCAGGAACCTCTCTCGCAGGCGTATTCCTGGCGTGGCGATTCCTGGGACGACGAACGTCCCCACCTCTGGACTTATTTCTCCAGCGTTAAATCGCGTAAGCCGCTGACGGAAGACGCGGTCTTCGGCCACCACGCCGCGCTGGCCTGCCACATGGTCAACGAATCGTATTTCCAAAAGAGTGCGGTCACCTGGGACGCCGCCTCCAGCCAAATCAAATCCTCCTAATCGCTGCGGCTTTAAGCACCTATTCTCGTGGGGGCACCCATCGGCCCCCTGACCATTCTCGCTCGGCGGGGGTGTTTCCGATTTCGACTGAAAGAGCACAGCCAGGAATGGCTGCGCCACAAGGTCAGGATTCCGGGGATGGTGGGCAGCCGGGGAATTCGCGGAGGGAGGTGTTGCCGATGTATTGGAGGTCGGCGATGCCGATTTTGCTGGTGTAGAAGCCGTCGCAGGTGAGGTTGCGGAGGAAGGAGAAGAAGGCTACGCCCTGGCTGAGGGAAGGATCTTTTTTGGCGTTTTTGCGATAGGCGATCAGGTCGAGGATTTCTTTCTTTTGTTCGGGCGTGCATTCCATGAAGAGGTGGTTGTAGCGGTCGGTGCAGGCGGCATCGAGCCAGTAGAGGCCTCCGCCGAGTTTTAGTTGGTAGTCGGGATTTTCGCTGGTGAGAAGGTCGATGAATTCGGGGGCGCCGGCTTCGACGGCACCGCCGGATTTTTCGTCTTTGGGGATGATGGTGTCGCAGAGGAACAGTATCGCGGCATATTGCGCGGGAGTGAAATACTTTGGGGTGTAGGAGCCAGCGGGGGCAGCTGATTTTTCCTTGTGGACCATTTGGTGGACGTATTCGGCGGCTTCGGCGGGAATGATTTGCAGTACCGAGCCGGCGGCTGCGCCGAATGCCAGGGTGCGCAGGATGTCGCGGCGGGTGATGGAGTCAGTCATGAGTTCCTCACAGAGCAAAAAGAAGGAAAGTTAAACGCGGAGACACAGAGGACGCAGAGAGAAGAGAGATTTCTACACGCAAAAAGCGCGCGGAGAGGAAGCGGTCTCGCTTCGCTCGAAATGGCGGACGAAAACAATACGTTGCCAAGCATGTTAGAGGTTGCCTTTCTTGGCTTCGTCGAGGAGGTAGTCGGAGGCGCGCCAGGCCAGGGCCATGATCGTGAGAGTTGGATTCTTGTCGGGATTGGTGACTAGCGGGGCGCCATCGGTAACGAAAAGATTTTTCACGTCGTGGGCCTGGCAAAATCCGTTGAGGACGGAGGTTTTCGGGTCGGCGCCCATGCGGGCTGTGCCAACTTCGTGGATGATTTTGCCGCCTTCCTCAATGCCGAAGGGATACTGGCCATGGATGGAAGTTTTGGTTCGATATTCGCCGCCCATGGTTTCAACGATGGCGCGAAAGGTTTCCTGCATGTCCTTGGCCTGGAGCAGTTCGTAATCCGACCATTTGAAATGGAAGCGAAGAGCGGGAATGCCCCATTGATCGACGACGTCGGGATCGATCTCGCAGTAGGTGTCCGCGTTGGGAAGCATCTCGCCGCGTCCGGCGAAGCCGATGGTCGTGCCGTATGTTTCGCGAGCGCGCTGCTTCAATTTGGCGCCGTAACCTTCTTCTTCGTGGCAAAGCCTGTGGAACTCGCCGACGCCGGGCATCTCGCGTCCGCCGCCGAATTCGATGTGATAGCCGCGGGGAAAATCATTTTTGCGATCGAACTTCCACCACGGCATGTACATGTGCATGCCGCCAGTGCCGTCGTGATTGTGCGGCGGCATTTTCGCAAGCTGCGGGAAGTAGCCTTCGCCGCTGCTGCCGACGGAATCGGTGAGGTAGCGTCCGACAGTTCCGGAAGAGTTGGCGATGCCGCCTGGATAAGCCGAAGATTTGGAGTTCAGCAGCAGACGGGCAGATTCGCAAGCGCTGGCGGCTACGACGATGGCGCGCGCGTAAACGCGCTTATCCGTGCGCGTCGCTTTATCTACGTAGGAAATGCCTTCGGCTTTGCCTTCCTTGCTGACGAGGATTTCGCGGGCCATCGCGCCAGTGATCATGGTTAGCTTTCCCGTTTTCATCGCGGGAGGAAGCAGAACCTGGCTGGAACTGAAATTTGAAGCGGTGATGCAGCCGCGGCCGCATTGACCGCAATAATGGCAAGGCAGGCGACCATTGAGCGAACGTGTGATGACCGCGAGGCGTGAGGGGATGCAGATGATGTTGAGCTTGTCGCAGGCTTTCTTGACCATCACTTCGGTACAGCGCGGCTTGGGAGGTGGGAGGAAAACGCCGTCGGGAGCGCTGGAGACATTTTCTTTCGTGCCGAAGACGCCGATATAGCCTTCGACTTTGTCGTAGTAGGGCGCGAGATCGTCGTAAGTGATGGGCCAGTCATCGCCGAGGCCGTCGCGGGTGGCCGATTTGAAATCGATCGGCGCAAAGCGCAGCGCGATGCGGCCCCAATGGTTGGTGCGGCCGCCGACGATGCGCGAGCGAAACCATTGGAAACTCGAGCCGGGCGCGGAAGTGTAGGGTTCGCCTTCGATTTTCCAGGCGCCATTGGGAGCGAGGAACTCGCCGAAATTTTCTCCGGCTTTGCCGCCCACGCCCGCGCCGCGATGTGGGAGCTCGTAGGGCCACATCAGCATCTTGAAATCTTTTTCAGGAGTGACGTTGGGGCCGGCTTCGAGAAGCACGCAGTTCAAGCCGCCTTCGGTGAGGATTTTAGCGGCCATGCCTCCGCCGGCGCCGGAACCGATGATGCACACGTCGTATTGCTTTGGAGAACGGATGACTTGGGACATGCGGCGCTATCTCCCTACAAATTGTTTTTCCTGATTTCGGAAACGGCAAAGTCGCAGGCGCGTGCGGTCAGCGCCATATAGGTGAGCGATGGATTCACGCATGCGGCCGAGGTCATGCACGCACCATCGGGCATGAAAAGATTTTTCGCGTCGTGCGCCTGGTTGTGTTCATTCAAGACGGAGGTCTTGGGATCGCGGCCCATGCGGGCGGTGCCCATTTCGTGAATGCCCAAGCCGGGTGGGGACATATCCTGATAGACATAAATGTCCTTGGCGCCGGCGGCGGCGAGCATTTCGGCAGCCTGCACGGCAATATCCTTGGACATGGTTTTTTCGTTATCGCCCCATTCACAGTGAATTTTGAGCGTGGGAATGCCCCAGGCATCGAGCTTGTCTTTGTCGATTTCGACGTAGTTGCTGTGATAGGGCAAGCATTCGCCGAAACCGCCAAAACCAATGCGCCACGGGCCGGGCAGTTTGATGGAGTTTTTGAAATCCACACCTATTCCCGCTTTGGAGGCGTTGGCGGCCCAGCCGTCGCGACTTCCTCCCCCCTGGTAACCGTAGCCGCGGATGAATTCTCTTTGCTTGGATTTTACGTTGCGGAAACGGGGTATATAGATGCCGTTGGGGCGATTGCCGAAAGGCTTTTTGTCTTCGTGACCGGGCATTTCTCCGCCGGCGCCTGCGCCCATGTGGTGATCCATGAGGTTGTGGCCGAGTTCGCCGCTGGAGTTGGCGAGGCCGTCGGGAAATTCGGGGGTGGCGGAATTGAGCAGGATGCGCGTAGATTCGAGCGTTGAGGCGCAAAGGAAAAAGACGCGGGCTTTGAATTCGAGGGCTTTTTTGGATTGGGAGTCGATGACGCGAACGCCGCTGACGCGGCGCGTTTGCGGATCGAAGATGAGGCTGTGAACGACGCTGTACGGGCGAATGGTGAAGCGTCCGGTTTTTTCGGCGGCGGGAAGCGTGGAACTGAGGCTGCTGAAATACGAGCCGGTAATGCAGCCGCGATGGCAAACGCCGCAGTAGTGGCAGGGAGCGCGTCCTTTGTGGACGCGGGTGAGAATGGCTGTGCGGCCGATGGTCATGATGCGATCGTCGAAATGCTTGGCGAGGGCGGCGCGGAAATCCTGTTCGACGCAGGTCATCTCCATCGGGGGGAGAAATTTTCCGTCGGGCAATTGCGGGAGGCCTTCGGCCTGGCCGCTGATGCCGGCGAATTCTTCCACGTAGTCATACCAGGGCGCGATGTCCGCGTAACGGATGGGCCAATCCACGGCGATTCCGTCTTTCAAATTGGCTTCAAAGTCGAGATCGCTCCAGCGATAGCTCTGGCGCCCCCAGGTGAGGGATTTTCCGCCGACCTGGCGGCCACGAATCCAGGTAAATTTTTTGCCAGGATCGAAGGAGTAGGGATTGTCCTTGTCGTTGACGAAAAATTTGTTGGAGTACTCGTCGCAAGCGTAGTAGCACTCGCGCTGAACGTGCTGAGTACTTTCACGCTCGGAACGATTGTCCCAGCCGCGGAACTTCAGGTCGTAGACGGGAACGTGCTCGACGTAGTCCTTTTCGGGAACGATGGTGCGCCCGGCTTCGAGGACGAGAGTATTGAGGCCTTTTTCCGTCAGTTCTTTTGCCGCCCACCCGCCAGTGATTCCGGAGCCGACGATGATCGCGTCGTAGGTATTGGCCGCCATTCGAATCCCCCTATGCTTTCTTCTCTTCGGGCAAAGGCATGCAGCCATGCTGGGCGCCCGGAATGATTTCCATTTTCAATTCCTGCTTGAAGGCGATCTCGGAAGTGTAGTAACCGTGGACGGTGATGCCTTTAAAGACGTTGAAGAATTCTCCTTTCAACTGCTTGTCCCGGTCGTCTGGAACGGTATTCCCGGCACGCCTGCGCCGGGAACGTTGCGCGGCCATGGATTCATCCATGGCGCGGAGCAAAGTGATCTGCTGTTGCTGCGAAGCATCGACGAAATTCTTTCCGAAAAGTTCGTTGCTCTGCTTGTCGACTCCGGCGAGCCCGGCGAGAAAACTCAGGCGTTCGTCGTCAAAGGCCCATTCGGTGAGGATGACGTCAATGAATTCGTTGACGCGGGCGCCCTTCGCGCCGGGCGTGTCCGTCTCGGGAATAATTTGATCGATCATCGCGACGACCGTGTCGTTCTGATGCGGGTTGAGGGTGCGCAGAGCGTAGCCGGTGGCGGGATGCGCATCATGGAAGAAAGAAAAAAGATCGGTGGGGATGGCAGGCAAAACGCCGCCCGCCAAAAGTAGCCTTAAAGCTTCACGCCGTTGCATGGTTCCTCCCTGCCCTGACGACCAATTCAGACCGTGCGTCCAACGCAGTTTTGTAACGCGACGTTTTCCAGAGCGGCGCTTTTCTTATTCGCCGAGCAGCTCTTTGCGCACGTTTTTCAAAACGTAAGCGGCGCGTTCAACCCCGACCTCTCCTGCAAGAATGGGATCTTCATTTTCGATGCTCATCATGCCTTCAAAACCGATGTCCATATACGCTTTCATGATGGATTTCCAGAGGCTGGCTCCGTGGCCATAGCCGACGGCGCGGAAAGTCTCCGAAGCCGAGTCCAGTTCATTGGTCTCGAACGCAAAGTTCAGCACGCCATACTTATTGACGTTTTCGGGAAAGAAAACGGTGTCCTTCATGTGCGCATGGAAAATGGCGCCTTGCTTGCCTAGAAAGTGGATGACTTCGACCGGATCGCAGCCTTGCCAGAAAAGATGGCTCAAATCGTTGTTTGCGCCGATTTCCTCGCCAACCGCCTCCCGAAGCTTCATCAAAGTGCGCGGATTATAGACGGCAAAGTTCGGGTGCATCTCCAGCGCGAGGCGTTTGACGCCATGCTCGCGCGCATATTTCGCCGCCTCTTTCCAGTACGGTATGAGCTTTTCTTTCCACTGCCAGTCCTGCATCTGCGCGTACTCGGGAGGCCAGCGATAGGTGATCCAGTTCGGCTGGGTGTCCTGTGGTGTGCCGCCCGGGCAGCCGGAAAAGCCGACGATCACTTTTACTTCCAGCATTTCTGCTAACAGGACCGTCTTGCGAAAGGTGTCGATGTCTTTCTGCGCGTGCTTGGGATCGGGATGAACGGGATTGCCATGGCAACTGAGAGTGGCAACGCGGATCCCGCGGTCCTCAAATTTCTTCACCCACGCTTTTGCTTTGGAGCGGTCGGCAATGAGTTCGTCCAGGGGGCAATGCCGATTGTTGGGGTAGCCGCCCGTGCCGATTTCCATCGCTTCGAGGCCGAGGGCGGTGACTTTGTCCAGCATGGCGTCGAGCGAGAGATGGTCGTAGACGGGATCGAACACGCCGATGGGGATCTTGCGCAGGTTACCCGAAGGCTTCGGGGCGCTAGGAACCGGTGATGGAGCTGACGACTCCACGACGCGGGGAATATTCCCCGCGACCGGCAAGGATGCCGCGAGCAGCCCGCCGGTGGCGGCAAGAAACTGTCTCCGATCGAGCGCGGAGTCTTTGCGTTGCTTCTTCATGCGCGTCTCCTCGGCGAACGCAGCAAGGGAATGAGCAGCAATGTTTCCGCCGCATTATACGACGATGTGGCGGCTAAACAATCATCGAAAATCGTTTTTCTAAAGGACTCCATCGTTGGCCCTTGGTGAACAGGGCTGCGTGAAATACAACAAAGAGGCATTAGTGCCCTGCTGTGATCCGGCCACCAGAATGGGCTTGACACGGAGAAACCTAGATGCTATTTTTCTAGCAGATGTGCTAGGGAAATAGCATGGGATTGCCGCAAAAGCCAAAACCACACACTTTGACCCGCCGCGAGCGGCAGATCATGGACGTGCTTTATAAGCTGGAGCGCGCTTCCGTCGCCGACGTGCTCGGCAAACTTACCGGCCAGCGCAACTATTCCACGGTGCGCGCCCAACTCCGGGTTCTAGAAGAAAAAGGGCATGTGCGGCATGAAGAACACGGATTGCGCTATGTGTATATTCCAACGGTCCCGCGCGATGAAGCCCGGCGCTCCGCTCTTCATCACCTGGTCGAGACTTTTTTTGAGGGCTCCTCGGAAAAACTGGTCGCCGCGCTGCTTGGGGGAGAAGCCGCCCGCATTTCTCCCGAAGAGTTCGACCGCATCGCACGCCTTATTTCCAAAAGCCGAAAGGAGAGCTGACCATGCTCGCACCCGCCGCCATCGAAGCCTCGCTCACATTTCTCCTCGCCTGCGCTGTAAAACTCACCGTCCTTCTCGCCAGCTCCAATGTCATGGTGTTTGCCCTGCGCCGCTGCTCTTCTGCGCTACGCCATCATGTCTGGGCCGCCACAATCCTTGGCTCGATTTTTCTTCCCGTTTTCATCTTGCTTCTCCCAGGGTGGCACTCCGCAACGCTCGGCACGGCCGCGGCTGTTTTGATTCCATCCCACGGTGCTGCGTCGAACTTGGTCACTCCGCTCGTCTCCTCGACCACCGTCGACGCCACCACTTCCTGGCCCATCGCCAGTAGGTTCGCTTTGGTGATTCTTCTCCTCTGGTTTTTCGGTTTTTCGCTGGCGCTTCTAAGGCTCTTCGTCGGCCTCGTCCGTCTCGGCTGGGTTTCTGCTCGCTCCAAGCCGCTGTTCGCAGACGCCTGGATGCACGACGTTCTGGACATCTCTCATTCTTTCAAAATCTCCCGAGCCGTCCGCCTCCTTGAATGCCAAAGCACTCTAGCCATGCCTCTTACCTGCGGACTCCTGCATCCCATCGTCATCCTCCCCGCAGGCGCCGCGCAATGGCCTGAAGAGCGCCGCCGCATTGTTCTCTCGCACGAACTCGCGCACATCGCCCGCCACGACTGGTTTTTGCAAATCTGCGCCGAGGTCGCCCGCGCTCTTTACTGGTTTCATCCGCTCGTCTGGCTAGCCGCCACAAGCCTGCGCCATGAAAGCGAGCGCGCCTGCGACGATGCCGTCTTGCTCTCGGGCGTCGCGGCCTCTCACTACGCCAGCCAGCTACTCGATCTCGCAAGGACACTCGAAAACTCCGGCCGCCGATGGTCAACTGCTCTGGCCATCGCTCGTCCGTCAAATCTTGAAAGGAGATTTGCCGCTATGCTTAGTCCGTCGATCAACCGTGGTCATTTATCCGTGAAGGCGAAATTCCTGATTCCACTTTTCGTTCTTTGTGTCCTTGTTCCGCTCGCCGCACTTCGTCTACCCGCCGAAAGTCTCTCTGGCAAAGTCAGCGGAACTATTCACGACCCCAGCGGCGCGGGGGTCGCCAACGCCACCATCATCATGTCCAATCACGCCGCCAAGACCATCGACATGACCACTTCCGATCGTGACGGCAATTTCAGCTTCAAGGCCCTTCCGGCTGGCGACTACGAACTGCAAGTGGTCAAGCCCGGGTTCGAAGCCTATCGCATCGCTCCAGTAGCGCTCCAATCCGGCCGCGATTTTTCCCAAGCGATCCTGCTGCAAGTGGGCTCCGTTACGGAACGCCTCCAGGTAACACCCGACAACTCCGAAAAGCCTACGGTGGCGGTAACCACTTCCGGGAAACCTTCGCGTCTCCGCATCGGCGGCAACGTTGAGGCTGCTAAAATCATAACCAAGATTCAGCCTGTTTACCCCGAATCCGCCAAATCCGCAGGCATCAGCGGCACCGTTGTTCTTCATGCCGTGATCGGTATGGATGGAAGACCGCTTGCGCTTCACGTCATGAGCAGCCAGATTGATCCGGATCTTGCGCGCGCGGCCGTCGAAGCGGTCAGCCAATGGCGTTACCAGCCAACACTCCTCAATGGAGATCCCATCGAGGTCGATACCACGATCATGGTGAATTTCACACTACAACCGTAGCAGCCGGAACCCGGCCATTGAACGAGCCAGTGTTCGCTGATGGTTCGCGATCAGCGTGGTTTCAGTTGATCCAGTGCAGGGATAGAGACGGGGACAGTGAGGGCGCGTTCTGGCGGTCTTTTGCCGTTCCGGATGGCGTCGACAAGCATCTCGATGGCTTGGCCGGTGTTGGGCGGAACGAAGACGGTCGCCGCCAAGAGTCCGGAGCGCACCCAGGCCTCGCCGGTCTTCGGCAAGCCATCGCAACCGGTAAAGGGAAGTTTCAACCAGCGCTCCCGGTCCGATTCGTTCGCCAATTCTTCGAAGGCCTTGCGGCCGCCGACGGCCATGGAATCGTCCTGCGCGCCGACCAGGTCAATGGCGGCCTTTTGCGAAGTACTCAATTTCAACCAAGATCGCACCGATCGCTGCGCGCTCTCCTCCGTCCATTGCGCCCTCAAAAGAATGCAATGAATATTCGCCGGTTTCGTTTCCTGCATTCCAATGGTGCGTTCTTTGGCGGCGGAATTCTCCGCCGGTCCTTGGATATAGAGAATCGAGCCGCCATGGGGTAGCAGGGCGGCAAACTGACGGCCTTGAATGCGGCCAATTTCAAGATGGTCAGAAGTCACACCGAAAAACGGGGCGGGCGTCGACCTGCGCAGCTCCGGAATGTAGCTGGCGTCACGATTCAGCACCGCCCAACCAATGCCAGCGGTTGCGGCCGCCCGGGCAACCTGCGGTAGGGCGGTGCCGCCGACGGGCTCAAAAACAATGGCGTTAGGGCGCTGATTTTCGTCCGCCTGGATAGCCTTCAGGATCTGCGTGCTCTGCGTTATGGCGTCGTTGTCCGCATAGACGATCTGGAGTTCCACGCCGAGCTTGCGCGCCGCTTGCTCCCCGGATTGCGCTTGTTCGATCTGGTAATCGTTGTCGTTCGTCGTCAAGGAAACCAAAATGCGCAGCTTTTTCATGGTAATTCGAAGACCCTTCTATGAACTCCCAGCTAACAATACCTCGCCCGAGGCGCGTTTCGGCAGGAAACTGCAACGAACGTTTCATGAGAAGTACTGCATGCCCAGACATTTTAAGCAGTGGCAAGAGCGACTCTTCCCGAAAGCTATTTCGCTGGAGGGCGAGTCATCTCCATGGCCCAAATGGCCGCGGGGCGCATGTACATGGAGGCACGATAATTTCCGGAAATGTCCCAGGCTTCCGGAGTGCGGAACCAATAACCCTTCGTTTCGTAGCTGGTGTGATAGAGGCCCCAGGCGGTACGGTAAGCTTCGTCCTTCAACCCGTCGCCGAGCATGAGCGCTGCAACAGCAAAGGTAGTGCCGGTCCACACTTCTTCCACTTGCTCATTGGTCTTGACCAGGGAGCCGTCAGGAGCAATGCCGTTAACTGCCCCCATGGAACCGTCGGCAAATTTCAGGACGTTGAAGGCATAGATTTTTTTCAGTGAACTGACCTGCATGTCGCGGGGAACAAGTTCGCCGAGGCCGGTCATGTTGGCGTACCACTGCCCCGCCAGTTGATCCGCCTGGATATCGTCGCGATATTCGCTTTCGGTGTCGTAGCGGAAGTATTCGCCATTCCAAAGTTTTTTGACGTAGCTGGCCTGTGCCTTGGTGAAAAGGTCGTGATACCGCGTTGCGGCGGCGGAATCGCCGAGTTGCTTGGCGATTTCTTCAGCGGAACGCAACGACGCGAGCCAGAGACTGCCCGAGTAGGCGCTTTCTCCGCGGACGACCCAGGTATCGTAGGTTTGATCGGGGTAGCCTTCGTTTTCGGGCAGGCCGTCGCCGTTCTTATCATATTTAAGGAGGTAGGCGAGTGCTTCCTGAATGGCCGGCCAGGTATAACGCAGAAACTCCTTGTCCTTGCCACCGGTGAGCACAAAGTCGCGGTAGACCATCAACACAAATTTAGGATTGAGATCCTTCCAGCCGTTGGTGTCCTGCCAACTGAATTGATTGATCTGCATGAAGGGGTCTTCATTGGGTACCCCGAGGTCGTGAGGGACTGCGCCTTTGGACTTACGAATCTTGAAATTCGTAGTTCTGGTCTGGAGCGATTTCCAAATCCAGATCATCTTTTCGTTGTATTCATGGGGAACAGTATCAGCAAACTGCCGCATCACGTTTTTTTCGATGTCCGGCCAGAATTTGATCAGCGGCATGGAGCCGTAGAAGCGCACGTCCAGCGTCTCGTAATAAGGATAGTCGTAGCATTCCATAAACGAATAAACGGCAGGCAGCTTCGGGTCAGAGCCCACGGGGCGGCCCCAGAACGAGCCGCCATCCGTCAGGACGTAAGTTTCATTGAAAAGCATGCCGCGGTACCACAACGGCTTGGACTCGTCATTGATGTACGGCGATTGCCACGCGTCGATAGCGTCGCTCCAGGTCGAAGCATTTTTCAATCCGTCGCGCGCGATGGCCCAGGAATTCGTTCCCGACGTCCCGTAAAAATCCGTGTAACGGCGGTTCCATTTTCGGCCAGCGCCGAATTGAACGACCGGGTGATCCCAGGCAATGACCATCGGAATGACGCGCTTCTCGCCCGGCTCCAGCGTAAAGCGCACGGCGATGGCGCCAGCCAGCTTTTCCCCGGTGCTGGTCCACGCATCTTTGCTGTTCGAGAGCCTGCCATCCTTGCTGAAGGCATCCCAGACTTCTTTTCCATCACTGCCGGGAGCGAACGTGGTCTGGTAAGTAACTTCGACACCGGGCGATTCGAGCGCCGCGATGGTCCATTGACCGTCCCAGGCCTCCTGTACCGCGCCAATGTGATTGCGATCGAAGAGGACGCCCTTCATCGTTCCCGCCGCGCCAAGAGTTTCGCTGGACTGCCGGTTGAAATTGCCGTCGTTGATCCCGCCGCTAAGGTCGCGGCCATTTGTCCGAAACCACCCGAGCATGTTTTCCCAGGAAAGCAAAACGGAGACGGTGACACGCTTCTTCGTGGGATTCTCCGCATGCCAGCGATAAACGGCTACGGGATAACTCGTTTCCTTGTAGTTGTCGGGAAGAACGGGAGAAAACTGCTCAAGAACTACGTGCGCGGGAAACTTGTCCCAGCGATAATCGAACCACGCCTTGGGATAGAGCGCAGCGTAGTCACCAGCTCCAACGGGATAATCCCACTTCCAGGAGCTGAGCGAGTGATCCTTCGGATGGTTCGCGGTGAGGACTTGGGCGACGCTTTCCCCGTTCTCCGACTCTTGATACATCGCAAACTGATTTCCATCCACGATTTGATATTTATGAACGCCGCCCTGCAGGTGCCAGCGGGCGAAATCGCCCCTGTAAGTTCGCGAGAAAGTTCCGGAACCAAAACCGCCGACGGGCGCGCCCTGCCAGTAACCGTCATCGATGTGGCCGGCATCGAGCGCCGGTTTTTTTGTGCCGGGATGCTCCAGCGGGGCGCCGATGGGGCGCTTCCACGCGGCTTTGGGGATATCGTCGCCTGCGCGAGCTGCGGAAGCCGTCATGAGGAGAAAGAAAACGAAGCCATAGCGAAGAGCTCTGCGGGTATTCATTAAGCCTCCGGGGAATTGCAAACCATTGATTCCGCACTGGTTCTGGATAGCATAAGAGTCTCGACCGTTAACGTTAACAGCCTATAGAATATCCTTATTCTAAGCAACCAAATTCTTGATGCTTGAAACTCGCTTTTCCAACTTTTTGGCTAAGCCGCTGCAGCGGCATCCTGCTGAAGGAGGGCAATCAACTTAAGGAGTCGCTGGGGCTGGTGCTGCGGCGGGCTTGGACTTAACAAGCAAAGGTCGAATGCGTTCCACAGGGACAACGCCAGTGCCTTCCAGCACGGAGTAGAACTGGTCGGCCGGCAAATCCGTCAGCGTGCCCACTTTTCCCGAAGGCCAGCGAATCTCGACGCGCTCGATTTTCGTCGCGGCATTCAAGCCGAAATGCAAGCGCAGATCGTTCTGCGACAAATAACTTCCTCCGCTGTGCACCTCGTCGGTCTGCGTCATTCCTCCCGCAACGACTTTGACTCGCGCGCCGATTGCGAGGCGATTGCTCTTGGTTCCGGCCAATTCGAAGCTGACCCAGTGCCGGCCCGCGATGCCGTGATTTTTCAGGATCATCGGCGCGCCGTCGATATCGCCTACAACCACGTCCACATTCCCGTTGTTGAAAAGATCACCCACCGCGAGCCCGCGCGAGACGCGCTTCTGCATCAGCGCCGGCCCCGCCTGGTCGCTGGCATCGCAAAACGTTCCGTCCTTCTGATTCATGCGCAGCAGCTTCGGTTCGCGATAACTGGCACCGGAGGGCAGCGCATCCACCTGCGGATAAACGTGGCCCGTCACGGTAATCAGGTCCAGCCATCCATCGTTGTCCAAGTCCGCAAAAGCAGTGCCCCATTTCACATAAGGCAAAGACGGCAGCGCCACGCCCGACGCGTAGGAGACGTCGCCAAAATTCCAATTGCCGTCGTTGCGGTAAAGCACATCGTTTTCGTCAGAAAAATTCGTTACGTAGATCGATGGCCGCCCCGTATGCAGATAATCGCCAATCGCAATGCCCATGGAAGCTTGCTCGGAACCGTCTTCGCTGACTGCCGTTCCGGATTCCAGCCCGATATCCACGAATTTTCCGTTGCCCAAATTTTTGTAAAGGAATTTCGGCGTCGAATCGTTGGCGACATAGATGTCCGGCCGGCCGGTATTGTTGAAATCCGCCCAGACCACACCCATGCCGTAGTAGCCGTTCGGATCATCCACGCCCGCGCTTTTCGCTACATCTTTGAACGTGCCATCGCCATTGTTGTGAAACAGCGCGTCGCCGGCGCCCTTCAACCCTCGCGGCCCGCACTGCACATCGATTCCGCGATACTTGCAATTGGGAGACTTGCCGAAGCCGGGAAGATCGTCGAGGTGAAAATCGACGTAATTCGTAACCATCAAGTCCAGGAATCCGTCGCCGTCGTAATCGCCGAATGCCGCCCCCGCGGACCATCGCCCGTCGGCCACGCCGGCCTTGGCAGTCACGTCTGTAAACGTGCCATCGCCATTGTTGTGGTAGAGAACGTTTCCGCCGAGGCAAGTCACGTAAAGATCGGGCCAGCCGTCATTGTCGTAGTCGCCGACCGCTCCACCCATTGCAAAGCAGGGCGAGGTCAATCCCGTCTTCTCCGTGACATCGGTGAACGTGCCGTCGTGATTGTTGCGATAGAGCGCCCCGCGGCTCTTCTGTCCCTTGACCGCCATTTCCACCGTTGGCGCGTTCGTGAAATAGATGTCCAGCCATCCATCGCGATCGTAATCGATCAGGATCACGCCGCCGCTCATGGACTCCACGATGTATTTTTTCGAAGGGTCGGCGGTGTGTTGAAAAGTAATGCCCGTTTTGGCGGTGACATCTTCGAACTGCGGCACGGGACGTCCTGTGCATTTG
>Ga0137412_10000401_pt1 | contig 29957 bp, 29 predicted proteins | sample CZODoug2_1_16fun_FD_122160 | JGI IMG/M metagenome (GOLD analysis project Ga0137412, IMG submission 122160) | Vadose zone soil fungal communities from Angelo Coast Range Reserve, California, USA - CZODoug2_1_16fungal (Hybrid Assembly) | ecosystem: Environmental > Terrestrial > Soil > Vadose zone...
CCTGCTGACCCGGCTGCGGCAAATGGGCTGGTCCGATACGCGCGCTCTGGGCGCGAGCGCCGTGCTACGTGGTACATATCACCTCTACCAGGGCTGGGGCGGATTCTTCGGCAACCTCGTGATGGGGCTGATCTTCGGCTGGTGGTTCCAGCGCACCCGCCGGGTCCTGCCGCTGGCCATCGCGCACACGCTCATCGACGCGATCAGCTTCATCGGCTACGTCTACCTGCACAAGCGGATCGACTGGATCTGATGCGCAGTTGCGGGGCGTGCAGCTCGATCGCTCCGCGGCTGCGGTTAGGATTCCGATCGTGCCGGCCTACAAGTTGCGTGAGGCGGCGGCGTTCCTCGGCGTCAGCGACGACACGGTCCGTCGCTGGGTGGACGCCGGCCGGATCGCCGGCCTGCGCGACGGCAACGGCCACAGTGTCGTCGACGGCGCCGAGCTCGCCCAGCTGGCCGAGGAACTGGCCGCGGCGGCGCCCCGTCCCGACGTCCAGCCGGTGGTGCTGGAGTCGGCGCGCAACCGTTTCACCGGCCTGGTCACCCGAGTCGTGCGCGACGCGGTGATGGCCCAGGTCGAGATCCAGGCCGGGCCGCACCGGCTGGTGTCCCTGATAAGCCGTGAGGCGGCCGACGAGCTGGCGCTCGAACCCGGCGTCACCGCCATCGCCGCCGTCAAGTCGACCAATGTCGTCGTCGAAATCCCGAAGAGGTGACCATGCGTATCCGCGTACCCGTCCTGTTCATCGCCGTGCCACTCGCCGCGTCGCTCGTGGCGTGCGGTTCGTCGAGTCCGGGCCCCGGCTCCACCGAAGGCGGCACCGGCGGAGCGAGTAGCGGCCTGCGCCTCACCGGCTCCATCACCGTGTTCGCGGCCGCGTCGCTCACCGAGTCGTTCACGACACTCGGCAAGCAGTTCGAGGCGGCGCATCCCGGCGCCAAGGTCACCTTCAACTTCGGCGCGAGCTCCACCCTCGCCACCCAGATCAACCAGGGCGCGCCGGCGGACGTCTTCGCATCGGCGTCCACCAAGAACATGAAGGACGTCACCGACAAGGGCAACGCGACCGGGTCGGCGACGTTCGCGGTGAACACGATGGAGATCGCGGTGCCGCCGAGCAACCCGGGTCATGTCACCAAGCTCGCTGATCTGGCCAAGCCCGGAGTCAAGGTGGCGCTGTGCCAGGCGCAGGTGCCGTGCGGTACCACCGCGGCGACGGTGTTCACCAACGCGCACCTCACCGTCAAGCCGGTCACCCGCGAGGCCGACGTCAAGGCGACGCTCGCGAAGGTCACCCTCGGCGCGGTCGACGCCGGCGTCGTGTACGTGACTGATGTCAAGGCGGCCGGGAGCAAGGTCAAGGGCATCACCATTCCCGACTCGGTGAATGCCAGTACCGCCTACCCGATCGCCGCTCTCAAGGGATCGAAGAACACGGCGGTCGCGGCGGCGTTCGTGGCCTACGTCCAGTCGACGGACGGTAAGGCGGTGCTCAGCGCGGCGGGGTTCGGCAAGCCGTCGTGACCCGGCGCCGGCCCGTCGGGGGCGGCGTTCCCTTGCTCCTCGTCCCACCGGCGGCCATCGGCGCGGCCTTCCTGCTCCTGCCGACGATCGCGTTGCTCATCCGGATGCCGTGGAGTGGGCTGCACGGGCTCTACGCCGACTCCGACGTGTCGTCGGCCCTGATCCTGTCGCTGCAGACGGCCACCGCGGCGACCGTGGCCTCACTGGTGTTCGGGGTGCCGCTGGCCTGGATGCTGGCCCGCCTGCACTTTCGCGGACTGGGCCTGGTCCGGGCGGCGATCACCATGCCGCTCGTATTGCCCCCGGTCGTGGGCGGCGTCGCGCTGTTCCTGGCGCTGGGCCGCTTCGGCGTCGTGGGCCGGTACCTGGACCAGTGGTTCGGATTCACGCTCCCGTTCACCAAGTACGGGGTCGTCGTGGCCGAGACGTTCGTCGCGATGCCGTTCCTGGTGATCACCGCCGAGGGGGCGTTCCGCGCGGCGGACCGGGGCCTGGAAGAGGCGGCCGCGACACTCGGCGCATCCCGGCTGAGCGTGTTCTGGCGCATCACGCTGCCGGGGATCGGTCCCTCCCTGGTGGCCGGGACGGTGCTGTGTTGGGCCCGGGCGCTGGGCGAGTTCGGGGCGACGATCACGTTCAACGGCAGCCTTCCCGGCCACACCGAGGTCATGCCGACGCTGATCTCCCGGGCCTTGGAGAACAACCTCGAGCAAGCCGAAGCGCTGAGCCTCGTCCTGATCGCTATCGCCCTGGTCATCCTGACGGTCCTGCGCGAGCAGTGGCTGCGCCCCGCGGTGAGCACGTGACGGCCCAGCTGGCGGGGTTGGCCGGGCTGGCCGCCGACGTCCACGTCGAGCGCGGAGCGTTCCAGCTCGATGTCAGCCTCGAGGTGCCGCCGGGTGAGATCGTCGCCGTGCTCGGACCGAACGGGGCGGGCAAGACGACGCTCCTGCGCACCCTCGCCGGGCTGCTGCCGCTCACGGCCGGGCGCATCGCCCTCGCCGGCAACGTCCTGGACGACCCGGCCGAGCGGACGTTTCGCGATCCGGCCGACCGGCAGGTCGGCGTCGTCTTCCAGGACTACCGGTTGTTCCCCCGGATGCGGGTCATCGACAACGTGGCCTTCGGGCCGCGGTCGCGTGGTCTGGACCGCGGCCCGGCGCGCCAACTGGCCCATCAGTGGCTGGACCGGCTCGACATCGCCGACCTGGCCCGGCGACGGCCGCCCCAGCTGTCCGGCGGTCAGGCTCAGCGGGTGGCGCTGGCTCGGGCGTTGGCCACCGAGCCCGGGCTGCTGCTGCTCGACGAGCCGCTCGCGGCCCTGGATGCGCGCACCCGCTCGGTCGTGCAGGGTGAACTGCGCGGGCACCTGGCCGCCTTCGACGGGCCGACCCTGCTCGTCACGCACGATCCGCTCGAGGCGCTGCTGCTCGCCGACCGGATCGTCGTTCTGGAAAGCGGCGCGATCGTGCAGCAGGGCTCGCCGCACGACATCGCGGCCCGTCCGGCCACCGACTACGTCGCGACGCTCGTCGGGGTGAACCTCTACGCCGGCGTCGCCGCCGACGGTCGGGTCGAGCTGGACGACGGTGGCGCCATCATGATCGGCGACACCACGCTGGCCGGCCGGGTGCTCGTGGCGGTACGCCCGTCGGCGATCACCGTCTACGCGAGCCGCCCGGATCCCGGCAGCGCGCGCAATCTGTGGCCGGGCCGGATCGAGGCGCTCGCCCCGCTGGCCGACCGGATCCGCCTCAACGTGTCGGGCACGCCGAGCGCCCTCGTCGACGTGACCGCCCCGGCAGTGGCCGAGCTGCGCCTCGCCCGCGGTCGAGACGTCTGGCTCGCGGCCAAGGCGACGGACGTGAGCGCCTACCCGGAACCGGGCGGTAACTCGGCTGCATCCGACGCGGGCGCGATGAGAAGCTGAGCGGATGAGCGACGTCGAGATCGTGCACCCGGTGCCCGTCGAGGAAGTCGCCGGCTGGGCCAAGCCCATGACCGTCACGTTCCTCGGCAACCCCACGGGCGACGCCCACGAGAAGTGGCTCGACGCGCAGCGCCGCGACTGGCTGCCCGACCGCTTCTGGGGGGCCCGCGACCAGGGCAACTGGGTCGGCACGCTGGGCTCGTGGCCGTTCCGGCTGACGGTCCCCAACAGCGAGACCACGGTATCCGCCGACGGGCTGACGATGGTCACCGTCGCCGGTACCCACCGCCGGCGCGGACTGCTCACCACCATGTTGACCGAGTCGCTGCACGCTGCCCGCGACCGGGGCGATGCTGTGAGCATCCTCTGGGCCGCCGAGTGGCCCATCTACTGGCGCTTCGGGTACGCGCCGGCCACGACCACCGCGTACTACGAGCTGAATCCCCGCTCGCCCGGCGCGTCGTTGCGCGTGGCCGGCGACGGCAGCCTGCGGCAGGTCGACGGCACGGAGCTGGCCACGGTAGGGCCGCCGCTGTTCGCGCGCGCGGTAAGCGGCATCGCGGGCAACATCGACCGGCCGCAAGCGTGGTGGATGCGCCACCTCGGCCTCGGCGGTTATCCGGAGAACCTGTACGACGGCAAGGAGCGCAACCACATCGTCCACGAAGGCTCCAACGGTGTGGACGGCTACGTCAGTTGGGTGCCCGGCGCGACGGATCCGGGCGCGGAGGAGCCGACCGTCGAGGTCCTCGACCTGTGTGCCGCGACGGACACGGCGTACCGCGAGCTGTGGGCCTACCTGACCTCGCTCGATCTCGTGCCGTGCATCAAGCTGCACCGTCGCCCGGTGGACGAGCCGGTGCGGTGGCTGTTGCCGGACGGGCGTGCCCTGCGCGGTACCTACGTCGCCGACGGCCTGTGGCTGCGCCTGCTCGACGTGCCGGCAGCGCTGTCGGCCCGTCGCTATGCCGTCGAGGATCGGCTGGTGGTCGAGGTCGTCGACGATGACATCGGTGGATTCGCGGCCGGACGCTACGTGCTGGACGGTGGCCCGGACGGCGCCAAGTGCACGCCGTCCACAGTGGACACACCTGACCTACGCGTGCACCAGCGCGCGCTGGCCGCGGCCTATCTCGGCGGCACCAGCCTGCACAGCCAGCTCATCGCCGGACGGGTCGATGAGCTCACCACCGGGGCGCTGCGGCGCGCCGACGCCATGTTCGCGACGCCGACCGCGCCTTGGTGTGCAACCGGCTTCTGATCGGTCGGCTCAGTCGTCCAGGACGGGTTCGGCCGACCAGCGTTCTTCGATCCGGCCGTAGTGCCAGATCAGCCAGGACACCGCCCAGGTCGCGACGAAGACGCCGACCACGATGTAGCCGGTGTACTGGAAATCGCCGATGGTGCCGAAGACCGTCCACAGCCCACCGTGCAGATCGAGCTTGTCCGAGAGCAGGCCGAGCAGCTCGATGCCGCCGATCACCATCGCCACGAGCACGCTCAGCGTGGTGACGGTCATGTTGTAGTAGACCTTGCGGATGGGCTTGGAGAACGCCCACCCGTAGGCGAAGTTCATGAACGATCCGTCGATCGTGTCGAACAGGCACATGCCGGCCGTGAACAGGATCGGCAGGCACATGATCGCGTACCAGGGCAGGGCGAGCGCCGCGCTGGTGCTGGCCAGCACGAGCAGAGAGATCTCGGTGGCCGTGTCGAAGCCGAACCCGAACAGCACCCCGACCGGGTACATGTGCCACGGCTTGCGCACGGCTGCCGTGGCCCGCCCGAGGATCCGGTTGAGCAGGCCCCGCCCGGCCAGCATGGTCTCGAGGGTCTCTTCGTCGTAGTGCCCGGTGCGCATCTGCCGGAACACCTTGACGATGCCGACCAGGATCACCAGGTTGACGATGCCCAGCACCATCAAGAAGACGCCGGACACGCTCACCCCGACGGTGCCGGTGACGTCGTGCAGCGTGGAGTTGTCGTTCTTCACCTCGCCGATGATCGAGCGCACCCCGAGGCTGAGCAGCACGCACATCGTGAACACGATCGTCGAGTGGCCGAGGCTGAACCAGAAGCCGACCGACAGCGGCCGGGTGCGTTCCTCCATCAGCTTGCGGGTCGTGTTGTCGATGGCCGCGATGTGGTCAGCGTCGAAGGCGTGCCGCATGCCGAGGGTGTAGGCCGTGATGCCCAGGCCGACGCCGAAGGTCTGCCCGCCGAGCCGCATGTGCTCCGGGGCGACCACCATGATCAGCAGCCCGAACCCGACGGCGTGCAGGGCCACGATGGCCGCGGCCATGCCGCCCATCCGCCGCCACTCCTGGGGGGTGAGCGCCCGGCGCAGTCGGCGCAGCGGCGTCGCCTGCCTCTCGACCACCGTGGTCATGCGTGCGTGCCCCCTCGCGCTGCCATCCTTTCTTGCAACCCTATGGCAATAGCGATCGGCAGCGCGAGACCCCCACCCGCTGTTGATCACCCATGTGGTCCGACTATCTCAGAGCGAGGGCGGATCAGGGCTGGGGGTAGGCGGGCGGGTTGGTCAAGCCGGCGGGCCGGTCGGGTCGACCGGCGGCAGCGGAGCCTCGGGGGTGCTGAGCGTCGTCTCACCGAAGGCGGCCGCCGGCGGAATGCCCGCCCGCGCGGCCAGCGAGTCCGAGTCGAGGTCGGACGCGCGCAGGTTGACCGCCTCGGGCTGCTCGCTGGCCGGTGGCAGCTTGGAGTCGAACCAGTCGCTCGTATCGATCTTCTCGCCGGTGCCCGCAACCGTGGTCGTCGCTTCCAGCCACGACGGCTTGTCCCCGCCGCTGTCGCCGCCGCCCTCGGCACCGGTCAACCGCGAGAGCCCTTCCAACGCCTTGCTGAACTCGCTCGGCACGATCCACATCTTGTTGGCGTCGCCCTGCGCGATCTGCGGCAGCGTCTGCAGGTACTGGTAGGCCAGCAGCGCCGGGTCGGGTTTGGCCTCGTGGATCGCGTTGAACGTCGTCTCGATGGCCTTGGCCTGACCTTGGGCCGTCAGGTAACGGGCGGCCCGCTCGCCTTCGGCGCGCAGGATGCGTGACTGGCGCTCGGCCTCGGCGGCCAGAATCGCGGCCTGCTTCTCGCCCTCGGCGGCGAGGATCTGCGAAGCCTTCTGGCCCTCGGCCGTCTTGATCGCCGACTCGCGCTGACCTTCGGCGGTCAGGATGAGCGCACGCTTGTTCCGGTCGGCCCGCATCTGCTGCTCCATCGCGTCCTGGATGGACGGCGGCGGGTCGATCGCCTTGATCTCCACGCGCGCGACCCGGATGCCCCAGGGGCCGGTGGCCTCGTCGAGCACACCTCGCAGCCTGGTGTTGATCTCGTCGCGACTGGTGAGCGCCTGCTCCAGGTTGAGCGCACCGACGACATTGCGCAGCGTGGTGATCGTCAACTGCTCGACAGCCTGGATGTAGTTCTGGATCTCGTAGCTCGCCGCGCGCGGATCGGTGACCTGGAAATAGATGACCGAGTCGATCGCCACGGTCAGGTTGTCACTCGTGATGACCGGCTGCGGCGGGAAGCTGACCACCTGCTCGCGCAGGTCGATCAGCGGACGCATCCGGTCGACGAACGGCAGCAGCACCGCTACGCCCGGCCCCTGCGTGCGGACGTAGCGGCCCAGGCGCTCGACGACGGCGGCGCGCGCCTGCGGCACGATCCGCACGCTGCGCAACAGCACGATCAGCGCCACGACTGCGACCACGAGAACCGCGATCAAGACGGCCATAACTCAGCGTCCTTCCGAAGGATGAGAATCAGATCAGGGTTCTTGCCACACGACCGCCGTCGCGCCGTCGATCTCCATGACCCGTACCGTCTGCCCGATCGCGAGCGTCTGGGTGCGGTCGTAGGAGCGGGCCGACCACTCCGCCCCGTTGAGGCGGACCCGGCCGTCGTGCTCGTCGACAGCACTGAGCACGACCGCCTGCTTCCCGACCAGCGCCGCCGAGCCGGTCTGGTGCGTGCCGATGCCGACCAGGTGCCGCTTGGCCACCGGCCGGACGAGCCCAAGCAACAGAGCCGCGCTCACGATGGCAACGATCACCTGCAGCACCGCGCCTCCGCCGGCGGCGGCCGTGATGGCACCACCGGCCGCTCCCCCGGCGCACATGATCAGCACCAGGTCGAGCGACAGCGTCTCGGCACCGGCGAGTACCCCGGCCGCAATCACCCAGATCAACCATGCAGGCACGACGCCATCGTGGCACGAACGGGTCTCGGATGCGTCACGCCTCCCCGGCCCCGGCCGTCACGAAGTCGATCAGCTCCTCGACGGCACGCAGCAACGGCACCTCGACGTCGGCGTAGCTGTCTACGCTCGCGAGCACCCGGCGCCACATCTCGCGCGGATCGCTGACCCCGAGCGCGGCGCAGATGCCGTCCTTCCAGTTCACGTTGCGGGGCACGTCCGGCCACCGCTCGATACCCAGCGCCGCCGGCTTCACGGCCTGCCATACGTCGACGTAGGGGTGCCCGGTGACGTGGACGAACTCGCCGCGCACCGCGGCGACGATGCGGGTCTCCTTGCTGCCGGCCACGAGGTGATCGACCAGCACGCCGACCCGGCGGTTGGCGGCCGGGCCGAATTCCTCGATCCGCTCCGCGAGGTGGTCTATTCCGTCGATCGGCTCCACGACGACGCCCTCGACGCGCAGGTCGTCGCCCCAGATGCGTTCCAGCAGCGCTGCGTCGTGAACGCCCTCGACCCAGATTCGGCTGGCCCGAGCCACCCGCGCCGGCGCGGCGGCCACGGCGAACGAACCGGACGCCGTGCGCACCCGTGGCTTGCGATCGGCCACCACCGCCGGCCGCACGAGCGTCACGGGCTGGCCGTCCAGCAGGAAGGCGGCCGGCAACAACGGGAAGACCCGGGTCTTGCCGTGGCGGTCCTCGAGCGTGACGATGTCGCGGCGCTCGCCGGCGTCCACGGCTCGCCCGACGCCGACCACCGCGCCGCAGAACCGGCCGTCGGCGGTCTCGACGACCAGGCCGGGTTCCGCCTCGATCTCGGGAACCGTCCGGCGACGCCGCCGGCCGTCGGCCAGGACGTCAGCGTTGTAGTCGGGCACGACCAGCGACGCTAGCGCGGCCGGACGTGAGTCGCGTGTAGGGCACGCGCGGGCATATCGGAGAATCACGGTATGGGGCGAGGATGACGCGGGTGCGGGCCGGCGCGCTCGTCGCGTGGACCTCGGCCTGGCTGGCCGGCGAGGCCGCGTCCGACGAGGTGCTGCGGGCCACCGTCGGCGACGACGCACCGCATCACGTCGAGGGGCTCGGCGACGGATCGGCGCCGCTGAGCGAAGCACTGATCACGTGGCGGCGCACCGGTGGGACGGTGCGGCTGGTGTTACCCGTGGCCGGCGACGTGCGCGGGCTGCCCGGTCCGGCCGAGTTCCGCAGCGGCGCGCTGGACGCCGGGGAGGCGGCGTACGGGGGCGGTCTCGGGCTGGTGCCCGACGTCATGGAGCGCCATCCGAGCAGCGCGCCCACCGCGGTCACCTGGCACGCGTTCCAGGTCGACCCCCCGCCGCCGGATCCGCTGTCCGTCCCCGACGCCCAGCACGAGCTCACCGAGGCGATCCGCGACGCGGCGAGCGCCCTGGCCGCGGCTGAGGTCGCACGCTGGATCGACGACGTGACCGACGCCCTCGCCGATGCCCGGCGGGCCGGCGAGCGGCTGAACCTGCCGCCGGGGTTCCCGTCGCCGGCGGTGCGCCTCGTCGCGCAGGCCGAACGGATGCAAGCGGTGCTCGACGTCGCCGCGCTGGATCCCACCGGCGGGGCCATCGACCGCACCGGCATCGCCGCCCGCACCGATGCGCTGCGCCCGCTCGCCACCGCGGTACGTCGAGCCCGCCTCGCCGGCTACAACGCGGCCTCGGAATAGAGGCGACGGCGCCGAGCGGTCACGTCGTAGCCCTCCTCGGCCATGGTGGCCAGCGCACCGTCCAGCGCGACCTCGCCCACGCGCGACCGGGCGGCGTCGTCGGCGAGGAACTCGACGAGCTGCTCGACGGCGCGGGCCGCGTCAGCGGCCGGGCGCAGGAACGGGAAGCTGCGCCGCCAGGCGACGAAGGGTTGAACGACCAGGTCGTGGTGCTGGCGCAGATGGGCGCGCTCATGGGCGATGACGGCGTCGAGTTCGTCGGCCGCGAGCAGGTCGAACGTCCCGCGGGACACGACGATGCGTGAGCGAAGACCCGGCACCGAGTACGCCGCCGGCGCCGGGTGAGCCAGCACGGTAACTCCGGCCCGATCGCGTTCGGCCAACACGTCGAGCAGGTAGCGATGCCGCCGACGAGCCAGCACGACCCGCACCGCCGACGTGATCAGCACCGCGACCAGCCACAACAGCGTCGCCCCGAAGGCGACGACCCCGATCCAGCGAACCGAGCGCCGAGCGCCCAGCGCGGCGAAGGTCCCCAGCAGGGACAGGCCGCCGGCGAGACCGATCGCCTGCCACACCACGAGTGCGGCCATCGGACGCCGCGCCGGCCAGGACGCACGGGCCAGCCGGGCCGGCACCGGGCCGGCCAGCAGTACCGCCAGCGTGCCCAGCACCACCACGGCCGCAATCACGTCGGCCGCCGCCGCAGCAGGCGACGCAGCGCCTCGGTGTCCTCGTCCGGCATCGACCCGACGAATCGGGCCAGCACGGCGGCGCGGTCGTCGGAGCGGCCGAGCGCCTCGGCCATGACGTCGCTCAGGTAGTCCTCGCGCGAGCGGGCGGCGAAGTAGCGGTGCGAGCGCCCCTCGCGCGTGCGACGCACCATTCCCTTGCGCTGCAGGCGGTCCAGCACGGTCAGCACGGTGGTGATCGCGAGCTCGGGCCGCGGCAGCGCGGCCAGCACGTCACGCGCGGTGGCGCCGTCGGATGTGTCCCACAACACCGCCAGCACCGCGCCCTCGAGCTCTCCGTGCTTGGCCACGGGGTTATTCTACAAGACGTAGACGTTCTACAGAGCGTAGAAGAAGGAGACCGCCGTGGTCCTCGCCGTCGCCGACATCGCGCCGCGCTCGCAGATGGGTTTCTCGCTGGGGTGGCACATCGTGCTGGCCTGCCTGGGCGTCGGCCTGCCGGCGCTGGTGCTGTTCGCCGAGTGGCGCGGCCAGCGCACCGGCGACCCGGTCTACCGGCTGCTGGCCCGCCGCTGGGCCCGAGCGCTGGGCGTCCTGTTCGCCGTCGGCGCCGTCTCCGGCACGATCCTGTCCTTCGAGATGGGACAGCTGTGGTCCGGGCTGATGGACCACTACGGCTCGGTGATCGGATTGCCGTTCGCCATCGAGGGATTCGCGTTCTTCATCGAGGCGATCTTCCTCGGCATCTACCTCTACGGCTGGGATCGGCTCTCGCCCCGCGCGCACCTGCTCGCCGGCGTCCCGATCGTCGTCGCCGGAACCCTGTCCGCGTTCTTCGTGGTCACCGCCAATGCCTGGATGAACAGCCCGCAGGGCTTCCGCGAGGAGAACGGCAAGGTGGTCGCGGTCGATCCCTGGAAGGCCATCTTCAACAAGGCGACCGGGCCGGAAACGACGCACATGCTGCTCGCCGCGATCATGGTCACCGGGTTCCTCACCGCCTCGGTGTACGCGGTGGCGATGCTGCGCGGACGCGACGACGCCTACCACCGGCTCGGCCTGCGCCTGTCGCTCGGCCTGGGCGCGCTGGCCGCCCCGGCGCAGGTGGTGGTCGGCGACTGGGCGGCTCGCTACGTCGCCGAAGACCAGCCGATCAAGCTGGCCGCGATGGAGGGCCTGTTCCGCACCGGCTCCCACGCCGACCTGTCGATCGGGGGCGTCTACGTCGGCGACTCGCTTCGCGGCGCCCTGCACATCCCGAGCGGCTTGTCGCTGCTCGTCCACTTCAACACCAACGGCGTGATCACCGGCCTGGAGACCGTGCCACCCGCGCTGCGCCCGCCCGTCGCCATCGTCCACCTGGCCTTCGACACGATGGTCGGCATCGGATTCGGGCTGCTCGCGCTCGGCGCCTGGTTCGGGTGGACGGCCTGGCGCCGGCACCGGCTGCCCCGCACTCGATGGTTCCTGCGCGCGGTCGCGGTGAGCGGGGTCGCCGCCGTCGCGGCGATGGAGGCCGGCTGGATCGTCACCGAGGTCGGCCGCCAGCCGTGGGTCGTGTACGGGCTGCTCAAGACGTCGGCGGCGGTCAATCCCGCGCGCGGCGTCGGCTGGGGACTGCCGGTGCTGGTCGCCGTCTACGCGGTGCTCACGGTTGTGCTCGTCACGGTGCTGCGCCGGATGACTCGCGACACCCCCGTGCCGGGTGCGCCCCAGGACGCCGACGTCGACGGCTACGCGGTGGTCTGACCATGTCACTCGCGACTGGGCTGCTCGTGGTGATCTGGTGCTCGGCGACGGCGTACACGTTGCTCGCCGGGGCTGACTTCGGCGCCGGCATCTGGGACCTGCTGGCCGGAGCCGGCCCGGACGGACGGCGGCGCCGAACGTTGATGGAGCACGTGATCGGCCCGGTGTGGGAGGCCAATCACGTATGGCTGATCTTCGTGCTCGTCCTGCTGTGGACGTGCTTCCCGCCGGTGTTCTCGGCCGTGGCCTCGACGCTCTGGCTGCCGCTGATGCTCGTCGCGCTCGGCGTGATCGGGCGCGGTGCGGCGTTCGCGTTCCGCAAGGCGGTCGCCACCCCGCGGCAGCGGCGCGCGTTCGGCGTGACCTTCGCCGTCTCGTCGCTCATGACGCCGTTCTTCCTCGGCGCCATGGCCGGGGCCATCGCGTCGGACCGGGTGCCGCCGGGCATCGCAGCCGGCGCGGTGGTCAGGAGCTGGCTCAATCCGAGCTCGCTGCTCACCGGCGCACTGGCCGCGAGTGCCTGTGCGTTCCTGGCCGCCGTCTACCTCACCGGCGACGCGGTGCGCTCGCCGGACGCCGATCTGACCGAGTGGTTCCGGCGCCGGGCCCTGGCGAGCGGCGCGATCACCGGCGCGCTGTCGCTGGCCGGGGTGCTGGTCGCGCGGGCCGATGCGCCGTCGCTGTATCACGGCCTGACCCACCGCGCCGCGCCACTCGTCGTCACCTCGGCGGCGGCCGGTTGTGCCGCGCTCGGGCTCGTGGTGGTTCGTCGCTACCTGGTCGCTCGGGCCGCGGCCGGGCTCGCCGTGGCCGCGATCGTCTGGGGCTGGGGCATCGCCCGCTATCCGCAGCTGCTACCCGGCCTGCCGGTATCGCAGGCCCAGGCCCTGCCGGCCACCCTGCACGCGACCGCCGTCGCCGTGGCCGTCGGCCTGGCACTGCTCGTGCCCTCGCTGCTGCTACTGCTCACCTTGTTCCAGCGCGAGCAGCGCTGACCGGCGCCGGGCAGCACGTCAGCGGGCAGTCCAGGCCGCAGATGCCGAGTTCGCCCAGCGATGCGCGGGCCACACCGGCGATCTCCTCCTGAACGAGTTCGCTGACCATCGCCACGAACGCCGGATGCGTCCCGGCGCTAGCGGCCCGGTGGAACGCCAGCCCGAGGTCGGCGGCGGTCTGGCGGGCCTCGGTGTCGAGGTCCCAGGCGACCTCGAGATGGTCCGAAACGAACCCGGTCGGGCTGACGATCACGGAGCGGACGCCGCCCGCCGCGAGCGAGCGCAGGTGGTCGTTGATGTCCGGCTCGAGCCAGGGCACCTGCGGCGGCCCGGACCGCGACTGCCACACCAGGTCGAACTCCGCGCCGGGGCCCCGCACCGTCTCAGCGACCAGCCGAGCCGTCTCGCGCTGTTGCCGCAAGTACAGCCCGCCTGTAGGCCCGGATGTCTCGTTCATCGACACCGGTATGGAATGGGCGGTGAACACCAGCCGCGCGTCGGGCGTTTCCGCCAACGCCGAGCGGACACCCGACGCGTTCGCCTCGACGAACCCGGGGTGATCGAAGTAGTGCCGCAGCTTGAACAGCTCCGGGGCGCCGTCGAGCTGGGCGGCGGCCAGGTTCTCGCGGTACTGGCGGCAACTCGAGTAGGACGCCGTCGCGCTCGTCGCGAACACCAGGGCTCGGCGCACCCCGTCGTCGCGCATCTGCCGCACCGTGTCGCCGACGAGCGGATGCCAGTTGCGGTTGCCCCAGTACAGCGGCAGGCCGATGCCGCGTCCGGCGAAGTCTTTCTCGATGGCGGCGAGCAGCGCGCGGTTCTGGACGTTGATGGGCGAGACGCCGCCGAAGTGCTGGTAGTGCTCGGCCACCGTCGCGAGCCGCGAGTCCGGGATGCCGCGCCCCCGCGTCACATTGCGCAGGAACGGCAGCACGTCGTCGGGGCCCTCAGGTCCGCCGAACGACAGCAGCAAGAACGCGTCGAAGGGCAACTACACACCCATCGCGTGGAAGCCGCCGTCGACGTGCACGATCTCGCCGGTGGTGGCCGGCATCCAGTCCGAGAGCAGCACGGCCGCGGTGCGGGCGACGGGCTCGGCGTCGGAGTTGTCCCAGCCGATCGGGGCCCGGCCGTCCCAGGCGTCCTCGAACGCGCTGAAGCCCGGGATGCTCTTGGCGGCCATCGTCCGGATCGGCCCCGCCGCGATCAGGTTCACCCGGATCCTGCGGGGACCCAGCTCGCGGGCCAGGTAGCGCGACGCGGACTCCAGGCCCGCCTTGGCGACACCCATCCAGTCATAGGCCGGCCAGGCGACGGTGGCGTCGAATGTCAGCCCGACGATCGACCCACCGGCATCGCCGATGAGCGGCAGCGCGGCGACGGCAAGGGACTTGAACGAGTACGTCGACACCTGCACGGCGGTGGCGACGTCAGTCCACGGTGCATCGAGGAAGCCACCACCGAGGCAGGACGCCGGCGCGAACCCGATCGAGTGCAGCACGCCGTCCAGACCGTCGACGTGTTCGCGCACCGAGTCGGCGAGCCCGGCCAGCTGCTCGTCGGAGGTGACGTCGAGCTCGATGACCGGAGCCGGCTGCGGCAGCTTCTTGGCCACCCGCTCGACGAGCGACATCCGCCCGAACCCGGTGAGGACGACCTGCGCGCCCTGTTCCTGCGCCACCCGGGCCACCGAGAACGCGATCGACTGGTCGGTGATCACGCCCGTGATCAGCAGCCGCTTGCCGTCGAGGAGGCCCACGGTCATATCCCCATTCCGAGGCCGCCGTCGACCGGCAGCACCACTCCGTTGATGTAGGCGGCCGGCTCCGAGGCGAGGAACACGGCGGTACCGGCGATCTCGTCGACATTGCCGTACCGGCGTAGCGGCACGCTGGCCAGGATCTCGGCCTTGCGGTCGTCGGTGAGCTCGGCGGTCATGTCGGTCTCGATGAAGCCGGGCGCGATGACGTTGGCGGTGATGCTGCGGGCGCCCAGCTCGCGGGCGATGGACCGCGCCAGCCCGATCAACCCGGCCTTGCTCGCCGCGTAGTTGGCCTGCCCGGGCGAACCGAGCAGGGCCACCACCGACGATACGAAGATCATCCGACCGCGGCGGGCGCGCAGCATGCCGGACGTCGCCCGCTTGGCGACCCGGTACGCGCCGGTCAGGTTGGCGTCGATGACGCGGGTGAACGACTCCTCGCCCATCCGCAGCAGCAGCATGTCGTCGGTGATGCCGGCGTTGGCGACCAGTACCTCGACGGGGCCCTGCTGGGCCTCGACCGCGCTGAACGCGGCGTCGACCGCGGCACCGTCGGTGACGTCGCATTCGACACCGAACAGCCCGTCGGGCGCGCCGCTGCCGCGGTGCGTCACCGCGACCTTGTCGCCGGCCGCCGCGAAGGCCCGGGCGATGGCCAGCCCGATGCCGCGATTTCCACCCGTGACGAGAACCGATCTGCTCACGGCACGCACGTTAGCCGATGCGACTCGAGGCGCGGTTTAGAGTGCATTGATGCGAGGCATCCAGATCACGCAATTCGGCGGGCCGGAGACCTTGACGGTCAGCGATCTGCCCGATCCCCCGCCCGGCGACGGCGAGCAGGTGCTCGACGTCATCGCGGCCGGAATCAACTACGCGGACACCCATCAGACCGAGGACAGCTACCTCGCCAAGCAGAAGCTGCCGTTCATCCCGGGCGGCGAGGTCGTCGTGCGTGGGACGGACGGCGCGCGCCGCCTCGGACTGGTCGGCAACGGCGGGTACGCGCAGCGCATCGCGATCGATCCCCGGCGGACGTTCCCGGTGCCCGACGGCGTCAGCGACGGCGCCGCCCTCTCGACGCTCGTCCAGGGCGCGACCGCGTGGCACCTGCTCAAGACCAGCACGCACCTGCAGGCCGGCGAGAGTGTCGTCGTGCATGCCGCGGCCGGTGGGGTCGGCACGATCGCGGTGCAACTCGCCAAGCGTTGGGGCGCCGGCCGGGTGATCGCCACGGCATCGACGGACGACAAGCGCCAGCTCGCCCTGGACCTCGGCGCCGATGTCGCCGTCGACTCGAGGACCGACAACCTGCGCGACGCACTCCGCGAGGCCAACGGCGGGGCCGGCGTGGACATCGTCCTGGAGATGACCGGCGGGGCGGTGTTCGACCAGAGCCTGATCGCGCTGGCGCCGCTCGGGCGGCTCGCGGTCTTCGGAATGGCCGGACGGCGGCCGCCGACGCCGATCGAACCGGCCAGCCTGATGGCCCACAGCACGGCGGTGATCGGCTTCTGGCTGGCGCACCTCACGCGCCGACCCGAGCTGCTCGCGGCGGCCGTTACCGACCTGCTCGACCTGCTGGCCCGCGACGAGCTGCGGGCCGTGGTCGGTGGCACCTACTCGCTGGACCAGGTGCCCGACGCGCACCGCTCGCTGCTGGATCGCTCGTCGACGGGCAAGCTCGTACTCGACCCGTGGGCGTGAACGTCAGACCAGGCGTCCGGACCAGAGCAGTGAGGCCCCGGCCGCAGCGAGCGTGAAGAACAGCCCGATCACCAGGTAGCGCCAGGCAACGGACTTGTGCGAGGTCGTGTAGCCGATCTGCGAGCCGATGTTCGCGTACACCGAGCGGAGCTCCTCCGCCGAGGCGGCGGTGTGGAACGTGCCTCCGGTGGCGTCGGCCACCTCCCGCAGGGTGGTCTTGTCCGCCGGAACCGGCTGCGGGCCGTAGCCCGGCAGGTCGACGGTGCCGGTATCGGTGCCGAACGCGATCGTCGACACCGGCACGCCTTCCGTCTTCGCCTCGGCGGCCGCCTGCATCGGTGAACGTCCCTTGTTGGACGCACCGTCGCTCAACAGCACGATGCGCGCCGGTGGTGGCTTGTCGTTCTTCGCGGTGACGGCCCGGCTGAACGTGGTGATCGAACCGAGACAGGTGTAGATAGCCTCGCCGATCGCCGTGGAGTCCTCCGGCTCGAGCTTGTCGATCTCGCGCTTCACCGCGTCGCGATCGATCGTCGGTGCGACCACCAGAGTGGAGTTGCCACCGAACTTCACCAGGCCGACGTTGATGCGCGGCGGAAGCAGGTCGACGAACTCCCTCGCCCCTTTCTTCGCGGCGTCCATGCGGTTGGGCAGCACGTCGACCGCCTGCATGGAAAGCGACACGTCGATGGCGAGCATCACCGTCGCGCGATCGCGGGGCACCCGCACCGCCGCCGTCGGCTGGGCGACCCCCACGGTGAGCACCGACAGCCCGATCAGCAGCAGCGCGAACGTGAGGTGGCGCCGCCAGCCCGGCCGGCGCGGAGCCACCGAGGCCAGCAGGTCGACGTTGCTGAACCGGGCCACGTACTTCGTGCGCCGCAGCTGAAGCACCGCATAGACACCCGCCACCGCCGCGATGACAAGCAGCAGCAACAGCCAGATCGGCGTGACGAAATGCATCAACGCACCGCCGCGGTGCCGAGCGTCTTGCGTCGGGCGATCACGAACCTGACGATGTCGGTGAGCCAGTCGCGATCGGTGCGCAGCTGCAGGTGACCCGCACCGGCGTGGCGCAGCATCGTCGCGATCTCGGCGCGCTGCTCGGCCGCGGCTTCGGCGTAGCGGCGACGCAAGTCGGCGCTGGAGGTCTGCACCTCCACCTGGTCGCCGCTCTCCGGGTCGACGAACGTCATCAATCCGGCGGCGGGAAGCTCCAGCTCGCGCGGGTCGAGGATCTCGATCGCGAGCAGCTGATGCCGGTCCGACAGTGCCCGCAGCGGGCGCTCCCAGTCGGCATCGCCGAGGAAGTCGGAGACGACCGCGACCAGGCCGCGCCGTCGGGGTGGACGCCGGAGCTGTTCCAGCATCGAGGCGAGATCGCCCCGCTGGCCCTCCTGCGCACGAGGCACCGAGGCGATGGTGTTCATGAGGTGGCGCGCGTGCGCGGTGCCGCCTCGCGCCGGCATGCGCACGGTCTGCTCCCCCGTGCTGACGATGGCACCGACCCGGTTACCGCCGCGCACGGTCAGGTGCACCACCGCGGTGAGGGCCGCCAACGCCAGCTCGCGCTTCTCGGTGCGGGCGGTGCCGAAGTCCAGGCTCGGCGACAGGTCGACGACCACCCACGTCTCGAGCTCACGGTCGGCGATGGTCTGCCGGACGTGCGGCACCATCGTCCGGGCCGTGACCGGCCAGTCCATGCGGCGCACGTCGTCGCCCGGGAAGTACAGCCGCGAGTCGCCCGCCTCGCTGCCCGGTCCCGGGACGAGCCCCAGGTAGTTGCCCTGCAGCAGGCCGTCCAGCTTGTTGCGGACGATGAGTTCCAGGCGGCGCAGCAACGGTTCGGCCGGCGCCTTGTCGATCGTCGGGAGCGGGTCCGGCGCAGGGGTCACGCGGTGCGCTCCCAGCCGCCGGTGCCACCTGCCGAGGTCTGCGAGGACGTGCCCTGGCCGTACACGAGCTGCTGCGACGCGCCGCCGGAGCGCTGCCGGGGCGCCACCTGTGGCAGCGGCACCGTCTGCAGCACCCGGCGAACGGCGTGCAGGGCCGGGATGCCGTCGGCGATGGCGTCATACGACATCACCATGCGGTGGGGCAGCACGTCGGTCGCGACGTCCAGGACGTCCTGGGGCAGCACGTAGTCGCGGCCGCGCAGCAGCGCCAGGGCCCGGCCGGCGGCGATCAGACCCAGGCTCGCGCGCGGGCTGGCGCCGTAGGACACCCACTGGGCGACGTCGCTCATGCCGTGCTGGCCGGGGTTACGAGTCGCCACGACGAGACGCACCACGTAGTCGACGATCGCGTGGTGCACGAACACCCGCCCGGTGGTCGCCTGCAGCCGGGCCAGCTCGTCGGTCGAGAGCACGGCATTGGCGGTCGGCGGCTCGACGCCCATCCGGTAGACGATCTCGCGTTCCTCGGCCGCCGTCGGATAGTCGACGTTGATCTTCATCAGGAAGCGGTCGCGCTGCGCCTCGGGCAGCGGGTAGACGCCCTCGCTCTCGATCGGGTTCTGGGTCGCCAGCACGAGGAACGGCGCGGGCACCGGATACTTCTGCCCGCCGAGGGAGACGGTGCGCTCGGCCATGACCTCGAGCAGCGCCGACTGCACCTTCGCCGGCGCCCGGTTGATCTCGTCGGCGAGCACGAAGTTGGCGAAGATCGGTCCCAACTCGGTGTCGAAACGCTCGGATCCGGGCCGGTAGATCCGGGTGCCGACGATGTCGGAGGGCACCAGATCCGGGGTGAACTGCAACCGGGCGAAGGTGCCGCTGACCGTGCGAGCCAGGGTCTCGACGGCCAGCGTCTTGGCGACGCCCGGCACGCCCTCGAGCAGGCAGTGCCCACGAGCCAGCAGGCCGACCATCATCCGCTCGACCAGCCGCTCCTGGCCGACGATGACGCGCTTGACCTCGAACATCACCCGCTCGAGGGAGGTGGCGTCGGCGGCAGGGGTGCGGGTGGGTTGGTCCGTCACGAGTTCTCCGGGGGCTCGGCGCTGTTCGTTTCGTTCTGCGCTTCACGGTACGGGACGAGCCGGGCCATGCGGCACGATGCTCCTTATGGACCAGCTCGGTGACGACACGCCGCGTTGCTCGGCGAAGGGCTGCCGAGAGCCGGCCACCGAAGACCTCATGTGGCGCAACCCGCGGCTACACGACGCGGCCCGCGTGAAGCACTGGCTCGCCTGTCCCGAGCACGCCGACCACCTGGCCGACTTCCTGAATCGGCGCAGCTTCCTCCTCGGCCGCGAGCTGATGTGACGCCGACTGCGCAATCCCGGCAAGAAGTGGCCAGCGCCGAAACCCCCCGAAGGGCCCGATACTGAACGGCATCACCCCATCCCGCATCGGGAGGCTGGCCCATGCTGCGATCCACCGCTACCGCCGCCGCGTTCGGACTGCTCGTCACCGCCGGCATCGCCGTGCCATCCGTGGCGTCGGCCGCACCGCCGGCCACCTGCGCTCGTCCGACGTTCGCCGACGGGCTGGCGCAGAACGTGTTCTCGGCGGACGCCTCCACCTGGGTGCGCGCCGAGGCCTGGGTGCAGACGCACGACGACAGCGACCACGACGGCGTGCCGGACCGCGTCCACGTCGACGTCACCCGGCCGGCCGAGACGGCCAACCCGGCGTGTCACTACCAGGCGCCGGTGGTCTTCGAGGACAGCCCCTACTACGCCGGCACCGGGCCGGAGCCGTTCTGGCCGGTCGACTACGAGCTGGGCCGGCCGGCACCACCGCGTCCGCCCGTGCCGCCGTGGCCGCCTCGCAACACCAGCCCGATCATCAGCACCATCTACGAGTCGACGTGGCTACCGCGTGGGTTCGCCGTGGTGCACGCCGAGTCGCCCGGAACCGGGTTGTCGACCGGCTGCCCGACGGCCGGCGGCCCGAACGAGACCAACGGCGGCAAGGCCGTCGTCGACTGGCTGAACGGGCGCGCGACGGCGTACACCAGCCCGACCTCGACGACGCGGGTCACCGCGAGCTGGACGACCGGCAACGTGGCGATGATGGGCACGTCCTACAACGGCACGCTGCCCGAGGCGGTGGCCACGACGGGCGTCGACGGCCTCAAGGCGATCGTGCCGATCTCGGGGATCTCGGACTGGTACGACTACTACCGCGCCAACGGCATGGTGCGCGCGCCGTTCACCTACCAGGGCGAGGACCTCGACATCCTGGCCGACGTCGTCTACTCGCGCGCCGACCAGTCGATCTGCCGGCCGGTGATCGACGAGCTGGCCGCGCAGCAGGACCGCACGACCGGTGACTTCAGCCGGTTCTGGAACGACCGCAACTACATGAAGGACGTGCGCCACGTGCGCGCGGCCGTGCTGATCGCCCACGGCAACAACGACTTCAACGTCATGACCAAGAACATGGCGCAGTTCTACGAGGCGATCAAGAAGCAGGGCGTGCCGCACATGCTGTACTTCCACCAGGGTGGGCACGGCGGCGCCCCGCCGGACGTCATGATCAACCGCTGGTTCACGCGGTACCTGTTCGGCGTGCCCAACGACGTCGAGAGTCAGCCCCGGGCCTGGGTGGTGCGCGAGCCGAACGCCTGCCCGGTCCGCCAGACCACGGCGGTGGGCGACCAGGTGAACACCGCCACCGTGGCGGTGGCCGATTCGCGGCCGCTCGTGCTCGGCCTGTCCCCCACCATCCCGATCACGGCCGCCGACGGGTCGACGAGCAACGTGACGCGGGTGATCACCGCCATCCCGGACCGCACACACATCACGCTCAACTCGCCGGTAGCCACCGCGGCCGGGCAGAAGGTCGCCGACGGCGCGACGATCGGGCTGCAGTGCGCCACGCGACTGAACCCGGTGCCGTACGCCGAGTGGCCCGACCGCGCCACGCGCGACGTCTCGCTGCACTCCACCGCCGGGGCTCCCGGCGCGGGCGGGCTCACCCTGCGCAGCGCAAGCCGCACCACCGAGACGCTCACCGACGACGCCACGGTCACCGCCCAGACGTCGGCCGACGCGGCCACGTCCAACGTGCGATTGCTGTACGAGACGCCGGCCCTGACCCGCAACGTCCGCATCAGCGGAACGCCGTGGGTGTCACTGCGGATCGCGTTCAGCAAGCCGCGGGCCAACTTGACCGCGGTGCTGGTCGACTACCCGCCGAGCGGACCGGCCACGATCCTGACGCGGGGCTGGCTCGATCCGCAGAACCGGTACTCCGCGAACGTCAGTGCGCCGATCAAGCCGGGCACGTTCTACGACCTGCACTTCGACCTGCAGCCCAAGGACTCGGTCGTCGTCGCCGGGCACCGCATCGGCGTGATGATCCTGTCCAGCGACCAGGAGGCGACGATCCGACCCGCGCCCGGCACCCAGCTCACCATGGATCTGCGGCACAGCGACGTCGAACTACCAATCGTGGGCGGCGCCGGCGCGCTGTAGGACCGTCCAGACGAACCTCCAGGCACCCCGTGCTGCCCTTGATCAAGAGGGAGAAGTGGTCGCTATAGCAGCCACTTCTCCCTCTTGATCAAGGAATTGTCCGACCCCGCCAGCTTCAGTGCACGAACACCTTCGCCGACAGCGGCAGGTCGCGCGAGGACGTCCCGACCGAGACCGTGTACTGCCCCCGCGGGGCCTGCCACGACTGGGTCGCCGTGTCCCACTGCGCGAACGCGTGGTCGTCCAGCCGGACGTGTACCCGACGATCCTGGCCGGGACGCAGCGTGACCTTCCCGAAGCCCTTCAGCTGCACCGGCGGCTCGCCGGCCGACGCCGGGTCGGTCACGTACGCCTGCACCACCTGCGAGCCGGTCCGGTGCCCGGTGTTGCGGACATCCACCGACACGTCGCGCCCGTGGACCTCCAGCCCGCTGAGCTTGAAGGTCGTGTACGACAGGCCGTACCCGAACGGGAACAGTGGCTCGGTGCCGCTCGCGTCGTAGTGCCGGTAGCCGACGTCGAGCCCCTCGGAGTAGGTCGCCACCCCGTTCACGCCCGGGTACTGCGCCGGCGTGTTGGCCGGGGTGTCGGCGAGGCTCTTCGGGAACGTGATCGGCAACCGTCCGCCCGGGTCGACATCGCCGTAGAGCACCGCGGCCGCGGCGTTGCCGTCCTCCTCGCCCGGGTACCAGGCCTCGAGCACGCCGGCGACGTCGCCCAGCCACGGCATCGTCACGGGTCCGCCCGTGTCGAGCACGACGACGGTGTGCGGGTTGGCGGCCGCGACCGCCGAGATCAGCTGGTCCTGGTAGCCGGGCAGCGACAGGCCGGTACGGTCGATCGCCTCGGTGTCCTTGTTGCTGGCGAAGACCACCGCTACGTCGGACTTCTTCGCCGCCGCGACCGCCTGGTCGATGCCGACGTTGGGCGTACCGGCCGGCGGCGTCCAGGCCAGCTCGATCATCGCCTGGCCGTTCGGGTTGGCCCAGTCGACGCGGATGGCGTGCTGGGTGCCGCCGTCCAGGTGCACCGTCACGGACTTGGTCGTGCCCGGGAAGCCGCCGCCGTTGTTGATCACCTGCGTGCCGTCCAGGTACAGGCCGGCGCGGGCGTGGTTGGTGAGGTGGAACGTGTAGTCGCCGGTGACCGGCGCGGTGAACGTCCCGGTCCAGCGCACCGACCAGGTGTTCGGCAGACCGGGCGCCGGCGGTCCGCCGCTCGGGTCCATCTCCACGTTCTGGTCGATCCGGGTCAGGGCCGGATCGCCGGACCACGTCGGGTTGGCGTAGTAGCGCGCGGTCCATCCTTGCGTGCCGTTCTCCGCGGCGACGGTGTAGGACGGCAGCGCCGGCTGCGGGCCGAGGTCGACCGGGCCCATGCCCTGCGCGTAGTTCACCGCGACGCCCCGACCCGCGATCGCGTCGAGCGGGCTCACCGAGTAGAGCGGCGCGACGCCCGCGCTGCCTCCGCCGCCGGTCATCGCCGTCGCCGCGCTCGGCCCGATGACGGCGACCGACCGATCGGTCTGTAGCGGCAGGACGGCGCCGGAGTTCTTCAACAACACCGTTCCGGCCTCGGCCGCGGCGCGAGCGGTGGCTCCGTCGCCGGCGACGTCGATCGGCGTGACCGTCCCTTGTGGACGGTCGAACAGACCGAACCGGAACATCGTCGCGAGGACGCGGCGCACGTGGTCGTCAAGGGTCGCCATACTGACGGTGCCGGCCTGAACGGCCGCCTCCAGCGCGGCGCCGTAGTAGGTGGCCGACGGCAGCTCCATGTCGAGCCCGCCCGTGGCGCAGCCCACCGTGTCGTGGCACGAGGAGAAGTCGGAGACGACGAAGCCGTCGAAACCCAGGTCGTCCTTCAGCACGCCCTGCAGTAGCGCCTGCTGCTCGCACGCATACACGCCGTTGACCTTGTTCTTCGCGCACATGATCGACCCGGGACGCCCTTGCTTGACGATCGTCTCGTAGGGCGCCGTGTAGATCTCGTGGATCGTCCGGTCGTCGATCAGCTCGTTGACCGTGTCGCGATCGGTCTCCTGGCTGTTCGCCACGTAGTGCTTGGGCATGGCGATGACACTCTGGGATTGGATGCCCTGGACGTTCGCGGTGCCGATCTGCCCGGCCAGATAAGGGTCTTCGCCGTAGGCCTCGAACGTTCGCCCGTTGAGCGGTGTGCGAGCGATGTCGACGTCCGGGCCCTCCATCGTGTTGCGGCCCACGTTGCGCGTCTCCCGTCCTTCGACCGCACCGTACGCGCGGGCGATCGACGGATCGAACGATGCCGCGGCGCTGAGCGGTGCGGGCAGCGCCGTCGTCTGCGGCTGAACGATGCCGCCCGAACCCACGCCGGCCGGGCCGTTGTTGAGCAGCAACTGCGGGACGCACAGCCGCGGGATCGCCGCCACCTCGCGCGAGTGCGTGCTGTCGGAGAGCGTGTGGGTCATCGAGACCTTCTCGTCCAGCGTCATCTGCGCGAGGACGAGGTCGGCGCGCCGGTCGGGCGAACCGTGCGGGTTCATCCAGGCTCCGCAGCCGCTCGGCGCCGGATCGGCCGCCGCCGGCGCGGCGACCGCCGCGGATGCCACCAAGATGACGCAGGCCAGGATGTGTCGCGAAGCCATCATTTACCCCGTTCAGTATGCTGAACCAAGTCTATGAACGTGAATAGACCGTATGACCGTCGCTATCTCGGAGTCAAGGACCGACGACGAGCCGTAGGGTCCCTGTGTGCGCATGACGGTGCTCGGCGGTTGTGGTGGGTGGCCGGCGGCCGGGCAGGCCTGCAGCGGCTACCTGATCGAGGCAAGCGGCTTCCGGCTGCTCATCGACCCGGGCTACGCGACCCTGCCCCGGTTGCTCACGTATGTCGACGCCGCCGAGGTGGACGCGGTGCTGGTCAGCCACGAGCATCCCGATCACTGCGCGGATCTCAATCCGCTGCTGCGGGCCCGGGCGCTGCGCGAGGATCCGCCGCCGCCGCTGCCCGTACACGCGCTGCCGGGTGCATTGGACGCGATCCTCGCTCTCGACCACGAGATGCTCACCGAGCGCCGCCACACCTACGACCTGCATACCTTCGGCGACCGGGATCAGCTGACGATCGGCCCGTTCGTGGTCGACGTACGGTTGTTGCCGCACTTCGTCACCAACGCCGGGTTCCGCATCACCGCGTCCGCCGTCCTTGCCTATACCGGCGACTGCGGCCCCGATCCGGGTGTCGTCGAGCTCGCCCACGAAGCCGACGCACTCATCGCCGAGGCGACCTACGTCGACGAGGTGAGCGATCCGTCGAGCCTCGGCCGGCTCAGCACCGCCCGCGACGCCGCCTGGCAGGCGAACGCAGCCGGCGCCCGCCGGCTGATGCTGACCCATCTGTGGCCCGGCACCGCCTCGAACGAGGCGATCCGCGCCGCCCGCGAGCACTACCCGGGACCGCTCAGCGTCGCCGCGCCCGGCGCCGTCCTGGAGATCTAGCCGCGATCTAGCCGCGATCTAGCCGCCGATCGCCGACATCGGCCGGGCCGGTTGGACGAAGTCGGCGGCACCGATGCCGTGCCCGGCCTGCTTGCCGGCAACGGCGGCCCGGATCAGCTCCGCGATCTGCTCGTCGGTCGCGTCCCCGCGCAGGGCGGCCCGCAGGTCGGTCTCGGTCCGAGCGAACAGGCAGGTGCGCAGCTGGCCGTCGGCGGTGAGCCGCAGCCGGTCGCACTCCCGGCAGAACGGCCGGGTCACCGAGGCGATCACGCCGAGCGATCCGGGCCGCGCCGTCCACTCGTCAGATCCCGGACCGTCGAGCACGTCGAACTCCTCGGCCGGCGCCGACTCGTGCGCGCCGCGGCCGACCGGGCGCAACGTGTAATGCTCACTCAGCACGTCGAGCATCTCCTCCGCCGTCACCATCGCGTCGCGGGTCCAGGCGTGCTGCGCGTCCAGGGGCATGTGCTCGATGAAGCGCATCCGGTAGCCCGCGCGCAGCGCCCAGCCGAGCAGCGCCGGCGCCTCGGACAGGTTGCTGCCGCGCATCAGGACGGCGTTCACCTTGACCGGATGCAGCCCCGCCGCCGCCGCGGCCGCGACGCCGGCGAGAACGTCGGGCAGCCGGTCGCGACGGGTCAGCTCGCGGAACCGCTCGCGGTCCAGGGTGTCGACCGAGACGTTCACCCGGTCCAGTCCGGCGGCAACCAACTCGGGGGCGAGGCCGACCAGGCCGATGCCGTTCGTGGTCAACGACAGCTCGGGCCGGGGCACGAGCGAGGCCAGCCGGCCGACGACCAACGGAACGGTCGGATGCAGCAGCGGCTCACCGCCGGTCAGCCGGATGGTCGTCACCCCCAGCGCGACGAACACTGCGGCGAGGCGCACGATCTCGTCGTCGGTCAGCAGCTCGGCCTTGCGCAGCCACGGCAGGCCTTCGGCCGGCATGCAGTACGTGCAGCGCAACGAACACTTGTCGGTCAGCGAGATGCGCAGATCGCTCGCCACCCGGCCGAAGGTGTCGACCAGCATTCGATCGGTGGCGAGAGGCGTTGGCACGCCTCCACAGTAGGCCTTAGGTGAGCGGGCGAGTGGCGCCGAAGTAACCCGAGTCGACCTGGAACAGCGGCGTTACCCGGACGATGTCACCGCTCTGGGGTGCCTGGATCACATTGCCGCCGCCTATGTAGATGGCGACATGGTGGATACCGGACTGGGCGCCGTTGTTGCTCCAGAAGACGAGGTCGCCGGGCATCAGTGACGAGGTGCTCGGGTGGTATGAGCCGGCCTGCCCGTACTGGGTGGCCGCGTAGTGGTCCATGTGGATGTACGGCGCCCACCCATAGAGCGACAGGCCCGAGCAGTCGAAGCCGAACACGCGGCAGTCGTTCCACGCATCGCCGTTCACGCAGACGCCATAGGTCGGCCCGCCGTACCGGCCGGCCGCGAACGCATATGGGATGCCCTTATATTGCATCGCCCGGTTGACGGCGTTCTGCCCGGCGGCTGCGCTCCAGCTTCCGCCCGAAGGCGCGCCGGTCGAAGGTGGGTTCGGGTGCCAGCCACTGCTGTTCGCTGCCGCGGCGGCAGCGGCCTCTTGTCGGGCCCGTTCCTCGGCGGCCCGGCGGGCGGCAGCGATCCGTGCTTGCTCCTTCTGCCACGAGACGTACTTGGCTCGCTGGTTGTTCAGCGTGGCCAACTCCAGGCGAGCCGCACTCAGGGAGGACTGGGTCGCGTTGAGCTGCGAGTTCATCTGATCCCGCTGCGCCTGGACGGCCCTCAGGGCGGCGTCGGCGGCTGTCTTGGCGTCCGCGGCGGCGTTCTTGGCGGCGGTCTGGCGAAGCTCCGCGGCCCGTGCTTTCGCATCCGCGTTCGACCGGGCCACCTTGGCCTGCGTCAGCCCGCCGATGACGTCGAGCTTGTGCGAGGCCGAGTAGTTCAGGTAGTCGGTGCGGGTGAGCAGCGAGGTGGGGTCCGTGGCGGTGAGCAACCCGGCCGCCGCGCCGGTGATCGGGCTGCTCATGTAGCTGGCTCGGACGAAGTCGCTGAATTGCTTTGTTGCTTTGTCAACATCTACTTGAGCCTGGGCAACCTGGGCCCGGGCGGCCGTGGCGGCGGCTTTGGCCTCTTCGAGTTTCTGCAGGGCGTCGGCCAGCTTCTGCTCGGCGAGTTCGGCGTCGCTCTCGCGCTGCTGAACCTGGGCCTGCAGATCGGCGACCTGCGCGGCCAGCGTCCCCACCCGCGTAGCCAGGGCGGCCTTCTTCGCCGCGGCGCTGTTCAGCTGCGAGTCGCTCGGATTCGTCGGGGGCGGCGCGGCCCGCGCAACCTGCTGCGGCGCGACCATGAGCGCAGCGGTGACGGCGACGACGGCGAGAAACGCGGACGTCCGACTAGCCAGACGTCGGCTGCGGCGTGCATCCACGGTGGTGCTCTCCTCGTGACGGCCCCCGACCCCTGCAGTCAGCAGGCCTAGACTGCCACGTGAGCCCCATAAGCGCCAGCAGTCACGCCAGAAACATCAGCACCAGGAATCACTAAAAGGAACTAATCGGTCACAGACCTCCTTTTCTGGCGTCGCCGCGACCACGCGTTGAAGGCGAAGTGCACACCCACCGCGTACACGACTCCGGCCGCGAGATCGACGACGTAATGCTCGCCGAGGTAGACCAGCGCGAGCCCCATGGCCAGGGGATAGAGGGCCAGCAGCAAACGCCACCGGCTGCGCAGCCTGGATCCCACGTACAGCGCGATCAGGGTCGCGAAGGCCGTGTGCAGCGACGGCATCGCCGCCACCGGATTGGACGCGGCCTGGCCCTCGCTGAGCAGGTTGCCCGCATGGTTGACGTGCAGCCACAACCAGCCGCGCGAGGACGCCCGGATCACCGGTTCGATCACGCCCTCGCGGGCCGCATACCAGGGCGGTGCCGCCGGGAACAGCACGTAGGTGATCAGCCCGGCCAGCGACAGCACGATCACCCGGCTGATGAACCCCTTCCACACCTCGCGACTGCGCAGCCAGAACACTGCCGCCACCACCGGCGTGGCGATGAAGTGCGACGTGTAGATCAGCGTCGCGAGGGCGTCGTACCAGTGCGGCGAGCCGGGGTCGAGGAAGTGCTGTTGCAACCACACCGTCGGCACGGTGCCGCCGAACAGATCGCGATCCGCGGCGGCGACGTCGGACACGTGCAGCGGCATGCCCAGCCCGTCGGCGATCCCCCGCGAGACGTCGTACACGACGAGGACGGCCGTGAACGGCAGCCAGTCCAGCAGCGCCCGGCCGAACGCCCGCCAGCCCCGGCCGAGACACGGGACGCCGATCCCGGCCAGGATGATCAGCAACAGGCTGCCCCGGTCGGTCGGCACACCGGCGACCACCACGACGACCACGAGCGCCGCGGCGTACGCACCGGCCGCATATTGGCGGATGCGATGCCAGCGCCGCTCGTCTGGATCGGCGTCCTCGGCGGCGGGCGGAACCGCCTGCGCCGTCGACTCCACCCGAACAGCTTAGGAGAAGGGGCTGGCCAGCAGCTTGGGCAACACGTCGCCGATCGGCTCGCGCACCACCGCGGCGGCGAGCTCGTCGTACGGCGTCGGTGAGGCGTTGACGATCACGACCGGCGCGCCGTGCGAAGCGGCGAGGCCGGTGAGACTCGCGACCGGCTGCACCGCGAGCGAGGTACCGACGGCGAGGAACAGGTCGCAGTCGCGCGCCGCCTCGACGGCCCGGCCGAACACCGTGGCGTCCAGCGGCTGGCCGAAGAACACCGTGCCGGACTTGAGCAGACCACCACACGTGTCACAGTCGGGATCCACTTCGCCGGCGTGCACCCGCTCGAGCGCCTCGTTCATCGGCCGGCGCTCACCGCAGCCGAGGCACTCGGTGTCACCGATCGAACCGTGCACCTCCACGACCTGGTCGTCGGGGACGCCGGCCCGCTGATGCAGCCCGTCGATGTTCTGGGTCAGCAGCGCCCGCAACCGGCCTTGCTCGTGCAGCCCGGCGATCGCCCGGTGGGCGGCATTGGGCTCGGCACTCAGCGCCGGATGCGCGGCCCGCCGTCGCCACGACTCCTGGCGCACCTCGGCGTCGCGGCGGTACAGGTCGAAGTCGACGTAGCGCTGCGCGTCCGGGTTGCGGGTCCACAGCCCGTTCGGACCGCGGAAGTCGGGGATGCCCGAGTCGGTCGACACGCCGGCGCCGGTCAGCACCGTGATGCGCCGGGCATCGGCCAGTACCGCGGTCGCCGCAGCCTCGCTGACCGTCACGGACCCATTGTGCGCTGCGCCAGGGTGGAAACGCAGACGTCCTAGGAGAGCTCGGCGACCAGCTCTTCGCGGCTCAGTTGCCGTCCCTCGAATCGACGGTCGCGGAAGGTGTCCCAGCCGAGCGCCTCGATCGCGCGCGCCTGGCACTCGTCGCTACGCAGCTGCCAGGCGGGAAAGATCGAGACACCGGTTTGCTCGACCAGCTGGTCGCCTACGCCGTAGAGCATCGCCGCGCGGGCACCGTCCCCACGTAGTGCGGCCGCGTCGGCGAGGTGGGTAAGGGTGTGCATCAGGCCCCACCGGTCTTCGAGTCGGACGAAGATCTGCAGCGACTCGATCAGCATCGATTCGGCTCGCACTGTGTCTCCCAGCACCGCTGTCACTCGGCCGTTAGTGCCGAGGCTGACCGCGACAGCCCACGGCGTTTCGAGCTCTCGCGCCTGGGTGGTCACCCCACTGAGTACCCGATTCGCGGCATCGAAGTCGCCGGAGCCGATCGCCACG
>Ga0137412_10000402_pt1 | contig 29918 bp, 24 predicted proteins | sample CZODoug2_1_16fun_FD_122160 | JGI IMG/M metagenome (GOLD analysis project Ga0137412, IMG submission 122160) | Vadose zone soil fungal communities from Angelo Coast Range Reserve, California, USA - CZODoug2_1_16fungal (Hybrid Assembly) | ecosystem: Environmental > Terrestrial > Soil > Vadose zone...
TTGCGAACTCCGCGCCACGTCACGTCCGCATCCATGATGGAAGGATCGTGCCATGAGACTCGCCTCTGTTGTGGCTGCGGCAATGCTGCTCATTGCGACCACTGCGCACGCGGCGGATGCGCCGCGGCGCGCCAGCCATGCCGCGAAGACACCTCCGGCACCGGCGAACAGCTCGCGACGATTGATCCAGCTCATGATCCGCCTCCAGTGACTGTCGGCCTAGCGCGCGTCCGGCAGCCAGTGCACTTCGTGCTGCATGTGCCCGGCGATATCCGCGGGGTCACCCGCGCCGCGTGTCAGCACCGCGATGCTGCCGTGCTCCGCCGGTATGATGAGGCCGGTCATCCCCGCCTCGTGGAAGCTGCGGCGCGCGCGCACCTGCTCGTGGCGCAGGATGAGCACCGTGGCCGGGCCGCGCGCGGTCTGTATCACCAGGTGCGGCACGTAATGGCCGCGGAACCAGCAGCTCTGCGCGTACATGACCCGGTCTGAGGTGACGTCGAGCGCGACGCCGGCGCCGCGCAATGCCTGGCCTATGTCCTGGGCACTGACGTGCTGGGTGGCGAGCCAGCTCTCCGGTTCCGCCTGCACGTGCGCCACGACTTCGCGGGCGAGCGTATCGCTCGGCCGCAGCAGCCACACCGCGAGCACGGCAAAGCTCGCGAGTACGACACTGGCGGCGAGGGCCCACTGGCGCCAGGTCCGTGACGGGCGACCGGAACGCGGGCGCACGGTGTCCGGCGGCCGCTCCAGCGCGCGGCGGATTTCGGCATCCAGAGCGCGCATCTCCTCGCGGAATCTGGCGCAGGCCGCGCACGTCGCCAGGTGCTCTTCCAGCTCGGGCGTCGTGGCGCCCGGATCCGCACCAATGAGCAGCCGTGCCTCGTCGCAGGTCACGGCAGGCTCTCCGGGGCGGCGGCGTCGGGGGCGGCCGTCAGGCCGTAAATGACGCGCAGCTTATTGCGCGCGCGGAACAGCCGCGTCAGCACCGCGGTGGCGGACAGCGCCAGCTCACGGGCGATCTCCTCGGTCGAAAAACCGCCCATCACCTGCAGGACGAGAGGCTCGCGATATTCAATGGGCAATCTCATGATCGCATGGCGCAGCGCAAACAGCTCCCCGCCGGGTTCCGGGAACCTGGGGCTCGCCGGGGTTTCGACCACTTCGTCCAGCGACACCAGCTCGAGGCGCTTGCGCTCGTAGAGCCGGGCGTGCTCGCGCCGCACGATGGTCAGCAGCCAGGGGCGCGCCGCGCCCAGATCCTTCAGAGCGTCCCGGGATCGCCACGCGCGCAGCAGCGCCTCCTGCACGATGTCCTCCGCAATCGCCCGATCGCGAGCCAGCCAGTGGGCAAAACGCAGCAGCTCCGGACGCATCGATTCGAACAGTCGCGTGATGGGCGCGCCCGCGTCCGCTGCGGGCACACGTCCACCGATTGAGGAGACCGGGGATCCAGGCTCAGAATTGCGCATGAGTGCTGTAGTACCTGAAGAAGAAGATTATACGCACGCGCCTGTGCGGCTCCGGCAATATCGCGGCAGACTGCCCGGTCCTCTCGCCCAACTGTTACCGAACCCGAGACAGGAGCACCCGTGAAGTTACTCGTTCAGTGGCTGATCGATTGGCCCCGGCACGTGGCCGGGTATCTGGGCTGGCTGGCTCCCTTGTTCGCCCGCATCACGGTGGGGTGGGTATTTCTGTGGAGCGGCTGGGGCAAGCTCACCTCCCTGCCGCAGGTGACCGAGAATTTCGTCGGCTGGGGAATCCCGTTGCCGCACTTGCTGGCGCCATTCGTGTCGGGAGTTGAATTCTTCGGCGGATTGTTCCTGCTGCTCGGTCTGCTGACGCGCATTTCGGCGGGCGCCCTCGCCGTCACCATGATCGTCGCCATCCGCTCGGCGAAGTGGGCCGATGTCGATTCGCTCGAGACGCTGCTCGGGTTCGATGAATTCGAGTACCTGGCGCTGTTTCTGTGGCTGGCCATCGCCGGCCCGGGTGTGCTGTCGGTCGATCACTGGCTGCGGCGTCGGTTCGGCAACGGCGCGGACAACCGCGCCGCGGCTGGCCGTGCGGCCGCGTGACAAATCGGCGTTCGCCCCGGTCTTCTGTCTGGCCGGGCCTCACCCGGTGAGATCTTCACACCACGAGGAATGCACCAATGCGATTGAAAAACAGCTCCGGCCTGGCCGTCGCAACCGCCGCCGCCATGCTCTTCGGCACCGGCCTGATCAGCACCGCCGTGGCGGGTACCGAGGCCAAGAGCCAGTGCGCCGGCGTGAACGCCTGCAAGGGTCAGTCGGCCTGCAAGAGCGCCAACAACGCGTGTAAGGGCCAGAACTCCTGCAAGGGCAAGGGCTTCCTGGAAATGAGCCAGAAGGAGTGCGCGGCGGCCAAGGAAAAGATGAAGAGCGACAGCAAGTAACGACCCCCTGCCGCGTGCCGGCACGCTCCCGGCCCGCGGTTCGCCCGGTGCAGCGGCCCATGAGTGGCCGCTGCACCCGCGCCGTCAGCTCCTGGGTCGCACGCCGCGTGTGGGCTGCGCCTCGAGCGGATTCTCGGGCCAGTGGTGCTTCGGGTAGCGACCGCGCAGGTCCTTGCGCACTTCCCTATAGGCGCCGCGCCAGAAGCTCGCCAGGTCGCGCGTCACCTGCACGGGGCGCCGGGCCGGGGACAACAACCTGAAGGTGACGGGCACGCGGCCGCGGCCCAGGCGCGGCGTGTCCGCCAGCCCGAATACCTCCTGCAGTCTCACCGACACGGCCGGCGCCGTCTCGTCCAGGTAGTCGATGCGCACGCGCGAGCCGCTCGGCACCGTAAGCTCCGCCGGCGCCCATTCCTCGAGCTGCCGCTGCTGCTCGTAGCTCAGCTGCGCGCGCAGCGCATCGACGAGCGGCAGCTTCGCGAGGTGTTCGCGGCGCGTGATGCCCGTAAGCCAGGGCGCGAGCCAGGTCTCAAGATGCGCACCGAGCGCCTCGTCCGACACGGCGGGCCAGCCGGCACCCGAGGTGGTGCGCGCGAACTCGATGCGCGCCTGCAGGTCGCGCGCCGCGCGCTCCCAGGGAAGAGCCGCGATGCCGAGCTCGTGGACGCCGGCGAGCATGGCGCGCTGCGCGGCATCCGCGGGAATCTCCGCCAGCGGCTTCTCCTCCAGCACCAGGGCATCCAGCTTCAGCGTACGCCGCGCGATGACCGCCTGCTCGCGCGAGCTCCATTCGACCGACTCGTGCCGTTGCAGGCGCGCGGCGAAGTGCTCGAGCAGCGCGTCCCGCGCGAGCGGCGCGGCCAGCAGAATGCGCGCGTCGCGCTCGCGATCGTCCAGCTCGAGCGCCACGATCAGTTCCTGCCGGGCCAGGCTGTCCGGCCCCGGGAACGAGGCGCCGCGTCCGTTGGCGAGCGTGAAGCGCCCCTCGCCCCCCGCACGGCGCCGGCCGATGCGATCCGGGTAGGCGAAGGCCAGCAGCAGGCCGGGGTCGCCCGCCGCGCGGTGCGGATGGGGAGTGTCGATGCCGCCGCGGAGCTGCCTCTCGAGCTCGCGCGCCGTGCGGCGTGCGCGCTCGAGCGTGCCGCGGTCGGCGCCCCCGGTGGCCGCGCCCTGCAGGACTTCGAGCCGCGTGCGGATGTCGGCATCGCGGGATTCGCCGCCGCGCAGCAGATCACGCTCCGACAGCAGCGCCGCCAGCTGCGCGGCGAGCGGCACCTGGTTGAGCTCGCGGGCGCGCAGCAGCATGTGTGCCAGGCGCGGATGCACTGCGAGCCGCGCCATCGTGCGGCCCGCGCCGCTGATGCGGCCGGAGCCGTCCAGCGCCCCGAGCCGGGTCAGCAGGTCGCGCGCGCTTGCCAGCAGCGCCGCCGGCGGCGCATCCAGCCAGCGCAGCGCACCGGCATCCTGTACGCCCCAGCTCGCCAGCTCCAGCGCCAGGGGTGCGAGATCCGCAGCGGCGATCTCCGGCGGCGTGAAGGCCGCCAGGGTGTCGTGTGCGCCTTCGCTCCACGCCCGGTAGCAGACACCATCCGCCACGCGCCCGGCGCGTCCGCGACGCTGATCCGCGGAGGCGCGCGAGACGCGCTCGGTTTCCAGGCGCCCCATGCCGGTGGCCGGGTCGAAGCGCGCGCGCCGCACCAGCCCCGAGTCGACCACCACGCGCACGCCGGGAATGGTGAGGCTGGTCTCGGCGATGTTGGTCGCGAGCACGACCTTGCGGCGGCCGTGAGGCGCGGGCGCCAGCGCCGCATCCTGCGCATCGGCGGCAAGCTCGCCGAACAGCGGCAGCACCACTGTGTCGCTGCCCGGACCGGCCGCGCGCAGCAGGGTCTCGACGCGGCGTATCTCGCGCGCGCCGGGCAGGAACACCAGCACGTCGCCCGGCTCCTCGCGCAGCGCCCGCATCACCAGCTGCGCGATGAGCTTCTCGGGTGAGTCGGCCGGCCGCGCGGAAGTCTGCGGCAGCAGCGGCAGACCCTTGCCGGCCCAGCGCGTCTCGACCTGGTACATCCGTCCTGGGGCGCTGATGAGCGGCGCATCATCCACCAGACGCGCCACCGCCGCGCCGTCCAGCGTCGCCGACATGACCAGCAGGCGCAGCGACGGTACGAGGTTGGCACGCGCGTCCAGGGCCAGCGCCATCCCCAGGTCCGCCTGCAGGCTGCGCTCGTGGAACTCGTCGAATATGAGGGCGGCGACGCCCTCGAGCGCCGGATCGCTCTGCAGCATCCGCGTGAGCACGCCCTCGGTGACCACCTCGATGCGCGTGTCGGCGGACACGCGCGTGTCGAAGCGCATGCGGTAGCCGACCGTGCGGCCGACGCTTTCGCCGAGCGTCTGGGCCATGCGTTGGGCGATGGCGCGCGCCGCGAGGCGGCGCGGCTCGAGCATGATGAGCCGCTTGCCACGCGCCCACGGCTCATCGAGCAGCGCGAGCGGCACCACCGTGCTCTTGCCGGCGCCGGGCGGCGCCTGCAGCACGGCCGCGCCGCGCGCGCCGAGTGCCTCGCTCAGGCCCGCCAGCGCCGCATCGACCGGCAGCCCCGAGTTCACCAGATCCGCACGCGCTCCGCGGACGGCAGGTACAGCTTGTCGCCCGGTTGAACGTTGAACGCCGGGTACCAGGCGTCGACGTCGCGCACCACGCCGTTCACGCGATACTTCGCCGGGCTGTGCGGATCGCTCGTGACCTGTGAGCGCAGATCCTCGTCGCGCTGCTTGGTGCGCCACACCTGTGCCCACGACAGGAAGAAGCGCTGATCGCCCGTGAGGCCGGCGAGCACCGGCGCCTGCGCGCCGTGCAGCGAGCGGTGATAGGCAGCGTTGGCGACCGACAAGCCGCCGAGATCGCCGATGTTCTCGCCGAGGGTGAGGCGGCCGTTGATGTTGAGTCCGGGCAGCGCTGTGTAGGTGTCGTACTGCGCGGCGAGGTGATCGACGCGCTTGTGGAACGCCTCGGTATCCTGCGGCTGCCACCAGGTGTGCAGCACGCCGCGCGCATCGGACTTCGAGCCCTGGTCGTCGAAGCCATGGCCCATCTCGTGCCCGATGACCCCGCCGATAGCGCCGTAATTGACCGCGGGGTCGGCCTGCGGGTCAAAAAACGGCGGCTGCAGGATCGCCGCCGGGAACACCACTTCGTTGAACGTTGGGTTGTAGTAGGCGTTGATGGTCTGCGGCGTCATGCCCCACTCGCCGCGGTCGGTCGGGCCGCCGAGCCGCTTGAGCTGGCGCTGCCAGTCGAAGGCCGCGGCGCGCGCCACGTTGCCGAAGGCATCCCCGCGCTTCACCTCGAGTGCCGAGTAATCACGCCATTTATCGGGATAACCGATCTTGGGGTGGAAGGCGGCGAGTTTCTGCAACGCCACCTGGCGCGTCGCCGGGCTCATCCACGGCAGACGCTCGATGCGCTGGCGGTAGGTAGCGCGCAGGTTCTCGACCAGCGCGAGCATCTGCTGCTTCGAGGCGGGCGGGAAGTAGCGCTGCACGTACAGCTCGCCCGCCGCCTCGCCGAGCCCGTCGTCCACGGCGGCCACCGCGCGCTTCCAGCGCGGCTGCTGCTCCTGCCTGCCGTGCAGCGCGCGGCCGTAGAAGTCGAACACCTCGTCGTCGAAGGCCCCCGGCAGCACGTCCGCGTTGCCCGCCAGGTAGTGATAGCGCAGATACGCCTGCCAGCGCGGCACCGGGACTTGCGCGAACAGCGCGCTGAGCGCCTGCACCGCATCCGCTTCGCGCACCACGAAGCGCGGCTGCTGCTCGAGCGCGGCCCCGGCGAGCAGCGCCCGCCACGGCAGGCCCGGCGCGAACACCGGCAGATCCTCGCGTGTGTGCGGGTTGTAGGTGAGGTCGCGCTCGCGGCGCTTGGCGCGCGGCCAGTGCGCGCTGGCAATCTGCGTCTCCAGCTCGAGGATCGCGCGCGCCTGCTGCGCCGCGTCGGCGTCGCCGGCTAACTTCAGCAGCCGTTCGATGTGCGCCGCGTACCTGGCACGCAGGTCCGTGTAGACCGGCTCGTCCTTCAGATAGTAGTCGCGGTCGGGCATCCCCAGGCCGCTCTGGCGGATCGTCACCATGTAATGGTCGGGATCCTTGTCGTCCGGGAGCATGCCGAGCTCGACCGGCGCTGTGAGCCGCAGCTCGGGACGGCCCATGAGGCGCGCGACGTCCTCCCCGCTGCGGGCGGCGGCGATCTGATCCAACACTGGCCGCGCGGGCGTCAGCCCGCCCTTCTCGATCGCGTCGCTGTCGAGATAAGCGCGGTAGAAGTCGCCGAGCTTGCGGGGGTTGCCGCCCGCGGGGGCCTGCGGCGGCAGGGCCTCCAGAATCTCGCGCACCTGCTGCAGCGAGCGCTCGCGCAGCAGCGCGAACGAGCCCCAGCTGGCCCGATCCGGCGGGATCTGCGCGGTGTCGTCCCAGTGGCCGTTGCCATAACGCTCGAAGTCATCGCCCGGCTTCACGCCGGGATCCCCGCCCGACAGATCGAGCCCGAAGGCACCGATCTGCGCGTGGTGCGCCGACGGCGCGCCGCCATGGCCCGCCGTGTCCGGGGCTGCAGCGCCGCCCGCCGCACGCGCGCCTCCGGCAGCGGCAGCAGCGGCCGCCAGCACGGCAACGATAAGGAGCCTTGCGTTCAACATGGACCTTTCCCTCCCCAGGTGGCGTACGCGAACAGCAGCCAGGCGCCGATCCACGCCAGTCCGCCCACCGGTGTCAGCACGCCGAGCACGCGCGGCGCGCCGAGGCTGAGTGAGTACAGGCTGCCCGAGAACAACACGACACCCGCGACGAGCAGCAGCGCGGCGAGGCGCAGCGGCCCGGCGTCGTGAGTGCGCAGCGTGAGCCCCACGCCGATGAGGCCGAGCGCCTGAAAGAACTGATAGCGCACCGCCGTGTCCCACAGCTGCAGCCGCTCGGGGGCCAGCTGATTCCTGAGCGCGTGGGCGCCGAAGGCACCGCAGGCAGTGGCGAGCGCCAGCAGCAGGCCCGCGATGGCGAGCGTGCGCGCGCTACTCACCGTGCGGGCCGAGAAACGGCTTGATCAGATCCAGCGGCAGCGGGAAGACGATGATCTGGGTCCGCTCGTGCGAGATGTCGGCGAGGGTCTGCAGGTAACGCAGCTGCAGGGCGCTCGGCTGCATCGCCAGCGACTTTGCCGCCTCGACCAGCTGCTGCGCCGCCTGGGCCTCGCCCTCGGCATGGATGATCTTGGCGCGCCGAGTGCGCTCGGCCTCGGCCTGCTTGGCCATGGCGCGGATCATGCTCTCATCGAGATCCACGTCCTTGATCTCGACGTTCGAGACCTTGATGCCCCAGTTCTCGGTGGCCTGATCGAGGATGCGCTGCAGGTCGACGTTCAGCTTGTCGCGCTGCGCGAGCAGGTCGTCCATCTCGTGCTGGCCCACCACCGAGCGCAGCGTGGTCTGCGCCACCTGGCTGGTGGCATCGAAGGCGTTCGCCACCTGGATGATGGCCTTGCCGGGATCGACGATGCGGAAGTAGACGACCGCGTTCACCTTCACCGAGACGTTGTCGCGCGTGATCACATCCTGCTTCGGCACGTTGAGCACGATGACGCGCAGGTCCACCCGGCGGGTCCTCTGTATGCCGGGCCAGATCAGCACCAGCCCCGGACCCTTGATGCCGGTGAAGCGCCCGAGGGTGAACACGACGACACGCTCGTATTCGTTCAGCACGTTGATGGCGCTGAAAACCAGTACGATGAAGAATATGGCGATTGCGATCACGAACGACATGAGTGTCTCCAGTCGCGAGCGGCGCTCAACGCGGCTCGACCCACAGTGTCAGACCTTCCACCCTGACGATGCGCGCCAGGTCGCCGGCGTGCAGCGCGGCCTCGCTGCGCGCGTTCCACAGCTCCCCGCCGTAGCGCACCCGGCCCTTGCCGGTGAAGTCCGCGACCACTTCGGCGGATTCGCCGATCATGCCCTGGGTTCCGGTGGCGACCGGACGGCGCATGGAGCGGCTCGCGAGGTACACGATGCCGGCAATCACGAGCCCGCCCATGGTAGCGAAGGCGCCGATCAGCGGCCGGCCCACGCTCATGCCCGGCACATCGGTGTCGAACAGAATGAGCGAGCCGACGACGAATGCAATCAGACCCCCCACCCCGAGCGAGCCGTAGGTCGGGAAGAAAAACTCCGAGATGATCATCGCCGTGCCGAGCACCACCAGCGCCAGCCCCGCGTAGTTCACCGACAGGATCTGGAACGCGAACAGCGCGATCAGCAGGCACACCGAGCCGGCTACACCCGGCAGCACTGCGCCCGGATTGTACCCCTCGAGCAGCAGTCCCCAGATGCCGATGAGCATCAGTCCGTACGCCACCGTGGGGTTGGTGATGACCGCCAGCAGCTGGGTGCGCCAGTCGGGCTTCATGCGCACCACGGTCAGGTCGCGGGTGGCAAGCTTCACGGTGCGCCCGCCGATGCGCACCTCGCGCCCGTCGATGCGCGTCAACAGCTCCGGCAGGTCACGGGCGATGATGTCGATGACCTTCTGTTGCAGCGCAGCCGTGGCGGAGAGGCTGGCGGCGCCGCGCACCGCCTCTTCGGCCCAGTCGGCATTGCGGCCGCGCTCTTCAGCCAGGCCGCGGATGTAGGCCACGGCGTCGTTGACGACTTTGCGCTCCATGGCGCTGCCCGGCAGGGGCGGTGCCGCGCCGCCATCAGGAGCGGGCGCAGCGGGGGGCTTGGCATTGCGGTCCTGCGCCGGGTTGCTCCCCGGCGTGGGTAGCGGCGGGGACGGCTGCTCGGGCTCACCGCCGATGGAAACCGGTGTGGCGGCCCCCAGGTTGGTGGCCGGCGCCATCGCCGCAACATGGCTCGCGTACAGAATGTAGGTCCCGGCGCTCGCCGCGCGCGCCCCGGAGGGAGTGACGTAACTCACCACCGGGACCGGGGAGGCAAGGATCGCGCGGATGATGTCGCGCATCGCGCTGTCGAGTCCCCCGGGGGTGTCCAGTTCCAGCACCACCACGCGGCTGCCGTTCGCGTGCGCCGCTTCGATGCCGTGCACGACGTAGCGCGAGGTCGCAGGTCCGATCGGCCCGTTGATTTCCAGCACCGCGGCCGTCCCGGCGCCCGAGTCGGCGGCGGGCGGTGCGGCCGCGGCGACAGCGGGTGCGGCGCGCACGGCCAGTATCGCCAGCAGCACGAGCGCGGCGCGCCAGCAGTGCGCGGTGCTGCACATGCCGATCACCCGCGCGCCGGCCGCCGGCCACGCGTGCCGTGTTGCGGCGGCAGTCCGGTGTGCTGCGTGCGGAACGGCCGCGGCGGCGCGCCGCGCCGGCCTGCCTGCGCCTCAGCGGTGCCGGCCGGCTGATACGCGGGCACCAGCTGCCGGCGGCCGCTGCCGATGAGATCCGCGCGTCCCATGCGCCGCAACGCCTCGCGCAGCAGCGGCCAGTTGTTGGCGTCGTGATAGCGCAGGAACGCCTTGTGGAGCCGGCGCACTTTCAGACCCTTCGGAATCAGCACTTCCTCGCTGCCGCGCGTGATGCGGCGCAGCGGGTTCTTGCCGGAGTGATACATGGCGGTTGCGGTCGCCATGGGTCCGGGCAGAAACGCCTGCACCTGATCGGCGCGCAAGCCGTTCTGCTTCAGCCACAGTGCGAGCTCCAGCATGTCCTGGTCACGGGTACCCGGATGGGCCGCTATGAAATAAGGAATCAGGTACTGCTCCTTGCCGGCCTGCTTCGAGTAGCGGTCGAACAGCTCCTTGAAGCGGTCGTAGGCGGCCACTCCGGGCTTCATCATCTTCGACAGGGGTCCCTCGGCGAGGGCTTCGGGCGCGATCTTCAGGTACCCGCCGGTGTGATGTTGGGCGAGCTCCTTCACGTACTCGGGCGACTCGATCGCCAGGTCGTAGCGCACGCCCGAGGCGATCAGCACCTTCTTGATGCCCGGCAGCGCGCGTGCGCGGCGGTAGAGGCTGATGAGCGGCGCGTGATCAGTGTTGAGATTGGGGCAGATGCCCGGGTACACGCAGGAGGGCCGGCGGCAGGCGCTCTCGATCTCGCGGCTCTTGCAGGCGAGCCGGTACATGTTGGCGGTCGGTCCGCCGAGATCGGAAATGACGCCGGTGAAGCCCGGCACCTTGTCACGCACCTCCCCGATCTCGCGCAGTACGGAATCTTCCGAGCGACTCTGGATGATGCGGCCCTCGTGCTCGGTGATGGAGCAGAAGGTGCAGCCGCCGAAGCAGCCGCGCTGGATCGCGACCGAGAAGCGGATCATCTTGTACGCGGGAATGTTCGCCTTGCCGTAGCGCGGGTGCGGGGCACGGCTGTAGGGGCGCTCGTACACCCAGTCCATCTCCTGGGTGGTGAGCGGAATGGGCGGCGGGTTCAGCCACACTTCGGTGTCGCCGTGGCGCTGCACCAGGGCGCGCGCATTACCCGGATTGGACTCCAGGTGCAGGATGCGCGAGGCGTGCGCATACAACACCGGATCCGTGGCGACCGCCTCCCAGGCCGGCATACGGATCACGCTGCGCTCGCGATCGGCGTTCTTCACGCGCCGCACGAAGCGCACGATTTTCTCGCCCCCCGGTGCGGCCGGTGCCTCCCCACACGGCGCACTCGGCACGCCCGGCGCCGCAGGCGCGCTCGCCGCCATGGCATAGGGGTCCGGCGGAGCATTCAGCGGCCCGGGCGCATCCAGGTGAGTGGAATCGATCTCGATCCAGTCCGCCGGGATGCCGCGGCGCGCGAACACCGTGCCGCGCAGGTCGGTGATGTCGCGGATCGATTCACCGCCCGCCAGGCGGTGAGCGAGCTCGCAGATCTGCCGCTCGCCGTTGCCGTACACCAGCAGGTCCGCCTTGGCATCCAGGAGCACCGAGCGGCGCACCTTCTCCGACCAGTAATCGAAGTGCGCGATGCGGCGGAGCGATGCCTCGATGCCGCCGATGACGATCGGCACCTCGCCGAACGCCTCGCGCGCGCGCTGCGCGTACACGATCACCGAGCGGTCCGGCCGCCGGCCACCGACACCCCCCGGGGTATAGGCGTCGTCGCTGCGCACACGGCGATCGGCGGTGTAGCGGTTGACCATCGAATCCATGTTGCCGGCGGTGATGCCGAAGAACAGGTTCGGCGGGCCGAGGGCGGCGAAGGCGTCCGCGCTGTGCCAATCGGGCTGCGCGATCATGCCGACCCTGAACCCCTGCGCTTCCAGCACCCGCCCGATGATGGCCATGCCAAAGCTCGGGTGATCGACGTAGGCGTCCCCGGTCACGATGATGACGTCGCAGCTGTCCCACCCCAGCTGGTCCATCTCGGCGCGCGACATGGGCAGGAACGGCGCGGTGCCGAAGCGCTCCGCCCAGTGCCGGCGATAGCCGGTGATGTCGCGTGCGGTTTGCATGGAACCGTTAATTAGAACAGAAAGGCGCGTTTGCAGGTCATTTACCGGGGGCGCCCGCGCGCCCAGGCGCCGGGCGCAGCCTCGGGCGTGGCCGTGGCGCCGCAACACTCCCGGCTTGATGGTACCTTGGTAACTTGGTACCATTGCCTCATGAAAGAAGTCACCCGTACCCAGACCGGAGTGCGCCTCGAGAGCCGCTTGCTCAAGGTGCTCAAGGCGCTCGCCACCGAGCTCGACCTGTCGCTCGGCGATCTGCTCGAGGGCATCGTGCTGCACGCCTTCGAGGGCAGGGCGCCCTTCTCCGCCGCGACCCTCAGGAAGGTGAAGGCGCTGAAGGCGGTCTATGGTCTCGAGCTCAGCGCGCGGGATTCTCACCAGCTGCGCGAGGCCGCGGATGCACCCTGACTGCCCCGAGCTCGAGCGCTTCGTGCGTGGCGAGATCGATGCGGCCGCGTTCCCGCACCGCGAGCACGTGCGCATGGCGTTCGAGATGCTGCGGCGGCATGACTTCGCCGAGACCGTGTGGCATTTCTCGCGGACCCTGCGCGCCATGGCGGCCAAGGCGGGCAAGCCGCAGGCCTTCAATCAGACGGTCACGATCGCGTTCCTGTCCCTGATCGCCGAACGCCTGGTGCACGGCCACCCGGCCGATTTCGCCGCGTTCCAGCGCGACAACGCCGAGCTGTTCGAAAAGAACGCGCTGGCGCGCTGGTACCGGCCGGAGCGCCTGGCGAGCGACGCCGCGCGGCGCACTTTTCTGCTGCCGGATTGCGCCTCGTGAGCACGGTGCGGATCCTGGCGGCCTGTTCGCTCTGTTCCGAGCTTCTGTGCGGAATGTCCTGAAGGACGACACGCCGCTATTTAAACTTTACACCTCAGAGTACTCTGCGTCATACTGTATGAGGGTGGTCAGTTAAGGACCGGCGGTTCGATGATCGTAAAGCGCCTAATCAGGGGACTGCTCCGCGCCCTTGCGGGTGCGGTTCTTCTCGTAGCGGGTTTGATCGTTACGCTCCTCGTCGTGACCGGGGTCGAGCATCGAATGCCGCTCGCACTTCCTACACCCACCGGGCCGTTCGCTGTCGGCCGAACAAGTTTCGATTGGGTGAACCCGTCGATCACCGACGAGCTTGCCCCTATTCCGGGAACAAAGCGGGAGATCGTTGCGTGGGTTTGGTACCCGGCTGCGCCCGTGCCGACTGCCACCACGGCCGAATATATGCCGGCAACCTGGCGGACGGCGGACATGCGCTACTCGGGGATCCTGATGAGTCGATTTCTAACCCGAGATCTATCGCAGGTTCATACGCACAGCATACGCGATGCCACGCTCGCGCCGGTGGACCGCTCCTATCCCGTGGTGATCCTTCGCGCGGGTGGGGGTGCCCTCACCACCGACTACACGACCCTCGCCGAGGATCTGGCGAGTCACGGTTACGTCGTAGTCGGCTTCGATGCACCGTATCGAACCGCTGTCGTCGTGTTGTCGGGCGGTCGAGTCATCACGAGACCACCGGCGCGCAACCCCGAGACATTGCCGGCAGCCGAGCAAGCTCGGCTTATCAATCGACTCTTGCCCATGTGGTGCACCGACGTCGCCTTTGTCCTCGACCGACTGGAAACGCTGAACGCGTCCGACCCGTCCGGAAGATTCACAGGGCGACTGGACCTCCAGCACATCGGTGTCTTCGGTCATTCGTTTGGCGGTGCAACCGCCGCGGAATTCTGTCACGAAGACTCAAGGTGCAAGGCGGGCGTTGACCTCGATGGTGCGCCATTCGGCCCGGTCATTCAGAGCGGCCTGCGCCAGCCGTTCATGTTTGTCCTGAGCGACCAAAATGGATCCGGCCCGGAGGTCCAGCTGGTGTTCGCTCATATACAATCGATCTACGATCGTCTTCCGGTTAATAGCCGGCTCAGAATCAAGATCCTGGGCGCAAACCACTTCAGTTTCAGCGACCAGATTCTTCTCAAGAGCCAAGTGGCGCTCAGGCTGATGCGCATGATGGGCGTGCTGCGCCTTGATGGGCGTCGCGGCCTTGCCATCACGGCTGACTACGTCGGAACGTTCTTTGATGCGTATCTGAAGGGACGTTCGGGGGCCCATCTCCAGGCACTCGAACGGAAGTATCCCGAAGTACGCATCCAGTAGCACCGGCAACAGCCGCGGCAAGGTCAGCGCGCCACCGGCATTGCGCGGCGCGAGTGCCGCGGACCACGCTCCGCCCTTCAGTACAGCAGCACCTGCTGGCGCTCGGCGCGCCATGCGGCCTCATCCGCATCCGCCAGCGCGTCCAGGTCGGCGGGCGTCGCCGCCGGGTCATCCACCCAGCGCCGCAGCAGCTCGCCGCCGTTGATCACGTCGATGGCGAGACGCCCGTGCTCGTACTCGTAGGGAAAATCCCGCCACAGCGGATAGTCGGGCCGCAGCCGCCGCAGCGCCTTGAAGGCGAGCGCGAACAGCCGCCACGGCCGGAACGCCTCGTGGTCGTAGTAGGCCGCGTCCTCGACGTGCACCTGGAACCCGGTGCACAGCTGGCCGGCGTGCTTGTGGAAAGTGGGCTCAAACCAACAGGGGCGCAACCGGCAACCCTGCAGCCACGCCGGCGCCAGTGCCCGCATCTGCGCCAACAGCGCCGCGGCGTCGACATCGGGCGCGCCCAGCAGCTCCAGCGGCCGCGTGGTGCCGCGGCCCTCGGACAGCGTCGTGCCTTCCATCATCACCGCGCCGGCATAACAGCGCGCCATCCACGGACTCGGAGCGTTGGGACTCGGATTCACCCAGGTGCGCTCGCGCAGCGGCCAGCCGTAACCGGGGGCGGCCTGGGGCTGCCAGCCCTGCATCGGCACCACCTGACAGTCGACGTCGAGGCGCAGTGTGGTGACGAACCAGCGCGCCAGCTCCCCCATGGTGAGGCCGTGACGCATGGGCAGTGCGCCTGCGCCCACGAAGCTCTCCTGGCCCGGCCGCAGCCTCAGACCCTCCACCGGCCGGCCGGCCGGATTGGGCCGATCGAGAACCCACACCGCCTTGTGCCGCCTGGCGGCCTCCTCCAGCACGTAGCGCAGCGTGGTGATGAAGGTGTAGATGCGGCAGCCGAGGTCCTGCAGATCGACCAACAGTACATCGAAGCTGTCCATCATTGCCGCGGTCGGACGGCGCACCGCGCCATACAGGCTGAAGACCGGGATGTGGTGCACCGGGTCGAGGTAGTCCGGCGATTCGATCATGTTGTCCTGCTTGTCGCCGCGCAGGCCGTGCTGCGGGCCGAGCGCCGCGCTCAGGCGCACGTCGCTCAGGGCGGCCAGGGCATCCAGTGAATGCGTCAGGTCGCGCGTCACCGAGGCGGGATGCGCAAGCAGCGCCACGCGCCGCCCGGCCAGCGGCTTGCGCAGGGCGGGCTCGCCGATGAGGCGCTCGATACCAAACTTCATGGGGCACGCAGCTCGATGGTGAAGCCGTCCGGATGGTGAAAATCGGGCTTGCCCACCGGATGCTCCAGCGCCCAATAGGACAGCTGCCCGCGGTGGTCCTCGATGACCGCGGCCAGCGCGAGGTGCAGCACCGGCGCATCGCGCAGCGACGCGAGGCCGGCGAGATGCATGGTCGCCATCAGCTCGAGCTGCTCGGGAGAGCGGCGCACCTGCAGGCCCGGGGCCTGGGTGAGGTTCGCCGGCGCCATGCCGTCGCGGTACTCCGTGAACTGATACGCGGCCCAGTCGAGTGTCGGGGAGAAGTTGAACTCGTAGTAGTCCGCCGCACCCGGCGCGGCGACGAACGCTTCGAAACAGGTGTGCTGCCACAGGCCATCGGAGCGGTGGCCGGCACCTGCGCCGGACACCCGCACGCGTGCGACATCCCCGTGCAGCGAGTAGTTGCACACCAGCGTCGCGGCGCTCGCCAGGCGCACCTCGACTGCGATCCCGGACACCGGGTGATGCGAGGTGTCAGGATGGGCGACCAGCACCGTCCAATGCGCACCGGCGGGTCTCATGGCAGGCGCTGGTCAGGCCTGCAACCAGGCCAGCAGCGCGGTCGTCACCTCGCGCGGCCGCTCGAGAGTGGACAGGTGTCCGCACAGCGGCACGTTCACCAGATGCGCCGCGGCGATGCCTTGCGCGATCTCGGCGGCTCGCGCCGGCGGGGTGAGCTCATCGCCCTCCCCCACCAGCACCAGGGTCGGCGCGCGGATGCTGCCGAGCGTCGGCCGCGAGTCGCTGCGTTCCATGGTCGCGGTCTGCTGCCGCAGAAAAGCCGCGCTGCCGACGTCTTCGGCCATCAGCCGGTTGAGCGCGCGCAGCTCGGCGTCGGCGCGCCGCGTGGCGTGCACCGCACGCACGAATTGCGCCTCCACCACTTCCTCGAAACGCCCGTTCGAGGCGAGCGCCATCTGCTCGCGGCGCGCGGCGCTCTGCTCGGGTGTGTCCGCCCGGGCGCTGGTGTCGAGGAGCGCCAGCTTCACGACCCGCTCGGGCGCCTGGCGCAGGATCTCGAAGGCAATGTAACCGCCCATCGACAGACCCACGAGCGCGAAGCGCGCCGGCGCACCGGCGAGAATGCGGCGCGCGATCGCCGCCATGCTGTCATCGCGGGTGTGGTCGGCCACCGTCACCGCACCGCTGCGCCACAACGCCGGAATCTGCTGCGCGTACAGGCGCGCCGAGGCGAGCAGGCCCGGGATCAACACGACGGCAAGAGGCTCGGTCACGGGCGGCAGCGTAACATGCAGCCATGAGAGGGCGCATCGCGCCGCGTGCGCACCGCATCAGCCGAGCGCGGCGCGCAGCTCCGCGATCAGGTCCTGGACATCCTCAACGCCCACCGACAAGCGGATGAGACCGTCGCTGATCCCGAGGGACTCGCGCGTCGCGGCGGGGAGCGATGAGTGGGTCATGATCCCGGGATGCTCGATGAGGCTTTCCACGCCTCCCAGACTCTCCGCCAGCGCGAACAGACGGCAGCGCTCGAGCGTGCGGCGCGCGCGCTCGAGGCCGCCGCGCAGTACCGCGGTGACGATACCGCCGAAACCACCCGCCATCTGAGCCTTGGCGAGGGCGTGCTGCGGGTGACTCGCCAGCCCCGGGTAGTACACGCGCTCGACTTGGGGGTGCCGTTCCAGGAACTGCGCGACGGCGAGCGCATTGGCGCAGTGTCGCTCCATGCGCAGCGCGAGGGTCTTGATGCCCCGCAGGGTCAGGAATGCATCGAAGGGGCCGGGCACGGCGCCCACCGCGTTCTGCAGATAGGCGATCCGCTCGCCAAGATCCGAGCCCGCCCGCACGATCGCAGCTCCGCCGATGGCGTCGGAATGTCCGTTGAGATACTTGGTGGTCGAGTGCACGACGATATCGAAGCCGTGCTCGAGCGGTCGCTGAATGAAAGGTGTCGCGAAGGTGTTGTCGCAAACCGCCAGCAGGGCGTGCCGGCGCGCGAGCGCTGCCACGGCGCTCAGGTCGACCAGCTTCAGCAGCGGGTTGGTCGGCGTCTCCACCCACACCAGTCGCGTGTCGGCACGGATCGCGCCCGCGAGCGCCGCGGGGTCCGACAGATCGACGAACGAGACCCGATGTCCGGCCGAGCGCTTGCGCACGTTCTCCAGCAGGCGGTAGCTGCCGCCGTACAGATCGTGCATGGCGACGATGTGGGAGCCGGCATCCAGCAGCTCGAGGACCGTGGCGATGGCGGCCATGCCGGAGGCGAAGGCGAAGCCGGCCGCGCCGCCTTCCAGACTCGCCACGGCCGCCTGCAGCGCGTCGCGCGTCGGGTTGCGGGTGCGCGAGTAATCGTAGCCCTGGTGCACCCCGGGGCTCGCCTGCACGTAGGTGGAGGTCGCGTAGATCGGCGGCATGATCGCTCCGGTGAGCGGATCCGGGCGCTGGCCGCCGTGGATGACGCGCGTCGCGAAGCGCTGCGTGGCAGTCTCGTCACTCATGTGATCGTCACCTGTGTTGCTCTCACAGCCGGCGGCGCAGCCAATTGAGCAGATCGATGCGCGTGATGAGGCCCTGGAACTCGTTGTGGTGCATGACGATGGCGACCATGCCGCGCTTGAAGATCTCCATCAGCTGCGTCATCGGCGCATCCACCGGCACGGTCACCAGGTGACTCGCCATGGCGTGGGTCACCGGCTCGTTGAAGTGCTCGGGCTTCGCCACCACCTCCAGCAGAATGTCCTCCTCGTCCACGATGCCGACGATGCGCCCGTCCTGCATCACCGGAACCTGCGAGACGTCATACAGCTTCATGCGCCGGTAGGCAGCCATCACCGTTTCCGTGGAGTTCACGGTCACCGCGGCGTGCTCGGCGTGCCGGCGCGCGATGAGATCGCGCAGGTCGCCGAGGTGCTCGCGCTCGAGGAAACCCTGATCCAGCATCCAGTAATCGTTGTAGACCTTGGACAGATATTTGTTGCCGCTGTCGCACACGAAGGTCACGACGCGCTGCGGTTGCTGCTGCTCACGGCAGTAGCGCAGCGCCGCAGCCAGCAGCGTGCCGGTGGACGTGCCGGCGATGATGCCCTCGCGGGCGAGCAGTTCCCGGCAGGTGCGGAAGGCCTCTGCGTCCGGGATGCTGTAGGCGCTGCTGACGCGCGAGAAGTCCGCCACCGGCGGAACCGAGTCGCCGCCGATGCCTTCGACCAGCCAGGGAGTCATCTTCGCGGGGAGCTTGCCGGTGGTGGCGAAGCTCGCCAGCCCCGAGCCCGCCGGGTCGGCCAGCAGCAACTGCACCTGCGGCGCCACGCGCGCGAAGAAATGCGTCAGCCCCGCAAGCGTGCCGCCGGTGCCCGCGCCGCAGACGACGGCGTGCAACTCATGACCCGTCTGCTCCCAGATCTCCGGCGCGGTGGTCTCCTCGTGCGCCTGCGCATTGGCCGGGTTGCCGAACTGGTTGACGAAATGGCTCCCGGGGATCTCGCGCGCCAGGCGTTCGGCGACGTCGCGGTAGTACTCGGGATGACCCTTGCTGACGTCCGATCGGGTCATCACCACGTCCGCGCCCATCGCCCTGAGGTGAAAGATCTTCTCCTGGCTCATCTTGTCGGGGATGACCAGCAGCAGGCGATAGCCCTTCTGTGCCGCGACCAGCGCCAACCCCAGGCCGGTGTTGCCGGCCGTGGCCTCGATCAGCGTGCCACCGGGCTTGAGAGTGCCGCTGCGCTCGGCGGCCTGAATGAGATACAGGCCGACGCGATCCTTGATCGAGCCGCCCGGATTCTGGTTCTCGAGTTTCAGGAACAGCTGGCACGGCCCGGTATCCAGACGGCGCACCGCCATGAGCGGCGTGTTGCCGATCATCTGCAGTACACTGCCGTAAGCCGGATTCGACATGCTGAGCGCGCGCTGAGCGGGCGGCTCGCTCAGGCAGCGCCGCTGATGAGTCCGGAGCCGACCCAGTCGCGCAGCAGGGCTGCGGCGTGCGCCGGCGCCTGTGCCTCGCCGAGCTCATCGCACAACAGTTCGCACAGCTCGCCGAACGGCCAGCCATTGCGCGCGGCATCCAGCAGCGCGCTTTCCGTGTCCGTCAGCGAGCGGAAGTAAGTCGTGAGCTCGTGACGCCACAGGAGCCACGGCAGCGGCGCCGCATTCAGGCTCGCCGGCGGTCGCTCGCGGTCCTCCGTGAGCGCCTGCCAGATCTGCGGCGCGTTCCAGCTCAAGGCCAGCCGTCGCACGCTCGGGTGCCAGGCAAAGCGCAAGTGCGCCCAGCGTTGCGGCGCGACGCCTGCGAGGGCCTCATGCGTGAGCGGCACGGCATCCGCCGCGTCGAACACCTCAGTCATGGTCCACTCCCAGCGCGTCAGCTCGGCGAGCACCGGGGCCGCCACGTAGTCCTCGTGGGCGGCGAGGAACTGCGGCAACGCATCGCCGTAGTAGCGGATGGAGAAGTACGGCGAATCATGGGTGCGCAGGTACTCGGCGGCGAGGGTGTGAAAATCCGCCTCGCCGAGCAGCTTCGCCAGCGCCGGGAAGTTGCTCTGCAGGGCGTCCGCGAGGCGGCTGCGGTAGGCGCCGGCGTAAATGCCGAGACGCGTCGCCACCGGCACGCGCGCGCTGCCGAAGACGTGGGCGCCGATCGCGTCGCTCTCGCGCAGCAGGTAGTCCTGAAAATCCCCCTGGACGCGCGCGAGGCCGCTCATGAGCCCGCCGCCACGGCGCGCTGCGGGCGGTGCCGTGCGGCGGCCTCTGCGGAGGAGCCGCCGCCGTCCGCCGCGCCGTTCCCGCCCAGGGTACGTGCGCACAGCGCGCGCGCCTGCGCGAGCTCGGCACACAACTCGGCGAGCGGCGGGATGTGGTCGTCGCGCTCGATCATGGTGGAGACGTTGCCGAAGCGCTCGACCGCGGCCGCGTACAGCTCCCACACCGGATCGGGCACCGGATGATCGTGGGTGTCGATGAGGTAGTCGCCGTGATTCTCGTGCCCGGCCAGATGGATCTGCTGCACGCGCTCCACCGGAATCGCCTGCAGGTACTCGAGCGCATCGAACTCGTGGTTCACCGCGCTCACATAGATGTTGTTGACGTCGAGCAGGATCAGACAGTCGGCGCGCGCGGCGACCTCGCGCAGGAATTCCCATTCAGTGAGGCGCGAATCGCGGAACGCGACGTAGCTCGAGACGTTCTCCAGCAGGATGCGCCGCCCGAGCAGCTCCTGCACCGCGCGCACCCGCTGCACCACGTGCGCGAGGGCCTCCTCGGTGTACGGCAGCGGCAGCAGGTCATGGGTGTTGCTGCCGGCCACCCCGGTCCAGCACAAGTGATCCGAGATCCACGCGGGCTCCACGCGTGCGGCAAGCGCCTTCACCTGCCGCAGGTACTCGCGATCCAGCGGCGCGCTGCTGCCGATCGACATGGACACACCGTGCATCGCCAGCGGGTAGCGCTCGCGGATGCGCGTCAGGTAATGCAGCGGCTTGCCCCCCGGCACCAGGTAGTTTTCGGTGAGTACTTCGAACCAGTCGACGGGGGGGCGATCGGCGAGGATCGCCTCGTAGTGATCGACCCGCAGGCCGAGACCAAACCCGAGCGCGGGGGGCTTGAGCATGGGAGCTAAAGGGCGGGCCGGGCGCCCTGAAGCACGCCCGGCCCACTCGTCTTACTTCGCCTTGGCTTTCGCCGCGTCGCACTCCGCCTTGCTCATTTCCAGGAACCCCTTGCCCTTGCAGGAGTTCTGGCCCTTGCAGGCGTTGTTGGCGCTCTTGCACGCGGAGTGTCCCTTGCAGGAATTGACACCCTCGCACTTCATTTTCCCCTCGGCCGCGCTGGCAGTGCTCACCGGCACGGCCGAGAACATCACCGCGGCAGCCGCGGCCAGGGCAACACTGGACAGGATTCTGGAATTCATTTCTGCGTTCTCCTTGAGAGGATTGGGGCGGCGCCGATTGTAGCGCCGGCGCCGGAGGATAGCTTCTCAAGGGTGGATGACGTAAGTGTCTCCACGCAAACACAATTCCACCCCAAAGGCGCGCAGGCTACGCGTCTGAACAGTAGACCGGGAAACGTGACACTGGATTGCAGCCGCGTGCACTGCTCGGATCCGCACCCGCCCGGATACATTACAATCACCGAAGCCCGCGCCTGCCTGCCGCAGGTGCGTACCCTCACCACACCCGACAGTGACGCAATGACCGACGCCCCCGGTGACGCCATCCTCGTGCGTGGCGCGCGCCAGAACAACCTGAAGAGCCTCGATCTCGATCTGCCGCTCAACGAGCTGATCGTGGTCACCGGCGTGTCGGGCTCGGGCAAGTCGTCGCTGGTGTTCGACACCCTGTACGCGGAAGGCCAGCGGCGTTACGTCGAGACCTTCTCCCCCTACGCCCGGCAGTTCCTCGACCGCATGGACAAGCCGCAGGTCGAGTCGATCTCGGGAATTCCCCCCGCCATCGCCATCGACCAGACCAACCCGGTGCGCACCTCGCGCTCGACCGTCGGCACGATGACCGAGCTCAACGATCACCTGAAGCTGCTGTTCGCACGCGCCGCGGCGTTGTTCTGCCAGCGCTGCGGGGAGCTCGTGCGGCGCGACACGGCGGACAGCATCTACGCCGACCTGCGCTCGCGCGCGCAGCACGCCGGGGATCCGCGACTGCTCGTGAGCTTTCCGGTGCCGGTGCCGGCGAACTTCAGCGCCGAGGAAGTGCGTGAGTTGCTGGCGAGACAGGGCTATACACGCTTCCTGGCCAGCACCGTTCCCGCGCCGCCAGCGGCAGCGGCGCCGAGGGCGGGGGCCAGCGCGCGGCGTGGCCGCAAGCGCGGCCAGGGCGCGGGGAGCGCCCCGTCCATCACGCTGGAGGTGGTGCAGGACCGGCTGCGGGCCGGCAGCGCCGAGCGCGGCCGGGTGCTCGAGTCGCTCGAGGCGGCGCTGCGCGTCGGCCGCGGACGCGTCAACGTGCAGGTGGTGGATGAGAGCGATCCGCCGCAGTGTCTGGACACCTGGCGCTACTCGAGCGAGTTGCACTGCGCACACTGCGACCTGGCGTACCACACGCCCACCCCCAGCCAGTTCTCGTTCAACTCGCCGCTGGGCGCGTGCGAGACCTGCCGTGGCTTCGGGCGCACCATCGGCATCGACTATGGGCTGGTCATTCCCGACGAGACCCGCTCGCTGCGCGGCGGCGCCATCAAGCCCTGGCAGACCAAGTCCTACAGCGAATGCCAGCAGGACCTGGAGAGATTCGCGAAGCAGCGGGGCATTCCCCTCGACACACCGTGGCGCGAGCTTCCCGCCGAGGCCCGCCGGTGGGTGATCGAAGGCGAGGGCGCCTGGACCCGCAAGGTCTGGTACGGGGTGAAGCGCTTCTTCGCCTGGCTGGAGACACGCGCCTACAAGATGCACGTGCGGGTGTTGCTGTCGCGCTATCGCGCCTACACACCCTGTCCCGCCTGCGACGGGGCGCGCCTGAAGAGCGAAGCTCTGCTGTGGCGCCTCGGCACTCGCGAGCTGGCTGACGCGGCACTGGGCCCCGCGCGGCTCTTTCGCCCCCACGCAGTGCAGTGGAGCGCCGACACCGCGGCAAGGCTGCCGGGGCTGTCGATCCATGACCTGATGCTGCTGCCGATCGAGCGCGGCCGCGAGTTCTTCGACCGGCTCACCCTGGCCAAGCCGCTCGATGAGGCCACGGAGCTCCTGCTGGGGGAGATCCGCGGGCGCTTCCGCTACCTGGTGGAGGTGGGGCTCGGCTACCTCACGCTCGATCGTCAGTCGCGCACGCTCTCGGGCGGGGAGGTGCAGCGGATCAATCTCACCACCGCGCTCGGCACCTCCCTCGTCAACACGCTGTTCGTGCTCGATGAGCCCTCCATCGGCCTGCACGCGCGCGACATGCGGCGCGTCATCGGCGTCATGAAGCGCCTGCGGGACGCCGGCAATTCACTGCTCGTGGTCGAGCACGATCCACAGATCATGCTGGAGGCCGACCGCATACTGGATCTGGGGCCCGGGGCCGGCGAGCGCGGCGGGGAGATCGTCTTCTACGGTAGTCCCGCCGAGATCCGCCGCAGCGCCGCCTCGCTCACCGGCCAGTACCTGGGCGGTCGCAGGACGCTCGCTCCGGTGAGCGAGCCGGCAGCGCAGGACGCATCTGCCGCGCACGGCGTGGTGGCGGTGGCCACCGCCAACCGCTGGCTCGAGCTGCGGGGCGCGGCCGAGCACAACCTGAAGAACCTCGATGTGCGTATTCCGCTCAAGCGCCTGGTGTGCGTGACGGGCGTGTCGGGATCGGGCAAGTCGACGCTGATCGAGGACGTGTTGTATCCCGCGCTCCTGAAGTATCACGGCAAACCGACCGAGGCACCCGGTGAGTTCGCGGGCCTCACCGGGGCTGAGCTGATCGATGACGTCGTGATGGTCGACCAGAATCCCATCGGCCGCACCACGCGCTCCAATCCTGCCAGCTATGTCGGCGCCTTCGATGCGATCCGGGCACTGTTTGCCAGCGAGCCGGCGGCGCAGGAGCGCAAGTACGGCGCCGGAACCTTCAGCTTCAACTCCGGCAACGGCCGCTGCCCGGCCTGCAACGGCAACGGCTTCGAGCACGTCGAGATGCAGTTTCTCTCCGACGTCTACCTGCGCTGCCCCGACTGCAACGGCCGCCGCTATCGCGATGAAATCCTCGAGATCCGGCGCGAGGGTGCCGACGGCCGCCGCTGCAGCATCGCGGACGTGTTGGATCTCACGGTGACGCAGGCGCGGGCATTCTTCGCCGACGCCCCCGAGGTGGCGGCGCGCCTCGCGCCGCTCGCCGACGTCGGCCTCGAGTACCTGAAGCTCGGCCAGCCGGTACCCACGCTCTCGGGCGGCGAGGCACAGAGACTGAAGCTCGCCGGGCACCTGGCGCGGGCGGCTGCCGTGCCCTCGAGCACCACCCACCGCGGCAAGCTGTTCCTGTTCGATGAGCCGACCACCGGGTTGCACTTCGAGGACGTGGCGAAGCTGCTGAAGGCGTTCCGCAAGCTGCTCATCGCCGGTCACTCGCTGCTGGTGATCGAGCACAACCTGGATGTGATCCGCGCCGCCGACTGGATCATCGATCTCGGCCCCGAGGGCGGCGAGCGCGGCGGCGAGATCGTCTGCGCCGGCACCGCCGCGCAGCTACGCGCGCACCCGCGCTCCTTCACCGGCGAGGCGCTGCGCGCCTACGCAGAGGCGCTGTCGGTGGCGGGGCAGGCCAGCGCGCCCGCGGTTGCCGAGCCGCGCGCGCCCTACCACGGCGGCAACGGCCGCGACCGCCACGCGGTGGTCATTCACAAGGCGCGCGAGCACAACCTCAAGAACATCGACGTCGAGATCCCGCGCGACCGCTTCACCGTGATCACCGGCGTGTCCGGCTCGGGCAAGTCGACTCTCGCCTTCGACATTCTCTTCAACGAGGGCCAGCGCCGCTATCTGGAATCGCTGAACGCCTACGCGCGCCAGTTCGTGCAGCCCGCGGCGCGCCCGGACGTGGACGCGATCTTCGGCATCCCGCCCACTGTCGCCATCGAGCAGCGCACCAGCCGCGGCGGGCGCAAGAGCACCGTGGCGACGCTCACCGAGATCTATCACTTCCTGCGGCTGCTGTACGTGAAGCTCGGCACGCAGTACTGCCCGGACTGCGATCGGCCGATCGAGCCGCAGAGCGCGGCCTCGATCGGCGCGCGCCTGCTGCGCGATTACCGCGGCAAGCGCATCACGCTGCTGGCGCCGCTCATCGTGGCGCGCAAGGGCTACTACACCGATCTGGCCAAGTGGGCGGCCAAGAAGGGCTTCAGGGCACTGCGTGTCGATGGCGAGGCGCTGCCGACGGCGCCGTGGCCGCGCCTGTCGCGCTTCCGCGAGCACACCATCGAGTTGCCGGTTGCGGAAATCGACGTCGGCGTGCGCAGCGAGGCCGCCCTGCGCGCGGGGCTCGCCCGCGCGCTCGATTTCGGCAAGGGGCTGGTGCACGTGCTGGGACCGCGGTCCGAGCGGGCGACGGTGTTCTCCACCAAGCGCGCCTGTCCCTCCTGCGGCCGCAGTTTCGCCGAGCTCGACCCGCGTCTGTTCTCGTTCAATTCCCGGCACGGCTGGTGCGAGAGCTGTTACGGGACCGGCGTCGAGATGCCAGGCTTCGATGAGCAGCAAAGCGGCGAGGAGCTGTGGTGGAACGAGTGGTACGCGCGCGAGCCTCAGCCCTGCGGCACCTGCCGCGGGCAGCGGCTGAATCCCACCGCGCTCAACGTGCGCTTCCGCGAGCACTCGATCGCCGCGCTGGCGGGTGAATCGGTCAGCGCCAGCGGCGAATTCTTCGCCAGGCTCAGGCTCGGCCCGCGTGAGCGGCAGATCGCGCGCGACCTGCTGGCGGAAATCCGCGCGCGCCTGAAATTCCTCGAGCGTGTCGGACTCGGGTACCTGCAGCTCGATCGCGGCGCGCCCACGCTCTCGGGGGGCGAAGCGCAGCGCATCCGCCTCGCCGCACAGCTGGGCTCGAACCTGCAGGGCGTGTGCTACGTGCTCGATGAGCCCACCATCGGGCTGCATCCGCGCGACAACCGCATCCTGCTCGCCTGCCTGGCCGAGCTCGCCGGGCACCGCAATACGCTGGTGGTCGTGGAGCACGACGAGGAGACCATCCGCCGCGCCGATCACGTGCTGGACCTGGGTCCCCAGGCCGGCGTGCGCGGCGGGGAGCTGGTGGGTGCCGGGACGGTGTCGGACCTCATGCGCAACCCGCGTTCGACCACCGGGCGCTTCCTGCGCGAGCCGCTGCTGCATCCGGCGCGCCCGCAGCGCCCGGTGAACGCCGCCACGCCCCTGCTGACCCTGCAGCGCGTGGCACTGCACAACATCAGAGGGAGCGACGTGCGCATCCCGCTCGGGCGCCTGGTCGTGATCACCGGCGTGTCCGGCTCGGGCAAATCGACCGTGGCACGCGACGTGTTGTATGCGAACCTGAAGCGGCTGCTCGGGCAGAACGCGCCCGCGAGCCGCGCCCGCAAGCGCGCCGCCGGCGTGAAGCTCATCGGCTGCACGGCGGTGCAGGGGCTGGAGCTCCTCGATCGCGTGCTGGAAGTGGACCAGACGCCGATCGGCAAGACCCCGCGCTCCTGCCCCGCGACCTACATCGGCTTCTGGGATGACATCCGCCGCGTGTATGCCGGTACCACCGAGGCGCGCATCCGCGGCTACAGCGCCAGCCGTTTCTCATTCAACACCGCCGGCGGCCGCTGCGAGGCGTGCGCCGGGCAGGGCATGCAGACCATCGAGATGAGTTTCCTGCCCGACGTCAAGGTGCTGTGCGACGTCTGCGGCGGGCGGCGCTTCAACTCCGAGACGCTCGCCGTGTCGTGGCGGGAGGCCAGCATCGGGGATGTGCTGGCGATGAGCGTCGACGATGCGGTCGGGTTTTTCGCCGCCCATCCGCGCGTGCATCATGCACTGAAGCTCCTGCAGGACGTGGGCCTCGGCTACCTCACGCTCGGACAGCCCAGCCCCACGCTTTCGGGCGGCGAAGCCCAGCGCATCAAGCTGGTCACCGAGCTCTCGAAGGTGCGCGACGACGTCGCCCACGGCCCGCGGCAGAGACCGAAGCACACGCTGTATGTGCTGGATGAGCCCACCGTGGGTCTGCACATGGCCGATGTGGAGAAGCTGCTGCACGTGCTGCACCGGCTGGTTGCCGCCGGCAACACCGCGGTCGTGGTCGAGCACAACCTCGACGTCATGGCCGAAGCCGACTGGATCCTCGACCTGGGGCCCGAGGCCGGTGATGGGGGCGGGCGCATCGTCGCCCAGGGTGCGCCGGCGCAGATCGCGCGCCGCAGCAAGCACTCCCACACCGGGCGGGTGCTCGAGGACTTCCTGCGCCAGCGCACCCGGCCGGCGCCGCCGCGCTAGGGCGCCGCCGCGCCGCGCTTCGGGCTCACGACTTCGATGGTCAGATGCGACAGGCAGGAGAAGCCGCGCAGCGCTGAGCGGTAGAAATGCACGTCCCGCGCCTCCCGGGGCACGACCGAAACGATGGCGCCAAAATGGCCCGGACCGAGCCGCCACAGGTGCAGGTCCGCCACCCGATCGCCGTCCTCCTCCAGACACCGCCGCATGCGTGCGGCGAGCGCGGTATCCGGGTTCATGTCGAGCAGGATCCGGCTCGTGTCGCGCACCAGGGCATAGGCCCATAACGCGATGACACCGCCGCCGACGATTCCCATCATGGGGTCCATCCACACCCAACCCAGGAAGCGGGCGGCCGTGAGCCCGAGGATGGCGAGAACCGACACCGCAGCATCAGCCGCCACGTGGATGAATGCGGCCCGCAGATTGTGATCCCGGTGTGCAGCGGGGGCGCCGTGCTCGGCGGGCTGCGCGTGCGCCGCCTCCCCGCCGGCCTCCTCCCCGTGAGCATGCGCGTGTGCGTGAGCGTCTCCGCCGCTCAGGAGCCAGGCGCTCACGATGTTCACCAGCAGGCCGAGAAACGCGATCGGAATCGCCTCGCGGAACTCGATCGGGACCGGGGCCAGGAAGCGCCGCACGGCTTCGTAGCCGATGAGCAGCGCAATGAGCGCCAGCACGATGGCGCTGCTGAAGCCGGCGAGATCACCCAGCTTGCCGGTGCCGAAGCTGAAGCGCGCATCGCTCGCGTGCTTGCGGGCGAAGGTGTAGGCCCACGCGGCGATCAGCATGGCAATCGCGTGGGTCGACATGTGCAGGCCGTCCGCGACCAGGGCGAGCGAGCCGAAGGCGATCCCGCCGCCGATCTCCAGCACCATCATCGCCGAGCACAGGCCGATGACCGTCCAGGCCTTGCGCTCGTTGCTCGCATGGCCGGCGCCGAGGAACACGTGCGAGTGCTGCAGCCCTGCGGCCTCCGCAGTCTTGGCGGTCTCACTTGCGGGCGCGGTCACTTGCAGCAGCTATGCACGACGTCGATGAGCTCGTCGTATGATATTCCATGGCCCATGATCTGGTGTGCTGGAAGTGCGGCGCGTCGCTGGCCGAGCTGAGCCTGCCGCTGCGGCGGCTCGAGGAGTGCCCGAAGTGCCATGGCGAGCTGCACGTATGCCGGATGTGCATCGAGTACGACACGCGCGTCGCCAAGCACTGCCGCGAGCCGACCGCGGAGGAAGTGAACGACAAGACGCACGCTAACTTCTGCGATCACTTCAAGCCGCGCCCGGCGGCCTACACGCCACCCAACACCGCCGAGGTGGAGAAGACGCGCACGGAACTGGAAAAACTGTTCGGCAAGGGTTGAGTTCGATCCGCGCAACCTGCTGCGAGGTCCGGCGGGCCTGCGCTACCGGCAGGCGGTGCTGGCGGAGTTCGACGCCGAGACTACACCTTCTTCATCCGCTCGCTGAGGCGCTCGAGGAGTCGCGTGAAGGGCGAATTCTTCTGCACCTCGATGCGCAGGTGACGCACGCCGGAGTCATTCAGGGTCTCGCCGCTCCCATCGTCGATCGTGAGCTGACTCGCGCCGAGAATCTCCAGCGTCTCCTCCAGAGTGTGCGGGCCACGGTGCTCGCGCGCACCCACCTTGCCGCGACTGCGGCCCCGGGCGGGCGCCGCGCTCTGGCGTACGGTGCGGCCCACCGCCACCTTGGGCATCGGCTTGGCTGAGGGCACTGCCCCCGGCGTGCCCGCCACCTGATGCTTGCCCTGCAGGAGCGCGGCCACCGCGATGTTCGCCGTGGCCGTGTCATTCTCGATGAGCTTGAACTCGTCCGTGATATGCGGGCGCGCTGCGGCCGGAGCCGCCAGAGTGGCGGCCTTCACGTCCTGATCCGTCGCGCGCCCCTTCTCCTGGGGACTCACGGGCACCACGGCGACCGAGGTGAACTCCGAGCGCACGTAGTGGGCGACCTGCTTGGCGGAGATGGCGTCGCTGAAGAACCCGAGACGCAGCCCATACCACTTGCGCCCGTCGCGGCTGCCCTCGACGGTATACAGGGTGTAGGCGCTGAAGATGGCGAGCGGTGGCACCTTGTCGAGCTCCGCCGGCTGCACCGACCATTGCAGCTGCACCGCAAAGGACACCGGCGCGTTGCTGACGACGGCCTCCTTCAGTGCCCGGCGCGTCCCGGTATCATCGGGCTTGAGCATCGGAATGCTGCCATGGGCGAGGTCCGCGGGCGGCGGCTCGCTGCCATCGGGGCGGCGCAGCTCGAGCATTTTCAACACCTGGGTGTCGGAGAGCGAGTTGCTCTCCGGCGGCGCGCGCGGCGCCGGCGGCGCGTGCATCACGCGCGTCTCGCCGGTGGCGCTGGCCTCGCCGAGCGCCGCGAGCACCTCGCGCACGTTCGAGTCTTCAAACACCTGTTTCACGCCGCGGCCCGAGGCGCGCGCGGCAGATGGTACGGCGGCACTCGCGGTGGCGGACGGTGTGCGCGCCAGCGGCGGCGGCGCACGTCCGGCGGCGGGCCTGGGTGCTGCGGTCGGCGACGTGATCCGTGGCACTGCGGGCCGGGCTACCGGCGCAGCCACCGGCGCCGCGGCGGCGCGCCGCGCGGCGGGCGGAGCCGCGTGTACCACGGGCACGCGACCTGCGGGGGGGCGCGGCGCGGCGGGCCGCGCAGCAGCCGGCGCCGCGGCAGGGGTG
>Ga0137412_10000403_pt1 | contig 29887 bp, 33 predicted proteins | sample CZODoug2_1_16fun_FD_122160 | JGI IMG/M metagenome (GOLD analysis project Ga0137412, IMG submission 122160) | Vadose zone soil fungal communities from Angelo Coast Range Reserve, California, USA - CZODoug2_1_16fungal (Hybrid Assembly) | ecosystem: Environmental > Terrestrial > Soil > Vadose zone...
CCACGACGCGTAAGGGGGGGGCGGCGCGGGCCAGCCGCCTGCACACACCGCTGCGTGTGCGCGGGTTCGCGACGGTCGTCGCTACTGCGCGAGTGTGTGGAGGTGGCTGACCCCCGCCTTTAGGAGCAAGGAGTCCGTGGCGGTGGTCGGGATCTGTGGTCGTCGAGCGACCGTTTCCTGTCCTTCGCCGGTCGTTGACTCAGCCGAAGTACGAGCAGGTGCCGCGGACCTGCACTTTGAGTGGCAGCTCGAGCTCGTTCTCGATTGTGGTGCCGGTGTTCTTGGCGTCGGCGGCGCGCTGCTCGCCGTCCGTGCCGTCGGCGAAGCGGACGAGGACGACGCCCGGGGTGTACTTCATCCCCGGCCCGGGCTGACCATCGTCAAGCGACGCCGCCCGGGCGTTGCCGCAGACGGCGAGCGGCACAAGCATCGCGCACGCCGCGATGCACGCCACTGCGACCCGCTTCATCAGGGGGTGAGATCCCACTTCAGGTTCGACGCGTCATGGTTGAACTGATGCAGCCGGACCGGGGCGAAAACTCCTTCGAAGACCCCCGGGGCCATGCAGAATGCCTGCCGGCGGTCGCCGCCGTTGGCGCCGACGCAGAACTCGCCGAAGTAGAGGCTCCACCGCTCGACCCGGGACCCGTCGCACTGCGCGAGCTTGATCGTCGCCCCATCGTTGACTCCGCTGGCCGCGACGCACAGACCGCGGATCTTCAGCTCGCCGTTGGGGTAGAGCGCGAACGCGACCAGCCCGTCGTGGTCCAAGGAGGTCCTCGGCCGCACCTACGCGGCGTGGCCGTTCGTGGAGTACGGCCTGTTCCTCGCGCTGTCCTACGGCGTGCGCCAAGCAATGTCGGACACCGTGCAGTTCTCGGTGGTGTTCCAGGCGGCCGACCGGTTGCGGCTGCTGCAGGACATTGTCTTCCACCTCGACGCCCTGTCCGAGGACTGCCCCGAGTTCAGCGACGGCGGCGCCCGCGGCGCATGGTTGACCGACCCGACGCTCGTGCCGATCCGCGAGATCGTGGAGCACCTGGTGGCCTGCGAGGACTGGGTCGAGGCGCTCGTGGTGGCCACGTTGGTGTTCGAGCCGCTGCTCGGACGACTGGCCAAGGCCGAGCTGTTCAGCCGACGCGCCGCGCTGGCCGGGGACGGCACCACTCCGGCAGTTCTGGCCGGGTCGCTGCGCGACACCGCCCGCCACATCGACGCGGTGATCGAGCTGGTTCGCCTGGTCTGTGCCGACCCCGAGCACGGCGCCGCCAACCGCGCGGCGATCGAAGGGTGGGTGCAGTCCTGGGGGGTGCGTTGCGTGGATGCGGCCCGGGCGTTCCTACCGGCTTTCACCGCCGCGGGCGTTCCCGACGCCGAACGCGACGCCGCATTGACCCGCACGACCGCCGTTCAGCGAGACGTGCTCGTCGCAGCCCTGGGAAGAGCGCAGCGATGACGACCACCGAACCCCGACGCCGAGTCGGCATCTCGTTGATGAACTCCGCGGACACCCAAGCCGCCGTCGAACATGTGACGGAGACTCAGCCCGATGCGAGCGTCGACTTCCGCGAATGCTTCTACAAGATCGAACGCGAAGAATCGCTGAGCTTCGACATGACCGAACTCTCCGACATCGCCGGGCGGGACATCGACACCAGCATCTTCCTGGTGAACATGGCCAGCTACTACGGGCGCATCGTCGTCGGCGACGATCGCGTCGACATCTACGCAGACATCCAACCCGACCGGTTCAAGGACTGAGGGGCAATCAGATGAGCTCCAATCTCACCGCGCTGCACGAGAAGACGAAGTCGTACGACTGGGACTACACCTCGGTCACGCCGCGCCCGAAGTTCGAGACCAAGTACAAGCTGCCCAAGAAGGGCAAGGACCCGTTCCGCGTCCTGATTCGCGATTACATGAAGATGGAAGCCGAAAAGGACGACCGCACCCACGGCTTCCTCGACGGCGCGGTACGGATGCGCGAGCAGGGACGCGCGGAGCCCCGCTTCAACGAGATCATGAAGCCCGTCCTGCCGGTCCTGACCAACGCCGAGTACCAGGCCGTCGCCGGCTGCGGGATGATCATCTCGGCGATCGACAATCAGGAACTGCGCCAGGGCTACGCCGCGCAGATGCTCGACGAGGTCCGCCACGCGCAGCTCGAAATGTCCCTGCGCAACTACTACGTGAAGAACTCCCCCGACCCGGCCGGCTGGGACATCGGGCAGCGCTCGATGTACCTGCATCCCGCGGCGCAGGCCACCATCGGGGAGTTCCAGCACTTCAACACCGGCGACCCGTTGGACTGCATCGTCGCGCTCAACATCGTCGTGGAGACGGCGTACACGAACATCCTGCTCGTCGCGAACCCGCAGGTCGCCGTGGCCAACGGCGACAACGCGCTGGCGAGCGTGATGATGTCGATCCAGTCCGACGAGGCCCGGCACATGGCCAACGGCTACGGCTCGATCATGATGCTGCTCGCCGAAGAGGACAACGTCCCGATCCTCAACAAGTCCTTGGATCGCCACTTCTGGCACTCCCACCGCCTGTTCGACCTGTTGGTCGGCTTCGCCTCCGAGTACGGCGCACGCGTTCGACCGTGGAGCTACAAGAACCAGTGGGAGGAATGGGTCGTCGACGATTTCGTCGGCGGGTTCATCGAGCGGCTCTCGGAGTTCGGCGTCCGCCCGCCGTCGCGACTCGCCGCCGCCGCCAACGACGTGGCGTGGGGTCACCACACCATCGCGCAGGTCCTCGGGGCGATCTGGCCGCTGAACTTCTGGCGTTCCGATGCACTCGGACCGGCCGACTTCGCGTGGTTCGAGAACAACTACCCGGGTTGGTCCGCGATCTACCAGCCCTTCTGGGAGGGCTACCGAACCCTCGCCGACCCGGCAGTGGGCCGGCTCATGCTCCAGGAGCTACCCGGCCTGCCGCCGATCTGTCAGGTCTGCCAGATGCCGTGCGTGCTGCCCCGCTTGGACTGCAACGAGGCCCGCATCGTCGCCCTGGACGGGAAGAACTACGCACTGTGCAGCGAGGGCTGCGAGTGGATCTTCGCCAACTGGCCCGAGGCGTACCGGCACCGCAAGCAGTTCTGGGAGCGCTACCACGGCTGGGACCTGGCCGACGTCATCGTCGACATCGGCGGGATTCGTCCCGACGGGCGCACCCTGATCGGGCAGCCGATGCTGGACATGGAGCGGCTCTGGACGATCGACGACATCCGCGCGATCGGCTACGAGATCCGCAATCCGTTGGCGGGCTGATTTCCATGCCGCGGATCACCATCGAGCCGTTCGCGCACTCGTATGAGTGCGAGGACGCAGAAAGCGTCCTTGAGGGCGCTCTGCGGCACAACCTGTTGCTGCGTTACGGCTGTAAGCACGGCGGGTGCGGCACGTGCAAGGTGCGCCTGGTCGACGGCGACGTCGACGAGCACGGGTCCTCGTTCGCGTTGACCGACGAGGACCGGGCCGAGGATCTGATCCTGGCCTGCGCGAGCGTGCCGCTCGAGGACTGCGTGGTCGACGTTTCACCCACCGAACTGAGCGAGGACGAGTTCCACTCCGGGGACACCTCACGCCCCTACGACACCGTCGTGGAATCCGTGGAGACGTTGACCACCGACATTGCGGCGGTCCGGCTGCGCATCATCGGCGACCGGATGCCCTTCGTGGCCGGGCAGTTCGTCAATGTGGAGATCCCCGGATCGCGCCTGGTCCGGACCTTCTCGTTGGCGAACTGCCCAGCAGACGACGACCGCATCGAGTTGATCGTCAAGCTCTACCCGGACGGTGCGTTCTCCCAGTTCCTGCGCTCCGACGCGGTGCCCGGCACCGGAGTGCGGGTGCACGGACCCTACGGACAACTGAAGATGCGCCTGTCCCACCGACCGGTGCTGATGATCGCCGGCGGTTCCGGGCTTGCGCCCCTGTTGTCGATGCTGCGCGACTGTGCGACCCAGGGGTTCGACCGACCGGTCACCGTGTTCTTCGGGGCACGAACCGAGGCCGATCTGTATCTGGTCGAGGAGATCACCTCGATCGGCGAACGACTGCGGGGCTTCGCCTTTCATCCCGTGCTCTCGCAGTCCTGGGGGCCGGATTGGCCCGGCGGCACCGGCCTGGTCACCGACGCGATCGCCCGGTGGTCACCGACGCTGGCGCACGACGTGTACCTGTGCGGACCGCCGCCGATGATCGACGCCGCAGTCCCGATGCTCACCGCCGCCGGCGTGCGGCCCCGAAACATCTACTTCGACGCCTTCACCCCCGCTGCCCAGACCGTGCCCGCCTAGACCGGGCGAGACCAAGACAAGGAGTTCGCCATGGACCTGCGCAACGCGCACTACTCGATGCCGGAATGGGAAACCCTCATCCGCAAGGCCGAGGAGGGTGAGATCACCGAGGCCCTGGAGAACGTGCACCGCGAGAAGGGCAACTCCTACGACGTCATCTTCGTCGGCGGCGGCGCCGGTGGGCGCTTCGGCTCCGCGTTCGCCCAGGCCCGCGGTTTGCGCCAGCTGGTCGTCGACAAGTGGCCGTTCCTCGGCGGTTCGTGTCCGCACCAGGCATGCGTGCCGCACCACCTGTTCTCCGAGGCGGCGCGCGAGATGGACTACATGCGCACCTACTCCGACACGCTGTGGTTCCCGAAGTTCGACGAGGCCAACGCCTCGATCGTGGACATGATCGAGGTGTTCAAGGCGGGCCGGAACAACCCGCACGCGTTCATGAACTGGCAGTCCAAAGAGCAGTTGGACATGGAGTACATCCTCAACGCGCCCGCGGTCGTGGTCGACAAGAACACGGTCACGGTCAACGGTGAGGTCTTCAAGACGAAGAACCTGGTGCTCGCCACCGGCGCGCGTTCCTATTTCCCGCCGGAGATCCCCGGCCTGGACAAGAAGGGCGTGTACGAGTTCGCCAACCTGATCGACCCCGGCCTGGACTACGAACCCACGTCCTGCGTGATCATCGGTGGCTCGAAGATCGCGATGGAGTACGGCTCATTCTTCCAGGCGACCGGCTGCCAGACGACGATCCTGACCCGCAGCCCGCTGATGAAGACAGCGTCCCTGCACCACGTCGACGAGGATCTGCGCACCTACGTCATCAAGAACATGACGCGCCGCGGCATGGAGATCGTCGAGGGCATCACGATCCTCGAGGTGGAGGGTGACGAGCAGGTAACCGGCGTCCGAGTACGGCTGGCAGACGGCACCGAGAAGACCTTCCACACCGATTTCGTGTTCCTGGGCACCGGCGAGCGCCCTGCCACCGCGGACTTCGTCGACGCACTCGGGATCGAGGTCGACGACAAGGGCTTCATCAAGGTCAACAGCCGGATGCAGACCTCCGTCGAGGGTGTGTACGCAATCGGTGACCTCATCGGGTCACCGATGGAGATGTTCAAGGCCCGCAAGTGCGGCGTCACCGCCGCTCGTAACATCGCCGGCGAGGACATCGAGTTCGACTTCTCCGAGTACCCCGACTTCCTGCACACCACCTACGAGGTCACCTGGGTCGGCCTGTCCGAGGACGAGGCGCGCGAGAAGTACGGCGACATCACCGTCATCCAGATGCCACCCAAGGGCATGCCCGACGAGCAACTGTGCCTGCCGTGCGCCGAGGGCACGATGTTGCACGCCTTCCAGAAGCCGGAACTATCCGGCTTCCAGAAGTGCATCTACGACAACAACAGCCGTCGCCTGGTCGGCGCGCACCACGTCGGGTTCGGCGCCAAGGACTCCTTCCAGTACCTGGACTACCTGATCAAGCAGGGCATCACCATCGACGAGATGGGCTGGATGAACGAGTTGTTCCTCAACCCGGAGCACTTCATCCAGCTCTCCCGGCTGCGCGCCGGCAACGCGATGCTCACGGACCTGTGAGCATGTGATGACACCCGTCGTAGTGGTGACCGGAGGCGGCTCGGGGATCGGAGCGGCGACGTGCGCCGGCCTGATCGCCGAGGGCATGCGGGTCGCCGTGCTGGATCTGGATTTCGACGCCGCCAAGGCCGTCGCCGCCGGGGACGCGTTCTCCTGCGCGGTCGACGTCGCGGACGAGGACTCGGTGCACGCCGCCTTCGCCGCGGTCCACGAGGAGTTCGGGCGAGTGGATGTGCTCGTCGCGAACGCCGGGATCACCGGGTCACCGCAGGCCGGTCCGTGTCACAGCACTCCGGTCTCCGAATGGGACCGGGTGCACGCGGTCAACGTCCGTGGCCCGTACCTGTGTGCCCGCGCGGTGCTTCCCGGCATGCTCGAACGCGGGTCGGGCCACATCATCACCGTCGCATCCGTCGCCGGGATGATCGCCTTTCCCGGTCGTTGTGCCTACACGACGTCCAAAGGCGCGGCGCTGATGTTCGCACGCTCGTTGGCGGTGGACTACGGACGCCTCGGTATCCGGTCCAACGCGGTCTGCCCGGGCATGGTGCACACCCCGATGACCGCCTGGCGGCTGGACGACCCGGACATGCGCGAGGCCATGGAGGCGAAGGTCCCGCTCGGTCGGGTCGCCGCACCCGAGGAGATTGCCGAGGCGATCACCCTGCTGGCCACCGGTCGGCTGGCGTACATGAACGGATCCGCCGTCGTGCTCGACGGTGGATGGACATCGATCTAGAGGAGATGGCCCCATGCGAGTCGGAAACCAGGACATCCTTCTGCCCACCTCGATGGTCGGCAACTATCCCAACCCGAGGTGGTACGACGGACAGGCGTTCGCGACCTTCCCCAAGGGCGAATTCGTCTACGACTCGATCAGCCGCGAGGCGCTCGAGGACGCCGTGTTGGCGATCGTGCACGATCAGGAAATGGCGGGGATGGACATCATCTCCGATGGCAAGGTCTTCGGCGGCGACAGCGCCTATGCAGGCTTCGTGTACCACTACTACGAGCGGATGACCGGCTTCAAGATGTCCGGCCCGATGATCGGCCTGCCCATCTACTCCAATCTCTTCTCGCCCACCTGCGTCGGTGAGGTGACCCGCGAGCACCCCTTCCACCTGGCCACCTTGCGCGCGGTCCGCAAGGCCACCAACAAGCCGGTGAAGGTTTCCTATTGCGGTGTGGGCGTACTCGCCGCGGCGGCGACCGACAACCACTACAAGGACATCAAGAAGCTCTCGCAGGCCATCGCGAAGGCTCTCAACGAGGACTTCAAGGAATTGGCCGACAACGGCTGCGACATCATCCAACTCGACGAGTTCGTCTGGCCCTACGGCATGGGCGATTGGGAGATCGACGCCCTCAACACCGCCACGGAGGGCGTTGGCGCTGATGTGTGGGTGCACACCTGCTGGGGCAACTACTCAGGCACACCCGGCTACGCGCCCGACGACAAGGAGAAGGACGTCTGGCAGGCCTCCGTGCTCGGTACCCGCGACAAGGATGCGGGCACCCACCGCGCGAACGCGGTCTTCCCCCAGGTCAACGGGGCGAACATCACCGCGCTGAACTACGAGGTCGGGCGCACCGGACCCGACGATCTCAAAGTCCTGTTCGACAACGAGTGGGACCGCCCCTTTGTCGCCGGCGTCATCGACGTCAAGAGCACCATCACCGAGACCGCCGACGAGGTGGCCGACCGGATCCGCGCGGTTCTGGAGTTCGTGCCCGCCGAACGTCTCGGGGTGGGCACGGACTGCGGTCTGATCAACCTGCCGCGCATGGTCGCCCAGTCCAAGCTGCGGGCCCTGGCCGACGGCGCCGCGATCGTCCGTGCGGAGCTGTCGAGGTAGCCGGCCACGTTCGACCTTCTGAAACGACAAAACCCCCTGCTGAGCAGGGGGTTTGTCCTTGTAGCCCCGACGGGATTCGAACCCGCGCTACCGCCTTGAGAGGGCGGCGTGCTAGGCCACTACACAACGGGGCCGGGTAATGCGAACTGCTGGTACAGCGCTGGGGTACCAGGACTCGAACCTAGACTAGCTGAACCAGAATCAGCCGGGCTGCCAATTACCCCATACCCCAAAAGGCTCCGGACCGGCCCCAGAGGACCGCGCCGACGGACGATGGTACCCAACCCCGCGGCCCGCCCCCAAACCGGTTGGCGTGACTCATCCCACCCGGGCTGCGCAGCTGCGCAGACGCTCCAGCGAGCGCTCCCGGCCGAGCAATTCCATGGACTCGAACAGGGGCGGCGACACGCGCCGTCCGGTCAGCGCGACGCGCAACGCGCCGAACGCGTTCTTCGGCTTGAGGCCCAGCCCATCGATCAGGGCAGCCCGCAACGCGGCCTCGATGTCCGCGGTGGCGAAGCCGTCAAGCTGTTCCAGGGCCTTGAGCGCGGCGTCCAGGACGGCCCGCGCGCCCTCGTCCAGGATCGCCGCAGCATCGGGCTCGATGACGATCTCGTCGGTGAACAGGAAGCCCAGCATCCCGACCACCTCGGCCAGGCGCACCATCCGTCCCTGCACCAGCGGCGCACCCCCCGTCAGCAGCCGCGCCTGCTCCTCGGTGGGCGGGTCGGCAACCAGCCCGGCCTGCTGCAGGAACGGCACCAGACGGCCGGCGAGGTCGTCGGGGGCCAACCGCCGGATCCAGGCCGAGTTGATCGAGTCCAACTTCTTCGGGTCGAATCGGGCCGGGCTGCGGTTGACCCGCTCCAGGGTGAACTCGCGGGCCATCTCGGCCAGGTCGAACTCCTCCCGATCCCCGTCGCCCAATGACCAGCCGAGCAGCGCGAGGTAGTTGCACATGGCCTCGGGCAGGTATCCGTCGGTCCGAAACTGACCCACCGTCACCGCACCGTGGCGCTTGGAAAGCTTGCTGTTGTCCTGGCCCATCACGAACGGCAGGTGGGCGAACACCGGGAACTCGGCGTCGGAAAGCCCCATGGCCCGGTACACCGCGAGCTGCCGCGGGGTGGAGGACAGCAGGTCCTCCCCGCGCACCACGTGGGTGATCTTCATCAGCACGTCGTCGACGGCGACCGCGAGGGTGTACAGCGGCGAACCGTCGGCGCGCATCAGCACGAAGTCGGGCACCAGGTGGTTCTCGAAGCTGACCTCGCCGCGGATCAGGTCGGTGAACGTGGTGGTGCCCTCGGGCATCCGGAATCGCACCACCGGCTTGCGGCCCTCGGCCTCGTAGGCGGCCCGCTGATCCGCGGTCAGGTTGCGACTGTGCCCGTCGTAATCCGGTCGCTGCTTGGCGGCCTTCTGCCGCGCCACCCTCGCCTCGGCCTCCGCCGGGCTTTCGTAGCACCGGTAGGCGTGCCCGGAGTCCAGGAAGCGCTGCGCCCACTCCTGGTAGAGGGGCAGCCGTTGGCTCTGCCGATACGGCGCATACGGGCCACCGACGTCGGGACCCTCGTCCCAGTCCAGGCCCAACCAGCGCATGGACTCGACCGCGGCGGCGATGTATTCGTCGGTGACCCGGGCCTGATCGGTGTCCTCGATGCGGAACACGAACGTGCCGCCGGTGTGCCGCGCGTACGCCCAGTCATAGAGCGCGGTGCGGATGTTGCCCACGTGCAGGTCACCACTCGGCGAGGGCGCGAAGCGCACCCGCACCTTGGATTGCTCGGTCACGAACGGTTCTCCCCTTAGCGTGCGACGACCGGGTTGGTCAGCGTCCCAATGCCCTCGATCGACACCGACACCTCGTCGCCCGGCTTCATCGGCCCGACCCCGGCCGGGGTGCCGGTGAGGATGACGTCACCGGGCAGCAGCGTCATCACCGAGGAGATCCAGGCGATCAGGTCGGGCACCTTGTGCACCATGGCCGCGGTCCGCGCGGCCTGCTTGAGCTCGCCGTTGAGTTCGGTGGTGAGGGCCAGGTCGGTCACGTCGAGGTCGGTGACGATCCAGGGGCCCAGCGGGCAGAACGAGTCGAAGCCCTTGGCCCGGGTCCATTGGTCATCGCTGCGTTGCAGGTCGCGGGCGGTGACGTCGTTGGCCACCGTGTAGCCGAAGATCACCTCGGCCGCCCGGGCCGCCGGCACGTCGCTGCACAGCCGACCGATGACCACGGCCAACTCGCCCTCGAAGTGCACCTCGGTGGACTGCTGGGGGTATCTGATGGCATCCCCGGGCGAGCACACCGTGGTGTTCGGCTTGAGGAAGATCAGCGGCTCGGCAGGCACCTCGTTGCCGAGTTCGGCGGCGTGGTCGGCGTAGTTGCGCCCCACCCCGACCACCTTGCTGCGCGGGATCACCGGGGTCAGCAGTTTGACCTCGCTGAGCGGCACGTGCTCCCCGGTCGGGCGCAGCGGGGTGTACAACGGGTCGCCCTCGACGACCGCGAGCACCTCCGCCCCGGCGTCGCCCTCGACCACGCCGAATACCTGCCGGTCGTCCACGGTGAACCTCGCGATGCGCACCCAGTGAGGTTATCGGCCGCCGCGTAACCTCCATCTGTGGACGTGGTGCTCGACGAGGCGACCTGGCGCACACGCGAGGCTGCGCATCACGAGCGGGTGGACGCCTGGATCACCCCACACCTGGACCGGGCCCACCGGGGTGAGAAACATCCTGTACACGATTTCCTGTTCACCTATTACTCCCACCGCCCCGCGCAGTTGCGCCGCTGGCACCCCGGTGTCGGTGTGGCGCTGGTCGGGGACGCACCGCACCGGCACTGGACCGACTACCGCGTCGGCGACGCGGGGGCCGAGGTAGATCTGGCGCGGGTGCTGGCCCGGCGCGGGGACGCGATCCGCTACCTGACCGACCTCCTGCGGGCCACCGCCGAGCGGCGACCGATGTTCGGCTGCTTCGGCCTGCATGAGTGGGCCATGGTCTATCGCGCCGGCGAGATCCGGCACGAGTCCTGGCCACTGCGCCTCTCCCCCGACGCGCTGGCCGACGTCGTCGAAACGACGCCGCTGCGCTGTACGCACTACGACGCGTTCCGCTTCTTCACCCCAGCGGCAGTGCCGCGGAACACCCTGCAACTCACCCGCGACGCCATGCCCGCGCACGAGCAGGGTGGTTGTCTGCACACGAACATGGATCTGTACAAGATCGCCTACAAGTTGACCCCCCTGATCCCGTCAGAGTTGGTTGGCGACTGTTTCGAACTCGCCCGGGACATCCGCGAGTTGGACATGCGCGCCAGCCCCTACGACCTCGCGGAACTCGGCTATCCGCCGGTGCCGATCGAGATCGACGAGGGCCGGCAGGCATACGTCTGCGCACAACGCGAGTTCGCCGATCGGGCCGCGTTGCTGCGCGCGCAGCTGATCGACATCGGCGCTCGTCTCGGCGCGGATAGATTGAGGGACGCTCGATCGCCGGTTCCAGGAGACGCACCGTGGAACTCACCCATCTGACCGCCCTTCAGTTGGCCGCCGCGGTCGCGGCGCGCGACGTCTCCGCCGTCGAAGTGGTGGAGGCGCATCTCGCGCGCATCGAGGCGGTCAACCCGTGGTGCAACGCCGTGGTCCGGGTGCTGGCCGAATCGGCTCGCGCCGACGCCGCGGCGCTGGATGCCCGGCTGGCCGCCGGGGAACGGCCCGGCCCGCTGGCCGGGGTGCCGTTGACGGTGAAGGAAAACATCGACATGGCCGGGCTGCCCACCACGCACGGGGTGCCGTCGCTGGCCAACGCCGTGGTGCCGGTCGACGCACCGGTGGTGGAGCGGATGCGCGCCGCGGGTGCCATCCCGATCGGGCGCACCAACATGCCCGACATGGGCCTGCGCATCTCCACCGACAGCAGCCTGCACGGACTCACCCGCAACCCGTGGCACCCCGATCGCACCGCGGCCGGGTCCAGCGGCGGCGAGGCCGCCGCGCTGGCCACCGGGATGTCCGCGCTGGGCCTGGGCAACGACATCGGTGGCTCGCTGCGCAATCCGGCGAGCGCCTGCGGCATCGCCTCGATCCGTCCATCGGCCGGGCGGGTGCCGGACGCGGGGCTGGTACCGCTCGAGGACGCGTTGATGGCCTCGCAACTGATGGCGGTGAACGGACCGATGGCCCGCACCGTCGCCGACGTGCGCGCCGCGCTCGAGGTGCTCAACGGCCACCATCCGCGCGACCCGTGGTCGGTCGACGTGCCGTTGAACGCCCCCGCGGTTCGGCGCCGGGTCGCGGTGGTCCCCGAACCGCCCGGTGGCGGGACGGCCCCCGAGGTGGCCGGCGCGGTCCGGACCGCGGCGGGCTTTCTCGCTGACGCCGGCTACGAGGTCGAGGAGATCACCCCGCCGGACTACGAGGAAGCGACCGCGCTGTGGGCGCAACTGCTGCTCGGCGACGTGCGTTCGATCCGCGCGCAACTGGAAGAGATCATGGGTGCGGACGGCTTCGCGATCATGAAGCACACGTTCGCCGCGATCCCGGCGATGGACAGCGACGCGTGGTCGAACCTGTTCATGGCCCGGCACCGCGTCGCCCGCGGCTGGTCGACCTTCTTCGCGGAGTACCCGCTCGTGCTCTCCCCCACGTGGACCCAACTGCCGTTCGAGCACGGCTTCGACGTCTCACCCGAGGGCACCGACGCGTTCATGGAGATGCTGCGCCCGGTCACCCCGGCGAATCTGCTCGGCCTGCCCTCGGCGTGCGTGCCCGCCGCGCGGGACGCGCCGACCGGCCTGCCGATCGGCGTGCTGATCACCGGCAACCGCTTCCACGACACGCTGTGCCTCGACGCCGCGGAGGAAATCGAGGCACGCTCGCCGGTCCGAACCCCGGTGGACCCCGTCACCGAATCGCCCTGAAACGTTCCCGCGGAAACGTTTCAGCGGGGACCTTTGCCCTCACCCTGCGGGAGCTTGGCGGCCTTGCGGGGTCGACCAGCCGAAGGCGGCGGCACCATCGGGCCGATGTCGCCGTCCGGGGCGCTGTCCAGGTCCACGATGACCGGCGCGTGATCGCTGGGTCCCGTGCCCTTGCGCGCCTTCCGGTCCACCCACGCGGCCTGCACGCGATCGGCGACGGGGCCGCTGGTGAGCACCAGGTCGATGCGCATGCCGAGGTTCTGGTGGAACATGCCCGCCCGGTAATCCCAGTAACTGAACACCTGCTCCTTGGGCCACCGCTCGCGCACCACATCGCGCAACCCCAGCGCGTCCACCGCGGCGCGCTCCGGCGGCGTGACGTGGGTATGCCCGGCGTAGGCCGCCGGGTCGAAGACATCGGCGTCTGCGGGTGCCACGTTCATGTCCCCGCACACCAACACGTCCAGCGGCTCCTCGGCGACCCGCTCCCGCAAGGTCTGGCACCAGGCCAGCTTGTAGCGGTAGTGATCGGAATCCGGTTCGCGACCGTTGGGCACGTACACCGACCAGATACGCAGCCCGCCGCACACCGCGGACACCGCCCGCGCCTCCTGGTCGGGAAAACCGGGGCCGCCGGGCAGTCCGTGTACCACATTGTCCAGGCCGATCCGGGACAGCAGTGCCACCCCGTTCCACTGGCTCTGCCCGTGCGCGGCGACCGCGTATCCGCGAGCAGCGAGTTCGGAGTTGAGCAGCGCGCCGAAGGCGGCGTCGTCGAGCTTGGTCTCCTGCAGGCACACCACGTCCGGTGCCCGTTCGTCCAGCCAGGGCAGGAACCTGGGCATCCGCTGCTTGATCGAGTTCACGTTCCAAGTGGCAATCCGCACCCAGCCAAGTTACCTCGTGCCACCGACACATCTTCGTCCGGCGTTTCGGGGTATCCGAGGCCCGGGATAGCCCGACACGCCGGACGAAGATGGGGGTGGGGCGCCACTCAGGCGGAGAGTAACCCGCTGATCACCCGGGGGGCGTCGCGCAGCCCAGCGAAGGCCACGACGCGGCCGCGGCCGGCCGCGGCGATCGCGCGGACCTGGTCGTTGGGGGTGCCGGGCACGATCACGTGCACCTGGTCGAGACGGGCGGCTTCGTCCGCGGGGTCGGTGCCGCGGTTCGCCTGACCATCCGTCAGGACGATGGTCATCTTGCGGTGGGCGCTGGACCGGGCCAGCTGGATGCGGGCTGCGGTCAGGCCGAGCGCGAGGTTGGTCCAACCGTAGGAGCGCAGCCCGAACAGGTCATCGACGATCTTGTCGACCGGGCGCGTGGAGCCCTGGGTCTTGAGCACCAACGCCCGGTCCGCCACCGCGATCACGCTGAAGTCCGACGGCGCGCGCATGGCCAGGGCAGCGGTGGCGATTGCCGCCGCGGACAGCCGGCTCGCGCCCATCGAGCCGCTGTTGTCCACCACCAGGCACACCGCGGTCGCTCGGCGCTGCCAGGACCGGGCTTGCAGGTGCTCGATGTCCAACGGTTCCCCCAGGCTGCGCGCGATCAGCAGTTCCTCGAGCACCGCTTCGAGATCGACCTCGGCGCCCGGGGTCCACCGCGCCGCGCGCCACTTGCCTTCCCCGCTGCTCGCTCCGCCGGCCGCCTCTGCGAAACGCACCACCAGCCGACCAGCCACTTCGCGGGCCACCCGCCGCAACTTCCCGTCCGAGGCCTTGGCCAGATGCGGCATGAGATCGAGCATCTGCTCGACGTCCTCGGCGATCGCGTCGGCAAATACACCGCGGTCGACCTGGCCGGGTTCGGCCACCAGGTCCTGCAACAGCGGGTACTGCTTGAGTTCCTCGCGGGTCCACACCTCGCGACGTTCGAACTTGACCGCGGCGGCGACCTGGGACCCCGTCAAAATGTTGCTCGACGCGGTGACCTCGTCCTGGTCCGCCCCTACGGGGCTGTCGCTTTTCCCGGGGGCCGCTGACCTTCGCGTTCGGCTGAGTTGGATCGGGTCGGATCGGGTGGCGCGGCCAGGCCGACCTGCTCGCCGCCGCCGATCTCCCCGCCGAGGTGCAACATCCACAACTCGCGCAGGATCTCCTCGGGCGAGCGGTCGGTCGCCTCGTCCACGCGGATGCGCCCGGACAGGGCAGTCATCGTCGCGCGCTTGGTGACCTCGGGGTCCCCGATGCTCTTGTCCTTCAGGGCCGCGAGGCTCTGCGCCACCAGGATCAGGTCGATCGCACCGCGCACCGAGGACCCGATGCGGATCTGCGGGTGCTTGCGGGTCGCCCGGACCAGGTTCACCACGGCGGTCAGCAAGGGCGGGTTGTCCACCTCCGTGCGACGGGCGACGATCTCCACCTCGTCGGTGTCGGACTGGTAATCGAGGTAGATGCGGCAGACCCGGTCGGAGATGGCCGAGGAGATCCGCGAGGTGCCGACAGCGTCGAACGGATTCATCGCGGCGACCAGGCGAAAGTTCTCTGCGGCGGTGACCCGGCCGTAGCGGGGCACGTGCAGTTCGCCCTCGCTGATCACCGTGATGAGGGTGTTCAGCGTTTCCTCGGGGACACGGTTGATCTCCTCCACGTAGAACAGCGCACCGTCCTGCAGCGCGCGTACCAGCGGACCGGCCACGAAGGCGTCCGCGGTGTAGCCCTCGGCCAACACCCGACTCGGGTCGTGGTGGCCGACGATGCGGGCCGGGGTGAGCTCGGCATTGCCCTCCACGAACACGAACGGCAGCCCGGAGTGCGTGGCGACCGAACGCAACAGCGTGGACTTGCCGGTGCCCGGCGGGCCCTCGAGGACCAGATGGCGCCCGGAGTCCAGCGTCGCGATCACCGCCTCGGACTCGTCCTGACGACCCGTCACGTCCGTGCCGACGGCGGCGAGCAGAGCCGCGCCGAACGGTGATTGCCTCACGCCGCCTCGTTCCGTCCGGTCACGACACGTGCTTGGCGAACGAGATGCGGTCACCGGGATCGAGCCAGAACTCCTTGACCCGGCCGTCGGCCATGCCGAAGATCAGGCGCAGGTGCTCGACGAACTCCGCACCGTCGCGCGTGCCGACCACGTGGACCAGGGAGACCGCGCCCCGGTCGCGGAACTCGAAGGACTGCGGACGGAACTCCAGGGTGCCGCCGGTGGCGGCGCGCAGCCCCTCCAGGTACCCGGCGAAGCCCTCGGCCCCGAGATGGTCGACATCGGCCTCGGTGGTGGTGGGAGCGTGCAGCACGCTGTCCGGGGACACCAGCGGATCGAGGTCCGACTGGCCGTACTGACCCGCTTCCAGGTTCTTCAAGAACTTGCGAACCAGTGCGGTGTAGGGCGAGGGCATGTACACGAGTTAATTCTCCGTCCCGACAAACGAGTGTCCTGGCGGCGCACCGAAAGCGTACGGTGCGCCGCCAGGACCGAGTCGTGCTGACCAGCTACTGACAGATGAGCGTCAGCTGATGCGGCGCACCACAGTGGTGTGGGTGCCGATCTTGGCGTTCACGGTGATCTCGCCGGTGGCGCTGGCGATCTCTTCCTTCACCGTGCCGGAGACGTCCACCGTGTACCGCTGGCCCGGGGCCAGCTTGGTGATCTTGTACGAGGTGGGCTCGCCGAGCTTGTCCCGGTCCACCGAGGTGAACGCACCGTAGAACGCGGTGTCGTCCGAGGTGGCCTGACGCACGCGCAGCGTCGGGAAGTCCACGCCCTCAAGGGTCGGGAGGTGGAACTTCTCGGTGTTCGGGTTCATGAACATGTCCCCGAACTGGCCCGGCCTGGTCGAGGTGTAGGCCGGCAGCAGCCAGTCGTTGAGCTGGCCACGCGGCCAGTCCTCACCCAGACCGAGGTGGAAGAAGAACTCACCACGAGGAGCGTCCCAGGTGGGCTCGTAGTTGTTCTGGACGTGCAGGTTGAGCGCCTCGAACAGCTCGGTGTCGCCGTACTCCTGCGCGGCCGAGGTCGCGCAGATGGTGGCGTACTGGTAGTCACCCTCCAGGCCCGGAAGGCCGATGGACCAGGCGCTGCCGTCCTTGCTGTAATCGATGAACTTCTTCTTGGCGCCCAGGAATACCCGGTGACCGAGATCGCGGTCCAGACCCGCCAGGTGGTAGGCGTTCGCCCACCAGTTGTAGGCGAACTGGTGCTCGTCGCCGTTCATCAGGTAGCCCTTGCCGTCTTCGATGGCCGGGTCCCAGTAGAGCGCGTGCTTCTCGACCGGCTCCGTGCCGTAACCACCGACGAGCATGTTCTCCCGGTAGTACCGCTTCCAGCCCTCGTAGGACGAGGTCAGGTTGGTGCCGTGCATGACGTCGAAGAGACGCTGGGCCATGCCCGTGAGGTTGTTGCACCACGGGTAGACCTTCATAACCTCGCAGCCGAGGCCGGAGATGTTGGCCCGCAGCTGGTTGGCGATGAGCTCGTTGAGCGACCGGTGGCTGTACGTGTAGGCCGTCTCGTTGTCGTACTGGACCTTGAAGTCCGCGTCGTACTTCGGGTCGCCGGTGATGTAGTTGAAGAAGCTGACCACCAGGTTCAGGTAGCCCTTGTACATCAGGTTGCAGGCGCCGTTACCGCGGACGGGGTCCGGGTCGTACTGGTACGGCTCGATGCCGTTGCCGGCCCAGCCGGGGATGTCGTACTTGCCCATGTAGCCCGGCGGGAACAGCACGGCCGCCTCGGCCGGGTAGTTCGCGCGGTTCGGGTCGGGGCCGGAGTTCTCGATCCAGTCCCACATCGCCCAGTACTCGAGGAAGCGTTCGGCCATGTAGCCGAGGACCTTGCCGTACTCCTCACGCCACGCCGGGGTGTTCTCCGACATCAGACCGAGGGAGTAGGTCGCGTACGACAGGTCGTAGCGGTGGTAAACACCGATGGGCGCGCCGGTGTAGTTGTCCCAGGACGGGTGGACGTTGTCGTCCTTGAACCAGGTCCCGTCGAAGGTGATCTTGCGGTCGAGGTAGGCCAACCAACCCATGGCTTCGTCGGTCAGCACGGACTTGCCCGCGACAATGTCGCTGGACGAGGTCACCCGGGCGGGGAACTCGCCGGCACTGTCGCCAGGCAATGTGGGCGTTGCATCAGGCACGAGCTGCGCTCCTTTGCTTCCACTCTTAATTCCGGACGACGGCCACGATCCGCGTGCACGCACGAGGCAGCACCCGTCGACTCGTCTGGCTATCCCAGCCTCCTGCCCAGGGCGCTGCGGAGCCATGCCCGACCCTGACCAAGCTGCCTGTGGTGTTCGCCCCACCAGGACCAACCGATACGGGGTATGGGGGCACGCCGAACGGGGAAGTTGCACGTCACGCGGCCAAGTGCTTGGTTAGGGCGGTCCATCTGTGCGCGCAGCGATGGCACAGACCCGCCCGGGCGGGGACTGGTCCGCTGCGACATGATGAAGGTAGCCCCGACCACAATCAATTACCCGGAATCTGATCCTGGAGGATCACGGCAATGGCGATGAAATTCTTCTCGGACGAGTGGTGCGCGGCGGCCATGGAGGCCATTAACAACAACGACGCCGTGTACAAGGGCTTCAAGGACCCCGCCAGCTTCGACCACCCCATGTTCTTCGGCCTCCTCGACCACCCCGAGGTCAGGACCTACCTCACCTTCGAGAAGGCCAAGCTCACCGCGTGGACCACGGAAAAGATCCACGGCGACGGTCCGTTCGACTTCGGTTTGAACGCCAAGGTTGAGCACTTCCGCGAGGCCGCCGAGGGCCGCACCGAGGGTGGCAAGCTACTCATGGGTGGCAAGCTGAAGATCGCCGAGGGCAACATTCAGCTCGCGATCCAGAACGCCGGCGCGTTCAACAACTTCCTGCTCACCTTCGGTCAGGTCGACACCGACTGGGACATCTGAGAATGTCCGACGGGACTTATACCGTCTCGTGCCATGACGGCGACGAGGCAAATGGTGTGGCCAACATCCTGAACATGCTGTTGATGCAGAACTTCGCCAACAAGCCTGAGTTGGTGAAGGTCGCCAAGCGGATGAAGCGCCCGGTGGCGGTGATCTCCACCGACACCGAGACCGAGGCCACGCTGGAGTTCGGCCAGGACGGCGTGATCATCTACAACGGCATCATCGGTGACCCGAGCGTTGCGGTGCACGCGACCGTGGACCAGATCCTGGACGTGTCGCAGCTGAAGATGAGGGCCGGCGGTCTACTGCCGGTGGGCTTCTTCACCAAGCGCGGCGGCAAGGTGCTGGGCCAGATCGCCACCCACAAGCTCGTGGTGAAGGGTCTGTTTTCGCACACCATCGCGTCCCTGCGCACCATCGCGCTGGTGTCGGTGGCCGACTGAGCACGATCCACCCAAGGACCGCCGCCCCGATCCCGGGGCGACGGTCCTTTGTGGTTGTTCGGTGAGTGCTGCGTCGTTGCTCGCCGCGGCCTTCGCGGCCGACCCGCTGTGCACCGAACTGTTCCTCGTCGACCGCGATCCCGCGCTGCTGGAGTGGTTCACGATCGTGGAGAGGGTGTTCACGCAGTGCCCGTACGCCCGGGTCAGGACGCATCCCACCGCAGTGGCGATCTGGACCAGGACCGACTGCCCGGAGTGCGAGCGCAGCCTCGTTGACCAGCTGTCCGGACTGCTGAGTGCCCGCAACCGCGACGAGGCGAAACCGTTGCTGGAAGCGGTGGCCCAAGCCGCGTTGCACCAGTCAGGGCCGAACCTGCACTGGCTGGGGGTGCTGCCCGAAGCCCGCGGCCGCGGTGCCGGGCGCACATTGCTCGATGAACTGGCCGCCGACGCCGGCCCGGCCTGGGCCACGACGTGCAACCCCGCCGCGGTGCCCTTCTACCGCGCGTGCGGTTGGACCGTGCTGGCCGAACGAACGGTCGCGGGTCACCCTGCGCTGACTTGCTGGACGCTGGGCAGCGGTTGATAACGTCGAACCATGTCCGATGACCTCGCTATTGATCTCGTCTGCGGAATGAAGGTGGAGAAGAACGCCGCCTCACCGATGAGCACGCACCAGGGCATCGACTATTTCTTCTGCTGCGAGCGCTGCCAAAAGACCTTCCTGCGCAAGCCCCACCTGTACATCGGACACACGCCGGGTCGCTGATCGGGCCCGCGCGCCATACCATTTTCGACAGGGCGCCATTTGGGCAGGTCACCACCTGAGGAGCAGCACATGACGGTCACCGCCGCGCCCGAGGCCCTGGGCCTGCGTCGGGGCGATCACATCTGCGGCTTCTACACCGGGGAGGCAGCCCGCGACGAGCTGACCGCCATGTGGGTGGCCGAGGGCGCCCGGGCGGGCCACAAATGCGTGTGCTTCGTGGAGGACTCCCCCGTGCTGCGGCGCCGGTTCGACGCCGAGATTCCCCAGCAGGTCGAGCACGTGGAGTTCCGCGATGTGGAGGACGCCTACCTACCCGGTGGCACCTTCTGCAAGGACACCATGCTGGCCCGGCTGCAGGAATCGGTGACCGAGGCCACCGACGCCGGCTACCCCGGCGTACGCCTGCTCGGCGACATGAGCTGGGTGATCCGTGACGGGGTGGACACCAACGAGGTGTGGGCCTACGAGGCCGAGGTGAACGCGCTGTCCCCGCAGCACCCGGCGTTCTTCATCTGCTTGTACGACCTGGACCGCTTCGACGGATCGTTGGTCATCGAGGTGTTGCGTACCCACGCAAAGGTGCTGCTCAACGGCCTGGTGATCAACAACCCGTACTACACGGCCAGTGTTCGGCCCTGACCCCTCGCGTACCGGGGAACTGTCCTCGGTCAACGCGGTGGTCGTGCTCTCGCTGATCCTGAGCCAATCCAACTCGCCCCGTCAGGTCGTGCACCTGGCCACCACCGCGGCGCCGTCGATCGTGCGCTGCCAGTTGGTCACCGTGTGGCACCCCACCGATTCCGGGGACTACTACGAGCGGGCACCGGCAGGCGTGGACACCCAGCTCGCCGAGATGTCCCCGGCGGGCGGCACGGTCACCATCGAGGACTACCGCTTCGGCTGGGCCTACCCGCTGACCAGTCCGACCGACGGCTCCCGGCTGTTCTTCGTGGTGGCCGGCGACGTCGATCCCAACGACGAGCAACGCTTCCTGCTCACCGTGCTGGCGCAGCTGTGCGGCACGGTCATCACCAAGGCGGAATTGTTCGCTACCGAACGGGCCACCGCGGAGGAGATGGCCGGGCTGAACAGCCGGCTGGAGTCCACCGTGTCCACGCTGACCAAGGTGATGGATACGCACCGTCAGCTCAACGAGGTGGCCGCCTCGGACCGCGGTGAGGCGGGTATCGCCGAGGTATTGCACCGGCTGTGCGGGCTACCCGTGGTGATCCAGGACGCGCACGGCAACGTGCGGGCCAGCGCCGGACCGGTCGGCGATGCGGTCAACGACAAGGAATCCCCCGAGGCCCGCAAGGAACTCATCCGGGTGTTGGCCAACTTGCGTCAGGCCGTCTACCGACGCAATGCCTGGCTGGTGCTGGCGACCCCGCACATCGACGTGCGCGGCGTGATCGCGCTGATCGACCCGCAGCGCCGGGCCACCGAGGGTGACCTGGCCGCCCTGGAGTACGCGGCCACCGTGCTGTCCATGGAACTGGCCCGGCTACGGTCGATCGCCGAGATCGAGCTGCGCACCCACCGTGACTTCGCTGAGGAATTGTTGGCCGGCGCGGAGGAGACCGCGGTCAAGGCCACCGCGCACGCCCTGGGCTACGACGCGCAGCGCCCGCACCGGGCGATCATCGTCACCGGAGCGCGGCGAGCCCGCATCGCGGATACGTTCCTGCGCACGGTGAACCGCCAGGTGCGCGCGTTCGACGTGGCCTCTCTGGTGGTCGGCCGGTCGGACTGCGTGATCGTGATGGCGCACCGGGACATCGCCTGGGCCGAACTGGCGGCGGCGATCGACGCCGAACTGGGCAAGGAGACCTGCCGGTTGGCCGTGGGGTCGCGCTACCCGAACATCTGGGAGATCCACCACTCCTACCGCGAGGCGCAGTTCGTCACCGACCTATCCGGCTCGATCTCCTCCAACTTCACCGATCCGGTGATGGCCTTCGAGGAACTCGGCATCTACCGCATCCTGTCCTCGGTCAGCAATCTCACCGAGGTCGAGCGGTTCATGAAGGAGAAGCTCGGCGCGCTGATCGAGTACGACAACGACCACCGCTCGGCGTTGGTGCTCACCCTGGCCCGCTACTTCGACTGCGGCTGCAAGTACGACGAGACCGCCGAGCGCATGATGATCCACCGCAGCACGCTGAAGTACCGCCTGCAACGTATCCGTGAGCTGACCGGCTACAACCTCACCGATGGCTCGACACGGTTCGACCTGCACCTGGCCACCAGGATCTGGCTGACCCTGGAGGCACTGAGCGGTCCGCCCGCGAGCTAGGGCACCACGGGGGTGATCGGGCCTATGGCCCCGTTGCCGGTGACCTCGTCGATGCGCGCCTCGTCGTAGCCGAGGAGGTCGTGCAGCACGTAGCGGTAGTCCTCATTGCGCCGCGGCGCCCGCCGATGCTCGGTGGGCAGCGGCCCGACGCGCACCGGTGAACCCGGCTGGCTCACCTCGCCCCAGAACGGGTGCTCGGTGCGGATGACCAGGCCGCGCTGTTCCGCGACCGGGTGAGCCCAGGCCTGTGCCACGTCGAGCACCGGACCACAGGGCACGCCGACCGAACGCATCCGGGTGACCACCTCGTCGACCGTGAACTCCTCGAGCACCTTGTCCAGTTCGTCGATCAGTTCGTCGCGGTTGGTGAACCGGTCCTTGAACGTTTCGTACCGCTGGTCGTGCGGCAGGTCGGGCCGGTCGAACGCCTCGCACATGCGCTGGAAGAACTTCTCCTTGGCGCAGCCGATGACCACCCAGCCGTCGGAGGCCTGGAACGCCTGGAACGGGACCAGCGATGGGTGCGCCGAGCGAGCCATCCGCTGTGGTTCGTGACCCTTCGTCAGATGCCAGGTGCCGGGGTAGCTCAAGAAGGACATCGCGACGTCGTAGAGGCTCACGTCGCAATCCATGCCGATGCCGGTCCGGCTCGCTGCGAGCAGACCGGCGAGCAAGCTGTAACCGGCAGCCAGGCCGGCCGCGAAGTCCACCACGGACAGACCCGACTTGGCCGGCGGCGCGTCCGGCTCGCCGGTCAGCGACATCCAGCCGGCCATCGCCTGCAGGATGTAGTCGTAGCCCGGCTCGGATTTGAGGTCGCCGTTGGTACCGAACGCGGACAGCGAGCAGCAAACAACCTTGGGGTTGAGGTGCTTGAGGTCGTCGTAGCGGATGCGCAACTTCTCCGGGACGTCACCGCGCATATTGAAATAGACCGCGTCGGAGACCCGCACCAGGTCCTCGAAGACCGCGCGGCCGTCGGCCGTGCGTAGGTCCAACCCGAGGCTCTTCTTGTTCCGGTTGAAGGTCTCGTAGAACAGCGAGTCCTCGCCCTCCTGAAAGGGCACCACGTAGCGGCCGATGTCACCGCGGGTGGGCGGGTCCTCGAGCTTGATCACCTCGGCACCGAGATCGGCCAGGTGGACGCTGCCGTACGGACCGGCGCCGTACTGCTCCAGCGCGAGAATCCGAACGCCTTCCAGGGGGCCGGTCATGGGGGCTCCAGGGTCGAAATAAATATATGAGCACCAGTGTGACTCCTGATCCCAAAACGCGATATGGCCCGTCTCACTTTCCGCGCTGGGCGGCGGGTAAGACGGGCCAATCGGTTACTCGCGGGTTCAGCCGGCCACTTCGACCTCGATGCGGCCGCCGTTGACCCGGCAGGGGAATGCCTCCAGCTTCTCCCCGCAGGGGTTCACGCTGTCGCCACTGGCGACATCGAACTCCCACAGGTGGACGTTGCAGGTCAGCACCTCACCGTCCAGGTCACCGTCGGACAACGGTGTGGCCTTGTGCGGGCAGGAATCCTTGAACGCGCGCAGTTGGTCGTTCACGCGCATGATCAGGATCTTCTCCTTACCCGCTGTGACGCCGGCCATATCGCCGTCCCACAGTTCTTCGTCGTCGTAGACGTCGACCCAGTTGCCCATGTGTGGCTCCCGATTACTTGACCCCGGCCAGACCGGATGTCTCGAGCATCTTGTTCCGTGCTGCCTTGGCCGCCGCCGTCGCCTTCTTGGCGTCCGCCTTGACCTCGGGCAGGGTCGCCAACATATCGGCAATGCCCTTGGCTGCGGCGTCGGCCGCCGGGCTCCACTTGCTCACCCAGTGCGCCAGGACGTCGACGTTCTTGGCGTCCTTGTCGATCGCGTAGCGGCACAGCGCCGAGGACCACCGGGCGGAACGCTCGTTGTCATCGGACAGGTTGGCCAGCAGCAACGAGGTCAGCTCGTCACCGTTGGCCGAGGCCGTCTGGGAGAAGGACTTGTAGAAGACCGACTCGATAGTCGGACGGAACACCAGGTTCAGTGCCGCGAAGGCCTCCGACCAGTCGTAGGCGACCAGCGCCTCCTCGATGCACTTGCGCGTCGGTTGCCACTGCTTGGCGCTCTGCCAGGTTTCCTGCTCACCGTCGACAAAACCGGCCTTCGGGTGGGCGATCTGCAGCTCGCGGGTGCGATAGGCGATCACGCACACCGCACGCACGTAGTCCGCCGCCTCGAAGCAGGCCGCGTTGGTGATGTAGGACGACGGGGCGATCTGCCCGACGTAGGCCGCCATCAGCTGCATGCCGTGCAAGGGGTAACGAGCCGGGGTGAAGACCTGACGCAAGGTGTTCACCCAGGCAGGGTTCAGCTCCCGGTCGTGACCGCGGTCGTGGAATTCCGAGCACAGCTCGCGAACCACGACCTCCTTTTCGTCCTGCCGCGCGCAGTACTCGCGGTAGGTGTACTGGTCGGGGTCGCGGAACCCCTCCCAGTCGTCGGCCTGCAACGGGGACTCGTCCCGGTAGGTCGAGAACCACATGTTCATCGGCGCGACGGGACTCGCCTCGTAGGGCGCATCCCGACCCTTGCGCATGCTGTAGTGCATGGCATGGGTGGTGATCTCGTACTCACTGGGACGACGCTTGATGTCGCCGAACGCGGACCAGGTCCGCAGTCTGCTAGCCACTGCACACGCTCCTGGGGTTAATTGGTCGCCGGGTCACAGGTTCTTGCGCGACCAGATGAACCGGTCGGACTTCGAGCTGTCCATGACGCCGCTGAATGAGGACATCAGCAACTCGATCTCACGGAGCGGGTATTCACGACCGAGCTCCGCCTCGATGGAGGCGCGGGTGAGCAGCAACGGCGGATTGCCCTCGATGCGGACGTAGGCGTGCCGGTCGATAACGCGGATCTCCTGCTCGGGGTTGTCGTCGCGGATCGCCTGGATGATGCCGTCGATGTCGTCGCTCATCCGCAGGATGGGCCCGACACCTTTGTTCTCAGCCATAGGTTGTCTTCTCTCCTGCTAGTTGGCGAACTCGACGGTGACCTCGCCCAGCGGGGCGATGATCGACTCACCCACGGTGATGTCGTTGGGCACCGGGGTCCCCTCGAACGAGATCTTGTACTCGGCGCCCTCGCGCTTGAAGATCCGCTTGCCGACCACCAGGTCGGTGACCGTCTCGATGGCCTGCGGGATGGTCATGGTGCTCTCGAAGACCACCAGGTGCGTGATGTGATCGCCCTTGAACCAGGCGTTCACCGGGATCATCTGAACTTCGTCGCTCATGGTTTCGTCTCTCCGGGTCGCTGGCTCAGTCGAGTTCGTGGTGGCCGAGCTGGGCATTGACGCCGCCCACGTCCCAGAAGGACGTGATGTCGTCGATCCTGCCGCCGGAGTCCACGTGGAAGCGGAACAAGTTGCGCTCGGTGAACTTCTTGCCCGAGGCGGCCGCGGTCAGGTACGGCGCCTGCTGGGTTCCGGACAGCGTCACCTCGGCGACCACATTGCCGTCGTCGTCGGCGAAGATGTCGGTGACCTTGTTGGCCAGGTCCGGGAAGGCCCGGAAACCCAGGCCCCAGACCGTGCGGCCGACACCGTTGACGTAGCCGGTGCCGGTCACCAGTCGCGACTTGTCGTGCTGGACGAACGGGACGTAGTCGAAGGTTGCCTTGGGCGCACACAGCTCGGCCATGGCGAGTTGGTTGCGCTTCTTGTGCGCGGCGAAGAAGGCCTCGACCGTGGCGGTCGCGGCGTCGGAACGCTTGCTCATGCTCGGGCCCCCGCAATCGCCTCGGCGTAGGTCTTGTTGGCGCCGAGTGCCCACTTCAGCTCGTTCGTGCAGAAGTAGATCCGCAGCGCGGACACGGTGTCCCCGGAGGCCTCGATACGCCAGGCCTGACGGGACTTCAGCGACCTGCCGTCCCGGATCGCGATGTCCAGGTACGGCTCCTTCGGGGTGCCGGTCAGCACCACGTCGAGCAGGGCGTTGTCGCCGGCGATGACCTGGCTGACCACGGCAACGTCGAGGTCGGGGAAGCTGGTGAACAGGGCCTCGAAGTACTCCTTGGCCTTGGAGCTGCTGGCCCCCTTCAGGTCCAGCGGGACGACGTCGATCTTGCCGCCCTTGGTGGCCGCGGCCAGCGCGGCGAGGTCTTTGTTCCGTACCGCGTCCAGGAGGGCGTTGACCGCACCCTTGGCGCTCATCGGACGAGCTCCTTCATGGTCTTAATTCCTTTCGCGGCCGGGACTCAGAAAACGAGGACGGGCTTGACCGAGACGCCGGCCTCGGTGTCGTGGGCGGCCTTGTTGACCTCGTCGAGCTTGTAGGTGGTGACGAGCTTCTCCAGCGGGAACTTGCCCTGCTGCTGCAGCTGAACCAGACGCGGGATGAAGATGTCCGGTGCCAGGTTGCCGCTCTCGATGTGACCGACGATCTTCTTGCCGGGCAGCATCACGTCGTTCATGTCGAAGCTGTACTCGGTACCCAGGGCTGCGGCACCGATGATCGCGACCGTGCCCAGCGGGCCCAGGGAGTCCACCGCGTTGCGGAAGACCTTGGGGCTGGCGGTCAGCTCGATGGCGTAGTCCACGCCGCCGCCGGTGATGTCCTTGATGGCCTCGACCACGTTCTCGGTCTCGGCGGCGTTGATGCCGTGGGTGGCGCCCAGGGACTTGGCGATCTCCAACCGCTGCGGCTTGAGGTCGACGGCGATGATCGTGGTGCAGCCGACGGCGTTGGCGGCCATCAGCGCCGAGAGGCCCACGGAGCCCGCGCCGAAGATGGCGATGGAGGTGCCGGCCTCCGGGTTGAAGGTGCTCAGCACGCAGGACGCGCCGGTCTGGACGCCGCAGCCCATCGGGCCGAGCAGCTCCAGGGGGGCCGCCTGGTCGACCTTGACGACGCTGCGCTCGTACGCAAGGGAGTGGGTCGCCCAGGAGGACTGACCGAAGAAGTGGCCATTGATCCGGGCCCCGCTGCCGTCGGTCAGCGCACTGGACTCGTCGGAGAGCCGACCGCCGGCGAAGTTGGCAGCGTAGAGCTGGGCGCAGTAAGCGGGATGGCCGAGCTTGCAGGACTTGCAGACCCCGCAGGACATGAAGCTCATCACCACGTGGTCGCCGGGAGCGACCTTGGTGACGTTCTTGCCGACGGCCTCGACCACGCCGGAACCCTCGTGGCCGAACACCGCGGGCAGGGGCACCGGGTACCACTGGTCCCGGCAGATCAAGTCGGTATGGCAAACGCCGGCGCCCACGTTGCGGACGAGAACTTCATCGTCACGCGGATCGGCCAGGTTGACCTCTTCGATCTGGAATTCTTCACCCTGGCCACGACAGACCGCAGCGGTGATCTTCACGGTTAACTCCCATTGGATTGCGCGAGCAGAACGAGACGCACTGACATTACGAAGAAGTCCGGGACAGAACTTCGTCTCCCGCGGCCAGCAGCCGCGGACTGGTTCAGCCATTCCGGCTGACCTGGGCGTTCCGCATTCTTACCGAGAAATCGCACCCATGGGGAGCGGGTGTGGCCCAGTTGACCCACCGACTGAGTCACACCCGGTAGCTGTGATCCAGGCCACTCCGGCCGACTTATGACTGCCGCAACAGCCCGTACGTGACCGCGTCGGACAGGGCCTGCCAGGAGGCCTCGATGATGTTCTCGTGCACGCCGACGGTGTCCCAATCGTGCTCACCGTCGGTGGTCTCCACCAGCACCCGAACCACCGCGCCGGTGCCGTGCGAGCCCTCGATGATGCGCACCTTGTAGTCGAGCAGTTCCAGGTGGGACAGGTCCGGGTAGACCTGCTCCAATGCTTGGCGCAGCGCGGTGTCCAGCGCGTTCACCGGGCCGTTGCCCTCGCCGGTGGCAACGATCCGGCGGCCGCCGGCGTGTACCTTGACCGTCGCCTCGGTGCGCACGGTACCGACGGCGTCGCGGTCCACGATCACTCGCCAGGACTCCAACTCGAAGGTGCGCTCGGCGCCGGGGTTCAGTTCTTCGCGGACCAGCAGGTCGAAGGAGGCGTCGGCGGCCTCGAAGGAGTAGCCGCGCGACTCCAGGTCCTTCACCCGATCGACGACCCGGCCCAGCGCGGCCTTGTCCAGCGACAGGTCATGTCCCAGTTCGCGACCCTTGAGCTCGACGCTGGCCCGCCCGGCCATCTCCGAGACCAGCATCCGCATGTCATTGCCGACCTTGGCCGGGTCGGTGTGTTGGTAGAGGTCGGGATCGACCTTGATGGCGCTGGCGTGCAGGCCGGCCTTGTGCGCGAACGCGCTCTCCCCCACGTATGGGGCCTGGTGGCGCGGGGTCTGGTTGGCCACCTCGGCGATCGCGTGCGCGACCCGGCGCAGGTCGCCGAGGTTGCCCTCGGGCAGCACCAGTCGGTCCATCTTCAACTCGAGGTTGGCCACCACGGTGGCCAGATTCGCATTTCCCGATCGCTCCCCGTAACCGTTCATCACGCCCTGCACATGGGTGACGCCCGCTTCCACCGCGGCGATGGTGTTGGCCACCGCACAGCCGGCGTCGTCGTGGCAGTGGATGCCCAGCCGAGCGCCGGTCCGGCCGAGTACCTCGCCGACGGAATCCATCAGCCGACTGGGCAACTGCCCACCGTTGGTGTCGCAGAGCACGACCACATCGGCCCCGGCCTCGGCCGCGGTGCGCACCACCTCGAGGGCGTACTGCGGGTTCGCCGCATAACCGTCGAAGAAGTGCTCCGCGTCGACGAACACCCGATGACCCTCGGCACGTAAGTGGCTCACCGTGTCGTGGATCATCGCGAGGTTCTCCTCGAGCGTGGTCCGCAGCGCCCGGAAGACGTGCCGGTCGTGACTCTTGGCGACCAGGCAGATCGTGCCGGCCCCGGAGTCACGAAGCGCCGCGACCTGTGGGTCGTCAGCCGCTTTTCCGTCCGCCTTACGAGTGGCGCCGAAGGCCGTCAGCACCGAGTGCCGGAGCTTCAGTTCTTGCTGGGCGCGAGCGAAGAATTCGGTGTCCTTGGGCAGTGCGCCCGGCCAGCCACCCTCGATGAACCCGACGCCCAAATCATCCAGGTGCCGGGCAATCGCCAGCTTGTCCGCCACGGTGAGCGCCATGCCCTCGCCCTGGGCCCCGTCGCGCAGCGTGGTGTCGTAGACGTGGAACGCGTCGCCCACCGCCGGCGTCGTGGAAGCCGTCGTGCTCATCGTGGTTCTCCCTGTTCGCGGTACCCAGACAAACAAAAAACCCCTCGCCGGACGGCGAGAGGTTTGCGCACCGGAGCTGTGCTCCGCCGGTGCGCTCACTCAATAATCAGGGCCTGTGCCACGACAGCAGTGTGACACAGGCCCTGCGTTTTGCTCAAACCGTGGGCGTCAGGCGTCTCCGCTCTCGGCTCGGAGGACCCACTGCGCCATCCCCGGCACGACGAAATGCAGGTTGCGGCCGTCGGCGAAGATCGTGCCCTTCTTGAGCAACCGATCCCGCAGATAGGACACGGCCTGCGGTTTGCGATCGAGCGCTGCAGCCACGTCCGCGCCGGTGTGCGGGGCATGGTCGATGACCAATCGAGCCAACGTGGATAGGTACTTCCGCTCGGTCGTCGACGCGTCGGACCAGCGCGCGGCGTAGAGCCCGGCAGCGAGATCGGCGTCAGCGGCGGCAAGGGCCTGCTCCGCATCGGCGACGCCGATCCGGGCGCTACCGACTGACGCCCGCCAGGCATGGTGTCCGAGAACCTGGATGGCGTACGGATAACCACCGGAAGCCGCGGCAAGCAGCCGTGCTGCAGCCTCCTCGTAGGGACGGCCCGCTGACGCCGCGGGAGCCGTCAGCGCACGCAGCG
>Ga0137412_10000405_pt1 | contig 29857 bp, 27 predicted proteins | sample CZODoug2_1_16fun_FD_122160 | JGI IMG/M metagenome (GOLD analysis project Ga0137412, IMG submission 122160) | Vadose zone soil fungal communities from Angelo Coast Range Reserve, California, USA - CZODoug2_1_16fungal (Hybrid Assembly) | ecosystem: Environmental > Terrestrial > Soil > Vadose zone...
CAAGTGCTTGCATGAGCGCGCTGGAGGCGTGGCGGCCGACGTCGTCGCAACGCCGAGGGACTCTCGTCGTCACCTTCAGCCTCACGCGTGGCTACGCCGTGCCGGGGACCGCCAAGGCGGCGAAGACCGCATCGCGCGGCCGGATCGATGGATTCCTCGCCCTCGACATCGATGGCAGCGTCCTGGTCTATTCCGGCAAGGTCGACCTCGGCGCCGATGTGCGGACCGCGTTCGCACGGATTGTGGCGGACGAGCTCAATTTGCCGGTGGATCGCGTTACGGTGGTCCAGGGCGACATGGCGCTCACGCCGGACCAGGGCCCGACTTCGGCAAGCCTATTTATTCAGAATGGCGGAAACCAATTGCGTCGGGCCGCCGCAAAGGCGCGCCGTGCGCTGCTTGAAAAGGCCGCGACCCAGCTCGATCGCGACACTTCCATGCTCGCGATCCGAGATGGTGTCGTGATCGCCAAGAACGAGCACGATGGCGGCCGCGAGCTATCGCTCGGAACGTTGGTCGGCGGAATGTCGCTTGCGCTCACTCTCGACGACGACGCACCGCGTAAGACGCCGGCGGGCTACATCGGGGGAAAGGCGGCTCCGGGCTCGACCAGGACGACAATGTGATCGTTTGGAAATCTGGTTGTGCAGACCGGATGGCGAGATATGCCGGTCCGGGCGCGGCAGTCGTGGACGGCTCCCGGGCCTCAGTTGCCGGATCCGTCGTCATGCCCGAGGGCCGTGTTGAGGCATGCGATCAAGCTTGGTCCGTCGAAAGGCTTGGTCAGAAAGCCGATGGCTCCGGCCTTCATCGCTCGCGCGAAGGTGCCCTCCTCTGGAAAGGCCGTGATGAAGATGAACGGCACGTGCCGGCCGCGGGAAAGCAAGTGGGTTTGCAGCTCGACACCGCTCATGGACGGCATGCGGACATCGGAAATCACACACGACATGCCGTCCAGGCGCTCGGACTTCAGGAACTCCTCGGCCGACGCAAACGTAAAGACGGTGTATCCATGCGACCTTACAAGACTGCTCGTTGACGCGCGAACGGATGCATCATCGTCAATAATCGCAATCACGGGAATTTTTTTTGGCAACGAATCATCCTTCGGAGAGCCTGTCTTGGCACGCCGCCCTACCGCAGTATGTAGCGCGAAGAAAAGTCAAAAGAATCATACTTAGGTTTTACCGACGCAGCGGCTTTTTATGAGGAATTTCAAGCGTTTCGGCCATTCTCACCAGCTCGGCCAAGGATCGGGCTCCCATTTTTCGCATCACATGGCCGCGATGGATCTTCACCGTGATTTCACTCACGCCCAATTCGGCGGCAATCTGCTTGTTCATCAGGCCCGCGGTGACGAGCGCTATCACTTCCCGCTCGCGCGGGGTCAGAGATTCGAACAAGTGACGCATGCCCGAAACGGCCTGCTCGTTTTCGCGTCTTTGCCGATCCCGCTCGAGCGCCCTGGTCACGGCATCCAGCATGTCCTGATCGCGGAACGGCTTGGTCAAAAAGTCGACGGCTCCGGCTTTCATCGCCTTGACGGTCATCGGGATATCGCCGTGACCCGTCATGAAGATGATGGGGATGTGAATATCCGCGTTGGCCAACTCATCTTGAAAGTCGAGCCCGCTCACGCCCGGGAGCCTGATGTCGAGCACCAGGCAGCTGGCGATGTTTGGAAGCGTGCTTTGCAGAAATTCGGGGGCCGAACCGAACACCTCGACCCGCAAGCCAACCGACCCGAAAAGGCTCCTGAGCGCTTCGCGTATCGACTCATCGTCGTCGATGACGAAGACGACGGGGCCTTTCGCGCTCGCGAGGTCGCGCGGCGATGTCGGGCGCCCGATCACCGTGCATTCCCTCGATTTACTGGCAGGGTGAAGAGAAAGGCCGCCCGATGTGGCACGTTTGGCACCGCCCATACGCGCCATCCGTGAGCCTCGATGATCGAATGGCAACTCGACCGCCCCATGCCCATACCGCTGGATTTGGTAGTACAGAAGGCCTTGAACAGCCGGCCTTCGCTCGCCGCGGAGATGCCGGTTCCGCGCCAGGCCGAAAACGCCAGCACAAGGGCGCCGACCAACAATTGTTGCGCGGCTCCAAACCGGTTTCCTTCGATCCGGCTAAGCGTTATCCGGAACACGATGGCCGCTCCAAACGGCTCGGCACCCCGACTCGCTCCCGATCCATCGCGGTGCCCGATGACGGCCGGTGCGTGCAATCTGCTTGATCTGACAGAGGATCGGGCGGTTCCGGCATCGGTGTCAAGCTCAAGCGGGCCCGCCCCGCCGAGGGCGCCCGCTGGCTGGGCGGCTCAGATGCCCTGTTCCGGCGCCTGGAAGACCGTGACCGGCGGCCTCTCTCCCGGCTTGTCGGGAAGCTTTGGCTGCGGCAGCGCATAGAATTTCGGCTCCCCCCTGTCCCAGCTGCGTTCGAAGGGCAGCCCCATCCCGACGCCGCCGCCATGCTGGCGTTCGTTCTCGCCGATCGCGCTCTGCAGCGCCTTCGCGAGTTTCTCGTCCCACGGCAGCTTGTAGTAGCGTGGCTCGGCCAAGCCCGGGAGTTGCAGCCAAAGATAGACACCGTCGTTCTCCTTCAAATAGGAGCCGATGACCTTGGCGTCCGGCATGCTCGTGCGGAACACCTCGAGCTGCGTCGATTTCGGCCGTCCCAGCATGTCGGAATAGCCGAAGAACACGGCGCCGAGGATGACGGCGAAGAAGCCCGCGATGACGGCGCGGCGTCCGCGGCTCCCCGCCGGCACCGCCACATAGGCGAAGGCACCGAGCACCAGGGCGAGGGAGATGAAGGCGATGAGAAAGCTGGTCATGAGCTGCCCGCCGCGCGGAGGTTCTTGTGGATGCGATTCATGCTGTCCGCGACGAGCTCCCCCTTCTCATCCAGCCGGAAGCGGAAGGCCGTCGCCTCCTGGCCCTCGAAGGTGAGCTCGACATTCGTCTGAAGCGCCTGGCGCACCTGTCCCTGCTGATTCTGCAGAGACACCTTGATCTGCGCGCCGACCGGGAATTTACGGTCGCGCGAGCGATAAAGCATGGCATTCACGACATATTCGCCCGGCCAATGGCCGCGGCCGTAGGAGACCTCGTAATTCATCGAGTTGGGATCGCCGCTCCGCCCGAGGTCGTCGCGCACCAGGTTGAAGACCACGCCCGACTTGTTCGAGTAGCCGACCGGCACGTCGCCTGGCGCCTGCACCCACAGATCGACGTCGGCATCTACCGCCTTGTCCCAGAACATCTCGACGATGACATTGCCGGGAGGCGCCTGTCCCTTGCTCTGCTCCTGGTCGTTCTTGGCGACATGCGCAAGCGCAATGGCGCCGATCACCAGATAGGCGAACACCAGCAGGAACAGCATGTCGCGGAAGGAAACATTCATCCCGCGCCACATCGCCCTAGACCTCCTGACGAGCCAGCAGATGGGCGTTGGTGCCGAGCCAGAGATAACCGATGCAGGCGAGCAGATTGGTGTAGAGCGCGATGCCGGCGCCGACATAGATCGCAGTCACGATCGCCTTGAAGCTCTCGAAGCTTTGCGCCTTGTCGACGGACAGGTCGGACACGGTCATGATGAGGCCGAGTACCGTGCCGACCATACCGAGATAGACGAGCGTGTTGCCGATCCATCGCACTGTCTGCCAATCCTTGCAGGCAGTCGCACCGAGTCCAATCACGAACAAAGCGGTAATGAGGTAGCACATGCCCGACTCGTCGGCGCGGTAGGGCTTCAGCAACAAGCCTTCTGCCCAAGCCGCGGCCAGCAGCGCCACGCCGACCAGGTTGATGACGGCGAACCTGGCGAAGAAGGGAACCTGCGCGACGCGCGAAGCGACAGCGGCCGGCCGGGGAAGCAAACCGAGTTTTTCGGGAACGGCCGAACCCAGAGGTTTCAGCGGCAACACCTCTCCACGTGGGTCATAATGCTCGGCACGCGAAGCCGACTGATTGAGCTTCAACGACATCACGACGCCCTCGCCTGAAATCGAATTGCCGAGACGGCGCTCTTGCGGTGGCCGGCGTAACACTTGTGATTGCAGTAGGACAGCCGTGTTGCGATGTCGCGCAGGTAGCTGTCGCCGATCTGCTCGCGGCACCGCGTACAGATCGATTGCAGGCGGGGACTTCTGCCATTCACCACGACGAATTTCATGTTCTGCCTCCCAAGTGGGGCGTGCCGGAGGGATCTGGACCCGGCGAATGCTGAGCGCGCTCGGACGTCTCTGCGACGAAGCACGTCGATGTGCGCAGGCCAATCGCACCTTCGCGAACCGACCAGACATCATCGCCGGACGAGATCACCAGCATCTTGGACACTCCAGCCTCCGATACTAGACTCCACAATGGTGTCGCGCCGCGGCCTGGAGCAATTAGGCGTAGGTAGGTTCAAGCTATGCTTTGGTTTAAGGTTCCGCCTCACGGCTGAGGAGTCAAATGGCGACGGGCAGACGCGCGAGGAAGGTCGCAAGCTGACGCCTTCGAGCCGGCCAGGACGGCGACATGAAAGCGTTGATTGTGGATATGATGGCTTGCCAATCTGACATTTTCCAATGCAAACGAGGAGCGCGCGCCGTGGCCCGCAAGATCGCAGTTGTCGTCGGGAGCATCCGCAAGGAGTCGATCAATCGCAAACTCGCCAAGGCGCTGATCAAGCTCGCGCCCAAGGATCTTGAATGTGAGCTCGTGCGTATCGACGATTTGCCGGTCTTCAACCAGGATCACGATCAAGATCCGCCGCAACAGGTGGTGCGCGTGAAGGCGCAGATCGCCGCCGCAAACGCGATGCTGTTCGTCACACCCGAACACAACCGGTCGCTGCCGACCGCACTGAAGAATGTCCTCGACTGGGTATCGCGGCCCTATGGCAAAAATCTCTGGGCAGGCAAGCCCGCCGGCGTGGCCGGCGCATCGGTCGGCGCGGTCGGCACCGCGGTGGCACAGGCACATCTGCGCGCCGTGCTGGGCTATCTCGACGTGCCCACGCTGGGGCAGCCGGAAGTCTATGTACAATTCACCAAGGACTTGATCGACGACGACGGCAATGTCAGCAACGACGGCACGCGCAAGTTCCTTCAGTCGTTCGTTGACCGTTACGCGGCTTGGATCGCGAAATTGAGATGATTCTTCGCTGGCGCCTGGCCGAAGCCTGCCCAGGTCCACCTTGACGGCGCGTGCCTCCGGCGCTGGCCCTAGACGCCGATTTCCTCGACGGTGATCACCGAAAAGAAAGGGGCGGGCTCGACGGCATGGACACCGTCCTCGGCGACGACGCCGATAACAAGTATCTTCACGATCTGAAAGGCCGTGTTTTTGCTTCTCGCAGTGGCCAGCTTGGGCCCGCGCACATAGGCCACGGTGGAAACCGCACAGGCGCTTGGGTCATGCTCGGCGGCATTGACGCCGTCGACGGCATTTTGCGTATCGCCATCATACAGAGCGACGAATCGTTCGACCTGCTCCCGGGTATCGCAGAACAGATTGGTGCCGACCTCGACCTCAATCTCCTGGGCGGACGCTGGCACGGCAAAGAACAATGACACGATCAGCGGCGCGAGACGCGCTGAGAAACTCATGGCTGCCTCCTTGGCGTCTGCATACGAAATCCGTCACGACGTCCGGCGCGGCAGGGTGCGCCGGCGTCTCCGCGCCGGCGTTGTTATCGTCCTGTCCGCTTTGGTGAGGTGCGATCAGCGGCGCCGCCTTCCGAGCAAATCGTTCGGTCACTATATGGCGCCCGGCCTGACGAAAGCTTGGCCCGTATTGCTGCATTCGGCCTGACGTTGCCGCAATATCGAGGACAGCCGCAGCGCGAAGGTCGCGCCGGCATTCGTGCAGGGGCTCTACCCCGGTTCCGTCAAAAAGCTCTCAATCGTCAATGGCGCGAGCGCCATGCCTTGGAAGCCGATCGGATCGTGATGTGCTCCGCCTCATCGGCCCCTCCCCGCCTGCTGTTGCGTAGCACGACCCTCGACCGCAGACCGTACAGACCTGGGCTCACATCGTTCCGATACGCAAACGGCCTTGAGCAATTGCGCAAGGCAGCGCCAGACGTCGCAATCCCGGCCAAACGCGACGACCCAACGGCACGACATGATGCTCGTTGCCGTAGGTTGGATGCACCCATGGGGCGGATGCACCGACCGCGGTTTCCTATCAGCACCATGGAGAAGTCATATGAAGGTGAAATTCATGCTCATGGCGGCCGCGGCCGCCGCCTCGCTTGCCGGCATGCCGGCCGCCAATGCGGCCGGGATACCGTGGGGCGCCGATCAGCAAGAGACCAGTGCCCAGATGGACAATGACCTCAACGTCGGCGCCGCCAGGCACGGCTACGGCGAACATCGCGCCTATCCCCAGACGCACCGCCACGACGGCACTTGGCGCTAACGTGGATTCTGGTGCGAAGAGGTGATCGAGATAGGAAGAGCCTCACAGGCTCCTCCCCTCTCGTACTATTCTACGACCTGACGACGATAATCGGCTCGCCGACGATTCGCCCGGCGCGTCGGCTACGCAGCGCGGCTTGCCGCACGTAACTCCAAGGCGGCCGTCGCTTGTCGTCCTCTCTTTCCGCCCGACAGGTAAGAAGCCAGCTCCATTCGCGCCCGATGCACGCGGCTCTTCATCGTGCCGACCTCGCAATCGCAGATGGCGGCAGCTTCCTCATAGCTCAGGCCCGACTCTCCGATGAGAGCCAGTGCCTGGCGGTGCTGGGATGAGAGCTTTCGCATCGCCTCACGCAGGTCCTCGGCGATGCACCAGCCGATCTGCTCCGGCAAGACCGTCAGCGTCTCCGCGAGCTTATCGTCCACATCCTCGACCCAGGACTTGCGCCGGCGGCAATCGGAGAAGAAATTGTTACGAAGAATTGTGAACAACCAGGCTTCCAGATTTGAGCCTGGGCGAAAACTCTCGATATACGCGATCGCGCGCAACAACGTTTCCTGGACGAGATCATCCGCGCGATCCGAGTTGCGACAGAGTGAAACCGCAAACGCGCGTAGAGACGGAATTGCCTTCAGCATCGCTTTTTGGGTTTTGTCATCGAGGCTCATGATAACGACCTCCGTGCGGCAATCGATAGCGGCCCGTTTAACTCTACACATTGCGCTGAGAATGATTTTGGCTTGATTGCGCCGATTGAGCCGGTCTTGCGTCAATCGGATCTAAACCGCGGGAATGGGAAATTTCGCGATAACGCTTTGCTTTGTCCTGACTATGTGTTGGGCCAGAACGCAATCCGGAGAATTCAAAATGTCGAAAAAAGCGATAGTTATGGCTTTCGTCGCCCTCATGGCGACCGCGGCAAGTCCTGCGCTGGCGGGGGATCCTGCCACGCAAGATCGTCCGAGCGACGCATGCAAGGCTCAACTGCGCGACTCCTTGTACGCTCCCGGCGCCGCCATCAAGGGATTCGCGCATGAAGGGAGCGGCTACGGCCGGTGGCCCACCGATATCGTGGTCGAGTGTTCTGGGGAATGCCCGGAGCCGAGCGCCTTCTAAGGCGAAGCGTCGGAGCCGTCCGCAACGGGCGCCTGAACGCCGACGCGCTCGAACGTGCCTTTGCGCAAGATCGAGAAGATTACCGCAATCGAGCCGAAGCACTGGCTCCTCGACACACCATCATACAGGGGTCCGGACGCCGCACTGGCGTCGCTGCGGAACGCTACTCCGGTCGAGGCCATCGACATGAATGCTCGACTCAATCCAAAGATCGGTCGCAGAGGTATCCTGGGGCTGGCGGCCGTCGGCGTCGCTGCCGTCGCGGCAAGCGCAGCGCTGCGGGAGCGCCACGTGCAGGAGGGTGAAGCAGAGCAACAGGAAAGCAAGCCGCGGTACCGGGTGACCCACGACGTCGAGGCCTTCTACCGGGTCAATCGCTACTGAGGAGGCGTGCGATGCTGGTCAAGAGAACGCAAGGACAGACCCGCCAGGGCGCGCTCACCGGAACATTCGCAACCCAGACAAACGACATCAATCGGCGCAATTTCCTTCGCCGGTCCGGCATTGCGGCAGGCGCCCTCGGCGCGCTCGGGACGCTGTCGCTCGGCACCGTGCGCAAGGCCCAGGCCGGGCCGCCACCCCGGCCGGGAATTGGCGTCGAAACCCGCAAGAGCATCTGCACGCATTGTTCGGTCGGCTGCACGGTGACCGCCGAGGTGCAGAACGGACTCTGGATCGGCCAGGAGCCGACGTGGGACAGCCCGATCAACCGCGGATCGCACTGCTCGAAAGGCGCTTCGGTCCGCGAGCTCGTGCGCGGCGAACGTCGCCTCAAATATCCGGTCCGGCTCGTCAACGGCCAGTGGGTGCGGGTGTCGTGGGCGCAGGCCATCGAGGGGATCGGCAACAAGCTGATGGAGATCCGCACTCAATCCGGCCCCGAAGCGGTCTATTGGCTCGGCTCGGCTAAATTTTCCAACGAGTCTGCGTATCTGTTCCGCAAGTTTGCGGCGTTCTGGGGGAGCAACAACGCCGACCATCAGGCGCGCATCTGCCATTCGACGACCGTCGCGGGCGTGGCCAATACCTGGGGCTTTGGCGCGATGACCAACAGCTACAACGATATCCGCAGATCCAAGACGCTGTTGATCATGGGTGGCAATCCGGCGGAGGCGCATCCGGTCTCACTGCAGCATCTCTTGACCGGCAAGGAGGTCAACCGGGCCAATTTCATCGTCATCGATCCGCGCATGACGCGGACCGCCGCGCACGCGACGGACTATGTGCGTATCCGGCCGGGCACGGACATCGCGGTCATCTGGGGCATGTTGTGGCACATCTTCAAGAACGGCTGGGAGAACAAGGAGTTCATCCAACAGCGCGTCTACGGGATGGACGAAATCCGCCAGGAAGTTGCGAAATGGCCGCCGGAGGAAGTCGAACGCGTTTCGGGCGCACCCGGCGAGCAGCTCGAGCACGTCGCCAAAATCTTCGCCACCGAAAAGCCAGCCACATTGATCTGGTGCATGGGCCAGACCCAGCACACCGTCGGGACCGCCAATGTGCGCGCGAGCTGCATCCTGCTGCTGGCGACCGGAAATGTGGGCGGCTTCGGCAGCGGGGCGAACATCTTCCGCGGCCACGACAATGTTCAGGGCGCGACCGACGTCGGGCTCGATGTGACGACCCTGCCGCTCTATTACGGCCTCGCCGAGGATGCGTGGCGGCATTGGTGCCGCGTCTGGGACGTCGACTACGAATGGATGCTTTCGCGCTTCGAGTCCAAGAAGATGATGGAGAGCCCGGGGATTCCGTCGACCCGATGGTTCGACGCAACGCTGTTGCCCGAGCAGCAGCTCGAGCAGACCAATCTGCGTGCGATGGTGGTCTTCGGCCACGCCGGCACTACCGTCACGCGCATGCCGGAAGCCGCCAAGGGAATCGAGGCGCTCGACCTGCTGGTCGTCGTCGATACGGTCCCGACGTCCTGGGCGGTGTTGTCCGAGCGCAAGAACGACACCTATCTGCTGCCGGCCGGTACCGCGTTCGAATCATCCGGGACCCGCACCGCCTCGAACCGGTCGCTCCAATGGTACGACCGGGTCGTCAACCCGATTTTCGAGGCAAAGGCCGACTACGAGATCATCTATCGCCTGGCCCGAAAGCTCGGCTTCGAGGGTCCCCTGTTCAAGAACGTGAAGGTCGAGAACGATCTGCCGTCGGCTGAAGACCTCCTGCGGGAAATCAATCGTGGCGGCTGGAGCACCGGCTACACCGGCCAATCGCCCGAGCGCCTGAAGGCACATCGCGACAACCAGAAAGACTTCGACGTCGTGACGTTGCGGGCAAAAGACGGCCCCTGCAAGGGCGACTATTACGGGCTTCCCTGGCCGTGCTGGGGCACGCCCGAGTTCAAGCACCCGGGCACGGCCCTTCTCTATGACACGAGCCTCCCCGTCAAAGACGGCGGCGGCGCCTTCCGGGCGCGGTTCGGAGTTGAGTACAAGGGCGCCAACCTGCTGGCCGAAGGCTCCTATCCGCTCGGATCCGAGATTCAGGACGGCTATCCCGAGTTCACGTTGGCCGTGTTGAAGAAGCTCGGCTGGGACAAGAACCTCACGCCGGCGGAGCTTGCGATCATCGAAAAGGTCGGCGGCAGCAACGCCGATGCGGTGTCGTGGTCGACCGACCTGTCGGGCGGCATCCAGCGCGTTTCGATCGAACACGGCTGCATTCCTTGCGGCAATGGCAAAGCCCGTGCGGTGGCGTGGAGCTTGCCGGACCCCGTGCCGGTGCACCGTGAGCCGATCTACACGGCGCGTGCGGACTTGGTGGCAAAGTATCCGACACTGCCCGACGCGAAACAGTTCCGCGTGCCGAACATCGGCTTCTCGGTCCAGAAGGCGGCCGTCGACCGCGGAATCGCCAAACAGTTTCCGCTCATCCTGAGCACCGGCCGCCTCGTCGATCACGAGGGCGGCGGCGAGGAGACCCGCTCGAACATATGGCTGGCCGAATTGCGCCAGGACATGTTCATCGAGATCAATCCCGCGGACGCCAGCGAGCGCGGAATCAAGGACGGCGGCTGGGTCTGGGTGACGGGCGCGGAGAACAACTCCAAGGCCAGGATGAAGGCGCTGGTCACCCCGCGCGTTGGCAAGGGCGTGGCGTGGATGCCCTATCACTTTGCCGGCTGGTTCCAGGGCGTTGATCAGCGCAGCAAGTACCCGACCGGCGCCGACCCTTACGTGCTCGGCGAAAGCGCCAACACGATCACGACCTACGGATTCGATCCGGTCACCAACATGCAGGAACCCAAGGCCACGCTTTGCCAGATCAAGGCGGCCTGAGGAGACAGCCATGGCGCGGATGAAATTTCTCTGCGACGCCGATCGCTGCATCGAGTGCAACGCCTGCGTCACCGCGTGCAAGAACGAGAACGAGGTGCCCTGGGGACTCAACCGGCGGCGCGTCGTCACCATCAACGACGGTCAACCGGGAGAACGCTCGGTCTCGATGGCGTGCATGCATTGCACCGACGCTCCCTGCGCGTCGGTCTGTCCGGTCACCTGCATCTTCTCGGACGCGGACGGCATCGTGTTGCATTCGAAGGATCTGTGCATCGGCTGCGGCTACTGCTTCTACGCCTGCCCCTTCGGCGCCCCGCAATACCCGCGCGTCGGCAATTTCGGCTCGCGCGGCAAGATGGACAAATGCACCTATTGCGCCGGCGGCGGCGGTCCGGAAGCCCCCGGCAGCAGCGAGGAATTCAAGAAATACGGCTCCAACCGTATTGCGCAAGGCAAACTGCCCCTGTGCGCCGAGATGTGCTCCACCAAGTCGCTGCTCGCGGGAGACGGCGAGATCATCGCGCAGATCTACAAGGAGCGGGTGATCAAGCGCGGCTACGGCTCGGGCGCCTGGGGCTGGACGACCGCCTATCATGAAGGAATTGCGGTGTGAGCCGCCACGCGCGTGAGGACACGCCGCGGCAGGACGCTATCCGTCGAAGAGGAGCGTTAGCCATGTCGAGGCTGTTTGCGCGGATACGCTTCGTTGTCGGCGCCCTGGCGCTCGCAAGCCTCATCACCTTCGCGGCGCCGCTTCATGCGCAGCAGAAAACGCCGTTCATCGATCCGGACGCGAGCGCCGTGACCGAGCAAAAGCTGCTGCAGCAATATCCCCGCATCGAAGGGCGCATCCTCATCCCCGATCAGCGCGAGAGCGTGCTCATGCAGCCCGCCGGGCGGCAGTGGGACTATTTCCACGAGGTGCTTTTGCATTGGCTGGGCGCAATTGTCATCGTGGGCATGGTCGGCCTGCTGGCGGCCGCCTATTTTTTTCTCGGGCCGATCCGCATCTCGGCCGGCCGGTCGGGATGCAAGGTGGCGCGTTTCAGTGGCTTTGAGCGGTTCGTTCATTGGCTGACCGCGACGTCCTTCGTCGTCCTCGGCATCTCGGGTCTCAACATCACTTTCGGAAAGCTGCTGCTGCGACCCCTGATCGGGCCCGACGCGTTCAGCGCCTTCTCGCAGATCGCCAAATACGCACACAACTTCACGGCCTTTCCGTTCATGCTCGGAATTCTCCTGATCATGGGGATGTGGTTCAAGGACAATATCCCCCGGAAGGTCGATGTTGAATGGCTCAAGCAGGGCGGCGGTTTCATCAAATCGAAACACGCGCACCCGCCCGCCGGCCGCTTCAACGCCGGAGAGAAGGGCGTCTACTGGATTGTTCTCGGCGCCGGGGCTTTGGTTTCCCTATCCGGCCTTCTGCTGCTGTTTCCGTTCTACGTTGCGAATATTCCCCAGATGCAGTTCGCACAGGTCGTCCACGCGGTCGTGGCGGTTCTCTTCGTGGCGGTCATCCTGGCCCACATCTATATCGGCACGCTCGGCATGGAGGGGGCCTTCGAGGCCATGGCGACCGGCGAGGTTGATTTCAACTGGGCGAAGGAACATCACAATCTATGGCTCGAGGAGCAGCTGGCGAAAAGCCGATCGACCGATCATCCGCAGCATCCGTCGGCGATGCCGGCGGAATGAACGCGGTGATACGGCGAAGCTCAAATCGCAATTATCGAGGGAGGCGCAAAGGCGCGCGTCGCGCTGCCTCGCTCGCTTGCGCGACGAACTCAGCGACGCCGATCACGGAGGTCGGCAGATGAAAGCGCGACAGAAGCTGGTGATGGAAACGCGATGAGACGATATCGCCCGACTCGGAGCGATTCCTGCGACGCGCATGAAAGCGACAACCGTCGAGGTGGATGCGGGTCACCTTTCCCTGGTGTCCCACCCGCAAGAGATCGCCGACCTGATCTTGGCCGCCGCCGGCCGCGGCCCGTAACGGTAAACGCCATCTTGTTTTGCGGCGCCACCAGCCGACATGTCGACAAGGAACAACCGCGATCGTCCGGCGGGTCAGCGATAATGTGGGCAGAATTGAGAAATTACCGCAATAACGCGCAAACCCCGGGCCTCCCGCTGCCCAAATGATGTCGGGGCGCCGCGGAACGGGGCGGCCACGGAGGAAACGGCGACTGTTCCCGCCAGGCCCGAGGGTAACGCCATGGATCCGATCTCCCGTCGTAACATGCTGATGGCAGCCGCGGCCGGCGGACTGGTGACTGCTGCCACCGCCGCAAACGCTCAATCCATCGACTCTGCGCCGCAACCGCAACGCCCCGGCCACGGCGGCACGGATCCGGGTCCGCGCAATGTTCTTCGCGACAGGCAAAATCCGGATCTGCTGGTTCCGCCGTCGACCGATCATGGGACATTGCCGAATCTGCGCTTCTCATTCGCCGACGCGCATATGCGGCTGGAGAGCGGGGGTTGGACCCGCCAGGTCACGGTGCGCGAGTTCGGCATCTCCAAGAATATCGCCGGCGTGAACATGCGCCTGAATGCCGGCGGCGTGCGTGAGCTCCATTGGCACAAGGCCGCCGAATGGGCCTACATGCTGTATGGCACCGCGCGGATCACGGCCATCGACCCGCAGGGACGAAACTTTGTCGACGACGTGGGGGTGGGCGATCTCTGGTACTTCGGATCGGGCATTCCGCACTCGATTCAAGGACTCGGTCCGGATGGCTGCGAGTTCCTTCTGGTCTTCGACGACGGCGACTTCGATGAGGACAATACATTCCTGCTCAGCGACTGGTTCAAACATGTACCGGGCGAAGTCCTCGGCAAGAACTTTGGCGTGTCGACCGCCTCCTTCGATCACTTACCCAGCCCGAGCGAGCGCTACATTTTTCCGGCGCCGGTGCCGGGACCACTTCAGGCCGACAAAATTTCCGGCGTAACGCCGGTACCGCAAACCTTCAGCCACCGCATGATGGCGCAGAATCCCATAAAGACGAAGAGCGGAACCGCGCGGATAACCGACTCCAGCGTGTTTCCCGCGTCGAAGAACATCGCCGCCGCCCTGGTCGAGGTCGAGCCCGGCGGAATGCGCGAATTGCATTGGCATCCCAACGCGGACGAGTGGCAGTACTACATCGAAGGCCAGGCGCGGATGGGTGTGTTCGGGGCCTCCGGCCAGGCCCGCACTTTCGACTTTCGGGCGGGCGACGTGGGCTACGTGCCGTTTGCCATGGGCCACTATGTCGAGAACACCGGCACCGTGCCGTTACGCTTCCTGGAAATATTCAAGAGCAGCTACTTCGCCGACGTATCGCTCGATCAGTGGCTGGCATTGACACCACCCGAACTCGTCAACGCCCACTTGAACCTGAATCAGCAGTTCATGGATGCGCTGCGGCGGCAAAAGGCTCCGGTCGTGCCTGCGTAAGGCGCGGCCGGCGGCATCTTCCGACACCCGGAGCCGCGCACCGCGCGACTCCGGCACACATTCCGGCGAACGGCCCGGGGTTCTCGGCCGCAAATCGTGAGACCCATTTTCGTGTCGTTCGATCCCTTCTTGCAATGGAGACCTGAAATGCGAACTTCCTTCCTGTTCACGACCTTCGGCCTGGCGTTGGGCGTTGTCGCAATGAGTCCCGCGGCGAGCCATGCCGAAGCGCTCAGCAACTATCGCTATTGTGGCTTGCACACCAGCAGTGCGACGGAATGCTATTTCAACTCGTTCGCGCAGTGCCGCGCTATGCCGGCAGGGCTCGGTTGCATCGACAATCCGGGATATGTCGGCGACGCGAATGCTCGTGCCCAAGCGTCCGTCGGCCGGTATCGCAGAGTCCGCTCTTAGGCACGGCCTCGCGAACGGATGGCGCGGACGTACCGCGCCATCCGCAAAATTTCGAGCCTTGCAGGAGTGGAAGCGCATGCTCGCAACGCGACGCCCGCGGTCGGCGCCCCGCGCCCGTCGTCTCGTTGGACAATAACCGAACGTCTTTGGCTCAATTCACGGAGGCGACGGAATGGCTCTCGATGCGCTCACGCTATCCCGCATCCAGTTCGCCTGGGTGATCGGGTGGCACATCCTGCTGCCGGCTTTTACGCTGGGCATTGCGTCGTATATCGCGCTGCTGGAAGGGCTCCATCTGGGTACCGGGCGCGAGGTCTATCTCCGCGTCTCGAATTTCTGGATCCGGATCTTTGCCGTCGCCTTCGGCATGGGTGTGGTGACCGGCGTTGTCATGCCGTTTCAGTTCGGCACGAATTGGAGCCGCCTCTCCGACACGGCAGGGAATGTCATTGGTCCGCTCCTGGCCTACGAAGGCATCGTCGCCTTCTTTCTCGAGGCGGCTTTTCTGGGGGTCTTACTGTTCGGCCGCAAGCTCGTCCCGCGATGGGCGCACTTTGTCGCGGCCGTGATGGTGGCATTCGGCACGCTGCTCTCGTCGTTCTGGATCCTCGCCACCAACAGCTGGATGCAGACCCCGGCAGGCTACGCGCTTGTCGACGGCCGCTTTTATCCCGAAAATTGGCTGGACATCGTCTTCAGTCCGTCATTCCCCTATCGCCTCGCCCATACGGTCACCGGCTTCTACGTAACCGCGGCCTTCGTCGTGCTGGGCGTCGGCGCCTATACGATCCGGCGCGGACTGTTCGGGGCCGAAGGGCGTGTCATGGTCATGACCGCCCTCACGCTGCTGGGGGTGATGGTACCGCTGCAAATTTTCCTCGGTGATCAGCATGGGCTCAACACGCGGGAATATCAGCCGGCCAAGCTCGCCGCGATCGAGGCGCGCTGGGAGACTGCCTCTCCGGCTCCCCTCACGTTGTTCGCAATTCCCGACCCGGCTGCCGAGACCAACAGATATCCGATCGAGATCCCCTACCTCGGGAGCCTGATCCTGACCCATTCCCTGAATGGCACGGTGCAGGGTTTGAAGGATTTTCCGGCCGACCAGCGGCCGCCGGTCGCGATCGTATTCTTTGCCTTCAGGGTGATGGTCGGGATCGGCTTCCTGATGCTGGGGATCGTCGCGCTGGGCTGGCTGCTGTACTTCCGCCGCCGGCTGTTCGACACCCGATGGTACATCTGGGCGTGTCAATTCACCATTCCGCTGGGCTTCATCGCCGTGCTGGCCGGGTGGACGACGACGGAGGAAGGCCGGCAGCCCTGGACGGTCTACGGGCTCCTTCGCACCGCCGATTCGGTGACGCCCTCGCTGACCGCACACGACGTCGTGGTCTCGCTGCTGTTCTACGCCCTCGCCTATCTGGTGATCTACCCGACCGGCGTTCTCTACTTGCTCCGCCTTGTGCGAAAAGGCCCCGGCAAAGACGCAATCGCGCCTCCTGTCGAAGCCGGCCGGGCGGAACTGCCGGTCGCGCGGCTTCCCTCCTAGCCCAAAAGGCGATACCCCATGGCGACCTCCGCAATCAGCTTCGTCGGCATCTGGACCGTCATCATCGCGGCCGGCGTGTTCTTCTACGTCCTGCTCGACGGCTTCGATCTCGGCATCGGCGTCCTTCACGGCCTTGCGCCGAGCAACGCCGATCGCGAGACGATGATGAGGTCGGTCGCTCCGGTGTGGGACGGCAATGAAACCTGGCTTGTCTTCTGCGGGATCGCGCTGATCTCCGCCTTTCCCTTGGCGTTCGCCGTCATCATCCCGGCAGTCTACTTTCCGATTCTCGTGATGCTGGTCGCCCTGGTGTTTCGGGGGGTGGCGTTCGAGTTCAGGTTTGATGACGAAACGCACCGGGCCTTCTGGGACAGAGCATTCTGCTTCGGGTCCACGGTGGCGACCTTTGCGCAGGGCGTCGTGCTCGGCGCCTTCATCCAGGGCTTCCGCGTCACGGGTCGACAGTTCAGCGGCACATCGCTCGACTTTCTGACGCCGTTTTCCATCATGACGGGCTTCGCGTTGCTGTTCGGCTACGGGTTGCTGGGATCGGGGTGGCTGATCATCAAGACGGAGGGAGCCCTGCAGGCGTGGGCCAGACGCGCGGGCCGTATTTGCCTGATCGGCGTCCTGGCAGCGATCGCCATCGTCAGCCTGTGGACGCCCATCATCGAGCCCTCGATCGCCGCGCGCTGGTTCTCGTTCCCGAACATCCTGTTCCTCTGGCCGGTACCGCTCATCACATGCGCGGTCGCGGTCTGGGAATGGCGCGCTCTTGGCGGAGGGGCCGACGCGGCACCTTACGCGGCCGCGGTCCTGCTCTTCTTGTTGTCATACTTGGGGATCGCCATCAGCCTCTGGCCGATGATCGTGCCCCATCAAATCAGCATATGGGACGCGGCCGCGTCGCCCAGCACCCAAAGCTTCCTGCTGGTCGGCACGCTGTTCCTGTTGCCGGTGATCCTCATGTATTCGGGCTGGTCGTATTGGGTCTTCCGAGGAAAGGTCCGCAGCGACGTCGGTTACCACTGAGGCCGACGACGAGACTGGATTTTGAATCCGGGAAAATGGACCCTGGCTTATCCCAGGCCATGACAAAAGCTCAATGTGGCCGACGCGCGCCCGGGGCCTGGCCGACCGAGCGCCGAGCACCCGCACCGCGGTCATTTGCCGAAGATCGGCTTGCCGATCGTGTCGGGAAAGATCTCGGCCTGTGGACGCGCCCCGATGCTGTGACCCGAGAGCCCGTTAGACCCTCCGGCCCACCCCGGAAGTCCGGCTCGGCCCGGAGCGCAACGCTCTGATTCCCATACATAAATCTCGTCCGTGCCGCGTCACTTCGGCAGGCCGCCTGGACCGGCGATTAAATCGCAATTTAGTTTTGTGAATTCGAATTTCATTGGCCCAAAGAAGCGCCGCGTCTATTTTCATGGCGTCGCGAGAGCTGAGGTCAACCGGACGCATCGTCTTGAACCCCGGACGCCGCCATAGATGAAAATTGTGCCATGCTGGGCTGGGAAACAACGATGGCTAAACTTCTCCTCATCGAGGACGACCGCGAAATGGCGGGCGAGATCATCGCCGAGCTCGCCGATCATGGGTTTGAAGTCGACTGGGCTGCGACCGGCATCGAAGGGCTCGATAAGGCCCGCTCCGGAAATCCGGATGCCCTGATCGTCGATCGATTGCTGCCTGGAATGGACGGTGTCACCATCGTCGAAGCACTGAGACAGGATCAGGTGCGCACCCCGGTCCTGATCCTGAGCGCTCTCGGGGCCGTCGACGATCGCGTACGGGGATTGCGGGCGGGAGGCGATGATTATCTCACCAAGCCGTTCGATCTCGTCGAGTTGATCGCAAGGATCGAAGCTCTGCTGCGGCGTCCGGCCGCCAGCCTCGAGGCGAAACTTAAGGTCGGGCCGCTCGAGCTCGATCTTATCGAGCGTACGGCAAAGCGCGGCGACCGCTCCATTGAGCTGCTGCCGCGGGAATTCCGCCTGCTCGAGTATATGATGCGTCGCAAGGACCAAACGCTGACGCGTGCCATGCTGCTCGAAGAGGTGTGGAAATACAAGTTCGTCCCACAGACCAACCTCGTCGACGTGCATATGGGCCGGCTGCGGCACAAGGTCGACGATCAGCACGAGCCGCCTATGATCCATAGCGTCCGCGGCGTAGGATTTATCCTCCGTGCCCCTGCCTGACTTCGTCCGCACGGTCACATTCCGCTGGACGCTGGCGGTGGCCGCGATCTTCGTGGTGTATGTCCTGCTATTGTTCGGCGTCATCTATTGGCGGACCGAACGATACCTGACGTCCCGATCCGACGCCGTGGTCACGCTGCAAGCGCAAATCTTCGCGGCCGAACCGCCCGAAAGGCAACTCGACGCGATCGACGAGCTGCTGAGGCAGGACCCGCGCAAGGTTCAAAACGCGGGATTGTTTACCGCCGATGGACACCGGCTTACCGGGAATCTGGAGCGCTTACCACCCGACCTTCGGATCGACGGACCGGCCCAACGATCGCTGGTGCCGGTCGGTCAAAGCCGGGCCGAAATGCAGGCTGTGCGGGCCGTTGCGCGCAAATTGCCCGACGGAAAGGTGCTGGTGATCGGCCGGAACGTCGATGAGGTCGTGGCTATCACCGGGATTGTTGGCGAGGCGTTGGCTGCGGGCCTGATACCCGCCTTGTGCCTGAGCATCGCGGCGGGCGTACTGCTCAGCATTCGTGCGCAGAAGCGGGTCGATGAGGTAAACCGTAGGGCCGAGCGTATCGTCGCCGGTGACCTGCGACAGCGGCTACCGGCCCACGGAGGAAATGATTCGTTCGACAAGCTCGCCGTCATCGTGAACGGCATGCTCGACGAGATCGAAGCGCTCGTGCACGAGATCGCGGGGGTTGGCGACGACATCGCTCACGATCTTCGCACGCCGCTGACGCGCGTGCGAATAGGTCTGCAGCGCGGCCGGGCCAATTCCCGGACGCTCGAAGAGTCCCACGCCGTTTTCGACAACGCCATTCGTGGGCTCGATCAGTCGCTTGCGATTATAACGGCGATATTGCGCATTGCGGAGATCGAGCACAATCGGAGGCTCGCCGGGTTCAGCAACGTCGCATTGGCGATGCTGGTTCGGGAGGTCGGCGATCTCTACGAGCCGATCGCCGAGGAAAAGGGCGTCATTCTCCGGGTTCAAGCCGACAACGAAACGACAGTGCGTGGCGACCGCGACCTGCTGTTCGAGGCGGTCGCCAATATCGTCGACAATGCGGTCAAGTTCACGCCGAAAGGCGGACACGTGCGGATTACGTTAATCGACGGCGCCGGCAAAAGCGTCGTGCGCGTGAGCGACACGGGCCCCGGGATCACCGAAGACGAGCGCGAGATCGTGACCCGGCGCTTCTATCGTTCGGACAGGAGCCGGCAAACCCAAGGCGTCGGGCTCGGCCTCAGCCTGGTTGCGGCAATCCTGAAATTGCACGGATTCCGCTTGACGATAGCCGCCGGTCCCGGTTGCGTGATCGAGGTCGCCTGCCCGCACGTATCCGCCGCCTGATTGCGCGCCCTTCTGGCCAGGTCGCCCGCGCTCCGCGCTGCGTCCCGATACGGCAAGCTGTTTCGCTGCAATTTTACCGCCAGACCCCCAACCTACGTATAGGTCCTTCATCATTTCTGATATTGCGCGGCCCCCTACGTACAGTAGTGCGCGGAGCATCGTCGCCTTAGATTTTCAGCAGTTCACGTCTGGTTAGAAGCGTAGGCGAGTTCCCTAAACTCGAATTTAGCTTCCTGAACGGCAATTTAGTGGCTCCCCTGCATGCAGCTTCTATCTTCTGTGGTGATCGACACTCTCGTTTAACGTCGTTTGGATCGCGCAGAGAGTTTGGACCGGGATCGCGTGGACCAGACGAGGCTCACTTTGGAGGTTGCTGCCATGACCCATGTTGCAAGCTTCTCGACAACGGTCGACGCCGGCCTCAAACGATATCTCGACGACATTCGCCGCTATCCCATGTTGGAGGCGCAGGAAGAACTGCGGCTCGCCAGACGCTGGAGAGAGCACGACGATCGCGCCGCCGCACACCGCCTCGTCACCAGTCACTTGCGCTACGTTGCCAAGCTCGCCTTCGGCTACCGCGGTTACGGGCTGCCCATCGGCGAGGTTATCTCCGAAGGCAATGTCGGCCTCATGCGGGCGGTGGAGCGCTTCGACCCGGATAAGGGCTTTCGTCTGGCGACCTACGCGATCTGGTGGATCAAGGCATCGATCCAGGAATACATCCTGCGTTCCAAGTCGCTGGTAAAGATGGGAACGACGGCCAATCAGAAAAGGCTGTTCTTCAACCTCCACAGGGCAAAGAGCAAAATCGCCGCCGTCAGCGAGGGCGACCTGCATCCCGCTCAGGTCGCGCTCATCGCGCAGGGGCTCGGCGTCACGGAACAAGACGTCATCGACATGAACCGGCGGCTTGGCGGGGATGTGTCGCTCAACTTTCAGGCCTCCGAAGACGGCGCTTCAACCTCGTTGCAAGATCGGCTGGTCGACGATACGCCGCCACAGGAGCAGATTCTGGTTGAAAGCCAGGAGGCCGCCAACGGCCGCAAGGCGCTGGCCGAGGCGCTCAAGCTGCTCAACGAGCGTGAGCGGCGGATCTTCGTCGCCCGCCGCCTCGCCGAAGAGCCCAGCAAGCTCGATGAGCTGGCAAACAAATTCGGCGTGTCGCGCGAACGCGTGCGCCAGATCGAAGCCCGCGCCTTCGAGAAGGTTCGCAAGGCGGTCAAGCACCGGGTCGCAGCCTCGACAACCGCCGAGATGATCCCGGCGTATTGAGCCTTCGTGCAGAAGGTCCGGTCCGCCGCTGCGTTTCGAACGCAACACGCGCCGCTCCATTCCGAAGAACAGGTAGCCTCATGGCGAAGACCAGCACACCGGCACCGAGCTTCGGCACCACGATGGTCGTGCTCCTGCGGTCCCTGTCGGGCGCAATTTTCGAGCCCTACCGGCCGGAGCTGCATTATATGCCCGGTCCAGGCCCGAAGTGGCGCGAGAAGCATGGGATCGCTGCTTCGAACGAACGAGAATTTGGCTCTCGTAACGCGGCTTCGGTGATGCCCTTCCATCGCGCAAGTCAAAGACAGCGCAATCTCGCAGCCCAGATGGTGACGACATGTCGATGAATTCGCACGCAACGACCATGGTTTCGCGCGCTGCCGGAAATCGCCGGGCGCCGCCATATGCCGGCCTGTCGCACCCGCCGGGCCGCCTCGGAGACAAATGGGCCGATGAGCGATCCAATCACGACCCCGTTCGCTTGCCGCCCGGCCAACCCAAGTTCGACGCGATCACTTCGCTGATCCAATTTTCTCCCGCAGAATCCGTAAGGCGGCACGCCGTGAACTGGGATGGCGTGGCGGCGGAGATTGTGCATGTCACGAAGCATGCCCGAATCGAGTGTCGCTTCCGAGCTCCTGTCCACATGCTCGTTATGTTCGAAGCGGGCGAGCGCAGCGACGGGTTCACCTTCGTCGAGGGCTTGCCGCGGTCCGCGTTGAGAAACTACAAGCGGAAGCTCGTCTTCGTGCCGGCCGGTCATGAATACTATGATTGGCAGGAGCCGCGCAGTCTGGTCCGTGCCGCACATTTTTATTTCGATCCGGCGGCGCTTCCGGTCAGACCGGATGCGGTATGTGGTGCCATACCGCTTGCCCCACGGCTGTTCTTCGAGGACGCGGCGATCTGGGACATAGCGACCAAGCTGAAGGCGGTGATCGATGGCCCGCAGGCCAGCGACCGGCTCTATCGCGAAGCGCTCGGCACTGTCCTGGCGCACGAGCTCGTGCGGCTCGATCCGGGTGCCGGCCGCCCGGGGCTGCCGGCCCGGGGCGGTCTCGCGGCCTGGCAACAGCGTGCCGTCGTTGCGCATATCGAAGAGCATCTGACGGAGCAGATCTCGCTCTCCGCCCTCGCCCAGCTCGTCCGATTGAGTCCCTACCACTTTTGTCGGGCGTTCAAGAAATCGTTCGGCATCCCTCCGCACCGATTTCATACTCACCGTCGAATGGAGCACGCGAAGGTTCTGCTGGCGAAGCCCGCCGCCTCCGTGACCGATGTCGGAATTGCGATCGGCTTCAGCGCCACGAGCTCGTTCACCACGGCCTTCCGAAACGCCACCGGACTTACGCCGACCGGCTATCAACGGAGTGTCGCGTAAGGAGTGTCGCGTAAGACGACAACGCTCGACAAGAGATCGATACCCGCGACCACGGCGACGAAGACACGACCTTGTGTCGCCAACAAGGAGAAGTTTCGATGCGGCGAGTCCTGACCATGGCGGGGGCCCTCTTCCTTTTCGGCTGCGCCACCAGCTTCGCGCAGGTCGCGCCCACGCCCGGCATGGGTGCGACATCTCCGCTCGGCACGATGAATTTCAATGGGCCATCAGGACCGATCGGCATTCCGCTGGGCGCGACGGAGCTCAACAGCGGTGGAACAAGCCCGCTCGCCGGCGGCACGTTGTGTACGGGCACTGCAGCCTCAAGCGGCGGAACCGCGGGATCGACCACGGGAATGTCGGCGACGGGCACGGGAATGTCCGCGACGGGCAGTGGAATGTCGGCGACGGGCAGCGGGGTCGCGGGATCGATGTCCACCTTTGACGGCGGTGGAGCGCCGCTTGGTTCGATGATGGGCAGCACGTGCCCCTCCGGCGCAGCGGCCGGCTCCCCGAGCATGGCGGCAACACCTTCCTCGGGGTCAGGGCTCGGGACGGGCCCCGGCGGCAGCACGATCCCGCTCGGCTCAACCGAGCTCGCCTCTCCGGGAGTGAGCGGGACCATCGGCGTGCCCGCGCCCAGCGTCTCAGCGACGCCTTGCCCCGGCACGTCGGCAATGACCGGAACGACGACGACAGGAGCGTTGGGCTCGACCGGCACCACGTCGATAAACGGCTGCTGAGCAAATCAAGCGGAGGGGCGTTCAATGCGCAAAAGACTCATTATTCTCGTCTGTTTGCTGGTTGCTGCCGGCGCTCTCGGTGGCGTCGGCGCGGCGGTCTGGCATCGCTCCAGCGCGCCTGCACCTACGCAGGCTTCTGGCCCTCCGCCCGTGCCGGTCGTCGCGGCGAAAGTCACCGGCCACGACGTTCCCATCTACCTGCGCGGAGTCGGCACCGTCATCGCCTACAACAACGTCGTCGTGCGCAGCCAGATCACCGGACAGATCACGCAGATCGCGTTCACCCAAGGCCAGACGGTGAAGAAGGACGATCTGCTCGCCCAGATCGACCCGCGTCCCTTTCAGGCCCAGCTCGACCAGGCGACCGCCAATCGCGATCGCGACCAGGCCCAGCTCGGCAACGCCCAGGCCAATCTCGGGCGCTATACGCAGCTCCTCACCAAGGGATTTGCGACCCAGCAGCTGGTCGACACCCAGAAGGCGCAATTGGCCCAGCTCCAGGCAATGGTCAAGTCCGACGAGGCGGTGATCGAAAACGCGCAGGTGAACCTTGCCTACACCCGACTGACCGCGCCGATCGACGGCGTCACCGGCATTCGGCAGATCGACGAGGGCAACGTCATTCATCCGACCGATCCGAACGGGTTGGTCGTTCTCACGCAGATCCAACCCATATCGTTGATCTTCACGCTGCCCGAGACGACATTCACTGAAATCCAGCAGGAGATGGCCAAGGGGAAGGTCAAGGTCATGGCCTACAGCCAGGACGACAAGACCAAGCTCGACGAAGGCGAGCTCCTGCTGATCGACAACCAGATCATTCAGACGACCGGCACGATCCGGCTCCGCGCCACGTTCCCCAACGCGCAGCGTTCGCTGTGGCCGGGCGAGCTCGTGAACGTGCGGCTGCTGCTCAAAACCCAACCCGACGGATTGACGGTCGCCGCGGGCGCCGTGCAGCAGGGCCCGAACGGCCCCTACGTCTACGTGATGGGCGGTGACCAGACCGTGCAGATGCGCCCCGTCACCGTCGGCCAGATCAGCGACGGCCAGGCCCTCATCGACAAGGGTCTCACGGCGAACGAAACCGTCATCGTCGACGGCCAATACAAGCTCCAACCCGGTACACATGTCCAAGTGTTGACCGGCCAAGCGGCCGATCAAGTCGATCTGCAGAGCGCAGTGCAAAAGGCGATCCCGTGAGCATCTCATCCCCCTTCATCCATCGGCCGATCGCCACAGCGCTGCTGATGGCGGGGCTGTTGCTGTGCGGGCTGGTCACGTACCGGCTGCTGCCGGTCGCGGCTCTGCCGAACGTCAATTTCCCGACGATCCAGATTACCGCGCAGCTGCCGGGCGCCGATCCCCAAACGATGGCGTCCTCGGTGGCGACGCCGCTCGAGCAGCAGCTGACCCAAATTCCCGGCGTGACGCAGCTGACCTCGGCGAGCGCGCTTGGCTTCACCCAGCTCACGGTTCAATTCGTGCTCAGCCGAACCGTGGACAGTGCGGCAACGGACGTCCTGGCTGCGATCAACGCGGCGAGCCCATTTCTGCCGATTGGCATACCTTATCCGCCGACGATCCGGAAGGTGAATCCGGCCGACACCCCCGTACTGCTTCTCGCCCTCACTTCGGATTCGCTGCCGCTGACCACCGTCGATGCCTATGCGGAAAGCATCCTGCTCCCGAAGATTTCGACTGTGCCTGGCGTCGGCCTGGTCGGCATCGGCGGCCAAGTCAAGCCTGCCATCCGCGTTCAGGTCGATCCCCAGGCGCTCGCGGCCCGCGGCATCGGCCTGGAAGACGTCCGCACCGTGATAAGCCAAGCCAACGTCGATCTCCCGAAAGGCACGCTCAACAGTCCGCGCCAGACCTTCACGCTCAGTACCAACGACCAGTTGCTCAAGCCAGCGGCCTACGAAGATCTGATCGTTGCCTATCGCAGCGGCTCGCCGGTGCGCATTCGCGACATCGGAAAAGCGATCGAAGCGCCGGAAAACAACTTGATGGCCGGCTGGTTCAACAAGCAGCGCGCCGTCGTTCTCGCCGTTCAGCGTGTGCCCGGTGCCAACGTCATCGAGACGGTGGACACCATAAAGGCAATGTTGCCTCAGCTCCAGGCTTCGCTCCCGCCGGCCATCAAGGTGTCGATCGCAGCCGACCGCACGACCACCATCCGCGCCTCGGTTGCCGACGTCCAGTTCACGCTGGTCTTGACGGTCGCACTCGTGGTGATGGTGATCTTCGTGTTCCTGCGTAACTTCTGGGCGACGGTCATTCCGGCCGTCACCGTGCCGCTTTCGCTCATCGGTACTTTCGCGGTGTTGTATGAACTCGGCTATAGCCTCGACAATCTGTCGCTCATGGCGCTCTCGATCGGGGTCGGCTTCGTGGTCGACGATGCCGTTGTGGTGATCGAAAACATCGTTCGTCACCTCGAAGAGGGCCTCACCCCCATGGAAGCCGCCCTCAAGGGTTCGAGCGAGATCGGTTTCACCATTGTTTCGATCACGCTGTCGCTGATCGCGGTATTCATCCCGCTGTTCCTGATGGGCGGCTATGTCGGCAAGCTGTTCCAGGAATTCGCCATAACCATCAGCGTTTCGCTCGTCCTGTCGCTCGTCATTTCGCTCACGCTGACACCAATGATGTGTGCGTACCTGCTCAAGCACGAGGCGAACAAGAAGCATGGCTGGCTCTACGAGCTATTTGAACGCGGTTTCGACGGCCTGCTGGCTTTGTACACGCGCGGCCTGCATGTTGTCCTGCGGCACCAGTTTGTGACGCTGCTCGTCATGCTGGGGACGATCGTGGCCACCGGTTATCTCTACGTCGTCATTCCCAAGGGCTTTTTTCCGGAGCAAGACACCGGCTTGCTCCAGGGCATCACCGAGGCGGCGACCGATATTTCTTTCCCCGCCATGGTTCAGCGCCAGCAGGCGATCGTAGACACCGTGATGAAGGATCCCGCGGTCGAGTCGGTCACCCACTATATCGGCCCCGGCGGCCCGACCCCGACACTCAACCAAGGGCGCGTATTTGTTGTATTGAAGCCGCTTGCCGAGCGCGGCGTCAGCGCCCAGCAAGTGATACGACGGCTCGCTCCGCAGCTCGCGAAGACCCAGGGCATCGCGCTCTATCTGCAAGCGGCGCAGGACATAACCATCGGTGGCCGCGTCTCCAAGACGCTGTATCAATATACCCTGACCGACGCCGATTCGACCGAGCTCAACCATTGGACGGCAATCTACCTCGATAAGCTCAAAACTATTCCCGGAATGACCGATGTCGCCACGGACCAGGAGAGTGGTGCCCCGATGCTGAACGTAACGGTCAATCGCGAGGCCGCGTCGACTTACGGGATCCTGCCTTCAACGATCGACAACACGCTCGACGATGCCTTCGGCCAGCGTATCGTCTCCACCATGTTCACGGAGCTCAATCAATATCACGTGATTCTCGAGGTGGACCCGAGGTTCCAGTACGGTCCGGAAGCCCTCAGCGGCATCTATGTCAACTCCTCGGCCGGCCAGCAGGTCCCGCTCAGCACCTTGGTGAACAGCACGATCAAGCCCGCGCCGCTGGTCATCAACCATCAGGGCCTGTTTCCTTCGGTCACGGTCTCATTCAACCTGGCACCCGGCGCGTCGCTTGGAAATATCGTCGCCGCCATCCATGATTTCGAGCAGAAAAGCGGTAAGCCGGCATCGTTGGCAACGAGCTTCCAGGGCAACGCACAAGCGTTCCAATCGTCGCTGTCAGGCACGCCTGTGCTGATTGCGGCGGCACTCGTCGTCATCTACATCATTCTCGGCGTGCTCTACGAAAGCACGATCCATCCGATCACCATCCTGTCGACCTTGCCGTCTGCCGGTATCGGCGCCCTGCTGCTGTTGATGGTGGTTCACCTCGACCTCAGCGTGATTGCCATCATCGGCATCATCCTGCTGATCGGCATCGTTAAGAAGAACGGCATCATGCTGGTGGATTTCGCGCTCGAGGTCGAGCGGAGCGAAAAAGTCTCCGCGGAAGAATCGATCTTTCGCGCCTGCACGCTGCGCTTCCGGCCGATCCTGATGACCACCATGGCGGCGCTGCTCGGCGGCGTGCCGTTGATGCTCGGCACCGGCAACGGAGCGGAACTCCGCCAACCGCTGGGCTACACCATTGTGGGCGGTTTGCTGCTGTCGCAGATTCTCACCCTCTATACGACGCCGGTCGTCTATCTGTATCTCGATCGGCTCGGCGCATGGATGGGACGCCTGATGCACCGCACGAGCAAGCCCGCCGAGACCGCCAAGACCGCCGAGACCGCCGAGACCAATGCCAGTGCGTGAATGCGGCTTGATGGCTCGGCGGCGTACGGCGGCGGATCTCGTCACGGCTCGCCCGACGTTTGCCGCCGCATGTTCATCGGAGCCAACTGATCGCGGGAGCCGTCGAATGATACCGAATCGTTCCCCACTCGACCGGCGGTCGTTTCTCACAACCGTGGGACGAACAGGCGTTGCGCTCACAGCACCGAACATCTTGGGTTGGGGCGCGGCAATCGCCGCGCCAGATGCCGCACTGTGGCCGGTTGCGGCACGGGCCGCAACGGCCGAGACTTTGCTGCAGCCGTCGGAAATCCGCAGCAAGAACGGCGTACTCGAGGCGACCATCACGGCTGCGCCCGGACGGGTCGAGCTGGGCGACTATGCATTCCCGGGATTTCTTTATAACGGCGCCTACATGCCGCCGGTGCTGCGCGCTCGCGTCGGCGACACGATGCGGATCGCGTTCCAGAACAATCTCCCGGACGATCCCTCCAACCTGCATTACCACGGCCTGGTCGTCTCGCCTCAGGGACGCGGCGATAACGTGTTCATCCATGTGCATCCGGGAGACGACTTCAAATACGAGATCCGCATTCCGGACAGCGGCCGCCAAGGACCCGGACTCTTCTGGTATCACCCCCACGCCCACGGCGTTGTCGCCAAACAGATGCTCGGCGGCATGTCCGGCGCCATGGTGATCGACGGTTCCGAGCAGCTCTTTCCCATCCTCCGTGACTTGCCGGAACGATTCTTCCTCATCAAGCACGCGGAAATGGGCGACGGCAATCAGATCGTCTCGATCAATGGGCAATTAAATCCGATGGTACCGATCCGGCCCGGCGAGATGCAGTATTGGCGGATTGCGAATATCGGCGCGACGCTCTTCATCAAAATGCGCATCGCCGGCATGCCGCTCTATGTTGTGGCAACCGACGGCCACCCGCTATCGCAGCCGCAAAAGCTCACCGAGTTCTTTCTCGGCCCGGGTCAACGGATAGATGCTATCGCCATCGGCCCGCAGCCGGGCGAATACGCCATGGGGACGATCGCGTTTCAAAACGAGGCCTGGAGAAAGCCGGACCCCGCCCAGCAGCTGGCGACGATCGTGTCTGAGGGCTCGCCGGCGGCGGGAGTGGGCGTCGAAGCAGAGGTCTTGCGGCAACGCGTTCAGGGCGAGCGCTGGATCACCGACCTGCGGTCCGCGTCGATCGCCCGGCGCCGGACGCTGGAATATTCAAAAACGCCCGACCGGCACACCTTCATGATAAACGGGCGCGTGATGGATGAAGATCGCGTCGACGAGACCGTGAAGCTGGGCGACACCGAGGAGTGGACTGTCGTCAATACCGACCAGCAGTATCACAGCTTCCATATCCATCAGACGGCGTTCCTGGTGACCGAGATCAATGGCGTGCCCCAGAACGAGGACAGCCTGCACGACACCTTCTCTATACCTCCGGCAACCGATGCGGGACCCGGTTTGCTGAAGGTCGTGATCCCCTTCACCGACCCGGTGATCGTCGGCCGTTTCGTGTATCACTGCCATGCCGTCGACCATGAGGATAAAGGCATGATGGGGATCGTCGAAGTCGTCGCCTGACAAGGGCGACATCGTGGCGACCATCACGCGCTTTTCACTTCGAAATTGTATATCCATCCGACAACGTCTTCATGAAGGCGACGATGGCATTCTCTTCCTCGTCGCTCAGCCGTAGGTTTCCAAGCTGCCGCGTATTCATGTTGTCCGCATATTCGGGCGCGGGCCAGCACGACACTTTCTCGCCCGGGTCATTTGGCGCGCACCGCGGCAGGACATCGCGCGTGTTGTAGAAATGCGTGATCTCCTTGAGGCTCTTGAAATAGCCGTTGTGACCATAGGACTTGACGAATCCGTCATACGGGCGCTTGTCGACATTGCGCAGCGTCGGGACCTGAAACCTGCCCTTGAATTTCGCCGCATAGGGAGTCCACTCTGGATCCGGGTTGGGCTGGCCGCTCAACGCATGCGCGCCGGCCAGGAAACCACCGACCCCGGTATCGATGAAGCCGGGACCTTCCGGATTGGCCACGTAGCCACGCGGGTCCGGCGCACCTTCGCCATAGAACGGCATCGCGGGGTTGGCCGGCGTGCCGAGGTTGCTGGCGGTGAAGTCGGTGAACAGCGGTTCCTCGCCCGGGCCGCCATCGCGATGACATTCATTGCATCGCCCCTTGCCGCGGAAGAGATCGTAACCCAGTTGCTCTTCCGGCGTGAATTTAGCCGTATGGCCCATCACCGCGTCATATTTCGATGAGAACGGGCTGCCCTCGGACGAGCGCTCATACGCGGCCATCGATAGCGCCATGGCGTCGAACGT